>Ga0214468_1000352_pt1 | contig 14791 bp, 15 predicted proteins | sample RVTome_9_FD_187334 | JGI IMG/M metagenome (GOLD analysis project Ga0214468, IMG submission 187334) | Soil microbial communities from uranium-contaminated site in the Upper Colorado River Basin, Wyoming, United States - RVT155D38 HiSeq ...
GTGCTGATGGAGCACGTCGCGCGGGACGGGTCGTACAAGATCGTCAACGAGTGCTCGCTGCCTTATACGGGCAAGGGGATGGTGCAGCGGATCATCACCGACCTCGCCGTCATCGACGTCGACCCCAAGGACCCGGTCACCGGTGAGGGCGGTGGGCTGAGGCTGGTCGAGCTCGCGCCCGGCGTCACCGAGGACGAGGTCCGCGAGAAGACCGAGCCCGCACTGTCCTGACCGGGTTCACTCGCGGGTCCGACGTCGGGGCGCCTGGGGCTGGCGGTCAGTCGCCGTCGTCGCCCTCGAACCCGATGAGCCAGTGCAGACCGTAGCGGTCGATCACCTGCCCGTCCGAGGCTCCCCACGGCCGCCTCTGCAGGGCGTCCACCACCCGGCCATCCTCAGAGAGGCTGGCGAACCACCCGCGCAGGATGGCGGGGGGCGCCGCACCGAGGAGCGAGAGCATCATGCCTTCGGACCGAAACGGGAGTGCGTCTCCTGCGACGTCGGAGGCGAAGAGAGTGACCGGTCCCTCGGTCAAGTAGCCGTGCGCGATGGCATCGGCCGGGCCGTCGGTCCTGTTGAACTCGGCAAAGTCGTGCAGCTGAACCGTGCAGCCGAAGACGTCGCCGTAGAAGGTCAAGGCATCGCGAGCGGTTCCGGGGAACTGGAGGTAGGGCGTGGGTTCGGTCACGCCGACGATGCTAGACGTCCGCCCGCCGGCTACACGTCGGGGTGCTTGGTGGCCAGCCGGTAGGAGCCGGAGTGGAACACCAGCGGCTCCCCGCCCGGAGCGTCGTAGGACTCGACCTCGCCGAAGAGCACGACGTGGTCGCCCGCCTCGACGGTCCGCGTGGTGCGGCAGACGAAGCGGGCGACCGCGCCCTCGAGCAGCGGGGGTACGTCGGACCCTCCGCCCGTCGTCGGCGGGTCCCAGACCTCGACGTCCTCGAACTTGTCAGCCCCCGACGTCGCGAACTGCCGCGACAGGTGGTGCTGGTCGGAGGCGAGCACGTTCACCGCGAAGCGGTCCGCGGTCTCGAAGGCAGCCAGTGACGGGGAGCTCTTCGCGGCGGCCCAGAGCACGAGCGGGGGGTTCAGCGACACCGACGTGAACGAGTTCGCGGTCATCCCCCAGGAGCGGCCCTCCGCGTCCGTGGTGGTCACCACCGTCACGCCGGTGGCGTACTGGCCCAGTGCGCGCCGCAGGTCGCGTACGTCGAGCGGGGCCGCCTCGTCGGACAGCTGCTCGCGCAGGAAGGCGTCGGTGGCCTGCGGCTCGAACCACCAGGGCACGAACTGCAGAGGGTCGTCGAACCCGGCGACGATCCGTGCCGCGACCGCGGGGTGCTCCGCCGCGGCGGCGACCACGCGCCTCTGGTGGGGTGCGGCGGGACGCAGCCAGGAGTTCGTCCAGGCGGTCGCCCACCCTGCCCAGCCACGCCAGAAGTTCTCGAACGTGCGCCGCATCCACGCCTCGTCGAACCCACCCTCGTGGGCGGTGATCGCCTCGAGGTAGAACGACGCGGACTTGATCGCGGTGTTGGACCCCTGGCTGGTGAGCGGGTCGTTGAGCACGACGGCGTCGGCCATACCGAGCACGTGCGCCCCGGACGGCAGGGTGCCGACGGGGCGTCGTACGACGGGGGTGAAGCTGCCCCGCAGGACGGCATGGGCATCCGCGAGCGCGGCCCCCTGGACGCGGGACCCCTCGGTGGGGAAGTGCTCAGCGAGCACCTGCTGCAGCCGGGCCACGTGCTCCTCATCGGAGGTGACGTCGGCCCAGCAGTCGAGCGGTCCGTCGGGGACACCCTCGACGACGTAGATGTCACACGGCCCGTCGGTTCCGAGCGCGGGGCAGGTGAAGCACTCGCCGACCCCCTCCACGGCGTGGTAGCGGAGCCCGGGTCCCTCGGGCGCGGGCGTGACGTCGGTGAGGTAGGTCAGCGCGACCGTCCGTTGGGGCTCGGAGTACGGCGAGCGGTCCGGGTCGTCCTCGAAGAGCCCCGCGAGCCCACCGCGGCCCGTGGAGACCACGACCAGGTCGTGCGTGCGGCCGAGCTCCTCGAGGTCCTCGACGCCGGCGTTGCGCACCACGACGTGCCCGCCGAGGCGTTCGATCTCGGCGAGAACGGCCGGGATCTTCAGGCGTAGGTCGACCGAGTGCGCCGGCTCGGCGAGAGGGACGGAGAATGCGGCCCTCGATCCGTCGACCCGTCGGACGTCGTACTCCATCCGGCGCAGCGCGGGTGAGGGAGGCAGCAGCGCGGTCACACCGAGCGCGGTCTCGACGCCCAGCGCCGACTCGAAGGTCACCTGGCTCGACATCACCGGTCCGCTGCGGATCTCCGAGGGGGTGCGTCCGGAGACCACGGTGACGCGGTGCCCCTCCTGGAGGAGGCCGAGCGCGAGCATCGTGCCCGCCGGCCCGGCACCCACGATCGCGACAGTCTGGCCGCTCACGCCGCCCTACCGATCGCGTCCAGCACGGTCGTCCACGCGTGCGAGGCGGGGTCGATCACCGCGAAGTGCCCGGTGCCGGGAAGCTCGCGCAGCTCGACGTGGGGATGGGTCTGCGCGAGCCTGCGCGAGTGGGCCACGGGCACGGCGTCGTCGTCGGTCCCGTGCACGACGACGACCGGGCACCCGGGTGGGGTGGCCAGCCGGAGGAAGGGGTCGACGGCGTCGTACCTGTCGGGGACCTCGTCCGGCTCACCGCCGAGCAACGCCTGCGTCGCACCGTCACCGAGGCGGTCGCGTGCGGCCGCCCGCAGGTCGGACACCGGGGCGAGACCGACGACCCGGGAGGGCCGGTGGTGCGTGCCGCCGATCCAGAGCGCGAGGTGCCCTCCGGCGGAGTGCCCGGCGACGACGGTGCGGGTGACGTCGACGCCGAGCCCGGCGAGGAGTGCGGGGACGGCGCCGACCGCGGTGTCCACGTCGTCGAGCGTGGTCGGCCACCCCCCTCCACCGCCGACGCGTCGGTACTCCGGCGTGGCGACGATGTATCCCTGGTGCGCGAGCGCGGCGGCGAGTGGCCTGGTGTGCGTGCGGTCGTAGGCCTGCTTCCAGAAACCGCCGTGCAGCAGGATCACCAGCGGCGCCGGTTCCGTGGTGCCGGACGTGGGTAGGTGTACGTCGACGATCCCGTCGTCGTGTGGCGCGTACCGCACCACCGCGTCGGGCGCCACGGGTGCGAGCCTGCTCACAGGACCCGGGCTGTCGTGACTCACCATCCCCCCAACGTAGTGGCCAGGGTCACGGCTGGGTCACGCCCGGTGTGACTCAGGTGCGAGATCTTCCTAACGTGGGTAGGACTTGTTGAGAACCCGAAATGAAAAGTGGAGGAAGACCATGTCCGAGTCACCGCCGACGTCACAGGCGTCGGATCCGCGATCCCGCACATCGAGCCTGTTGGCCGCTCCCAAGGTCTTCGTGCCGGCGGCGATCCTGCTGCTGGTCTTCGTGATCCTCGGCGCGGTGATGCCGGGTCGCCTGGGCGACCTGATCGGCGCCGCCAACACCAGCGTGGTGACCGACCTCGGCTGGTGGTACGTGCTCATCGTCACCGGCTTCGTCGGCTTCGCGATCTGGATCGCCCTGTCGCCGATGGGAAACATCCGCCTCGGCAAGGACGGTGAGGAGGCGGAGTTCGGTCTCAAGTCCTGGTTCTCGATGCTCTTCGCCGCAGGCATGGGCATCGGCCTGGTCTTCTGGGGCGTCGCCGAGCCGCTCAACCACTTCGCAGCCCCGCCACCCGGGACGAACGGGGGGGACGCTGCCCTCGCCCGCAACGCGATGGACGTGACCTACCTGCACTGGGGTCTGCACGCCTGGGCCATCTACGTGGTCGTCGGTCTCTCCCTTGCCTACGCCGTGCACCGCAAGGGCCGCCCGGTTTCGATCCGCTGGGCCCTCGAGCCGCTGCTGGGCAAGCGCGTCCTGGGCCTCTGGGGCGACGTCATCGACATCATCGCGATCGTCGGGACCCTGTTCGGTGTGGCCACCTCGCTCGGGTTCGGTGTCTCTCAGGTCGGGGCCGGCCTTGCCTACCTCGGGGTCGTCGACGAGGCCACCAACACGGTCCTGGTCACGTTGATCATCGGTATCACCGCGATCGCCCTGATCTCGGTGGTCACCGGTCTCGACCGCGGCATCAAGTGGCTGTCGAACATCAACATGGGCCTCGCCGGCCTGCTGATGCTGTTCGTCCTGCTGCTCGGTCCCACGGTGTTCCTGCTCAGCGACTTCGTGCAGCAGGTCGGGTCCTACCTGCAGAACTTCCTGCGCCTCTCCTTCCAGACCCTCTCCTTCCAGGGTGATGCCGGCCAGGCGTGGATGTCTGGCTGGACGACCTACTACTGGGGCTGGTGGATGAGCTGGGCCCCGTTCGTGGGTGTCTTCATCGCGCGTATCTCCCGCGGGCGGACCGTGCGCCAGTTCGTCGCCGGCGTGCTGCTCGTGCCGACGCTGCTGACCTTCTTCTGGTTCGCGGTGATGGGTGGCTCGGGGCTCTACCGCGAGCTGTTCGGCAACGGTGGCCTCATCGACGAGGAGGGTGCGGTCTCCACGAACGACGCCCTCTTCCAGCTGATCGACGGGCTGCCCGGCGCGAGCTTCCTGGCGGTTGTCGCGATCTTCCTGATCGTGATCTTCTTCGTGACCAGCTCGGACTCCGGCTCCTACGTGGTCGACATGATCGCCTCCGGCGGTGACCCGAACCCGCCGGTGTGGAGCCGTGCGTTCTGGGCGTCGCTGGAGGGCATCGTGGCAGCCGTGCTGCTCGTCGCCGGCGGCCTCGCCGCGTTGCAGACGATGGCGATCCTGGTGGCGCTGCCGTTCAGCATCGTGATGGTGCTGATGGTCTTCTCCACCACCAAGGCGCTGATGGCCGAGCAGCGGGTGATCAACCGGCACCGCGAGCTGGCGTTCGCAGAGCGTGTCGCCGACCACGTCAACGGCAACGGAGACATGGGCAGCGCCGCTCCCGAAGGTGCCGGGGCGAGCGCTCCCCGGTGACCCTCTGAACGCATCACGCATGTGACCTGGCGGCCTGCTCCGGACACGGGGCAGGCCGCTAGTCTCGTCCCATGACGAAATGGGAATACCTGACCGCGCCGGTCCTCGTGCACGCCACCAAGCAGATCCTCGACAACTTCGGTGAGGACGGCTGGGAGCTGGTGCAGGTCGTTCCGGGCATGAACCCCGAGAACCTGGTCGCCTACTTCAAGCGGCCCAAGCAGTGAGCGGCGCAGCGACCACGCCGGAGGAACGGCTGGCCGAGCTGGGTCTCGCGGTGCCGGAGGTGGCCAAGCCCGTCGCCTCCTACATCCCTGCGGTCCGCTCCGGGAACCATGTGTTCACCTCCGGCCAGCTGCCGATGCGCGACGGCGAGCTGATCACCACCGGCAAGGTCGGCGGCGAGGTCACCGAGGAGGAGGCCGTCGAGTGCGCTCGACAGTGCGCCCTCAACGCGATGGCCGCCGTGCGGGCGGAGATCGGCGAGCTGTCGAGGGTGAAGCGGATCGTCAAGGTCGTCGCGTTCGTCGCCTCGACACCGGACTTCACCGGCCAGCCGGGCATCGCCAACGGCGCCTCGGAGCTGTTCGGTGACGTGTTCGGTGAGCTCGGGCGCCACGCGCGGTCCGCGGTCGGCGTGCCGGTGCTGCCGCTCGACGCCCCGGTCGAGGTCGAGCTGGTCGTCGAGGTCTGATGGAGGCCCTGCGCAACCTTCCCCCGCAGATGGCCGAGCAGGTGCGCGGCTTCCTCGACGGGTCGAGCGCCCCCGCCGAGCCCCGCAACGCGGCCACGGTCGTGCTCATGCGTGCGGGCGCGGAGCCGAGGGCGGGGGCCCTCGAGGTTTACCTGCTGCGTCGCCACGTCTCGATGGCGTTCGCCGGCGGCATGGCCGTCTTCCCGGGGGGAGGTGTCGACCCGCGCGACTACGACCAGGAGGTCGGCTGGGCGGGTCCGACACCGTCGGAGTGGGCAGCGTTGATGGGCATCGAGGTCCCCCTTGCCCGCGCGCTCGTGTGCGCGGCGGTGCGGGAGACGTTCGAGGAGTCCGGCGTCCTGTTCGCCGGCCCGACCGGCGGCACCATCGTGGAGGACACGACGGGTACGGACTGGGAGGAGGACCGGCGCAGGCTCGAGGCGCGCGAGCTGTCGTTCACCGAGTTCCTGCAGCAGCGCGATCTCGTGCTGCGCTCGGACCTGCTGCGTGTGTGGGGTTCCTGGCGCACACCGGTCTTCGAGCCCCGCCGCTACATGACGTGGTTCTTCGTCGCCGAGCTGCCGCCCGGCCAGGAGGCGCGGGACGTGTCCAGCGAGTCGGTCGAGGTCTCCTGGCTGCCGGTCCGTGACGCGATCGTCGCGGCGGACCAGGAGCAGATGCTGGTCCTTCCGCCGCAGTACTGCACGTTCCTCGAGCTCTTCGACCGGCCGACCCCGCGCGAGGTGCTCGCGGCGGCCGAGAGCCGTGACCTCCGCACGGTGGAGCCCCGGGCCAGGGTGGACGGCGAGCGCGTGTCGCTCGAGATCCCGGACCATCTCGTCGAGCTCGGGCGGGAGATCGGACGGAGGCTGCACCCGTGACCGCATGGGGCGGCGGCAGGTTCGGCACACGGGCCGAGTGCGTGCTGGCCCCGAACCCGGACATCATGACGCTGGACGGCACGAACACCTGGGTGCTCCGTGAGCCGGGAGCCCGACGGTCGGTCGTGGTCGACCCCGGCCCCGAGATCGCCGAGCACCTCGATGCCGTCGCGGCGCGCGCCGGCGAGGTGGCCGTCGTACTCCTCACCCACGGCCACCTCGACCACTCCGAGGCCGCGCGCTCGTTCGCCGAGCGGATGGGGTGTGGCGTGCGCGCCCTCGACCCGCAGCACCGGCTGGGATCCGAGGGGCTCTCGGACGGCGACTTGGTCGAGGTCGACGGCCTCGAGGTGCGGGTGGTCGGGACGCCCGGCCACACGTCGGACTCGCTGTCGTTCGTGCTGCCCGCCGAGCGCGCGGTGCTCACCGGGGACACCGTGCTCGGGAGGGGTACGACGGTGGTGGCGCATCCCGACGGTCGGCTCGGGGCCTACCTCGACTCGCTGCAGAGGCTGCACGCGCTCGCGGAGGAGCGGGAGGTGACAACGGTGTGGCCGGGCCACGGACCGGTGATCGACGACGCGCTCGCGGTGCTCGACTACTACCTCGCGCACCGCAAGGAACGCCTCGCACAGGTCCGCGAGGCACTCCGCGTCCTCGACCCGGACGCGCCGGACCTGCCGAGGGCGGTGGTGGAGACGGTCTACGCCGATGTCGACCCCGTGCTGTGGGGGGCGGCCGAGCTGTCGGTCCGCGCGCAGCTCGCCTACCTGCGCGGCTGACCCGAGGCGGCTCGACTAGCGGGCCCGGCGGCCCAACCTTTCGATGTCCATGATGACCACGGAGCGCGGCTCGAGACGGACCCATCCGCGGGAGGCGAAGTCGGCCAGTGCCTTGTTGACGGTCTCCCGCGAGGCGCCGACCAGCTGGGCGAGCTCCTCCTGGGTGAGGTCATGGTGGACGTGGATGCCGTCGTCGGCGCTCCTGCCGAACCGGTCCGCGAGGTCGAGCAGCGCCTTGGCGACCCGACCGGGCACGTCGGAGAAGACCAGGTCCGCGACCACGTCGTTGGCCTTGCGCAACCGACCGGCGAGCTGGGTGAGCAGACCACGGGCCACGGCGGGTCGGCCCTCGAGCCAGCGGAGCAGGTCCTCGTGGGACAGGGAGGAGAACGAGGTGTCGGTCACCGCGGTGACCGTGGCCGAGCGGGGGCCCGGGTCGAAGAGCGAGAGCTCGCCGAACATCTGGCCGGGGCCGAGGATCGCGAGGAGGTTCTCCCGTCCGTCGGAGGAGGTGCGGCCGAGCTTCACCTTGCCCTCGGTGACGATGTAGAGCTTGTCGCCCCCGTCGCCCTCCCGGAACAGCACCTCTCCGCGACGCAGCCGCGTCGAGGCCATCGAGGCACGCAGTGCCGTCGCCGCCTCGTCATCGAGCGCACTGAACAGCGGTGCTTGACGCAGCACGTCGTTATCCACGAGATGTCCTCCTCGTCAGCGCCCGGCGCCCTGCCCGGCGGTGGTTCAGGTCACAGTCTGACGTATCGACTGGGGTTTTCGCGAAAATGACCTACCCGGGCGGGCCCGTACCATGTGCTCGTGCCCGAGACCTCCCTCGTCCGGCGCGCCCGCAAGGTCAACCGCGTGCTCGCCGAGACCTACCCCGACGCACGCTGCGAGCTCGACTTCGACGACGCCTTCGAGCTCCTCGTGGTGACCGTGCTCTCGGCGCAGACCACCGACAAGCGCGTGAATGCGGTACGTCCCGCCCTGTTCGCGGCCTACCCGGACGCGGTGGCGATGGCGGGCGCCGACCGGGCGGAGCTCGAGCGGTTGATCCAGCCCACCGGGTTCTTCCGGGCCAAGACGGAGTCGCTGCTCAAGCTGTCGCAGGCCCTGGTCGAGAGGTACGACGGACAGGTGCCGGGGCGTCTGGAGGACCTGGTGACTCTTCCCGGTGTCGGACGCAAGACCGCCAACGTCGTGCTCGGCAACGCCTTCGACGTCCCGGGGATCACCGTAGACACACACTTCGGCCGGCTCGCTCGACGCCTCGGCTGGACCGCGGAGACCGACCCGGCGAAGGTCGAGCACGAGGTCGGCGCGCTTTTCCCCAAGCGTGACTGGACCATGCTGTCGCACCACCTGATCTGGCACGGTCGCCGGGTGTGTCATGCGCGGAAACCTGCGTGCGGCGCCTGCACGGTGGGGCGGTGGTGCCCTGCCTTCGGCGAAGGGCCGACCGACCCCGACGTGGCCGCGAAGCTCGTGCGCACGGAGGGCCGCGCGTGAGCGCACTCCACCATCGCAGGGCGTGGCGCGGCGTGCTCGGCGCGGCCACCGCGTCCGTCGTACTCCTGGCCTCCGCCTGCGCCACCAGCAGCCCCTCCGGGGAGGGCGCCACGGACGAGCCGCACCGGTTCGCGGTCGACGTCGACGTGGACACCCCCGAGCTGCGCGCGGCGAAGGAGAGCGCCGGGATCGCGGACTGCCCCTCGACGGACCCGGCCAGGCAGTCGATCGGGCAACCGGCGGGGAAGCCGATGCCACAGCTCACGCTGCCCTGTCTCGGTGGCGGGCCTGAGGTGAACCTCGCCGACCTGCGCGGGCCGTTGGTCGTCAACCTGTGGGCACAGTGGTGCGGGCCCTGCCGTGAGGAGCTGCCGTACTACCAGCGCCTCCACGAACGCGGGGACGGGCAGGTCTCGGTGCTGGGGATCGACTACGAGGACACCCGGCCGGCATGGGCGATCGAGCTGCTGCGGGACACCGGCGTCACCTACCCGAGCCTGGCCGACCCCGGAGGGGAGATCGGCGTTCCGTTCCGCGTGCGAGGGCTGCCCGGGATCGTGTTCGTCGACGTCGACGGCTCGGTCGTGGCCGTGGAGTTCGTCGTGATCCGCTCCTACGAGCAGCTCACCGATCTCGTCGAGCAGCACCTCGGTGTGGCCGTCGGAGCGGCTGGGTAGGCTCGACGACGTGTCAGACGCCGCAGCGATGCCCCCGGGCGAGTACGCCGGGCACCCTGCCGGTGAGCCGGCCGGGCATCCGGTGCTCCCCGCGTGGCTGGAACCGATCCGCCGTGGAGCGCTGGACATCACCGCCGACGAGCTGACCCGCTTCGTCCCGCCCGAGGGGGCGCGCACCCGCCGCGGTGCCGTACTGATGCTGTTCGGTGAGGGACCCGCCGGTCCTGACCTGCTGCTCACCGAGCGGGCCCACGACATGCGCTCCCACCCCGGCCAGGTCTCCTTCCCGGGTGGCTCGATCGACCCCACCGACCACTCCCCGGAGTACACCGCGCTGCGGGAGGCGGAGGAGGAGACCGGTCTCGACCCCGCCGGCGTCGACGTGTTCGCGTGGCTGCCCGAGCTGTGGCTGCCGCCGAGCAACTTCGCGGTCACCCCCGTCCTCGGCTGGTGGCGGGAGTCGTGTGAGGTGAGTGTGGTCGACCCGGCCGAGGTGCACGCGGTCCTGCGCGTCCCGGTCGAGGAGCTCCTCGACCCCGAGCACCGGGTGTCGGTGCGCCACCCCTCCGGGTGGCGGGGGCCGGCGTTCCTGATCGGCGAGGACAACGACCTGGTGCTGTGGGGCTTCACCGCCGGGATCATCGCCCGGCTCTTCGACTTCGTCGGCTGGACCCGGCCCTGGGACGCCGAGCGGCTGCGCGACCTCCCCGGCCACATGCTGGGTGCCCCGGACGAGGACGCCCGCGTCCCGCGCCCCAACACGAACTTCCGAGAGCCCTGAGGTTGCGCCCTGTGACTGCTCCGTGAACGTCCTCGACTGGATCCTGGTCGTGGTGGTGCTCGCCTACGCCGTCTCGGGGTACTGGCAGGGGTTCATCTCCGGCGCCTTCGCGACCGCCGGCCTCCTGCTCGGCGGTCTGGTCAGCGTGCTGTGGTTGGTTCCCCAGCTGCTCGGTGACGCGGAGCCGTCGGTCTGGGTCTCGCTGGGTGCACTGTTCGTGGTGCTGCTGTCGGCATCGTTCGGTCAGGCCCTGTTCCAGTACGTCGGATCGCGGCTGCGCGACCGGGTCACGTGGCAACCGGCGCGCGCGGTCGATGCCGTGGGCGGTGCCGCGCTGAGCGCCGCCGCCGTGCTCGTCGTCGCCTGGGCGCTCGGTGTCGCGGTCAGCGGGTCGGCTCTCCCTGTGGTCAGCAACCAGGTCCGCTCCTCGGCCGTTCTGTCCCAGGTGGACGACGTGATCCCGGACCGCGCCGACGAGGTCCTCCGCGCCTTCAACGAGGTCGTCGGGTCGAGCTTCTTCCCGCGTTACCTCGAGCCGTTCGCGCCGGAGCAGATCGTCGAGGTCGGGCCACCCTCCGACGAGATCGCCCGTGACCCCGAGGTGCGGGCGGCCCGCGCCAGCGTGCTCAAGGTCCGTGGGGAGAACGAGTGCGGACGCGGCGTCGAGGGCACCGGGTTCTTGTACAACCCCGGGCGGATCATGACCAACGCGCACGTCGTCGCCGGCGTCGACGACCCCTACGTCCTCGTCGACGACCAGGAGGTGAACGCCCGCGTGGTCCACTACGACCCGGACCTCGACGTGGCGGTGCTGGCCGTGGACGGGGTGCAGCGGCCCCACCTCCGGTTCGACAAGGGCGGCGAGGCGCGCCAGCCGGCGGCGGTGCTGGGCTACCCCAACGACGGTCCCTACAACGTGCAGGCCGCCCGGATCCGCGGGGAGCAGCGGCTGCGCAGCCCCGACATCTACGGCCGGGGCTCGGTGGTGCGTGAGGTCTTCTCCCTCAGGTCGCTGGTCCGTCCGGGGAACTCCGGAGGCCCGCTGCTCTCCGAGGACGGCGCCGTCCTCGGTGTGATCTTCGCGGCGTCGGTCACCGACCGTGACACCGGCTACGCCCTGACCGCCGACCAGGTCTCGGCGAGCGCGGCCGACGGCATCTCCAGCACCGAGCGCATCGACACCGGCGACTGCGCCTGACGCGGGTCACCTCGGACCGAGCGCCTCCAGCCAGGGCAGCAGGACCGCGGCGAACGCCTCGGGGGACTCCTCGTGGGGGAAGTGTCCGGCGTCGCGGACCAGGTGCGTCTCGAACGGGGCGCGGACCAGCTTCTCGGAACGGATGCTGCCCTTCGCGGGCACGGCCGGGTCGTCCGCCCCGTGCACCGCGCACACCGGGACGGTGACCGGTGGTTCCATGAGCGCGTTGAAGCGGCGCCCGTCGGCGCGGAGGCGGGACCTGACCAGCCACCGGTGGTACTCCACGGCACAGTGCGGGGCGGGCCAGAGCCGCAGCGCCTCGCGGTAGCGGCGCACCGCCTCATCGTCAGGGAACGTCGACGCGGGGCTGCTCCAGGCGCGCAGGTGGTCGCGGACGTAAGAGCTTGTGGCCCGCGAGAGGCGGCGCTCCGGGACCATCGGCACCTGCATCGCGAGCAGGTGCACGAGGGCGGCGGCCCTGCGTGGCGACCGGAGCAACGACAGCATCACGCGGGGGTGGGGGGCGGACACGGCGCAGAGCGCGCGGACCTCCCGGGGGTGCAGTGCGGCGGCGGCCCATCCGACGTACCCTCCCCAGCCGTGGCCGACGACCACGGCCTCGCGCTCGCCGAGTGCCTTGACCACGGCGGCGACGTCCGCGGCCAGGGTCACCGGGTCGTACCCGCGCGGCGGCTTGTCCGACCCGCCGTAGCCGCGCAGGTCCATCGCCACAGCGCGGTACCCCTGCGCTGAGAGTGCCGGGAGGAGGTCGCGCCAGGTCCACCAGAACTCGGGGAAACCGTGCAGCAGCAGGACCACGGGAGCGTCGGGACCGGTGGCGCGCGGACGGGACTCCACGACATGGAACCGGGCCCCGTTGGCGGCGACGTACCGGTGCTGCCAGGGGCCCGGGATCTCGACGGCGCTCGCCGAGTCGGAGGGCGCTGCCACGTGCGGCTAGCTCCGCTTCAGGATCGTCTTGGTCTCCTGTGCCTGGTGGATGGCACGCTCGGGGGCGCGCACCTTCTTGACCGACTTGATGCCCAGGAAGGCGAGCAGGCCGGCGACGAGGAGGTAGGCGCCGAAGACGATGAGGAAGCACCAGGCGAGGTGCAGCCCGGTCATGGAGAGCAGGTAGGCGAACGCCACGGAGAGCATGATGATCGCCAGCAGGCCGAGGAACGCAGCGCCGGCGAACAGGCCGATGCCGATGCCGCCGGCCTTGACGCTGACCTTGAGCTCGGACTTCGCCAGCGCGATCTCGTTCTGGATCAGGCTGGAGAGGTCCCGACTCGCATCCGCGACGAGCTTGCCGATCGTGGGCTCCTCGCCGGCGACCGCCGGTGTGGCGTGCGTGTGGGCGTCCACGTCCTGGGTGAGGGTGCTCTCGGTGGCCATCGTTGCGTTCCTCGTCATCGTCGTCCTTTCGGGCGGGGGCTGCTCGTTGCTCGGCGGCCCCACCACTGCTGCGTGCCCCTGACCCTAGAGGAATAAACGTCGCGACGGTCATCGCGACCGCCCTCGGCAGGAGCGTGGAGCGCTGTGCGTCGTGATCATCGTCCGACGTACGACGGTGGGGGTCCGTCGTACGACATGGGTCTCGGCGCACGACCACTCCCCACGAGAGAGCGGCACTCCCCACGACGCATGTGTCGAGGGGAGTACCGCTCTCCCAGGGGACCCTGGGAAAGCAACCAGCGGTCGGGCGGGGCTACTCGTCGTCGGCGCTGCTGGAGGTCATCCCGTCCTGGATCATCGACATCACCGCCGAGTCGGCCAAGGTGGTCACGTCGCCCACCTCGCGGTTCTCGGCGACGTCGCGGAGCAGCCGGCGCATGATCTTGCCCGAACGGGTCTTCGGCAGCTCGGGCACCACCATGATCTGCCGCGGCTTGGCGATCGCCCCGATCTCCTTGCCCACGTGCGTGCGGAGCTCCTGGACGATGTCCTCGCCACCGTCCCCGGCGGCCTCGCGCAGGATCACGAACGCACACACGGCCTGCCCGGTGGTGTCGTCGGTGGCACCGACGACCGCTGCCTCGGCGACCTTCGGGTGTGACACCAGCGCCGACTCGATCTCGGTCGTGGACAGCCGGTGACCCGACACGTTCATCACGTCGTCGACCCGGCCCAGCAGCCAGATGTCACCGTCATCGTCCTTCTTCGCGCCGTCGCCGGCGAAGTACTTGCCCGGGAAGCGCGACCAGTAGGTGTCCTTGAACCGCTCGTCGTCGCCCCAGATCGTGCGCAGCATCGCCGGCCACGGCTCGGTCAGCACGAGGTAGCCGCCCTCCCCGTCCCCGACCGGCTCGGCGGCGTCGTCGACGACCTCGGCGGAGACTCCGGGGATCGGTGTCATCGCCGACCCGGGCTTGCCTGCGGTCACCCCGGGGAGCGGCGAGATCATGATCATCCCGGTCTCGGTCTGCCACCACGTGTCCACGATCGGGCACCGGTCCCCGCCGATGTGCTCGCGGTACCACATGTACGCCTCGGGGTTGATCGACTCACCCACCGTCCCCAGCAGACGCAGCGACGAGAGGTCGTGCTTCGCCGGAATCTCGTCGCCCCACTTCATGAACGTCCGGATCGCGGTCGGGGCGGTGTAGAACAGGGTCACCTTGTACTTCTCGATGATCTCCCACCAGCGGCCCTTGTGGGGGGTGTCGGGGGTGCCTTCGTAGATCACCGAGGTGGTGCCGTTGGTCAGCGGCCCGTAGACCATGTAGCTGTGCCCCGTGACCCAGCCGACGTCTGCGGTGCACCAGAACACGTCCGACTCCGGCTTGAGGTCGAACACGGCGTTGTGGGTGTACGACGTGCCGACGAGGTACCCGCCGGTGGTGTGCAGGATCCCCTTCGGGCTTCCCGTGGTTCCCGAGGTGTACATGACGTAGAGCGGGTGCTCGGAGTCGAACATCTCCGGGTCGTGCGAGGAGTCCTGCTTGTCGACGAGGTCGTGCCACCAGACGTCCCGTGAGTCGTCCCAGGACACGTCCTGCCCGGTACGTCGGACGACGAGCACGTTGCGCACGTCGGGGCAGCGGGAGACGGCCTCGTCCACGGCGGGCTTGAGGGCCGACGGGGCCCCCCGACGGTATCCGCCGTCGGCGGTGATGATCACGCGCGCGTCGCAGTCCTGGACGCGGCTCGCGAGCGCGTCGGCGGAGAACCCGCCGAAGACGACGGTGTGCGGGGCCCCGAGCCGCGCACAGGCGAGCATCGCCACGACGGTCTCGGGGATCATCGGCAGGTAGAT
>Ga0214468_1000353_pt1 | contig 14789 bp, 13 predicted proteins | sample RVTome_9_FD_187334 | JGI IMG/M metagenome (GOLD analysis project Ga0214468, IMG submission 187334) | Soil microbial communities from uranium-contaminated site in the Upper Colorado River Basin, Wyoming, United States - RVT155D38 HiSeq ...
GGGAGCGTTCCGCGTCGCCGTTGCGCGCGGCGAGTCGCGCGTTCGCTACGTGCTGGTCACCTTCGTCGCGCTTGCGCTGGTTGCGCTGGCCGGCTTCGTCGTCCTGTTCGCCTTCGGATCCCTGGTCAGCTACGTGATCGGCGGCCTCATGGGCCTGGCCTCGGGGGACCCGTTCGCGGATGGCGTTCTGGCGACGATTCCGGCGATCGCGCTCGGGGGCTGGTGGGTCGTCGTGATGAGCGCCGCCATCGCGTTCGCGGTGGGGTTCGCGACGCGGAGCGCGGTGATGGGCACCGTTGCCGTCGTCGCGATCTACTTCGGCGAGCAGATGGCCGCCATCGTCGTTCCGGCCGACGTGCTGCGCTATCTGCCGATTGGTGCCGGCACCGAGCTGGTTCGGGCTGCCGCCTCCACGGCCACGCGCGGTGACATCGGTCCATCGCTGGCGGCCGTGACGGCGTACCTCGTGGCGGCGCTGGCCGGCGCGGCCCTGGTTGCGAGGCGCGCCGAGGCTGCGTGAAGCAGCCGCGTGACGTGAGGCCGCTCCGACCGGGGCCGTTCGGCACTGCCGCTCGAGCCGGCACCGAACGACGCTGATGACCAACGAACGCATTCTGGGAGGAACCATGGATCGCCAAACCGCGGTGCCGGCGCTGGTGCTCATCGGCATCGGCGTCGTGCTGCTTATCGCCCAGCTGACGGGGATCGGCCCCGAGGCCGTTGTGGCCGTGATCGGCGCGGGCTTCCTGATCGCCTACGCCGCCACCCGCACGTACGGCTTCCTGATCCCGGGCGGGATCATGACCGGCCTCGGCATCGGCATCGTCATCGAGGTCGAGGCGGCCGGGTCGCGGGGCGAGCCCGTGCTGCTCGGCCTGGGCATCGGCTTCCTGGCCATCTACGCCGTGGACGCGATGGTCCGCCGCTCCGCGGCCCTGTGGTGGCCGGTGATCCCGGGCGGCATCCTGGCGACCATCGGCGTGCTCGTGGGGACCGGCCGCGAGGGCTGGCTCCAGAACGCGGGAAGCTGGTGGCCCGCCATCCTGATCGTCATTGGCGCGCTGATCCTGCTGTCGCAGCGCCGGTCCGAGCATCCGACGCCGGGAGCGGAGGAACGACCGTAGCCGGTCTCGCCCACCGTGAGATGCTGTCACCGCAGGCAGCATCCACGGAGGGCACATGAGCGACGTCATCCGCACCGAGGGCCTCACCAAGCTCTACGGCAGGCGGCGCGGGCTTGCGGGGCTCGACCTGGAGGTCCGCCCCGGCGAGATCTACGGCTTTCTCGGCCCCAACGGTGCTGGGAAGACGACGACCATCCGGATCCTGCTCGACCTGATCCGGCCGACCAGCGGTCGCGCGTCGGTGTTCGGAGTGGACCCGCGCGAGGGGGGCCCGGCGCTGCGGCGCCGCATCGGCTACCTCGCCGGCGACTTCGTGGTCGACGGTGGACAGTCGAGCGCGGACCTGCTCGCCCACCTCGGCCATCTCCGCGGCGGCGTGCCGAAGGCGCGGATCCAGGAGCTGGCCGATCGCCTCGATCTCGACCCGCGCGCGCGGATCCGCAGCCTGTCGAAGGGCAACCGGCAGAAGGTCGGCCTCGTCCAGGCGTTCATGCATGAGCCCGAGCTCCTCATCCTCGACGAGCCGACGGCCGGGCTCGATCCCCTGCTCCAGCAGACCTTCCTCCAGCTGATCGCCGAGGCGAAGGCCGCGGGGCAGACGGTGTTCATGTCGTCGCACGTCCTGTCCGAGGTGCAGCAGACCGCCGACAGGGTCGGCATCATCCGCGACGGCGTGATGGTCACCGTCGAGGCGGTGCAGACACTTCGCCGCCGCGCCGTGCGACACGTCGAGATCCACTTCGACGAGCCGGTGGCGCCGGACGCATTCGTCGGGCTGGCCGGCGTGACCGACGTCCACGTCGACGGAGTGGTCCTGCGCTGCCGGCTCGCCGGGCGCGCCGATCCGCTGGTGAAGATGGCGGCCCGCTACGCCGTTGACAGCATCATCGTCGCCGAGCCGGACCTGGAGGAGCTCTTCCTCACCTACTACCACGAGGAGGGTGCGGCCGATGCTGCGTAGCGTCTTCGGCAAGACGCTCTGGGACGAGCGACGCGGGATCGTCATCTGGTCGATCGGCATCGCGGCCGTGGGCGTGATGTACGCCGCGTTCTATCCGACCCTCAACAGCCCGGAGATGATCCAGTTCATGGAGGCCTATCCGAAGGAGATCATGGACGCGATGGGCATCACCGACCTGACGAGCCCCGAGGGCTACCTGGGCGGGACGACGTACGGCATCCTGGGCCCGGTCCTCACCCTCATCTTCGCCGCCTCGCTCGGAACGCGCGCGATCGCCGGAGAGGAAGAGGCCGGTCGCCTCGACGTCCTGCTCGCCCACCCGGTCACCCGATGGCGGGTCGTGGTCGAGCGGGCCGCGGCATTGCTCGTGGCGCTGGTGCTGGCGGGCGTGGTGCTCCTCCTGGGAATGACCGCCATGGCGGGCGTCGCGGAGTTCTCGTCCATCGGCTTCGCGAACCTCGCCGCCGCGTCCGGCCAGCTGGTGCTGCTCGGGCTGTTCTTCGGTTCCCTCGCCCTGGCGATCGGGGCGGTGACCGGCAGCCGCGGGCTTGCCCTCGGCGTGGTGGCGATCATCGGCGTCCTGACCTACTTCGGCAACAACCTGGGCCCGTCGGTCGATTGGCTCGCCTGGAGCCGGGACGTCTCGCCGTTCCACTACTACTCCGGTGGCGAGCCGCTGCGGAACGGCTTCCAGGCGCTCGACAGTCTCGTCCTCGTCGCGGCCTCGCTGGTGCTGGTGGCCATTGCCGTGCTGGGCTTCAGCCGGCGCGACATCGCCATCTGAGGCTCCCGATCAGCCCGCGGTCGCCTCGGGCCGCAGCCGGAGGCGTCGCAGCAGCTGCGCGTTGGCCGCGACCACGATGGTCGAGACGCTCATCACCAGTGCGCCGATGCTCATCGGCAGGATGAAGCCGATGGGGGCCAGCACGCCGGCTGCCACCGGGATCGCCAGCGCGTTGTAGCCGGTCGCCCAGGCGAGGTTCTGGACCATCTTCCGGTAGCTCGCCCGGCTCAGCGCGATCGCCGCGACCACGTCGCGCGGGTCGCTGCTGACGAGGACGATCCCCGCCGACTCGACGGCCACGTCGGTGCCCGCGCCGATGGCGATCCCCACGTCGGCCTGCGCCAGGGCCGGCGCGTCGTTGACCCCATCCCCGACCATGGCGACCCTGCGGCCACCCGCCTGGAAGCGACGGACCGCATCGGCCTTGTCGGCGGGCAGCACCTGTGCGGCGACCTCGTCGATGCCGAGGCCCTCGGCGACCGAACCGGCGACGGACTGCGCATCGCCGGTGATCATTGCCACCCGGATGCCGAGCGCGTGGAGCTGGCGAACCGCCTCGATGGATTCCGGCCGAATCTCGTCCTCCACGCTCACCGCGCCGATGACCGCCCCGTCGCGGACGACGCTCATCACGGTGCGTCCGGCATCCGCCCAGCCCGAGGTCACCGCCTCCAGGGAGGCAGGAGCGGCGAGCCCGAGCTCGTCGAGCAGGCGCGGCCCGCCGACGTGGACCGTCGCCCCGTCCACGGTGGCCCTGGCACCCCTGCCCGGCAGCGCCTCGAAGGCGGTGGCCACGGGCCGCCTCACGCCGCGGGCCTCGGCCCCGGCCACGATCGCCCGCGCCAGCGGATGTTCGCTGTCGGCCTCGACGGCAGCGGCGAGCGCAAGGAGCTCGGCCTCGTCGATCCCGGGCACGGTCGCCACGGCGGAGAGGACGGGGGCGCCGCGCGTGAGCGTGCCGGTCTTGTCGAAGATGACCACGTCCAGGTCCTTCGCGCGCTCCAGCGCCAGCCGGTCCTTGACGAGCAGCCCGTTGCGTGCGCCCAGGGTCGTGCTGATGGCGATGACCAGCGGGATCGCCAGCCCGAGCGCATGCGGGCACGCGATGACGAGCACGGTCGCGGTTCGGATCAGCCCTTCCTCGGGATCCCCGAGCAGGCTCCAGGCGACCAGCGTCAGCACGCCGGCCACGAGGGCGACGTAGAAGAGCACCGCGGCGGCACGGTCGGCGAGTGCCTGGGCGCGGCTGTTCGAGGCCTGTGCCTGCGCGACCAGCCGCATGATGCCCGACAGCGCCGTGTCGTCGCCGACGGCCGAGACCCTCACCCGGAGGCTGCCCCCGGCGGCCACCGTGCCGGCAACCACGCGGTCGCCAGGCTCCCGCGTGACCGGGCGCGACTCACCGGTGATCATCGACTCGTCGACATCGGCGGTCCCTTCGACGATGGTCCCGTCGGCGGGCACGCGGGCACCCGGGCGCACCAGGACGATGTCGTCGACTCGCAGGTCGGAGGTTCGCACCGTCTCGGTGCCGCCATCGGTGACGCGCTCGGCTTCGTCGGGAAGCAGCTCGGCGAGCGCGCTGAGCGCGCCGCGCGCCTGCATGATCGAGCGCATCTCCAGCCAGTGGCCGAGACTCATGACCGTGATGAGGGTGGCGAGCTCCCACCAGACCTCGACCTCGAAGACGCCCAGGGTGGCGGCCCAGGAGGTGACGAAGGCGACCACGATGGCCAGGCTGATGAGGGTCATCATCCCCGGCTGCCGGTCGCCCAGCTCGGTGCGGGCTCCGGCGAGGAAGACGCGGCCGCCGTACAGGAAGACGATGGTCCCGAGGATCGGTGCCACCCACCCCGACCCGGGGAAGGCCGGCGCGGTGTAGCCAAGCCACTCCTGGACCTCGTGGCTCCAGACGACCACGGGGACGGTCAGCAGCAGGACGACCCGGAACTGGCGACGGAATGCCTCGGGGTCGTGGCCGGCATGCTTGTCGTGGCCGCCGTGGTGCTCATCGGCGGTTGACGCCGGCCCGTGATCGGCGCGGCGATGGCTACCGTGGTTCATCGGGTCGTGTCCGGAGTCGGGATCATCTATCGGTACTGAGTATGCGGCTCATGACGCTCGGCGGAGAAGACGCGGCCGGGCCGAGGCCCGGAGCCGATGGAAGCGAGTGGGGTGGCCTACGGGGATCGAACCCGTGACCTCCGGAGCCACAATCCGGTGCTCTGCCGATTGAGCTAAGGCCACCACGACGCCGCGCGTGGTCGGGGGCGCGGCGGCGCGTATCGTCGCCGATTCGCCTCGGCTGCGCAACCGAACCCTGGCACGCGGAGCGTCAGTCGCGACGGCCGGACATCGCGCGCAAGACGGCGAGCACGATGATCGAGCCGAGGGTGGCGATCACCAGCGCGCCGAGCCAGCCCGACGCCTCGTCCTGTCCGAGCACGTTCACCCACAGGAAACCGCCGATGATGCCGCCCAGGATGCCGATCAGCATGGTGCCGATGCAGCCCATCCGCTCGCGGCCGGGAACGAAGACGCCGGCCAGCGCGCCGGCGATGAGGCCGATGATGATCCATCCGAAGATGCCGAGCTCACCCATGAACATCCTCCTTGTGGCGTTGCAGCGCCAACGATGGCGCCGCGTGCTTCGATGCACGCGTCGTGCCGCTCTCGAGCTAGTCCCCCGCCGGTTCCGTCAGATCCGCCACGATGGCGCCGTTCTCGATCTCCACTGCGAACCGCTCCAGCGGCGGATCGCCCGTGTCGATCGGCAGACCCTGGTACGTCCAGGCCCGTCCCTCGCAGTCGAGCAGCCGATCGGCGCCGATCTCGACCGGGCAACCCGCTTCCAGCGGGCTTGCCGCGTTGACCACCGATGCGGCACCGAAGCCGGCGGGGGCGATGATGAGCCGGATCTGGACCCGTCCGTCGCCGGCATCGGTCTCGCCGTCCAGGCCGTACGAGCGGCTCAGCAGCTGATCGCGCTCGATCGGGGCGGAGCCGAGCTCCGTCAGCGTGGCGACGATGACCCGGGCGTCGTCGCGCGGCGGCGCCAGCAGGTAGATGGCGGGCCGCACCAGCGCGGCCGCACCTAGGCCAAGGAGCGCGATCACGAGGCAGCCGATCGCCGCTCGTCGAATCGGGACGGGCTCGTCGCGGGGACCGCTCACTCGACGTGCGCCTCGGCCGGGCTGTCGGGCGAGAGCAGCTCGATCAACGTGGAGCCGGTGCAGTTGTAGAAGGTCGTGCCGGCGTGCGTGGCGATTCGGTCGTCGATGCCCCGCCGCACCAGGGCCGTATGGCCGTGGAGCCAGAGCGGCGGGTCGATTCGGTCGACGAACCAGCGGAACGCCGCGAAGCCCCGATGCGCGTGGTCGTGGTCGTCGTTGACGTCCCGCGGGGGCGCGTGCGTGACCACGATCACCGGTCGTGCGCGACTCGCCCCCAGCCAGGCGCCGATCACCTTGACCCACATGCCGAGCGACGATACCTGGAGGTTGCGCTCGTTGTACTTGGGCGAACCGGAGAAGCCGATGAGCCGCAGCCCCGCCTCGCTGACGACGGTGCCGTCCCGCATCGGCTCCGGAAGCTGGCTGCGCTCGCTCGCCGTCCATGCGGCGCCGACGTCGTGGTTGCCCCGCACGTAGCGCAGCGGTGCGTGGAACGCATCGGACACGAATCCGAGGTAGGTCGGGTCGAGGTCCCCGGCCCCCACGACGAGGTCGATCCTGCCGAGCCCCTCGCGGGTCGCGGGCGAGTCGAGCGACGGATCGGGCTCGTCCGAGACGGCGAGGATCCGGATCGGGCGTCCCTCGCGGCCGGCGAACGGCGTCGGGTCCGGCCACCGCACGCGGAGCCGATCGGTCACTGGGCGCCCTCGTCCGGCCCGCGCAGCAGGTCGCGGCGTGACAGCCTGTCGTCGCTCGGACGCTGCTCGAGCGTCCGCGACAGCCGCCCGCTGGCCGCCTGGCGGACCTCGCCCGCGCCGTACAGCGAGCTGGCGTCGAAGGCCACCTGCTCCGGCCGGGACACGCCCGGAACCAGGAGCTGGGTCACGTCCGCGTCGATCTCGACCGCGCCGTTGCGCCGCGCGGCGGCCACCCGGTTGTGCCCATCCGCAACGTAGTACTCGTCGCCGACCTGCACCAGGTCGACCGGCGGCAGCATCGCCAGCTGGTCGGTGGCTCGCGTGATGCGCTGCCAGCGGGCGCGCCAGTTCTCACCGCGCAGCTTGGGCAGCGGCAGGAAGTCCGCGCTGTTCTGCGAGGGGTGGCGCATCGTCCCCACGATCGCGTCGATCGGCACCGAGCGCAGCCCGACGCGTCGCCGGGGCGCGCGGCCCGCCTCGGGGTGCCGCTCGTACAGCGACGGCAGCACATTGCGCGCGGTGGCCCGCTCGTATGCCTCCGAGCGCTGCCGGACGAACGCGTCGCGCAGGCGTCCGACGAACGTGCCGGCGACGAGCAGCACCGACAGTCGTGACGCGAGTCGGCTGGCGGCGAAGCGCAGGAAATGAGCGAACCGTTGCATCAATGGGGCCGTGGAGGTTGCGCCCCGTACTATGATGCCTTTCCCGAGCTGGGGCCACGCGGCCCGATCAGGTGAGCCTGCCGAACAGGAGCGAGACTCAATGGCGACCGTCACCTTCGACCACCTGTACAAGCGATACGGCGACGACGTCGTCGCAGTCAACGACCTCAACCTCGAGATCGGAGACGGGGAGTTCATCTGCCTGGTCGGCCCGTCCGGCTGCGGCAAGACGACCGCCCTGCGCTGCGTCGCGGGCCTCGAGGACATCAGCGACGGACGGCTGCTCATCGGGGACCGCGTGGTCAACAACGTCGCGCCGAAGGACCGGGACATCGCCATGGTGTTCCAGAGCTACGCGCTCTATCCGCACATGACGGTGTACGACAACCTCGCCTTCGGCCTGAAGCTGCGGAAGATGGACAAGGGCGAGATCGACCGCAGGGTGAAGGAGGGGGCCGAGATCCTCGATCTCGGTCGGTTCCTCGACCGCAAGCCGCGCGCCCTGTCCGGCGGGCAGCGCCAGCGCGTTGCGCTGGGCCGGGCGATCGTCCGCGAGCCATCGGTGTTCCTCATGGACGAGCCGCTGTCGAACCTCGATGCGAAGCTGCGCGTCCAGACGCGCGCCGAGATCGCTCGACTGCACCAGCGGCTGGGGACGACCACGATCTACGTGACGCACGACCAGGTCGAGGCGATGACGATGGGTGATCGGATCGCGGTCATGCGCGACGGGCTCCTCCAGCAGATCGGCACGCCACAGGAGCTCTACGACCACCCGGTCAACCTGTTCGTCGCCGGCTTCATCGGATCGCCGTCGATGAACTTCGCGACCGCCAAGGCGGAAGGCAAGGATCTCATGCTCGGCGGGGCGAAGCTCGTCCTCACCGGCGAGCCCGCACGCGCGGCGGAGAGCCGCGGCGAGGGTGCCAGTGTGCTCATCGGCTTCCGGCCCGAGCACCTCGAGCTCGCCAATGGCGCAAGCATCGAGAACACCGTCCAGTTCCCCGCCAAGGTCGACGTGGTGGAGTATCTCGGCAACGAGGAGCTCATCCACGCCCAGGCGGAGGGCAACGAGATCGTCGCCCTGCTGCCGTCCGACCGGAAGGTCACGCCGGGCCAGGAAGTCCAGCTCGCCGTGCCGATGGAGAAGCTGCACATCTTCGATCCCGAGTCGGAGCAGGCCCTCGCCGGGTAGCGCCGACCGTATTGGCCACTGAACGACAACGGCCGGGGGAGCCGACCGGCTCCCCCACCATGGCCACGAACATCTCCGTCCGCGGGCGAGGCCCGCGGACAATGGGAGCACAGGTGGAGGAACAGATGCGGAAGTTTCGATTGGCAGCCCCCCTCATGACGGCGGTGCTCGTGCTCGCCGCGTGCGGGAACGGCGACGACCCCGGCGACGGCGGCGAAGATCTTCCCGAGGGCGACGGCGCGATTCTCGTCACCTCGCTCTGGGGCGGCGCTGAGGAAGCTGCATTCCAGGAGGTCCTCGCCGCCTTCGAGGAGAACAGCGACATCGACGTCACCTACGAGGCGAACCGAACCGACTACCAGTCGGTGATTCGAACGCGACTCCAGGGCGGAAATCCGTTCGATGTCGCGATCGTTCCGGGCATCGCCTTCTTCCGGCAGCTGGCTCTGGAGGACGCGCTGATCCCGCTGTCGGACCTTGGCATCGAGCTGAGCGACATCGAGGGCCAGTTTGCCCCCGGGCTCCTCGATTACGGCAACGTCGACGACGTCCAGTACGGTTTCATGGCCAAGCTGAACGGCAAGGCGTCGATCTTCTACAGCCCCGAGCGGTTCGAGGATCTGGGCGTCGCCCCGGTCGAAACCTGGGATGACCTGGTCCAGCTCACGGAGGACATCAAGGCCGCCGATGCGACGCCGTGGGCCGTCGGTGCAGGCGACAGCTGGACCCTGACCGACTGGTTCGAGATCATGTACATCAAGGAGCACGGCGTCGAGGCGTACGACACCCTGTTCAGCCCCGACGGCGATTGGACCGATCCATCGGTCGCGGCCACCATCGACCGGATGACGTCGTTGGTGACCGATGACAACGTCGTCGGCGGCATCGACGGCGCACTGTCGGTGCTCTTCGTCGATGCGGTCTCCGAGGTGTTCAGCACCAGCCCGTCGGCGGAGATGTACTTCGGTGGCAGCTTCGTCGGCGGCATCGCCACCGGCGTCGACGTCAACCCCGATCTCGCCGGCCAGGAGGGCGAGGCGATCGACTGGTTCCCGTTCCCGACCATCGAGGGCAATGGTGACGGCCTCGTCACCTTCGGTGGGGACCAGATCGCCGCCATGGTGGCCGACACGGATACCGCGGAGTTCCTGGAGTTCATGCTGAGCACTGAGGCCGCCGAAGTCTGGGCGGCCCAGGGCACCGTGTACGTGCCGAACACCAACGTGGATCCGAGCACGTATCCGACGATCATCATGCAGAAGGATGCCGAGCTCATCAATTCGGCCGATGCCATTCGGTTCGACGGCTCCGACCTCCTTCCGGGGACGGACCTCGGTGCGCTCCTGCAGTCCGCGCTGCGCGGCGAGGACATGGGACCGATCCTCGAGGAGTTCCAGACCGCGACATCCACGGCCTGGGAGTCGCAGTAGCCAGCCCGAGGGGGACCGGCATCAGCCGGTCCCCCTCGTCGTATCGCGCTCACCGACGAGAAGCGAAAGGAGTGGCGCATGACGGCGGAAAGCCCGGCGGCGGATACGACGCCGGCAACGGGCCGAACCTCGACACCGGGCGGCGGCTTCAACTGGGCCGCGGTCCTGTTCCTCGGGCCGGCGGCGCTGCTGCTGACCGCGTTCCTGATCTATCCCACGGTCTATACGTTCTTCCTCAGCTTCAACCGCGGACGCGGAGGCGAGTTCAGCGAGTGGGTCGGTCTCGACAACTGGGTCAACCTGTTCACTGCCGACCCGAACTTCCTGCGTCTCGGATTCCCTCCCTCCGGCGCCCTGTGGAACAACGTGCTGTGGATCGTGTTCTACGTGTCGCTGACCGTCCTGCTCGGGCTCATCATCGCCGTGATGACGACCCGGGTCCGCTACGAGGCGCTCCTCAAGGCGGTCGTCTTCCTGCCCCAGGCCATCGCGGCAACGTCCCTGGCAATCATCTGGCGGTTCGTGTATTCCCCCGACCCGGACACGGGGCTCCTCAACTCGCTTCTCGGCGTCGCGAACGTCGGGCCGGTTTCGCTGCTCGGCAGCCCTGACACGGTCAACTGGGCGCTCATCGCGGTCGGCATCTGGGGTTCGGTGGGCTTCGCGACGGTCATCCTGTCGGCGGCCATCAAGGGCATCAGCTCCGAGGTGCTTGAGGCGGCGCGCGTCGACGGTGCCAGCGAGACCCAGATCTTCTGGCGCATCATCGTCCCGATGGTCAGCCTCCCGATCTCGGTCGTGGCGGTCACGCTGGTCGTCAACGTCGTCAAGCTGTTCGACCTCATCTTCGTCATGACCGCTGGTGGGCCGGGCACGTCGAGCCGAGTAATCGCCTACTCGATGTACTTCGAGGCGTTCCCGCAGGGTCGCTTCGGCTATGGAGCGGCCATCGCGATGGTGATGCTTTTGCTCCTGATTCCCATCATGATCTTCAATGTGCGGCGCTTCAGCGCCGAGAGAGTGCAGATGTGACCGCCCTCCAAGACACCACTGTCAAGGCGCCGCCGCGGACGCTCAGCGAACGCCTGGTGCGGATCGTCGGACGCAGCCCGGTCCACATCATTCTCGGGTTGATCGCACTGGTCTGGCTGGTGCCCTCCATCGGTTTGCTCATCACCTCGTTCCGGCCGAGCGCCGACATGCGGGCAACAGGCTGGTGGACCGTACTTTTCGAGCCGCGCTTCACGCTCGCGAACTACGAGCGGGTCATCACGGCCGAGGACATGGGCAGCGCCTTCCTCAACAGCGTGTTCATCACCATCCCGTCGACGCTCCTGCCGCTCGTGATTGCCTCGATGGCGGCGTTCGCGTTGGCGTGGGTGAAGTTCCCCTTCCGCGACACGATCTTCCTGGTCATCGTCGCGATGCTGATGGTCCCGCTGCAGATCGGCTTCATCCCCCTCGTCGCGGCGATGCGCGAGAGCGGACTGCCGCTGCTGACCACCTATGGAGGCGTGTGGCTTGCCCACACGGCCTTCGCCCTGCCCTTCGGGATCTTCCTGCTGCGGAACTTCTTCATCACGCTGCCGAAGGACCTCGTCGAGGCCGCTCGCATCGACGGTGCATCGAACCTCGCGATCTTCCGCACGATCATTGTGCCGCTCTCGGTGCCTGCGATCGCCGCGTACGGGATCTTCCAGTTCCTGTGGGTGTGGAACGACCTGCTCATGGCGATCATCTACGCCCAGGACGCGCGGATCCAGCCGATGACCGTGGAGGTCACCCGGCTGCTCGGCACGTTCGCGACTGAGTGGAGCCTCCTCGCGGCCGCGGCATTCCTGATCATGATCGTTCCGCTCATCGTGTTCATCAGCCTCCAGCGCTACTTCGTGCAGGGCCTGCTCGCGGGATCCGTGAAGTAGTGGCGGCGACGCTCCGCGTCGTCAGCTGGAACATCCGCGCCGCCATCGGGCCGGGACCATTCCCGGGCCGGTGGTGGCGACGCATCGACGCCGACCGCCTGCGGGCGATCGGCGCCTTCCTGTCCGGCCTGGACGCCGACGTCATCGCGCTGCAGGAGGTGGCGCTGGTCTCCCGCGACGGCGACCTGGTGGACAACGCCGGCGACCTCGCGCGCCTGCTGGCCATGGAGGTGCGCTACGGCGCCACTCGCTCGTTCGAAGTGCGGGAAGGCGGCCTGCTCGGGACCGGCAGCTTCGGCAACGCCATCCTCTCGCGCACCCCGATCCGAGCGTCGAGGGTCGTGGCCCTCCCCGCCGCTCCGATCGTCGCCTTCGTCGAGCCGCCCGGTACCGACCACCCCGCCGCCGGCGTGCGCTACGCCGATGCGCCCCCGACCATCCGCGAGCCTCGCTGCCTGCTCCTCGCCGAGGCGGGGCAGCTGACGGTCGGGACGGCCCACTTCAGCCACGTCGGGTCCGGCGAGCGCTTGCTCCAGGCCCGGGCGGCGGACGCCGCGTTCGGTGATGCCTCCCCGGCCCTCTTCGTGGGCGACCTGAACGCCCCGATAGAGGCGCCGGAGCTCGCTCCGCTTGCCTCCTGGACCGATGGCTTCGCCGAGCCCTACGGCGATCCGGCGCGCATCTCGACCGACGACGGACATCGCATCGACCACGTGCTGGCGCGGGGCGCATCGGTCCGTGGCTGCCGGGTGCTGCGCGAGTCTGCGGACCTGAGCGACCACTACCCGGTGGTCTGCGACGTTGCCGTCGGATGAGTTCGGCCATCCCGCCTGGACAGATGGCTGCCTACGTCATTCGTCGTAGGCGCCTGCACGGGTCGAGCGGGTAGGCTCAGAGGCGTATGACGTCCGCTGCCGACACCCGTCCCACCACCATCCACCTCGTGCCGCACACGCACTGGGACCGCGAGTGGTATCGGCCCTTCCAGTCGTTCCGGATGCAGCTCGTCGACCTCGTCGACCGCGTGCTCGACATGCTCGAGTCAGAGCCCGGCTTCGCGTTCACCCTGGACGGGCAGCTGGCCACGATCGACGACTACCTGGAGATCCGGCCCCAGCAGGCGGAACGCCTTCGCGGCCACGTCCGGTCCGGGCGCCTGGCCATCGGCCCCTGGCAGATCCTGATGGACGAGTTCCTGGTCAGCGGCGAGACGCTGGTCCGCAACCTGGAGCGCGGCTGGGCTCGCGCGGACGACTTCGGCGGCCCGATGCGCGTCGGCTACCTGCCCGACATGTTCGGCCACGTGGCCCAGATGCCGCAGCTCCTGCGACGCGCCGGCCTGGCCGATGCCGTCGTCTGGCGCGGCGTCCCGGCGGCGGTGGACCGCCACGCGTTCCGCTGGGAGTCGCCGGACGGCTCGTGGGTGCGCGCCGAGTACCTGCCGAGCGGCTACGGCAACGCCGCCTACCTCTTCGCGGTCCCGGATCGTCTCGATGCGGCGGCGCACCGCTTCGTCGAGTGGGCTCGACCCTGGTTCGGCGACGACCCGGTGCTGGCGATGTACGGCACCGACCACACCGCCCCGGTGCCGGACCTCGCCGCCCTGGTGAGCCGCCTCAACGAGGTGCAGGACGCATCGGACATGCGGATCGCGACGCTGGCGCACTACATCGGCTCCGCGCCCGCGCTCACGCCCGAGGTTCCGTGCTGGCGCGGCGAGATGCGCTCCGGGGCGCGCGCCAACGTCCTGATGGGGGTCGCCAGCGCCCGCATCGACATCAAGCAGGCCGCCGGCCGAGCGGAGACGTTGCTCGAGCGCTACGCCGAGCCGCTCAGCGCCATCCACGTCGCCGCCGACGCGTGGCCGGACGAATTCCTCCGGCTGGCATGGGGCAAGGTAATCGAGAACTCGGCGCACGACTCCATCTGCGGGTGCAGCGTCGACCCGGTGGTCGACCAGGTGCTCGTCCGGTTCGCCGAGGCGGAGCAGATCGCCGGGACGCTGGCCCGCCGGGCAGCGAGTGCCGTCGCCGGTCGGGCGCCACGAGGCTCCGTGGTGGTCCTCAACCCCACACCCGCCCGGCGCGAGGGGCTCGTGGAGTCCGAGCTCCTCGTCCCCGAGACGTGGGCGGATGTCGCGTTCGAGTTGCCGGACGGGAGCCACGTCGCGACCCAGGAGCTGGCACGCAAGGAGCCGATCCTGTTCGACCAGGAGCTGCGGGGCGACCAGGTGGACGAGCTGTTCCGTCGCTTCCACGGCCGCGAGGTCTTCGACCACGCCTGGAACGGCTACCGGATCGACGGCCACGAGATCACGTTCCTGGTCGACAGCGACCCCGATCCGGCCTGGCTCGACGTCGACGGCCTGCGGGCCGAGGTGGTCGCAGCCATGCGATCGGCCCCGGACGAGACATGGCGCGCCCTGATCGTCGCCAGCGCCCGCCGCACGCTGGCGGCATCGGTGCCGGTCCCGGCGCTGGGATGGACCGCGGTGCGCGCCGTCGAGGCCACGGGCGAGCTGGCGAACCCGGTGCGCGTGGACGGCCGCTCGATGCGCAATGGGCTGCTCACCGTGGAGGTCGCCGAGGATGGCACCTTCAGCCTCACGGCCGCCGATGGGACCCGGACCGAGGGCGTCGGCCGCATCGAGGAGGGCGGCGACGTCGGCGACTCCTATAACTACGGCCCGCCGCCGGCCGACCGAATCATTGATGTGTCGGAGGCCGTGTCGGTCACGACCGAGCTGGAGGGCCCGGTCCGCGGCCGCATCCGCGTTTCACGCGCGTACCGCTGGCCGGCGTCGGCGCAGCTCGACGGATCGGCGCGGAGTGACGCCGTCG
>Ga0214468_1000354_pt1 | contig 14728 bp, 13 predicted proteins | sample RVTome_9_FD_187334 | JGI IMG/M metagenome (GOLD analysis project Ga0214468, IMG submission 187334) | Soil microbial communities from uranium-contaminated site in the Upper Colorado River Basin, Wyoming, United States - RVT155D38 HiSeq ...
ACCGCCGTCAGCCGCGGACGACGAGGGCGGCGACGACCGCGACGGCGGCCAGGCCACCGGCTGCCAGGAGCACTGTCCGCCCGGCCGACGCCCCACGGAGGCGGAGCCGATGACGCTGGCCCCACGCCCAGGGCAGCCCGCCGACGACCGCGGCGGCAACGATCGCGAGCCAGGCGGATCGCGAGCCAGAGAGGATCGTGAGCGGGATGCCGACCGCCACCAGCCCGATGCGGATCGTGCGCCGCCACGCGGCAGACTCGATGAGGCCGGCGAGCGCCCAGGCCGGCCAGATGACGAAGGGCGGCACGGCCACCGACCCGAACGGCGTCCCCTCCCCGGGCAGGCGGAGGGGCGGCAGGCCCGGCGCCCCGGCGAGGACCCAGTCCAGGCGACGCGACAGGAGCACCACCAGCGACGGGATGGAGAAGAGCACCACCGGCACCGACGTGACCACGCCGACCCACGACGGCCGGTGCCGGACGGCGAGCAGGGCCATCGGCAGGGCGAGAGCGAAGGCCACGATGGCACCCATCGCGCGCAGGCTCATGCCGTGGTTCATGGCCGATGCGGTCGCCAGCGCGAAGGCCGCCAGGAGGGCGAGGATCGGGGTGTCGAGCGGCGTCCGCGGGAGCGCGACGCCGCGGATGGCCGCCACGCCCAGTCCGAGGACCGCGGCCACCGCGACCAGGTGCAGCAGCAGCTGGAGGCGCGCGTCCCACAGGGCGCTGTCCCATCCGACGTAGCCGAAGACGGCTGCCGCCGCGGCCAGGATCGCCCATTCCGGCAACGTCCGGGCCCGTGCCCAGTGGCGCACGGCCGAGCCGCTCATGAACCCTCGATCAGCGAGCGTGCCCGCTCCAGCTTGGTGCGCGGCTCGGGGACGAGCCCCGGAATACTTGCGATCTCGCGCGCGAGCGGATCCAGGATCGCCTCGTCCTCGCTGCCGGCGCTGAGCTCGAGCTCCACGACGTGCAGCCGGCCGACCGCTGCGGCCTCATGCTCCACGTCGACGGTGTCGAGCGAGAGGGTGCCGATGCGCTGCGGCCCGAGGAACACCGGCCGCTCGACGCGCTGCTGATGGAGGCTGAACTGCTCGACGAGCGGCGCGCCGCCGGTGAGACGCTCGAGCGCCTCCCGGGCCGCGCTCGGGGGCCAGGCCGCCGGATCACGGTCCTCGGTGGCGAGGCCCTCGACCTCGGGTCGGCGATGGAGCCAGCCGCCGGTCCCCGGATCGGGCGGGCCCTTCAGCGACAGCGTGACGCGCGAGTCGCGGGCGCGGAGCCGGCAGGCCCAGCGTGCCGCGCTCAGCGTCCCGTCGACCGTGTCCAGGTAGACGTCCACTTCCGCGGACGTCGTGGCGGGCCCGAGGTCCGCCGGCCCGAGGCGGGCCGTGGCGGCCAGCGCCGCCAGGGGTGCCGGGCCCGAGCCTCGGAAACGGGCCTCGACCTCAATCGGCATAGCGGGCCGCGGCCGCGATCACCGAGGCCGCCACCGCGTCCCGCAGCTCGGCCGGCTCGAGCACCTCGACCCCGTCGCCCCAGGACAGGATCCAGGGCTGGATCTCGACGATGCCGTTGACGGTCACGGAAAGCTCGAGGCCGCCGTCGGGGAGCTCGGTGAGCTTCTGGGAGCGGTGCCAGATCGCCTCGCGTACGCGGTGCGCGATGGCATCGCTGAAGCGGAGACGGATGCGGGTCGGTGGCGTGGTCGCGTCCGGCGACCAGATGCCCCACGAGTTGGCGAGCCAGGCGTCCGGGTCGAAGTCGGCGGGAATCTCGTAGCGCTCCGCCGTCAGCGTGGCCGTCCGGATCCGCTCCACCTTGTAGGTGCGCATGGCGGCGGCGGGCTCGTCGTACGCGATCAGGTACACGCTGCGGAGCGCCGCATCGGGCTCCAGGAAGTACGGCTGGACGCGGGTCCGCTTCTCGGTGCCGGTGCCGGGGTCGTAGGTCATCTCGACCACGCGACCTTCCGCCCAGCCGCGGGCCACGGCCGAGAAGGTCCGGCTGAACGGCTCGTTGGGGTCGTGGCCGCCGACGGCCACCATGGTTGCCGCCACGTGCCGGGCGATCGGCTGCGGCAGGGCATCGGCGAGCTTGGTGAAGGCGCTGACCACGGCGGCGTCGTACTGATCGGACCATCGGGCGATCAGGCGCGAGGCGAGGAACAGGACGATCGCCTCGGGGACCGACAGGCGCAGCGGAGGCAGGAAGAACTTGCGCTCGATGCCGTAGCGGCCGCGGCCCGCCTGGAAGACCGGCACGTCGAGCTCGTCCTCCAGCGCGCGGATATCGCGGTAGACGGTGCGCTTGTTCATGCCGGTCAGGCGCGCGATCTCGTCGACCGAGACGCCCGCCTCCCCGCTGCCCCGCGAGAAGAGGATCGAGGTCACCGCCAGCAGCCGGGCGAGCCGATCGCGCTTGCGGCCGATGCGGTCGACGCCCTCGTCCCAGCCGGACCACTCGTCACGCTCCTCGAGCTCGGGGTCCTCGCGCTCGCTCATGGCTCCGCTCCGACGGCGATCGGGCGCGACGGGTCCGACGACCAGTCGCTCCAGGACCCCTCGTACAGGCGTCCGCCGTCGATGCCGGCGAGCTCGAGGGCGAGTAGGTCGTGCGTGGCCGTCAGCGACGACCCGCAGTACGCGACCACCGGCCGATGCGTCGCACCCAGCGACGCGAACCGGGCACGCAGCTGCGGGGGCGAAAGGAAGCGACCGTCCGAGCCGAGGTTGCCGTCCCACGGGGCGCTCGCCGCGCCAGGGATGTGGCCGGCCCGGGGGTCGATCGGCTCCGTCTCGCCCCGGTAGCGCTCGGGCGCGCGCGCGTCGAGGAGGAGCGTCCCGCCACCCAGAAGGTCGCGGACCGCGGCCGTACCAACGGCGTCGTCGCGCGGCTCACCGGGAGTCCAGGTGGCGACGGGGTGGTTCGCCGGCTCGGTGACGAGCGGCAGACCCGCATCGGTCCAGGCGTCGATGCCGCCGTCGAGCACCGCGGCCCGGCCCTCCCGGCCGTAGTGCCGATAGAGCCACCAGACCCGCGCCGCGATGCTGCCGCCGGCGTCGTCGTAGGCGACGACCACATGCCCGTCGCCGATGCCGGCGTTGCCGAGGACCCGGGCCAGCTTCTCCTGTGACGGAATCGGGTGGCGTCCCGGTCCCTCGCCGGGTGACGACAGCCCGCGCTCGGCATCCAGGAAGACGGCGCCCGGAAGGTGGCCTTCCGCGTACTGCTCGATGCCCGGCGGCCCGGTCAGCGACCAGCGGACATCGGCCACGCGCAGGTCAGGGTGGTCGAGGTGGTCGGCGAGCCAGGCGACGCTGACGATCTGTCCGGGCAGAGTGAGCACCGCGTCATGGTAGCCATGCCTCCCCGAACGCGCGTCTCCGCGGACTCAGCCGAGCAGCGGCTCGAGGGCGTCGAGCGCTCGCCGCCGGTCGGCCTCGACCGTGATGACGCCGGCGGCCGTGGCGATCTCGCGGGCCTGCGCGTGGAGCGGCGGGTGGCGATCGTCTGGCAGCGCGCCCAGCAGGATGCTGAGGCCGCGCGCGAAGTGGATGACCACCGCCGGCGTCGTCGCGCCGTAGTGGCGCAGCTGATCGAAGGCGAGCGGCACGAGCTCGTCGAACCAAGGGAACGGGACCTCGAGCCGGAGCACGCCGTCGAGGTCGGCGAATCCGCGCGGCGGATCGCTCGCCAGCCCGGCCGCGACGAGCACCTCGACCAGCCGATCGATGCAGGCCATGGCCGTCGTCGGGTCGTTGACCGATGGCGACAGTGCCTTGCTGCCGATGTCGACGAGCTGCTGGATGCCGAACGCCACGTCCTGCTGGCTCGATCGCTCGTCCGCCACCGCCAGCACGTCGAGTAAGTGGCGCTCGTGCTCCTCCGCGTCGAACGTCGCCCGGTCCGCGGGCACGAACGCGGCGATCGCGGCGCGATCCTGGACCCATCCGCCAGGGCTGACCAGCAGCCGATAGCGGCCGCCCGACTCCCGTGCACGGGCGACGAGTCCCTCGAGGTCGACCAGCTGGAGGTTCCCGCTCTCGCGGGCGCGGAGCAGAAGCGCCCCCTCGGCCACCTCCGATGTCGGGACCGCGCCGCTCGGCGGCGGGGGCGCCCCCGGCCCGGTTGGCACGGGCAGCCAGCCGCGCTTCGGATCGGGCTCGGCCCAGCCCGCGACGTGGCGGATCGTGCCCAGGGTGTCTCGGGTGACGCTGCCCACGATCGAGGTGACCTGGATGCGGACGCTGATGTGGTGGATGAAGTAGATGAGCATCGCCAGCGAGAAGAAGGCGAGGAGCAGGGCACCCGTAATCGCCAGGTTCGGCACGAAGGCGTCGCCGCGCAGCTCGTCCTCGGATCGGATCGTCCGCAGCACGAGCAGGCAGTACGTGAAGGTGCCCATGAACGTGCCCAGGACGAGCTGGTTCGCCCGATCGCGCATGAAGTTGCGCAGGACCCGCGGCGAGAACTGGGTGCTGGTGAGCTGCAGCGCGACGATGGTGATCGAGAAGACGACGCCGGCCACGGTGATCACGGAGCCTGCGATGGCCTGGAGTGTCGCTCGCGCGCCATCGGGACCGGCACTGAAGACGATCGGGAGGTCGGCATCGACCTGCCCGAGCGCCTCCGAGATGGCGAGCATGGCGAGTGCCGCGGCGCCAGCCGCGAGAACCGCCAGGCCGGGGATGAACCACAGGCTGTGGCGGATGCGTTCGACCCACTCGCGAATCTGCACGGTCAGGGCGCCTCGCTGGCGCTCGGCGCGGGCTCGCCCGAGGCGCTCGTGGTCGGAATCGGGGTCGGTGATGGCGCCGGCTCACCCGGCAGCGCCGCGATGAGGCCGCGGTTGACCGTGTCGTCGACACCGATGAGGAGGAAGACGAACTCGCCGCTGGACCAGGTGTAGACCATCGTGCCGGCCGCGGTCGCGTTGTCCTCCGGGCGGACCCAGACCCGGTGGCCGCCCGCCTCGCCCGCTTCCCACGGCTCGGGGTCGAGGCCCGCGATGCCGACGTAGCGTCCAGCGGTGGCGAGGTGCGGCTCCAGGTCGTCGGTGGTGACCGGCTCACCGTCGACGCGCATGGCGTACAGCGTGAGTCGGGGCTGCTGGACGTACGCCAGCGCGAGGGACGCGAACCGATCACCGATGTCGCCGTACGCCACGCCGATGTCGCCGGGAGTGAGCGCAAACTCCTCGAACGGCGCCACGATCACCGGCACCCCGTTCACGTCGGTGGGGATGAGTCCGGCCAGCTCGTCGTCCGGCTCGTTGGTGAATCGCGGGGTGGGATCCGGCGTCGGGGAGGGCGTGGGCTCGGGCGTCGGCTCCACGCTCGGCGACGGAGCGGCGGAGGAGGCGAGCGAGCTGGGAGACGCGCTCGGGATCGGGTCGTCGGTCGCGCAGCCGGCGAGCGCGACCGCGGCCGCGAGCGCGAGGCCCGCCGCCCCGGCCGGGCGCAGCGAAGCGAGGCGGGTGATCGTCATCGGCGGCGCGATGATACCTCAGGCCGCGCCGCGTCCCTCCAGGACGGCCGCGTCCGAGCCGCGGCGGCGCCGGCCTCGATCGCGTCGCTGGTTGACGACGACCGTCAGCGCGTCCAGCACCTCGGCGTGCCATGAGGTCGTGTCGGAGCGCAGCGCGGCGATCGCGTCGTTTCGGCCGACGCGCGGCCGTCCGACGCCCGCGACGAGCGTGTCGTAGGCGTCGGCGACGCCGAGGACGTGGGCCCCGAGCGGACCGTGCCCCCGCAGCGGTCGACGCCGGCGGCGCGCGCCGTCGTCAGCAAGACGTTCGCGTGCCACGATCAGCGACGCGGTGTCGGCCAGGGCCGCGTGGCGTCCGAGCTCGCGGATCCCGCGGCGGTCGAGCACGTGCAGCCGGCCGGCGAGCTCGACCGTGCGCTGCTCCTCCGCGCTCAGGCCGAGGACCACGGCGATCGACAGCGCGAGGTGGGCGACGCGGTCGGCATGACCGCGCTGCGCGGGGTCGGAGCCACCGAGCGAGCGCGTGATGGCCACCAGGGCATCACGCAGGCTGCCCGCATCGTGGCCACTTACGCCGCCCATCTGCGACGCGCGCTCGACGAGGTGCTCGACGGCGTGCTCGTCGTCCCCATCGCGCAGCGCAGCGCTTGCCAGCTCGTCGAGCGTGCCGCGCAGGTCACCCAGATCGCGCGGCAGCTGGTCGGCGCGGACCACGCGGTTCTCCCCGGAACGCTTTCCGTAGTAGAGCGCCGCATCGGCCGCCGCGATCAGGCCGCCGCGATCGGTCGCCTGGCCGGGCAGCGAAGCAACGCCGATGGTGATCGTGACCGGCGTGGCATTGTCGGCGGTCAGGCGAGCCACGGCGGACCGGATGCGCTGCGCGACCCGGGTGGCGGCAGGCACGCCGGACCGTGGGAGGATCAGTGCGAACTCGTCGCCGCCGTAGCGGTACACGCTGTCCTCGCTGCGGGCGGCGCCGTAGATGGCCGTCGCAATCCGGTGGAGCAGCGCATCTCCCGCAGGGTGGCCATGGCGGTCGTTGTAGGCCTTGAAGCGGTCGAGGTCCATCATCAGCACGGTCAGCTGGCCCTCGTTGCCTCGCGCGTCCGCGCCGATGCCGTCGACCAGCTCCCCCAGGTGCCGCTGGAACGCGCCGTGGTTCCCCAGGCCGGTGAGAGCATCGGTCTCGGCGCGCTGGTTGAGCGCCTCGTGCGCATCGGCGTTGCTGAGGGCGATCGACGCCTGGGCGGCGAACAGCTGGACGAGCTCGAAGTCACTCTCGCTGAAGGCCACCTCGGGACCGCCGAGACGGGACACGTTCAGGACGCCGAGGACGTGGCCGTCGGCGACCAGCGGGACGATGGCGACGGCCTCGGGCTCTGCGGGCGTGCCCGGAATCTGGAGCGCCCGCGGGTCGGCGAGCGCGTCGTTGGCCAGCACCGACTGGCCGTGACCGACCGCCCAGCCCATCAGGCCGCGTCCGAACGGGATGTGGTAGCGGCCGACCTCCTCCGCGTGCCGCTCGCGGGTGAGCACCGGGATCATCTCGCGCTTCGCGTGATCGGTCCGATAGATCGACAGGTTGTCGTACGACACGACGTCGCGAAGCCCCTCGGCGACGGTCTCGAGCACGCCGGCCTGGTCCAGGGTGAGCAGGCGCTCGTTGATCTCGAGCAGCCGGCGCTGCGCATCGGCCCGGCGCGCCAGCTCGGTGGACTGGGCGACCAGCTGCTCATAGGTCTGTGCGTTCGCCATTGCCTGGGCCGCGTAGCCGGCGAAGATCCGCATCGTCTGCAGATCGTCGTCGGTGAACCGGTTGAAGCCGAGCTGCGACAGGACGATCACGCCGAGCGATTCGCCCTCGTAGAGCATCGGGACGACCAGCATCGACTCGGGGATGTCGTCGGTGCCCTCGATCGTCTTGCCGCGCGGATCGTCGAGCGCGTCGTTGATGAGGAGCGGCTCGCCATGTTCGGCCACCCAGCCGGTGAACCCCTCACCGATCGCCACCCGCAGGAGCTCCTCGGGGTCCTCAGGCTGCCCGTCGAGCATCTCGCGCGTGAACGCGATCGGGTCGCACACGCCACGCGCGCGGTCCACGCGGTAGATCCGGATGTCGTGGTAGTCGGCCAGCGTCCGCGCCTCGGCCACGATCGCCTCGCCGATGGCGCGGACGTCGGTCAGCTGGTTGAGGCGGGCGGACAGATCCTGGATCGAGCGCATGCGCGCCGCGCCCTCTGCCGCCGACCGATAGAGGCGCGCGTTCTGGACGGCGATCGCGGCCTGGTCGGCGAAGGCCTGGACGAGCGCGATCTCATCGTCGGGCCAGGTGCGATCGGTGTCGTGATAGAGGCCGACCACGCCGATCGACCGACCGCGGGTGAGCAGCGGGACGATGCACACCGTCCGGATCCCTTCCGCCAGGTAGGCAGTGCGCATCTCGCCGACGCTGCGGTCCGCCCCGACGTCGCGTGCCCACCGTGCCCGGTGGTCGCGAAGGGTCCGGACCGCGATCGTCCGGCTGTTCGTCGTCAGCTCGGCGCTGCGCGACAGGAACTGATCGCTCAGGCCGCGCGTGGCCAGCGCGATGGGGTGCTCCGTGTCGTCGAACAGCCACAGTCCGGCGCGGTCGGCGCCGAACAGTGTCCGGGTGCGCTCGATGATCTCGTCGAGGACCTTGCCCAGGTCGAGCTCGCCGGCGAGTTCCTTGGTGACCGAGGCGAGTGCCTTGGCGCGCCGCAGCTCTCGCCGCGCACGACCGAGCAGGCGCGCGCTGGCCAGGGCGGTGGCCGCCGTGGCGACGACTGCCTCAAGCAGGGCGGGTGCAAGTCCGTCCGCGGTGGGTCCGTCCAGGACCATGCGGCCCACGCGGCCGCGTCGCGTGCGGAGCTCCAGCTCCCGGTCGGGGGCGTCGGCTCGATCGTGGCCGTCTGCAGCGGCGTCGCGCGCCGAGGGTGGCGTGGCGAAGCCGACCTGGGCGGCAAGCTCGTCCCCATCGTCGGTGGCCACGTAGATCGCCACCCGGGACGCCCCGAGCTCGATGCGGATCGCCTCGACCAGGGTGCGGGCCACGGCGCCGGTGGTCGGCGTGGTGGCGAGGCCGGTGGCGATCCGCCGAACCAGGGCGAGCTCAGGTCGCCCGGACGAACCGGCCTCCGTCACGGCGACCCCCGCGCCGTCCTCGACGAGCAGGCGCAGCACGTCGCCGCGGCGAAAGCGTCGATCGCCGCGGGCGTTGATGCGGTAGGCGGTCAGGCGTCCGGCATCGGTCCACGTGCGGATCGTGTTGGGATGCACGCCGAGGACGCCCGCCGCCTGCGCGACGCTGAGGAGGGAGTCCGGCTCGAGTTCCGACATGCGCGCCTCGTCGCGGACCGTCCCGCGCTCCACCAGGGCGAATGGAGCTTCTGGTAGGTACCGTGCATCGGATGCTAGAAACATGGGGTCGGCGCGACGATGCCTCGATGGTCCCGGGCGACCCCGTACGGATCGCGCCGCCGGCTCAGCCGATGAGGGCGGCAAGGAGGGCGCCGAACCCCCCGATGGCCACGCACGCAACTCCGAGCCCGATCCCGACCACGCTCGCCGCAGCAGTCCGGCGATGCCGTCCGCCCAGCACGCGCATCGCGTCGTCGAGGGCCAGGGTGCTGATCAGGTAGCCGCCCGCCGGCGGTTCGAGGTGGACCGTCCCATCCGCGTCACGCATCGGCTGGGCGAGCACCAGGAGCCGGTCGGTCAGGTTGATGGTGCGAGTCACGGCGCGGGCCTCGACGAGCGGCCCGTGTCGATCTGCCAGGCGTGCCGCGGCCGACGCGTGGGGCTCCTCGAGCTCATCGGGGCGTCCCTGCCAGGCGTGCGGGATGGTGATGAGGGGCTCGGCGGCGGCAGCAGGGTCGAGGGTCAGGGACCCGTCGTGGTCCCACAGCTCGAACGACCGGGTCTCGCGCATCCGCTCGACGGTCCGCCACGCGCCGCCCGCCAGGACCTCGACGTCGCGATGGAACGCGACCAACCGCTCGCCGTCGCCGGCATCGAGCGGGTCACGGCAACGGATCCGCCCGACGAGACGCACGGGACGCCGGGGAAGGGCCCCGGCATCGTCGTCCAGGAGGCGGCCGACCTTGATCTCCGGCGGCCCGGCCAGCCGTCGCGCGACGGCCGGGTTGGCCCCGCTGGCGCGAAGCGCGAGGAGCGACGCTCCGACCAGCACGAAGCCGGCGACGGCGAGCGCGGCGAAGAGCGCGATGAGCGGCATGGCCGCCGAAGGATACCGGGCGCAGGTCAGCGGCGAGGCGACTCGGCCAGCTCAACCACCCGTCCGTCGCTCACCCGCGCCAGGTCGTCGGGCGCGATCGCGAACACCGCGTCGGGCAGGCCGGCGGCGGCCCACAGAACCTCGTGGGCGAGCAGGTCACGATCGATGAGAACGGTGAGCGGCCGGGGGTGGCCGAAGGGTGGCACCCCGCCGATGGCGTAGCCGCCCGCGGACCGCGCCTCGTCGCCGGTGGCACGCCGCGCCGCAGCGGCTCCCGTCGCGGCCGCCAGCCGATCCATGTCGACCCGGTTCACGCCCGACACGAGGGCAAGCAGCGGGTCGCCATCGGCCATGAAGACCAGCGACTTCACGATCTGGGCGACCGTGCAGCCGATGGCGCGCGCGGCGTCATCGGCGGTGCGCGTCCCCTCCGGGAAGCGACGCACGCTGATCTCGAGGCCGGCTGCGCGGGCCGCCGCGCTCACGCGCTGGACGTTGGGGTGCATCGACCGATGATAGGTTGCGTGCTAGGCTGCGGGCACAACCCAAGAGACGACAGGGGAGCGCAGGAGCGCTGAGAGTGCGATCGCCGAGGCGGCCGCAGACCCTCGAACCTGATCCGGGTCATGCCGGCGAAGGAAGTCGACGCAGCACGTGCCACGGCGCGCCCCCCGAGCCCCCAAGGGCCGGAGGCGTGCCGTTCGTCGTTTGGGGGGCCGATCACGGCGGCGAGGAGGACGGATGCGATTCACGGTGGTGGCCTCGGGCGACCTGGCCGATGGCGACGAGCGCTGGCTCGACGGCGCCACGGTCATCGCCGCCGATGCCGGCGCCGAGCGCCTCGACCGGCTCGGTCGGGCACCGGACCGCCTCGTCGGCGACCTCGACTCGGTCTCCGAGGAGCTCGTGGCACGACTGGCGGCAGCCGGCGTCCCGATCGACCGCCACCCGGCCGACAAGGACGCCTCGGACACCGAGCTGGCGCTCGAGGCGGCCATAGCGGCCGGCGCGACGGAGATCGTCCTGCTCGGCGCGATCGGCGGAACGCGGCTCGACCACGAGCTGGCGAACGTGCTGCTGCTCGCGGATCCGGCGCTGGGCGACCGTGACGTGCGAATCGCCCACGGGCCGACGACCGTCCGCGTCCTGCGCGGCGGCCACCGGCTGGCGCTCGGGGGCGTGGGGGGCGACCTCGTCACGCTGCTGCCGATCGGCGGCGACGCCATCGGGGTCCGGATCGACGGGGTCCGCTGGCCGCTCGAGAACGCGACCCTCCGCCTCGGACGGTCGCGCGGCCTCAGCAACGAGGTCCTTGCGCCGGCCGCATCGGCCTCGCTGAAGCGCGGGACGCTCCTCGTCGTCGAGCACCGCACACAAGGAGAACCCACCCCATGACCACCTCCACTCGCGACGATGGCTGGCGGATCGTCGACATCGTCGTCGCCGCGGTGATCGCCGTCGCCTTCGGCGTCGTGTTCATCGCATGGAACACCGTCTACGCGGCCACCGAGCCGCTGTTCGCCGCGCTGCCCCCGGCCCAGGCGGTGATGTACGGCATCTGGCTGCTGCCGGCGGTGCTCGTCGGCCTGATCGTGCGACGCCCCGGCGCGGCGTTCTTCGGCGGCTTCGTGGCGGCCGCGGTGTCGGTGATGCTCGGCTCGCCGTACGGCGGCGACGCACTGATCTCCGGCGCGATCCAGGGCGGTGGTGCGGAGCTCGGATTCGCGCTGGCCCTCTACCGCTCGTGGTCGCTGCCGACCGCCCTCGTCGCCGGAGCGCTGAGCGGGGTGGCCGCGGCCGTGCACGATATCGCGCTCTACTACGCCGAGACCGGGGTCGACTTCTGGGTCGTCTACCTGGTGGCGACGGTCCTCAGCGGCATCGTGGTCGCCGGCGTCGGCGCCTGGCTGCTCGTTCGCGCCCTGGTCGGCACCGGCGTTTTGGCTCCGTTCGCGGTCGGACGCGATCAGCGGGAGATCTGACGCCACCAGCGCCGACAATGCCGCCATGACGGCGGAGGAGGGCGGAGGCGCACCGCGGCCCGCGCGCATCGAAGCGCGGGGCTGGGGGTTGCGCCACTCCGGGCGGCGCGAGTGGGCGCTGCGCGACGTGAACCTGACCGTCGAGCCCGGGGAGCGCGTCCTGCTGCTCGGGCCGTCGGGGGCCGGCAAGTCGACGCTGCTGACGGCGCTCGCCGGGCTGATCGACCCGCGCGGCGGCGCCGAGACGGAGGGCCACCTCTTCGTCGACGGCCGCGATCCGCGCGAGGCCCGCGACCGCACCGGGATCCTCTTCCAGGATCCCGAATCGCAGATCGTCATGGGCCGTGCCGGCGACGATGTGGCGTTCGGCCTCGAGAACCGATGCGTCCCGACCGACGCGATCTGGCCGCGAGTCGACGCCGCGATGGATGCGGTCGACTTCCCCTACGGTCGTGACCGGCCGACCCATGCCCTCTCGGGCGGGGAGCAGCAGCGGCTGGCCCTCGCCGGAACGCTCGCACTGCGCCCCGGCCTGCTGCTGCTCGACGAGCCGACCGCCAGCCTCGATCCCGCTGGCGCCGCCGAGGTGCGCGAAGTGCTCGACCGGGTCCTGCGCCGCAGCGGCGCGACGATGCTGCTGGTCGAGCATCGGGTCGACGAGGCGGTCTCGCTGGTCGATCGCGTGGTCGTGGTGACCCCGGGCGGCGGGGTGATCGCCGATGGTCCGCCGGGCGAGGTCTTTCGCGTGCAGGGCGCGGCGCTGGCGGCGGCCGGGGTGTGGGTCCCGGATCACCCGCCGGCTGCACCCGTCGCGCGCGAGCGTCCGCCGGCGAAGGCCCTCGTCATCGCCGAGCGCGCCGCCTTCCGCTATCCGGGCGCGATGGCCGATGCGCTGGAGAGCGTCGACCTGGTCGCTCGCTCATCGGAGGCGGTTGCTGTCATCGGGCCGAACGGCAGCGGCAAGTCGACCCTCGCGCTGCTGCTCGCCGGCTTGGTCGCGCCGCGGTCGGGAAGCGTTCGATCGGCCGAGGCGCTCCGCGCGGGCCACGGCCGAGAACCGCTCGCCGAATGGCCGGCGAACGAGCTGGTCCGACGCATCGGCACCGTCTTCCAGGACCCGGAGCACCAGTTCCTGACGGCGACCGTCCGCGACGAGCTGCTGCTCGGACCGCGCCGCGCCGAGGTGCCGGAGGCGGTCGCGCGGCGGCGAGTCGACGAGCTGCTCCAGCGGCTCCACCTTGCGCCGCTGGCGGCCGCCAATCCGTTCACCCTGTCCGGCGGGGAGAAGCGACGCCTGTCGGTGGCCACCGCCCTCGCCACCGCGCCCGCGCTGCTCATCCTGGACGAGCCGACCTTCGGCCAGGACCGGCGGACCTGGTCCGAGCTGCTCCACTTGCTCGCCGGCCTCCGCGACGAGGGCCGCGGCGTCTGCTTCGTCACCCACGACCGCCCGTTCGCGCACGCCCTGGCGGATCGGACGCTGGCCCTGCCGGGTCGACCGGGCTGATGCGCCTCTTCTCACCCCTCGTCCCCGATCCGCGCGCGCCCCTGGCGCGCGCCAACCCGGTCGCCAAGCTGGCAGCCGGATCGGTCCTGCTGGTCGCGCTCTTCGCGTCGCTGGACGGCGTCACCGCGGGCGTCGTGCTGGTGGCGCTGCTCGCCGTCCTGCCGTTCTCGGGTCTCTCCGGGCGCGACCTCCTGAGCCGATCCTGGCTCATCGGTCTGGCCGCCATCTCGATCGGCGTGTTCAACATCCTGTTTGCCGCGGAGCAGGTCGGCCCGACGGTCGTGGATCTGGGACCGATCCGCATCGGCGCCGAGACGCTGGCCAACGGCCTCGGACTCGCCCTGCGCCTCCTCGGGGTGGTGCTCGCCGGGCTGCTCGCCACCGCCACCACGCAGCCCACCGAGCTGGCCGATTCGCTGGTGCAGCAGCTCCGGGTGTCACCGCGCTTCGCGGTCGGGGCGCTGGCCGCCTTCCGGCTCCTGCCGCTGCTCTCCCAGGAGTGGCAGACCCTGGCGATGGCGCGCCGGGCTCGTGGCGTCGAGGCCGGCCGTTCGCCGATCGCCGTGGTGCGGCTCTTCGCCGGCCAGATGCTCGCGCTGCTCGTCGGCGCCATTCGGCGCGGGACCCGGATGGCGCAGGCCATGGAGGCGCGCGGCTTCGGCGCCATGCCGTGCCGGACCGCCGCCCGCGTCCACGTCGTGCGACCCGCCGACTGGGCCTGGATCGGCGGCGCGGTGCTGCTCGCGGCGGTCGCCATCGGGGTGAGCGTTGCGCTCGGGACCTGGCGGCCGCTGCTGGGCTAGGCCGGCGTACCATCGGACGTGATGCATCGCGAGGAGCTCCGATTCCGCGCCGGCGACGCGTCGCTGGCCGCGACGCTGACCCTGCCCGAGGCCGGCGGACGCCGGCCTTGGGCCCTCCTCGTGCCCAGCTGGCTGCCGCGAAACCGCGACGGCGCGTGGGACCGCGAACGCCACCCGGACTGGTTCGCCCCGCCCACCCGTGACGAGGGCGGCGGGTTCCTCGCGCGGCTCGGCGACGCCCTCGCCGAACGGGGCGTCGCGTCATTGCGCTACGACCCGCGCGGCTGCGGCGAGTCCGATGGCTCCTGGGAGGGATCCGCCTACTTCACGCGCATCGACGACGCGCGGGACGCGATCGGCGCGATGCGGTCGCGCCCGGAGCTCGACCTGCGGCGGACGGCGATCGTCGGCCATGGCGAGGGAGCGGGGATCGCGCTCAGCGTCGCGATCGGCGACCCGGCGATCGGCGCGGTGGGGCTCATCGGCGCATCGGCCCGGTCGCTGCGCACGGTGCTCCGCCGCGGGGTCGCGGAGCGTGGGCGGACGGGGACGGACCGACAGCACCCGGCCGTGGCCGCGCTCGATCGTGCCTCCGAGGAGCTGCTGGAGCGCGCGGAGCGCCGTGAGGCGTCGCTGGACGTCGCCATCGGCGATGCGACGGTCACGCTCGGCCTGGCGGGCTGGGAGCAGGC
>Ga0214468_1000355_pt1 | contig 14727 bp, 13 predicted proteins | sample RVTome_9_FD_187334 | JGI IMG/M metagenome (GOLD analysis project Ga0214468, IMG submission 187334) | Soil microbial communities from uranium-contaminated site in the Upper Colorado River Basin, Wyoming, United States - RVT155D38 HiSeq ...
GGCCGAGCAGGGGCAGACCGACTGAGGCAACGATCTCGCCGTTCACGACGGCAACCTTCCCGCCTCCTATCGCAGCCAGGTGATTGGCGGCCACGGCCATGTCGTCTGGATTTGTGCCCACGATCACGATGTTCTCGCAGACGGCATTGGCAGTGGATGCGAAGGCACCGTTCTTGAGCTTGAAGCCCGTGACGAAACCCAACCCGATCCCTGTGCCTTTGCCCAGCCGGTCGACCATCGCCAGCAGGAGGATGTCCCGATCGATATCAGCCTCGATCCGACCGTCGGTGACCCGGAGACGTTCGTGTTTCTCCGCGGTGACCAGACTTCCGGCCGTAACTGCGATCACCCGTGCCTCCACTTCGTCGTAGGAGGTATCGACGTTGAAAGTCAGGTCCTCAGGGGTCACCGGCTTCGAGAGCGTCACCGTACCGTAGAAGGACTCCGGATACTCGGTGGGGGGAAGCTCGCCGATGAACCGACCACCCTTGTAGACGGTCTCGCCACCGACGATCACCGACTCGATGGCGTAGCTCTCGAGGTCGTTGAGAAGAACGATGTCCGCATACCGTCCCGCCGATACCGACCCGATGTCCTGTTGGGCATAGAAGACCTCGGCAACGTTCAAGGTGGCCATCTGTATCGCACGAACCGGTTCCACTCCGCCCTGGATCGCGATCCGAACCGCATGGTCGATCGTTCCCTCGGTCAATAGCTTCTCCGGCGATGCCAGATCAGCGCAGAAGCCCAGGCCGCGGGGATCGATACCGAACTCGGTGTAAGCCCGAATCAGCTCGGGTGCGTCGATGCATCCGGATCCGTGACGCATGAAGAGCGTCATCCCGGCACGGGTCTTGGCGATGGCGTCCTCGACGGTCACCGTCTCGTGGTCGGTGCATGCACCCACGGCCACGAAGGCCTGAAGCTGACGGTCGCTGATCCCGGCGGCATGACCGGTTATCACCTTGCGACGAGCCAGTGTCTCATCGAACAGGTCGAGAATCTCGGGGTAGTGCTCGACCACGGGCAGGTACGGCGGCTCCTCCAGGCCGTAGCAGCCCTCCCAATCGAGGATCTCGAGCATCTCCTCGGGGGTTATGCCCGGGGTCGGGGTGAGTCCCAACTCGCGATTCTGCAGCCAGGAGAGCACCGGCACCAGAAACAGCAGTCGAATCGGCATCTTGTCGAAGGCTTCCTTGAGGAACCGAATGGCAGGCACCCCTCCGACAATCCCGGGCCCGTAGAAGGCGTCGGCGGTGGCGGTGACCCCATGGCTGAGCAGAGCTTCTACGAACGCGTTGACGCCGATATAGCTGTGGTACTGGTGCAGATGACCATCGACGAGACCCGGGGATATGTGCATCCCTTTCGCTTCTACGACAGTTGTTTCCGGTCCCTTGGCGTAGGAGACGTCACCCACAGCCGCGATTCGGTTTCCCTTCACCGCAACATCTGCGGGGTACAACTCCGCAGTGGATACGTTGACCAAGGTTCCGCCCTCTATCAAGAGATCCGCCGGCGTCCTGCCCATTGCCACGTCAATGAGCTCTCGTCGTCTCATCCCAACCTCGCTTCCCTGTCTTGCCGCTAACTGCTGGTCTTTTCTGACGCTACCACTTCTGAATGGGGCCTCCGACGGGTGATCGTCGCCAGCTGGACCACCTCCAGATTCCTCTAGGATTCGGCTCCGGGAAGCGATCCCGGAAGGCTGTCCAGGAGGGAGAAAGACATGGAGATGAGGCTCGAAGGAAAGACGGCCCTGGTAACCGGAGCATCATCCGGCATCGGCTATGCCATCGCCCGGAAGTTCGGCGAGGAGGGGGCGAGCGTCGGTCTCGTCGCCCATTCCCAAGTGGAGAAGGCCCAGGAGCTGGCCGACAAGATCGTCGCCGATGGTGGAAAGGCATTCGCAACGCGGGCCAACCTCTCCGACGTTGAGGACATCAGTCGCCTCGTCGACGAGGCTTTGGAAGAGTTGGGCCGCATCGACATCCTGGTGAATTGCGCCGGCGTGTTTTACATTCGGCTGCTCGGCGAGCTCAGCGAGCAGGAGTGGGATACCACGCTCGACGTGAATGTGAAGGGTCCCTTCTTCCTCACTCAGAAAGTGGTGCCCCACATGGTCGAGCAGAACGGCGGGAACGTCATATTCGTCGGCTCGATCTTCGGTCCCCGTGGAGTTCCCGGTGCGGCATCGTATGGCGCATCCAAGGCCGCGCTACACGGGCTCACCGAGTGCCTGGCTATCGAGCTCGCACCGACGATCAGAGTGAACGCCGTTGCTCCGGGCAACATCGACACACCGATGAATCAGGAGCTCTACGAGAAGTTCGGCGGCAGAGAGGCGTTCCGGGTCCAGTACCCGATGGGCCGGCTGGGACTCGAAGAGGACGTTGCCAATGCGGCCACATACCTGGTCTCTGATGAAGCCGAGTGGATCACCGGCGTCGTGATGCCTGTCGACGGCGGGTACATGGCCAAGTAGACCGCGTACCCGTTCAGATCACACACCCAGATGGGTGTGTTGGACATCCGGAGCGTTGGCCAACTCCTCGGCGGCTCCCTCGAACGCGACCGCACCTTTCTTCATCACGTAGACGTAGTCAGCCAGATTCAGCGCCAGCGACAGGTTCTGCTCCACCAGGAGGATCGGCAACTCAGCCGTCGTCCGAAGGTGCCCAATCACTTCGACGACCTGCTGGACGAGCAGTGGGGAGAGCCCTTCGCTCGGTTCGTCCATCAAGAGAAGTTCTGGGTTCGTCAGCAGAGCCCGAGCGATTGCCAGCATCTGCTGCTCTCCGCCCGACAAGACCGAAGCCTTCTGTTTCATCCGTCGTTCGAGGGAAGGAAAGAGCTCGGTTATCCGGTCGAGATCCCAGGCTTGTCGGTTCTTGCCATCCCCGCCCCTATCAAAAACGCGTAGGTGCTCGGCGACCGTAAGTGAGGGGAAGACCCTCCGACCTTGAGGCACGAGACTGATTCCGCCCTTGGCGATTTCGTGAGACGGCTTCTTTGTGATGTCCACACCTTTGAATGTGACCGTCCCTCGCGTCGGTGGCGAGAAGCCGACGATCGAGCGAATCGTCGTTGTCTTACCAACTCCGTTCCGACCCATGAGCGCAACGATTTGACCTGGCTTCACCTTGAGCGAAACACCCTGGAGCACGTAGCTGTCCGAGTAATACGTGTGGATATCGCTGACTTCCAGGACGTTAGGCATAGGACTGACCGAAATAGACCTCACGCACCATCTCGTTCCCCCGGATCTCCTCCACACTGCCCTCAGCAAGGATCTCTCCCTGGTGCATCACCGTCACTTCGTCGGCGACCTCGAACGCGACGTCCATGTCGTGCTCGATGATCAACACGGTAAGGCGCCGATCCAGTTCTCCGATCAGCTCCACCATCGACCTGCTCTCTGCCAGGGACAAGCCCGCGGCCGGCTCGTCGAGTAGGAGCACCTGCGGATCCGAGGCGAGGGTCACGATCAGTTCGAGCTGTCTTTGATGGCCGTATGACAGGTTGCCCACTAGTGCGTCGCGCACGTCCCACAAACCTGCCAACTGGAGCAGATCGCGACAACGCTCATTGACATCATCCAGTCTGGCGACCGGCACGTGCATGGCGTACTTGCTCGACTGAACCCCCAGGGCACCAAGCCGAGCATTGTTCATCACGGTCAGCGACGGGAACAGGTTGGTGACCTGGAACGTACGACCCAGTCCCATACTCGTCCGATGGTGGGGCGCCAGGTCGGTGACCTTCTCACCGAACAGATAGATATCGCCCTCCGACGGCTTGTAGACCCCAGTGATGAGGTTGAACAAGCTTGTCTTGCCAGCACCATTCGGTCCCAGGATCACTCTCCGGGTACCAGTGAACGCTGTCAGGCCGAAATCATGCACGGCACGTACTTGTCCGAAGGTCTTGCCAACCCCCTCCAGACGCAGGGTCTCCATCCGCTCTCGCTCGATCCTCTCAGACGGCTCGGACTGAGCCGAGGCATTCCCAGGTTGATCGGTCGACTGACGAGATAGGACTGCGATCTTCAACTCATCGACATCCGAGGCCTCCTGTCCGATGCCGGACGCTGCTCGCAACCTCCGGGGTAGCAACCCCAGGATTCCGTTCGGAGCGACGAACACGACGAGGATGTACACCACGCCGAGAACGATCACCCAGTTCTCGAAGTGCACGCTGAGATAGTTGCGCAGTCCAGTCACGATGGCTGCTCCGAGTACCGGACCCGAGAGAGTCCCGGCTCCGCCGATGATCACCATGAGCATCGCCTCGAACGAGGTCTCGACTCCGAGCACGGTGGGCGAGATGAATTGGGAGGAGTATGCGTACAGAACCCCAGCCACGCCGGCGAAGGCTCCAGCGATGACGAAAACGATGAATTTGTGAAGCCACACGTTGTAACCGCTCGTCCTCATCCGAAGCTCGCTCTCTTTGATGCCACGCAAAGTGAGGCCAAAGGGCGATCGCACCAGGCGATACATGAGTAGTGCGGACACGAGAAGAACGCCGAGAATCGCGTAATAGAACGACAGGTTCGACTGCAAGGCTTCGATGGGACGCGGGATCCCGTGCATTCCTAGATAACCACCGGTGAGTGATCCCCATCGGTGGGAGAGACCCCAGAGCATCTGCGAGATGACCAGGGTCATGACGAGGAAGAAGAGGCCAGTCATTCTCACGGAAAGGGCCGCCGAGATCGACGCCAAGACGATGCTCGCCAGGAGAGCGACCGGCACCGCGACCTCCCATCCGAGTCCGTATTTGGTGCTGAAGATCCCGATCGTGTACGCCGCTATGCCGAAGAACGCGGCCTGGCCGAGAGATTCCATCCCGGTGTAGCCCATGAGCAGGTCGAGGCTCATCGCGAGGATGGCGAAGATGACAGTGAGCATGAGCACGGACAGCGGGAAGGGTGACAGGAACCGAGGGATCACGATGGCGGCGGCCAACAGGGCAACGAGGATCAACGCCTTCCTCGTGGAAACACGAGTGCGGATGATGCCGTTCACTTGATGATCTGTGTCCTTCCGAACAACCCGGTGGGCCTGAAGGCGAGCACGAGGATCAAAGGGGCGAACAGCGTGAAGTGGGCCAGCTCGGGGAACAAGCTTTTCCCGACCGAGTCGATGATGCCAATGAGAAGAGCTGCGATGAAAGCCCCAGTGACGCTCCCCAACCCGCCGACCACCGAGACCAGCAGGGCCAAGAGGAGCACTTCGAATTGCGCTCCCTGGAAGGCGCCCAGGAATGGGGCCCCGATAGCTCCGGCGAGCCCGGCAAGGATGCCCGTTATCCCGAAGACGAAGAAGTACAAGCGACCGACGTCGACCCCCATTCCTCGAGCCATCTCCTCATCGTCGACACTCGCCCTCACCAGTGCCCCGACACGTGTTCGCTCGAGGAGCAGCCAAAGCAGAACGCCGACGACGATCGCGGCTGCGAGCATGAACAACCGGTACGCGGGGAAGGAAACGACTCCGAGGTGAATCGAGCCGGCGAGGCTTCCGGGGCGTTCCACCGTACGGGGAAAACCTCCCCACCAGATGACACCGAACTCGGCGACGATCAGGGTCACGCCCATCGTGACGAGAATCTGGGCGAGAGGTCGTTGGTGCAGTCGCTTGAGAAGGCCCGCGTACAAGACGAGGGCGAGGAGCCCGCCCGTCAGGCAACAGATGACGATTGCCAGGACGAAGCTCTCTGTCATCGAGAACACGGTCCAGGCGGTGTATGCGGTGAGCAGGTACAAGGCACCGTGAGCGATGTTGACGATGTTCATGATCCCAATTCCCAGGGTGAAGCCGCTGGCAAGGATGAACAGGAGTCCCCCATACGTGACTCCACTCAGGATTCGGGTTGCCCACTCTTCCACGATGGTGCTACCTGGTTGCTCGCGCGCCTCTCAGTCGGGGAGCCGCTCGGAAGCGGCTCCCCGATGGACGTTACGTCGTCCGGGCTGACTGGTGCTATTCGGAGGGGAAGTCCCGAGAGAACAGCGGGTTCGCCAGGAACTCCTCTTGGTCGAAAGTCCAGAATTGAGTCACTGCTGGGACCGTCTCAACGAGTGAGTCGGTGATCGTGCCGCCATCATCCACGAGCTCCACGATGTAGAAGTCCCGTATTTGCCGGTTGTACTCGTCCACTGTGACGGGTGACGATGGCGTATCAGAGAGGTCGATCTCTCGAGTGGCTGTGGCGAAGGCCTCTCCGTTCGATCTCACCCAGTCGGGGAGATCTTGGAGCGCGATATTGTTCGTCTCGGTTACGTACTTGAGCGTGCGATCGATCACCATCGCCGCCACGTATGCGGACTCGCCCCAGAAGGTCGGAACGTTGCCGGTTCGCTCCTCGTACGCTTCAACGAACGTCTGCATCTCTGGCCGGTCGATGCTCGTGGTGAACGGAGTGACCCCGACGATGCCGACAGCAGAATCTCCGGAGTAGAACCTGATGGCATCCTGGGCAACGAGGTCCTCCGACGAGAGGATCGGGATATCCTCTTTCAGACCGAAGTCAGAGTACGCTTCGACGAATCGCGGGATATCCGCTCCGATCAATGTCACGTATACGGCGTCAACTTCCCTGTCGATGTCGTTCACGAACGGCGCAAAGTCCGTCGTTCCGATCGGTGCCCAGAGTTTTTGGACGACGTCCCCTCCAGCAGCCTCGAAGGCGTACTGGAACCCTCCGACCGTCTGGTAACCCCACGAGTAATCCTGTCCGAGGGTAGCTATCCTTCGATACCCCAGTTCCTCGTAGGCGTAGCTTCCAAACGGCATGGTTTCTTGACTGGCCGTGGCTTTGGCGGCCGCGGTCAGTGTCGGGGCTTCCAGACGCGTGTAGTCATCGGCCGCGACCCCCGTCTGTCCAACCAACGAGATCCCGGCCTCGTTGACGGAGTCGAGCATGGCAAGGCCCTCGAACGCCAACATCGGACCTGAAAGCAGGTGAACTTGATCATCGTCGATGAGTTTCCTGGTTTTCGTGACGACTAGCTCAGCATCCGTCTCGGTGTCTTCAAAAATCACCTCGACCGGAAGTCCTCCCAGTGTGTCGCCTTGCTCTTCGATGTACATGAGGAAAGTCTGCCGCATCTCCTCCGCGGACTCCGCGACGACCCCGGTGAAAGGCAGCGGGATGCCGATCTTGAGGGTCGGTAGGTCCTCACCACCGGTTGTTGAGCCAACCGTTGTTGAGCCCGCCGTTGTAGAGCCCACGGTTGTAGAGCCCACCGTTGTCGAACCCCCTCCAGAGTCATCCCCTGCGCATGCTGTTACTAATCCGATCGCGAGAAATAGCGCCAAGAATCTGCGCATCGTCGCCATGAGGGCCTCCCTTAGAGAGCGGGTATGATAATCCTGCTTTCTGTAGAATATAGCATCCAGCTGGGCTCCCGCGGAATGTGGGGGTGCGATGCGACCGTAGACGGACGAACCGCCGAGTAAGGAGCACGTTCATGGCGATCACGAAGCAGGAGTTGGCGAGTCGGCATGAACGGGTGAGGTCGGCGCTTCTCGAGGGAGAGTTCGATGCGCTGATCGCCTACTCCACCGCGAAAGTCGCGGCGAACGTGCGATTCCTGACGGACTACTTCGTCCGGTTCGCAGGGATGCAAAACATCCGCGAGGGCGAGTACCACATGTTCGGCTCGTGCGCCGTTCTCTTCGGGGCCGACGGCGAGCCGATGGTTCGCACGGATCAGCCCTGGGACATCGCGAGGGCGAAGGAGATCTCTGTGTTCCCTGATACGGCCTACACCGGGCTCTTCGCCCAAGATTTCGGCTCCGTGATCCGTGATCGCGGGTACCGGCGAGTTGCGATCGATAATTGGTACATCTTCCCGGCACGCGAGTTCATGGCGCTGACCGAGATGGCCCCTGGGGTCGAGTTTGTCCCCTCCCATCTGATGTCCGAGGTACGTCGGATCAAGTCCGATGCGGAGCTCGCAATAATGCGGAGGTCGGCGGCCCTGGCCGTGCTGGCCGTTGAGACCTCGCTTGACGCCGTGCAGGTCGGGGCGGACGAGTACGAGGTCGTGCTCCTCTGTGAGGAGACGATGCGGCGGGGAGGTGACATCGAGCTTGCCGGTGGATCGATCTCCGGATGCGGACCGAACACATCCACCGGGAGCTGGGTTCCCTCCCGTACCCAGAGCCGGCCGATCGAGGCCGGCGAGTGGGTCATGATGGATGTCTGCCCGCGCGTCGACGGCTACGCCGGTGACATCTCACGCCATCGCGTCGCTGGTGATGTGAGCGACCTGGACCCTCGGTTGAAGCGGATGTACAACGTCGCCCTGCTCATGAGTGAAGAGGTGCGAAAGGCGATCAAGCCCGGCATGTCAGGCCGCGACTTGAACTCCCTGGCTGAACAGATCGCCGAGGGAGAGGGACTCCTCGAGAACAAGATCGGTCTGCTCGGTCATGGACTGGGCTTGGACATCCACGACATCCCCGACTTCTACTACGACGAAAGCGCCCTTTCGCCTGGAGAGGTGATCACGGTCGAGCCATGCCTTCTCCTCGAGGGCGTGGGCGGGGTCCGAATCGAGGACATGGTGCTCGTGACGGAGGACGGTTCCGAGACACTGACCAGTGCAGCTGACCGGGAGCTTCGAGGGTCAGACTGAGCGATAGCGACTACCGCGACATGTCGGCGAATAGGCTATTCGGGGTGCTGTCAGAGAAGACCCGACGCCTCGCAGAAGGTGCGAATCACGCCGTTCTTACCACCCTTTTTCCAAGTGGACGGCCCCAGACCAACGTCGTCTGGATCGACCACGACGGTGAACATCTGCTCGTGAATTCGGAAACGGAGCGGCAGAAGGTTCGCAACGTCCGGCGAGACCCCCGGGTGGCGGTGCTGGTGTTCGACCCGTCTGACATGGATAGTTGGGCCGAGGTCAGAGGGCGGGTCGTCGAGATCGTGGAAGGCGAGGAGGCACGGCGCCACATCGACGCTCTGGCGCAGAAGTACCTGGGAGTGCCCGACTACCCCAACCCGATCGGGTCGCCGAGGGTGATCCTAAGGATCGCCCCCGACCGCGAGATCGTCTACTGACACATCACAAGCGGACGCTGAGAGTTGCGCTTCGACTACGGACCACCCTGATCGAGGGACAGTGCGCGATTCGGCTAGTGCGGGGAGCTTCTGACGTGATGTCCTTCACGGGCCAGGGTGCGGTCCGCCATCGCCTACTGCCCGTGAACTCGGACACAGGCCATCACAACGCCCAGAACGCGCGGCGAACCCAGGGCGGTGCTATTTCGCGACGTCGATGACATGGAAGGCTGGGTTCAGGTGAGGTTGAACCGTAACCCGGTGGAAGTGACGAAGACTGCCGTCACGACGACAACCCTCGCTGAAGCACCTGAGTGCCTGTCCGAATCCGATCGCCTCGCCGAGAGTGATAGTCGAGATCCCCCGATCACGAGAACGTTCACTGAGCTGGTCTTCGCCATGCCTTTCCTTTGTCCGACTCCTTGACAGTTCTCTAGTCTGCGGCTCCGCCGATACGTCGGCCTCGAGAGCACATAGAAGCGAGGGTGCGCAGACACCAGACAGGAGGCCCCCATGCGGGGAGGAGGATCTTCCACCTACGTCAAGCACGACTTTGCCACAGAGCTCGATGAAGCATCAGGGAATCGCAACGTCGGCACAACTCTCTGGTTCGAGAACGAACATGTTCGAGTTTGGGAGGTCCGCCTGGAAGCGGGGCAACGGGCTCCGTTCCACAATCACAGTCAAACGTACTTCTGGACCTGCATCGACCCAGGCAAAGGGTTTCAGCGGTTTCCCGACGGTACGGCTCAGGAGTTTGACTTCAAACTGGGTGAAACGGTGTTCAGTGAGATCACACCCGACGACCCAATGGTCCACGATCTCGAGAACATCGACGACCACCTCATTCGGTTCGTCGCCATCGAACTCAAGGACCTGTAGCTATTGAGGCATCGAAGCGAGGCACACTTGAGGCCGTTGCACTGTGCCGTGAACCGTCACCCAAACCCAGCCAGCCATGAAACCTTCAAACGTGAGTCCAGCGAGACCGAGGCATGGATAGCTCATTTGATGTAATCATCGTTGGCGGGCGCGTGGCCGGTTCAACCCTCGCCGCTCTCCTCGGTCAAGCCGGCTTCAAGGTGTTGCTGTTGGAGCGTGTCACATTTCCCTCCGACACGCTCTCCACACACGTGATCTACGGAGACTCCTTTGGGGTCTGGGAGCGCATAGGTGCCTGGAGAGAGATAGAAGCCCTAGGGGTCACCAAGCTTTGGGGTATCTCATGGATCAGAGACGGCCGGCCGGACATCCGGGGACGATTCTGGCCGGTGAGGGGTCACGACTACGCGCTGTGCATTCGCAGGGTGCTCTTGGACGACCTGCTGTTCGTCAATGCTGCCAACACTCCAGGCGTGACCGCGGTTCAGGGTGCACGGGTCACGCAGGTTCTCCGTGAGGGTGGACGGGTTACGGGGGTGAAGTTCGAGACTCACGACCGAAACGGTGCGCCGAGGGAGGCAACCGCTCAGGCTCGATTGGTTGCAGGGTGCGATGGGCGGAGGTCCTTGGTCGCGAAATCGGTGGGAGCGACCGAATACATGATCGAGCCGCCCATCAACTTTGCGTTCTATACCTACCTGGAGGGTGTGGACCCAGGTCCCGAGCCTGCGCCCATGTTCGAGATCTGGGAGAGCGACCTTATCGGTGGGACGCCCATGCTCGCACAGTGCGACGCAGGCATCTGGATGGCCATCATCTACCTTCCACATGTTGGCTTCGATGACTTCCGCGCTCGTAAGGATGAGAACTTCTGGAAGGCGATGGACAGTGATCAGAGGATCGGCCCACGACTGCGATCCGGGACACAACTGATGCCCCTCAGAGGGGTGGGCGACTTGGTCAACTTTGTCCGAGAGCCGGTGGGTGATGGCTGGGTACTGGTGGGCGACGCAGGCCAGCACAAGGATCCGATATACGGACAAGGGATAGGCGACGCGGCAAGATCAGCGGAGTTCCTGGCGGAATGCTTGATCGAGGCCGAGTCGAGTGGTCGGCCATGGAGATCAGCCCTGGAAGCTTTTCGGACCAGACGGGATCTCGACCTTGTGCCGAATTTCCAGTGGATGATCCAGAGCAAGCCGGCCGACCTAACGGAGATGGAGTTCGATTCGATAATGGGCGAACTCGGCAACGATCCTCGTTATGCCGAGGAGTTCGTCAACGTGTTCAGTCATGCTGTTTCCGGCTCCGAGTTCTTCGGACGCCTACATGCCGCTGGTCTCTTGGGACGAGAACCAGCCTCGTTTGACACACGGCAGGCAGCGGCTTCGAGAGGAGGGCCAAGGAGTGAGTAGACGGACCAGTCGCTTTATCCGGAGTGCGGATTTGAAGGACGACTCGTGGAGACGGATACCTCGAGCATCAAGTGTGGAAAGTGCAGCTTCGAATGGAGCCTCGGCGCTGGGGCGACTGCGGAACGTAGCTACAGGGTCATTCGAGCCGAAGTAGAGAGTCAGAGTGACTAGTACTCCAGAGGTCGGAGGCAACATGGGCGGCAGCGTCGAAGATCGGTTACGCGATCTCGGATATCGCTTGGGGAGCCCTCCTGATCCCCTCGGAAAGTACGTGCGGTGCGTTGTTTCGAACGGCCTCGCCTTCACCGCAGGTCATGGCCCCTTTGATGCCTCCGGTGAGGTGAAGGCACGCGGGCAGGTTGGTGGCGAGCTGTCCTTGGAAGAAGGACGCGAGGCGGCTCGGCTTGCGGCTGTCGCATGTCTTGCCAGCTTGAAGGCGGAATTGGGATCTCTGGAGAGAATCGACCGAATCGTGAAGCTTCTGGGCTTTGTGAATTGCGCTCCCGGCTTCTCGGATACGTCCGCAGTCATTGACGGTGCATCCGAGTTGCTCACGGAGGTCCTCGGGGCACGAGGCGTCCACGCCCGCTCCGCTATCGGGACCACCGTCCTCCCCCGCAACATTCCCGTCGAGATCGAGCTGATTGCGAGTGTGGGAGTCTGAACAGGATCAGGCGAGACCGGTCACGTGACGGTTCGAGCGTGGCAGTGGCCTTCAGACGTGTCCGAACTTCTCCAGCGCCTCCGACAGTGACAGCCCGCCTGCTAACTCTGCTCTGATCCGCACCTCACGTGCCCCCAGTTCCTCGGCGCGTTCAAGCACTTGCTCGGTCAGGTGAGCAGGGATCACAATCACTCCGTCGGAATCGGCGAGGATGAAATCGCCGGGCGCGACCTGAACCTCAGGCGCCGTCGCACCGGGCATCGGAACGGGGATCCCGCTGTCGGTCACCTTCCAGCGGCCGATGGACTGCACGGGAGTGCGATAGCGGGCATAGACAGGAAAGTTGAGCTGCCCGATCCAGCCGACGTCGCGTATGCCGCCGTCGACGAGCGCACCAACGCACCCCCGCTCTTTCATCCCGATTGAGATCAACTCTCCAAAGAAGCACACCCCCTCGCCTTGGCCGCTCCAGACCGAGACCGTCCCTTCGGTGAGTTGGGCGCAAGCGTCCATTTTCGCTGGGTCGCCGGCGCCCATCGGGTACGGGCTCATTTCGCCTCGTATGGTGTATGCCCAGCCGGCGAGCTTGCCGCCGTCGGGGGGATAGGGGGCAAACTCGGGCGCGAGGCCCTGATCGTGGAGGCCGAGATCGTCGAGTACATCGGCGACGTTGGATGTGTCGACGAGGAGGTACCTTTGCCGGACTTCTTCGGCCCGCCCGTCTGCATCTGTCACCGAGTCTCTCCTTTAGATCGAGGGGATCTGACCACCGTCAACTCGCAAGATGGTGCCGGTGATGAACGACGCCCGAGCGCTCGCCAGGAATGCGACCGCGACCGCATACTCGTCGGGCTCACCGTACCGACCCACAGGAATCATGGCTGTGCTGGCAGCTGCGATTTCGTCCACGGGTTTGCCCTCACGTTGCGCCCGGGCCTCGTCGAGGCTGCGCACCCGACCTGTCGCGATGCGTCCTGGAACGACGACGTTCACCGTGATTCCGTCGGCGGCGACCTCCTGGGCGAGAGTCTTCGACCAGCCGACCAAAGAAAGGCGGAGTGTGTTCGATAGTGCGAGGTTCGGAATCGGTGTGACGACACCCGAACTGGTGTTGGTCACGATCCGCCCCCATCGTCCTCGACGCATTGCGGGCAGGACTCTGTCGGTCAGCGCGATCACGCCGAGAACGATCGAGTCGAAGTAGTCGCGCCAGACCTCAACTGGCTGGCCGGCGGCCGTCGAAGGGGGAGGTCCGCCGCTGTTGTTGAACAGGATTTCTACATCGCCGTAGCGACTGCGGACTATTTCGATAGCTGCGTCCAGCGAGGCGAGATCGGTGAGATCGAGGTAGGTCGCGAAGGCCTCCCCGCTCTCGGCCTCAATTGCGTCGACCGTCGCTGCTGCCGCGTCTTGATCTCGTCCCGCGACGACGACCCGCGTACCTTCGCGGGCGAGGGCAAGCGCCACTGCACCGCCAAGACCACCACCTCCCCCGACGACCAAAGCTGTTCTTCCGTCTAGACCGAGGTTCATGAACCCACCCTGAGCGTGGCGTGTCGTTTCCGCAGCATGCTGACTACGGAGAGAGCGGTGATGCGGCCGGTGCGAGGGTTTTCGGAAGGCACGTTCTCGATGGTCATGGACAGGTCGGCAGTATCGGAGGTCAGCAGGATCGTGTGGGTGTTCTTGGTGATCGCGGGGTCGGCCCAGACTTCCACAACCGTGGCGTCCGGTCCGGGTCCGGCCAAGGAGAGCGCTACGGCGACATTGAGATTGGCCGGGAAGCCGTGGGCTGCTTGGCGTGCAGTCCCCGAGAACACGAGGACCGGCTCAGACAGGTCTTCCAGGTCGATCCCGCTCTCTGCAATACCTGGCGCGCCGATTAGAGCGGCGGGAGGTTTGCGACTGGTCAAACGCACCGATGTGATCTCGCCCTCGGCGGCCGCTGCGACCGCGTCGAGACCGAGGAGCGCACCCGTCGGCACCGAGATCCTCCCACCGTGTGCCTCGGCCAGCTCGAGCAAATGCGGATTCTGGAGAAGAGCGCCTGCGCTGAGAACAATCGCCTCCTTCCCTGCCCGCAGAAACGGCTCGGCGATCGACGGGAGCAGGTGCGCCGGAGCGCACTCGACGACGAGGTCGGCGAGCGGCTCGAGCTCGGTGACGGGTATGACGGGGACTCTCACCCCGAGCCCGCGTAGCGTTTCCTCCGCTCTCGCGTGATTTCGGGCCGAAACGGCGGCCACCTCGATCCCGGGCACTTGGCTGAGGCGCACTACCAGCACCTGACCGATCGCCCCCAAGCCGGCAATCGCGACTCGGGTCATTCCTTGGTGACGAGGCCGGACAGGGCGATCTCCGGTGCCACGACTCCGGCGTAGTGCGCCGCGATCTCTCCGGGGGTGGTCAGCCATACGCCGGGGAGACGAAGCAGGTGTTCGAACGCTCGCCGGAACCGTCGCAGTCTGTAGGGCTGGCCCATGATGAAGGTGTGGATTGTGATCCCACAGACGAGCGACTGGTGTTCGGACTGTTCGATCATCTCGTCGAGATTGTCGGTCATCATCTCGGCGAATGCCGGCGCCGTGCCGTGGTGAAGAGCGATCATGGGAACGTCGTTCACCTCGTGCGGATAGGGGACGCTCAGAAGCGGTCCGCCTCGGGTGCGTAACCATGTTGGCTGGT
>Ga0214468_1000356_pt1 | contig 14722 bp, 7 predicted proteins | sample RVTome_9_FD_187334 | JGI IMG/M metagenome (GOLD analysis project Ga0214468, IMG submission 187334) | Soil microbial communities from uranium-contaminated site in the Upper Colorado River Basin, Wyoming, United States - RVT155D38 HiSeq ...
CGCCAGGCACGCGGCCAGGGCCAGCGCGGCGGCGCCGGCCGGCGCGCCTCTCCGTGGGCCACACCTCAAGCGCGGGACCGCTCGAGCCGGGTCAGGAGGTCCTCGACCATCTCGAGGCTGGCGGTCCTCTCGGCGACCGCCCGGCAGTAGAGGACGAGAGCGGCGCGGGTCTCCTCGCGGAGGTCGCGGGTGGCGAACAGCGGCACCATCTCCGCGGCGAGCCGCTCGAGGGCCGCCGTCCGGCCCTGCTCGGTGTAGAGCTGGGCGAGCTCCATCGACACCAGCGCGGTGTCGTAGCCGATGCCGAGCTCGACGAACGCCTCGCGCGCCTCGCGCAGCAACCGCTCCCCGGTCTCGCGCTCGCCGAGGTGGGCGCGGACGCGGCCCTCGAGCCAGGCGACGCGGATCCGGTCGATCCGGTCGCGGCAGAGCGCCTCGGCCTCGGCCAGCGCGGCGAGCGCCTCCCCCGGCCGGCCGAGCCGGTCGAGGTAGGAGGCGAGGTTGTGCTGGGCGGCGAACGCGAGCCGGGGCTCGGCGGCGGGATCGGCGTGCGCCAGGGCGTCGGTGAGCGTGCGCACCGCGCGGTCGAGCCGGCCGCGGTAGGCGTGGAACGTGGCTTCCTTGAGCCGGGCGCGGCCGTAGCCGTGGCGGTCGCCGAGCCGGCGGTAGAGGCGGGCCGCACGTCCGGCGAGCGTGACCGCTTCCTCGAACGACGACTGGTCGCTGCGCAGCGAGGCCAGGAGGTCCGTCAGCCTGGCGGCGACCAGCGGGTCGCCCGAGCCGCGATCGGCGGCGGCGAACGCGCGGTCGAAGGCCGCGGCGGACGCCTGGAGGTCCGAGGCGACCCGCAGGGAGTTCGCGTGCTGGGCATGGGCGAGCGCGGCCAGGTCGGCATCGAGCCGGCGGTCCCCGGTGCCGCCCTCGGTGTCCCGGTCGAGCTCTCCCGCCAACTCGGCGGCGGTCGCGGCCAGTCGGAGACTTCCCTCCGCGTCCTGGCTCGCGACCGCGCCCGCCGTTTCGCGCAGGGCACCGACGAGCGGCCAGGAAGCCGCCGCCCGTTCGCCGCCGGCCGAGCGGCGCGCCTCGGCGCGCCGTTCGATCTCCTCGGCCGCGCTGGAGGCCTCTCCTCGCGAGGCCTCCGCCCTCGCCTCGAGCTCCGGCGCCGCACGGGCGATCGCGTCGAGCGCCTCCTCGACCTCCCCGAGCGTCGGGCGGGGCGGAACCCAGGGAGGCGGCGGCTCCGCGGTCTCGAGGGCCCGTCGCACGAGCCGGGCCACCTCGCCCGCCGGCTCGCCGCGCAGCAACCGGTCCCAGGGAGCGAGACCTTCAGCCATCGGCGCTCCGTTCCTTGGCGGCCGTCCGCCGGGCCGGGAGCGCGGCGGCCAGCTTGCGCCCGAGCACGTCGAGGCACCGCCGGGTGACCTTGTCCACGCTCGTCGGCTGATATCCCATCTCGCTCGCGATCTCCCGGCTCTCGTAGCCGAGATAGTACCGGAGGCGGAGAAGCGACCGGCACCGCCAGTCGAGATCGGCGATCCACCGTGAGAGGTTGCCGCGCAGCACGGCCCGCTCCTGGTCACCCTGGTCGCCCCCCGCGAAGGTCTCGAGCAGTCCCGAGTCGACCGCGGCGACGAACGCCCGCTGCCGCGAGCGCCAGTACATCCGGCACTGGTTACGGAGCGCACCCCGGAACCAGGCCTCCGGGCAGCGGATCCGCTCGCGCTTGTGGAGGTAGTGGAGAACCACCGTCTGGAGCACGTCCTCGCAGTCCTGCGCGGGGATGCGGAACGCGCCCAGGATGGTGGCGAATGGCCCCCGGAGCTCGCGCAGGAGCCGCGGAAGCTCGTCGGCCCCGACTCCGTCACCCTCTGTCGGCGAATCACCGACTCTCGACGACATCACGTCCACTCGACCCTCACCGCAGATACGTCCCGAATCACGTCACCAGAGGTCCGCGACGATACCACCGCCGGCGGAGAGGCCGAGACCCCGTCCGCCGGCGGTTTCCGGACCGGCTTGGCCGTCCGGGTCCCAACTCCTGCGCCTAACCGTCCGGGTCGATCTCCGCCCGCGCCTCCGACCCCTCGTCCGACAGCCCCAGCCACCCCAGCACCGTCTCGATCCACGACATGACGCCTCTCCCACCGGGGCCCCGGCCCGGACCCCTACGGCCCGCGCCGCTCCCCGCACGGCCGGCCGGTGGGGCGCCGGTGGGCGCCGTCCCATCGGTTTCAGGCCGCGGTATCAGGGGAGACGGACGGGGGGTGCGGGATTCGAGAAGGGCGAAGAAAGTTGTCCAGGATCCGGGGTCGGTGGCAGCTAAGACACGAAGCCACACGAGCCGGAGTGCAGTGAGCCGAAGGAGGAACGCATGTTTCGACGGAGATGCTTGACTGGCCTAACCGGCGTGCTGCTCACGGCAGCTGGGAGCCTGGCTTGCGGGAGCACCGGGGTGGGGAAGAATGTGCCGGATCCCACCACGTTCGAGATCGACCTCGCCTACGACGAGGCGACGACCGAGCGCGAGCTACCGAAAGGGACCTATGACGTGGTCATACGTAACGCGATTCCCGGCAAGTCCTACCGCGTGTCGTCCACGCGGCTCCCGGATGTGCTCGGACCGCCGCCTCAGCCGTCTGCCGCGCGAACGACCTGCACCACGGAGATCGACGCAGCGAGAGATCTGGTCGCCACCGCCACGCGCGAGGAAGATGTTCCACGCCTAGTGAGAGACGCCCTGGCCGCGACCCCCGATAACTGCCGCGCTGTCGTGGAAATCGCTCTCTGTGCAGATACGATGATCGCGAGGAACAGCCTGGCCAAGGTGGAGAGGGGGTCGGTGACGACGGTCAAGGTGCGACGGGTCGACGACGACCGAACGTGGGTAGTGACCGTTCGCACGGGACAGCCCGCTCGCTGGGCCGTACTGCCCCTGACGGGCGCGATCTGGACGGAAGGAGAGGAGTACTTCGCGGAACCGGTGCAGGTCACCGACGACGAGGGAAACACCAGCGAGAAGTTCAAGCTCGTCCAGGAGGACGACGAGGAGCTGGCCCCGATGGCCGGAATCGCGGTTCTCCTATTGCGAGAAACCAAGTGGCCTTGGCCGTCGCCGGACGCCCACGGTCCGTTCGTCGGGATCGGGTTCACGACGACCGATCCTCCCGTCGGCCTCACTTTCGGTTACGGCTTGAGCTGGCGTGATCACGTGGCGCTCACGGTCGGAGGCGCCTTGGTGCAAGAACGCCATCTGCTCGGCCGCTACGAGGACGACCTGAGGGATGGGACCCTCCTGGACACGAACCTCACCAACGATCAGCTCACGGAGCCCGAAGCGGAGTTCCGCATCCTGGCCGGGCTCGCCATCAGCTTCGGGGGTGACGGAGATGACGACGAGGAAAATGAGTGACGCGGGACATCGGTGAACCTATACCCCTCAGGTCAGTTACCAGAAAGGTTGAACGACCATGTCGATGCCCTTCAACGATAAGCGGTTCACGTTCCACCAGCCCGATGGGAGCGCGCTTCACGTCCGCGGGTGGGGCGACCAGCATTACGCCGTCTTCGAGACCCTCAACGGCTTTACGGTGGTACGAGATCCTCTCACCGGATTCTTCGAGTACGCCGACGTAACTCCCGACGGAGACGAGCTTAGACCCTCGGGCGCCCGCCCGCGGCTGGCGAGCCCGAGCGCGGCGGGACTCGAACCCGGCGTGCGCCTGAGCGGTCCGGCGGCGAAGGCCCGAGCCATGGAAGGTGCGGGTCTGCCCCCGGGCACCTCTCGATGGGAGGAACGCCGGAGAGAGCTCAGGGAAGCTATTCGGACCGTCGCCGCTGCGCCGCCGGGACTCGCCCTGGCACCACCACGGCGCGAGACGGTCGGGGACTTCGTGGGACTCTGCCTGCTCATCGATTTCCCCGACGTCCCCGGGACGATTCCTCGTGCCGAGGTGGAAGCGTTCTGCAATCAAGCGCAGTACTCGGGTTTCGGGAACAACGGCTCCGTCTACGATTACTTCCTGGAGAATTCCGGAGGCAAGCTGCGCTACACGAACATCGTGACGCCGTACTTCACAGCGTCCCATCCGCGTAGCTACTACACCAACGAGGCGGTCGACATGCCAATCCGTGCGCGCGAGCTGATCAAGGAGGCTCTCGATCACTTCCGATCGGAGGGTTTCGATTTCTCCTCTCTGACCGAAGACGACGAAGACTACGTCTACGCGACCAACGTGTTCTACGCGGGGACCAGGGTCAACAACTGGGCGAAGGGTCTGTGGCCTCACTCGTATCATCTCTTGACCCCTTACGGGCTCGCCCCTGGCAAGAAAGCTTACGACTATCAGATCACCGACATGACGGACGAGCTCTCCCTCGGGACCTTCTGTCATGAGAACGGGCACATGATCTGTGACTTCCCCGACCTCTACGACTACGGCTACGAGTCGTCCGGCGTCGGGGCGTTCTGCCTCATGTGCGCGGGCGGCAATGCGGACGAGAAGAACCCGACGCACGTCAACGCCTATCTCAAGTTCAAGGCAGGATGGGCCCAGTCGGTCACACGGCTGACCTCAGCGTCGAGTGTTCGAGCGGAGGCGGGATCGAACGGCTTCTTCATCCATCGGAAGGATCAGACCGAATATTTCATCATCGAGAATCGACAGCAAGAGGGCAGAGACCAGGCCCTGCCGGGTACGGGGCTGGCCATCTGGCACGTGGACGAGCTCGGGGACAATCAGCACGAGGAGGGATCAGCGCAGCGTCACTACGAGTGCTCTCTGATTCAAGCGGACGGGCGGAAAGACCTCGAGAGCGATCCGCAAAACCAAGGCGACGCCACGGACCTCTATCGTGCAGAGGTCAACAACCGATTCGGCCCCTCAACGGCTCCGAGATCGGACTGGTGGGACGGGACTCCGTCGAGGCTGGATCTCGGCGAGATCAGCGAAGCTGGTCCCACAATGACATTCGACTCGACTGTCTGATCACTGGAATTGGCGGGCTGACGCGCAGCCCCTACCGCGCCTCCCTCGCGAGCTCCAACCACTCGGCGGCGTCGCGCTCCCAGAAGAAGGGCGGCCGGGTGCGCTCGTGCGGTGCGAGGCGGTTCAAGGTCGCCGCGTCGTAGAGGTAGCCGTCGAGGACGACGAGCTCGACGGTGCGGCTCTGGCGGATGTCCTCCAATGGGTTGCCGGTGAGGACCGCGAGGTCCGCCAGCTTGCCCTCCTCGATGGAGCCGATGTCTCCGTCCATCCCCAGGTAACGGGCGCCGTCGAGGGTGGCGGCCCGCAGCGCTTCCAACGAGGTCATGCCGCCCTGCTCGAACATCCAGAGCTCCCAGTGGGCGCCGAGGCCCTCGCGCTGGCCGTGGGCGCCGAGCTGGACGGGGACGCCGGCGTCGAGGAGCTGCTTGGCCGTGCGGGCGTTGCGGAAGTGGCCCCACTCCTCTTCGGGGGCGATCGTGCGGCGGCGGGAGCGGGCGTCGATCAGCTCGCGGGGGACGAAGGTGAGGAGGCGCTCGTCGGCCCAGACCTCGGTGTTGGCGTACCAGTACTCCTCGCCCCAGAGGCCGCCGTAGCCGACGACCAGGGTGGGGGTGTAGCCGACCTCGGAGGCGCCCCAGAACTGCTCGACGTCGTCGTAGACGGCGGCCGCCGGGATCGAGTGCTCGATGCCGGTGTGGCCGTCGGCGACCATGGACAGGTTGTGCTGGAGGAGCGAGCCGCCCTCGGGGACGACCATCATCTCGAGCTCGCGGGCGGCCTGGATCACCTGCTGGCGCTGGTCGCGGCGCGGCTGGTTGTAGCTCTTGACGCTCCACGCGCCGACCGCCTTCATCCGTCGCAGGTGGGAGCGGGCGTCCTCGAGGCCCTCGACCTCGGCTTTGAAGTCGCCGGCGGCGCCGTAGAGGATGGTGCCGGTGGAGAAGACGCGGGGGGCGACGACGATCCCCGCCCGCGCCAGCTCGCTCGCCGCGAAGACGGTCGAGGTGTCGTTCGACGGGTCGTGGAGGGTGGTGACGCCGAAGGCGAGCGAGGCGTAGGCGACCCAGTTGTCCTCGGGGACGATCTCCGCCGTGCCGAAGGCGCCGTGCCAGTGGACGTCGACGAGGCCGGGGATGATCGTCTTGCCGGTGGTGTCGACGACCCGGGCGCCGGCCGGCACCTCGACCTCGCCGCGCCGGCCGACCGCGGCGATGCGGTGGCCGCGGACGACGACGACGCCGTCCTCGATGACGCCGTCGGCGAGCGGGACGCCGGAGGCGAGGGTGATCACCCGGCCGCCCACCAGCGCCAAGGTGCCCTCCGGCCGCGGGCTCTCGACCTCGAAGCCCAGTCTCACGCCCTCGGCCGGCGGCTCGGGCAGCTCCTCGGGGGCGCCCTCGAAGAAGGCGAACGCCTCGGGGAGCTCGCGGGCGAACAGCTCGGGGCCGAGCGACCAGCGGAGCGTCCGCGAGTCGCCCGACCAGTGGAGGTAGACGCCGGCGTCGCGCGACACCCGGGCGACCGGCAGCGCCTCGGTCTTCGGGCCGATGTCGACCGCCTTGCCGGTCGGCACGAGAGGTGCCACGTAGGCGTTGAAGCGCTCGGTCCAGGCGATCCAGCGGCCGTCGGGCGACACCCGGTACTCGGTGGCGTTGAGCGAGACGAGGTGGGTGCGCTCGTCGCTGCCGTCGAGCTCGATCGAGCGCAGCTCGCGCTTCGGCCCGTCGTCGCCCTCGCCCTCGAAGACGGTGTAGTACATGCGCTCGGAGTCGGCGCCGAACTGCGGCTCGACGCCGCGGACGGTGACCTTCTCGGCCTCGCCGCCGGCGGCGGGTACGCGGTAGATCCCCGGCTCGTCGCCGAAGACCTCCGGGCGCAGGAAGCCGCCGCCGATCTTGCGGTACGCGATCGTCGCCCCGTCCGGGGTCGCCGCCGGCTCGACGTAGTGGCCGGGCTCTGGCGTCACGACCCTGCCGGCCGCCGCCCCGCCCGCGCGCGCCGGCGCCACCCGCACCGCACCGAGCTCGGCGTCGTCCCACGAGACGTAGACGACCGACCGCCCGTCGCGGGTGAAGGACGGGTAGAGCTCGAAGTGGTCGTCCTGGGTGGTCAGCCGGCGGGCCGGGCCGTCGGGCAGCGCCTGGACCCAGAGCTTGCCGAGCGACTCGTAGACCGCCTGGCTCCCGTCCGGCGACACCTCGACCCAGCGCAGCATCTTCGTCCGCCAGCGGTCGGGCGCCACCTCGACGGGAAAGCGGAGCACCTCGGTGAGCTGCTTCGTCGCGCGGACCCGGAACGGGATCTCCGCGACCTCGCGGCTCTCGACGTCGATGCGGCGGATCTTCCCGCCGGCCCAGAAGACGAGCGAGCGGCCGTCCGGGGTCCACGCCATGTCCGGGTAGACGCCGTGGATCGCCCAGGTCTCCTGCATGTCGCGGTCGAGCCCGTCGTGGATCTGCCACTCGGCGCCCGACGCCGTGTCCTGGAGCCACAGGGTGGTCGCGCCGCGCACCCGGCGGACGAAGGCCACCCGCGAGCCGTCGGGCGAGGGCGTCGGGTCCGCCGCGCCGCCCGCGCCGCCGATCCAGTCGGCGACCTCGCCGGTCGTGCGGTCGAGCCGGCGGACCGCGTAGATGCCGGGGTTGGGGTCCTTGTTGTACTCGAAGACCGGCCCCGGGGTGGTGTCCTGCGAGAAGTAGACGTAGCGGCCGTCCGGCGAGAAAACGGGCTCGCCGACGTCCTTCTGGTCGTTCGGCTTCTCGGTGAGCTGGAGGCCCTGCGACCCCGAGCGGTGGTAGAGCCAGATCTCGCCGGCGCCGAGCGAGCGCTGCGAGGTGAAGTGCTTGCGCGCCGCGATCCACTCGCCGTCCGGCGACCAGGCGGGGGCGTTGAGCAGGCGGAAGGTCTCCGAGGTGACCTCGGTGGGCTCGCCGCCGCCGCGCGGGATCGTCCACACGTTGTCGCCGCCGCCGCGGTCGGAGGTGAAGGCGATCCGCGAGCCGTCCGGGCTGTAGCGCGGCTGCATGTTCCAGGCGAAGTCCGAGAGCAGGGCGCGCGCCTCGCCGCCCTCGATCGGAACCGTCCACAGGTCGCCGAGGAGGTCGAAGACGATCTCGCGGCCGTCGGGCGAGACGTCGAGGCCGATCCAGGTCCCCTCGTCGACGTCGATCGTCACCTCGCGGGCCGGGCCGGGCGGGGTCAGCACGTCCCACTCCGGCTCCTCTTCCTCGTCCTCCTCCTCGCCGGCGTCCTCGGCCTCCGCCTCCGCGGCCGCGTCCTCGCCCTCACCCTCCTCGCCCTCCTCGGCCTCGTCCTCGGCGACCGGCTCGGGTACCGGCGGCTGGTCGGCCGGGTCGGGCTCCTCGACCGGCAGCGGCCGCTCCTCGGGCGGCGGCTGCGGAGGCCGCTCGTCCTGCGCCGCGGAGGCGGCCGGCGGGGCGAGGAGCGCGGCGGCGAGCAGCGCGGCGAACGGGCCGGCGAGCGGAGCGGACGAGAGGCGGCGGTGCGTGCGGCGCATCGGGAATCTCCTGTCGAGTGGACGGGACGGAGGATTCTGTCATCCCGCGGACCGGACGTGCCGGCGACGTGACAGCCGCCGGAGGCGCGGCTATCCTTCTCGCCCATGAAGCCGACCCCCTCAGGCGCCGTCCCCGCGGTGCGCGGCGGAGCGGCCCGCGACGGGTGGCGGGACCGGCTGAGCGGCAGCGCCCTGCGCTGGTGGACGGGCGTCTTCTGCTCGTTCGTCGGCGCCTTCATGGTCGTGGCACCCCAGGAGTTCCGCGGCGCCGTCTACCGCGCGATCGAGCTGCGGCCGGTCCCGACCGGGTTCGCCTTCCTCCTCGCCGGCGGCGCGATGCTCGCCGCCGCCGCCATCCGGCCGCGCCGGCCGCTACGGATCGTCGCCCATCTCGCCGCCGCGGCGGTGCTCTCGCTGCTCGGCGGCGGCTTCCTCCTCGCCGGCGGCTGGGGAGGCGCGGCCATGTACTTCGCGCTGGTCGCCGGGCTTCTCGCCTCGGCCGGCGAGCCGACCCGTCCGCGCGGGCCCCGCGCCTGGAAGGGCGACCTCCTCTCGTTCGTGCTCGGGATCGCCGGGACGCTCGCCGGCGTGCTCCAGCTCTCGATGGCCGCCGGGCTCTTCGCGCCGATCGTCCCGGCCGATCGGGTCGAGCTGCTCCTCGTCGGCAGTGCGATGCTGCTGACCTCGCCCTACCTGGCGCTCCTCCAGCTCCGGCGCGAGCCGGCGAGCACCGCCTCCGAGTGGGCCGCCCACTCGCTGGCGGGCGCGGCCTTCCTCCTCGTCACCTTCACCATGTCGCTCCCCAGCCGGGCGTGGACGGGCCTGGCGATGTACGGTTCGGGCGGGGTGGTGGTCGCGCTCCTGCCCTGGCTGCGCCGCCGCTTCCGGGAGTTCGACCCGGGCGCCCTGCGCACCCGGCTGGCGCTCGCCTTCGCCGCCGCGACGACCCTGGCCCTGATCGCCACCGTCGCCGTGCTGACGGCGGAGAGCGAGCAGGCGACGCAGGCCGAGGCGGCGGAGGCCCGGCGGGAGAGCGCCCTGACGGTCGCCCGCAACGTCGCCGACTACCTCGAGCTCGTCGCGGCCCGCAACGCGTCGCTCGCCGCCGCGGCGAGCCGCCGAACGATCACCTCCGAGCAGATCGGGGAGCTCCTCGTCCAGGCGGCGCGGGACCACCCGCGGATCAGCGCGCTCGGGGTCTTCACCCCCGGCGGCGTGCCGATCGCCCGGACCGGGCGGCGGACGATCCCGCGGATGTGGGCGACGGAGATCATCGGGTCGCTGACCGCCGAGCCGGAGGCCGGTCCCGTCCAGCGCCTGTTCCGCGATCCACGGGGGACGATTCTGCTCGCGGCTTCGCCGATCTACGGCGCCGAAGGGAGCCCTACGGCCGTGATGATCACCGGCTACGACACCCAGGCGGTGTTGCGGCGACTGTCCCAGGAGGGTCTGGCGATGCGGTTGCTCGACGAGGCCGGCCGCACGATCGCCAGCGAGGAGGGGTCGCCTCGGGGAGACGACCGCGAGCCGGTGATCGTTGCCACGGCACCGGTCGCCGACCTCGGCTGGACGGTGGTCGCCGAGCAGACCGAGACCGCCGTCCTCGCCGGAGTGCGCCGCGAGCGGCTCACCGCCTTCCTCCTGCTCGTCGGGATGGTCCTGCTGTCGATCGTCCTCGGCTCTGTCGCCGCGCGCTACATCGCCCGCCCGCTCCAGGGGCTGGCCGACGCGGTCGACCGGGTTGCCGCCGGCGACGAGTGGCGCCCGCTGATGCCGACCGGGATCAGCGAGCTCGACCGCCTGTCGGCCAACTTCCGGGACATGCGCGACCGGCTGACCGCCCGCACCGCCGAGCGCGAGCGCCTGGCCGAGGAGCTGCGCGCCCGGGCCGACGCCCTGGCCGACTCCGACCGGCGCAAGGACGAGTTCCTCGCCATGCTCTCGCACGAGCTGCGCAACCCGCTGGGCGCGATCTCCTCGGCCGCCTACTTGCTCGAGCAGGTGTCGTCCGACGATCCGCGGGTCCAGCGGACCACCGGGGTGATCCGCCGCCAGATGCGCCACCTGATCCGCATGGTCGACGACCTCCTCGACGTGTCGCGGATTACCCGCGGCAAGGTCGGGCTGCGGCGTGCCGAGGTGGAACTCGGGGAGATCGTCGAGCGCGCGGCCGAGACCGCCCAGCCGCTGATGAAGGCAGCGGGCCACCGCCTCACCATCCGCCGATCCGACGAGCGGGTCGTCCTCTTCGCAGACTCCACCCGGCTCGAGCAGGTCCTCGGCAACCTGCTGCGCAACGCGGCGAAGTACACGCCCCACGAAGGCCACGTCGAGCTCGAAGCCGGCCGTGAGGGGGACCAGGCGGTCCTCCGCGTCCGCGACGACGGGATGGGCATCGCGCCCGAGCTGCTGCCCCGGATCTTCGAGCTGTTCGCCCAGGGCGAGCAGACGCTCGACCGCGCCGGCGGCGGGCTCGGGATCGGCCTCACCCTGGTCCGCCAGCTCGTCGCCCTCCACGGCGGCACGGTCGAGGCCCGCAGCCCGGGCGTCGGTCGCGGCAGCGAGTTCACCGTCCGCCTCCCCCTGGGCGCGGACGCCGCGCTCGACGAGACGGCCGTCCGCCGCGCAAGAGCCGTAGCGGTCGGCCAGGAAGCCGATTAGCACGGTGTACTAGCAGGAAGAGGAAGCAGCCTCTGAGAACGAGCCCGCGGGCTGGCAGCACGAGAAAAGCGCGCAGCGTGCCGGAGATCCGGCGACCCGGACCGAGGAGTCGAGCGAAGCGCACTCAATGTGCGCTGCAGCGAGCGACGAGGGAGGACCGCCGGCCCAGCCGCGGAGCGGCTGCCGCGGTGCGATCCGCGCTCTTCTAGCGGGACGCGGCTGGGATGCGGAGCACTTGCCCCGGCTTGATCCTCGACGAGCGCAGCCCGTTGGCGCGCTGGATCGTGCGGGTCGACGTCCCGTGCCTCTTGGCGATCGACCACAGGTTGTCGCCGCGCCGCACGCGGTAGCTGGCCTCGGCGGCGGTCCCGCCCCCGCCGGAGCCGCCGGCGATCCGCAGCACCTGGCCGGGCCGGATCGCCGAGCCGCGCAGGCCGTTGACTCCCTGCAGGCTCGCCGTGGTCGTGCCGAAGCGCCGGGCGATCGACCAGAGCGTGTCGCCGCGCTGCACACGGTAGGTCGCGGGCGCCGCGGCCGTCGAGGCCGCCGAGGTCGTCGCGACCGCCGCGACGGCCGCGACCGCCGTCCCGCCGCCGCCGCCGGGGATCGTCAGCACCTGGCCGATCCGGATCGCCGAGCCGCGCAGCCCGTTGACGCTCTGCAGCGCCGAGGTCGTCGTGCCGAAGCGCCGGGCGATCGACCACAGGCTGTCGCCGCGGGCCACCCGGTAGCTGCCGCCGGTCTCGCCGAGCCGGGGGCTGCGGTGCGCGGCGACCTGCGTGCCGGTCTTCTGCGCCACGTAGTCGAGGTATTGATCGGGGAAGAGGACCACGTGGTAGTGGGGCGGGTAGCGCTCGCGCGCCGCTTCGAGGACCCCTCGCGACTCCAGGCCGACCAGCGCCCGCTCGAGCCAGCGGCGGCACGAGGCGTACTCGCTGACCCGCAGGTCCATCGCCATGCCGGTCGGGTGGACCGACAGCGCCGACGCGTTGCGCGGCTGCCGGTTCTTCGGCCGCACCAGGCTGGTCACCACCAGCCGCTTGCCGCAGGCGCCCCGGTACTGCGCCGACAGCCGCTCGACGAAGAGCTTGACCTCGGGGCGGGCGTACGGTTGGCTCACCCCCCACTTGACGACGTGGTTGGCGTCGCCGGTGATCCGCACCAGCGCACCGCGGTCGAGCATGGCGCGCACGTCGGCGTCGTGCTGCGCGTAGGCGAAGCCGTGGTCGCGGGCCGCGCGCACCTGCCGCAGCAGGCCGGGGCGGGAAGGGGTGAGGCTCGCCGCCTCGAGCGAAGAGACGAGCAGGGTGGGGGAGGCGAGGGCTACTACGAGAACGAAGCGGAGGATCCTGTCCAAAGTCCGAGACTCCCTGGGGCTTTGGGCACTCCGAGGGGCCGCGAGGGGCCCTCCGCAGCGCGCGCCGTGAACGATCCGGGCCGGAGCGTCGGACGATCCTCGCCGGCCCGCGTTTTCTCCCGTCGTCATGGGAGTTTACCTTACTGACGCCGGAATCAACAAGCGGCGCGGCGGGCGAATTCCTCCGGGACGGTGCGGCGAAACCCGATGGAGTCCAGCGGTGGGGACAAAAAACGAGCCCGGGCGGCGGAGGGTGAGGGGCCTGCTGACCACCGCCCGGGCTGAGAGGCGTTTCCAGTAGTTGTAGTGCTCCGGGGACGCGAAAGCGGGACACGCCGAGGAAAAAAAGATTCTCTCGGCTCCAGCCGGAAGGGGTTGGCTGCTCCTCTCGCCGCCGCCGCTGCGCTTGCCGCCCTTGCGGGAACCGAGCAAGGGGTGCCGGGCGTCGGGGATCGGGGGTAGGCTGCGGCGGATGAGCCCCGACAGCCCCCGCTACACCTGCCCGATGCACCCCGAGATCGAGCGCGAGGAGCCCGGCGCCTGCCCGAAGTGCGGCATGGCGCTCGAGCCGGCCGGGGTGCCCGAGCCGGCGGCGCGCACCGAGTGGACCTGCCCGATGCACCCGGAGGTCGTCCGCGACGCACCGGGGAGCTGTCCGATCTGCGGCATGGCGCTCGAGCCGCGGACGGTCGCGGCCGAGGAGGCCGAGAACCCCGAGCTGGTCGACATGACCCGCCGGTTCCGGGTCAGCGCGGTGCTCACCGCGCCGCTCGTCGCGCTGGTCATGGGCCGGCACCTCGTCGGCGGCGGGGTCGAGTCGCTGATGGCCTCGGGCGCCGGGCCGTGGATCGAGCTCGCCCTGGCGACGCCGGTCGTCCTGTGGGGCGGCTGGCCGTTTTTCGTCCGCGCCTGGCAGTCGCTCGTCCACCGCAGCCTCAACATGTTCACCCTGATCGGTCTGGGGGTCGGGGTGGCCTACGTTTACAGCCTCGTCGCCACGGTCGCCCCCGGGGTCTTCCCGCCGTCGTTCCGCGAGGAGGGGGGGCACGTCGGCGTCTACTTCGAGGCGGCGGCGGTGATCGTCACCCTGGTGCTGCTCGGCCAGGTCCTCGAGCTGCGGGCGCGCGGCCGGACGGGGGCGGCGATCCGGGCGCTCCTCGGCCTGGCGCCGGCGACCGCCCGGCGGATCGAGCCGGACGGCGCGGAGCGCGACGTGCCCCTGGAGGAGGTCGCGGCCGGCGACCGGCTGCGGGTGCGGCCGGGCGAGAAGGTGCCGGTCGACGGGGTGGTCGTCGAGGGGAGGTCGAGCGTCGACGAGTCGATGGTCACCGGCGAGCCGATCCCGGTCGAAAAGGTGCCGGGCGACCGGCTCGTCGGGGCGACGGTCAACGGCACCGGCAGCCTGGTGATGGAGGCCGAGCGGGTCGGCGCCGACACCCTGCTCGCCCGGATCGTCCAGATGGTCGCGGAGGCGCAGCGGTCGCGGGCGCCGATCCAGCGGCTGGCCGACCGGGTCGCCGGCTGGTTCGTGCCGGCGGTGGTCGCGGTCGCCGCCGTCACCTTCGTCGTCTGGTCGCTCGTCGGCCCGGCGCCGGCGATGGCCTTCGGGATCCTCAACGCGGTCGCGGTGCTGATCATCGCCTGCCCGTGCGCCCTCGGGCTGGCGACCCCGATGTCGATCATGGTCGCCGCCGGCAAGGGCGCGACCGCCGGCGTCCTGTTCCGGGACGCCGAGGCGATCGAGCGGCTGCGCGACGTCGACACCCTGGTCGTCGACAAGACGGGCACGCTGACCGAGGGCCGGCCGAAGCTGGTCGAGGTCGTCGCCGCCGGCGATCTCGGCGAGGACGAGCTCCTGCGCCTCGCCGCCGGCCTGGAGCGGGGGAGCGAGCACCCGCTGGCCGCGGCGATCGTCGAGGGAGCGTCCGAGCGCGGGGTCGCGCCCGCCCCGGCGGCCGAGTTCGACTCGGTGACCGGCAAGGGGGTCGTCGGGACGGTCGACGGGCGGAGGGTCGCACTCGGCAACCGGCCGCTCCTCGTCGAGCTCGGCGCCGACCCCGGCCCCCTCGCCGAGCAGGCCGAGGCGATGCGCGGCGAAGGCCGGACGGTGATGTTCGCCGTGGTCGACGGCGAGGTCGCCGGCCTGCTCGCCGTCGCCGACCCGATCAAGGCGACGACCCCCGAGGCGATCCGCGACCTCCA
>Ga0214468_1000359_pt1 | contig 14634 bp, 12 predicted proteins | sample RVTome_9_FD_187334 | JGI IMG/M metagenome (GOLD analysis project Ga0214468, IMG submission 187334) | Soil microbial communities from uranium-contaminated site in the Upper Colorado River Basin, Wyoming, United States - RVT155D38 HiSeq ...
GGCCGCTGCCCGCAGGTCCACCAGACCTGGCTCTAGCCCGCCTGCAGCGCGGGCGGTGCCGTTGCCGGTCGTCGGTGACCACGACCGTCACCTTCTTGGCGCCGCGGCAAGCGCGCAGCTCGACCCACTGTCTGCCGAACCCACGCGTCACCTCCGCCCCGCGGACAGCCAGGCGGTAGTCACGCCCGTAGTGCAGCCGCGGGACGTAGATCTCGCTCCGCCTGCGCCGCGCGCGGCGGCCGTTCGGCATCCGCGTGGTGAAGCTCGCCTCGAACCGCTTCGTCTCAGCGTCGAACGCGTAACGCGTCGGCGTCCCGGCCACAACGCGCGGGTACGGGCGCACCACCGCTGCCAGCACCTCCTGGTTGACGTTGTCGCGGGTCGGTGGCTTCGCCGGGTCCTGCTTGATCTGGCCGGCCGCGCGGAACCAGCCCCAGACGGTCCAGCCGACCATGAACTCGTCCGCGAGCTCGGTGACGCGCCGATGGATCGTGGCGTCCTGGACGTCGCCGAACTCGGTCATGAGGAGCGTGGCGCCGGTCTGCGCGACGTGGTCCTCGGCGTTCTGGAACACGCGCCGCTCCCCCTGGTCCTTGCACAGCTCCGCTGGGTCTGGGGCGTGTGGAAGCCCTGGCGCCGCGCCGAGGCAGTAGTTGTGAAAGCTGAATCCGGCGTTGGGGTCGGCGACCTTCCCGTGGGTCGTCTTCGCGCCGACGTCGAACTGGAGGTTCGGCTCGTAGTAGACCGTGTGGCGTCGGTCCGCCCTCCGGATCGCGGCGATCACGCGGTTGTGGAAGTCCGTCAGCTCGGTCGCGTCGAAGCCGCCCGGCGGGCATCCCTCCGTGTTCGCGCACGTGGGCCATTCGCTACCGGGCCATGGCTCGTTGAGGATGTCGTAGCCGGCGATGCGGCGCCGCTCCGCGAACCGCGCCGCCGCGCGCCGCCAGCCCTCGGCGAAGTGATCCTGCACACCGATGCCGTCCGGAGCGGCCGCGTTCGCCCACAGGTTGTCGTAGGCGCGGTTGAGCGCCGAGTTGAGGAAGTAGTTGCCGGGAAAGCCGGCCTGCGGGGCGTTCGGGTAGCCGTCGTCGCGGATGAACCAGTCGGCGAAGCCACGCCCCTGGTAGCGCGGGTTGAGCATGTCCTGATGGAATTCGAAGAGCGTGAAGATCCCCGTGCGCGCGAGCAGGCGCTGCGTGCGCGCGAAGCTGTCCAGGTAGTCGTCGCTGAAGCTCCCGGGCTCGCGCTCGTAGGCGCCGTAGAACGCGCCGAGCCGCACCAGGTTGAAGCCGTGCCGCGCCAGCAGCTTCGCGTCGGCCTTGGCGAAGCCCGCCTCCTCGGCCGTCTCGAGCGGCTTCGTGAACCCGTCAGGGACCACGGCGGCGCCGTGCAGTACCACCACGCGCCCGCGCGCGTCCGTGATCCAGCGGCCCTCGTGGCCCAGCGGCTCGTGCGGCGCCGTCGCGGACGCGACAGGCGGCGCGAGCAGGGCAGTCGCGGCTGCGACAGCGAGGAGCCGCATCAAGCGGACGCGTGCGCCCAGCCGGCCTCGAGCGCCTCCAGTGCCGGCGCCGGGTCCCGGCGCATCAGTTGCGCCAGCGCGGTGACGAGACGCTCCTGCGGCTCGGGCCGCGCGCCCTCCCCCATCACGCCGACCCGCCACACCCGGCCGGCGAGCGGTCCGAGGCTGCCCGCGATCTCGACCCCGTGCTCGGTCAAGAGCGCGCCACGGACGGAGATGTCGTCGATGCCGTCCGGGATCCTCACGGCGAGCAGCGGCCACAGCTCCTCCCCGTCGGGCGCGAGCCGGTCGAGCCCGAGCTGCGCGAGCGCATCCCGCAGCGCCTCGTGCGCGCGCCGGTGGCGCTCCCAGCGGGCTTCGAGTCCCTCTTCGGCGACGATCCGCAGCGCCTCGGCCAGCGCGTAGATCATGTTGACCGGCGCGGTGTGGTGGTACACGCGCCCGCCCTCGCCGTCCCAGTAGCCGAGCACGAGCGACAGGTCAAAGAACCACGAGCGCACCGGGGACTCGCGGCCGCGCAGCTTCTCGAGCGCGCGCTCTCCGGCCGTGAAAGGCGCCAGTCCCGGCGGTGCGCCCAAGCACTTCTGCGAGCCGCTGAACGCCGCGTCGATCCCCCACTCGTCGAGCAGCACCGGCTGGCCCGAGAGCGTGGTCACGCAGTCGACGAGGAGGAGAGCACCGGCGTCGCGGCATGCAGCCGAGAGACCCTCAAGCGGCTGGCACACGCCGGTCGACGTCTCGCCGTGCACAACGCAGACTGCATCGGTGCCGGCGTCGATCGCAGACCGCAACTCGTCGAGGTCGATTGCGCGCCCCCAATCGGCCTCGACCCGTACGACGTCGGCGCCGGCGCGCCCGAGCGCGTCCGTCAGCCGGTCGCCGAACAGCCCATTCGCGCCGACCACGACGCGGTCGCCTGGCTCGACGAAGTTCGCGATGAGCGAGTCCATCCCGCCGGAGCCGGTCGCGGACACGGGCAGCGTCGCCGCGTTCTCGGTGCGAAACGTCGTGCGGAGGAGACCCGCGGTCTCCTCCATCAGCTCGACGAAGAACGGGTCGAGGTGGCCGACCGTCGGCTGCGCCAGCGCATCGCGGACGCGTTGCGGGACCGGGCTCGGTCCCGAGCCCAGCAGAAGTCGGGGCGGTGGCTCGAAGCTCACCGCCCCGATCCTATGCGTCTACCACTCGGGGTCCGTGCCGCAGTTCGCCGACGTCGGACCGGACGTCGTGCTGCCGTCGGCGTTCACCAGCGACACACCGGCGAAGGCGAGGATCGACGTCGCCCGCATGCCCGCCAGGTCGCTGCCGAGGAACCCGGTGTGCACGATCAGGTGGGTGAAGTTGCCCGCGGCCTGGCCGCTGGTCGTCACGACGGGGCTGCCGGAATCGCCGGGCAGACCGAAGCCCGTCCATCCGTAGGCATTGTCGAACCAGTTCGTCGCGACACCGCCCTCGGGCTTGCCCTGCGCGACCGCCACGCCGTACCCGTGGCCGTAGTGGCGCACGGTCTCGGGCCCACACCCGCCGTAGACGCCGTTCGGCCCGCCGATCACCGGGATCGCGGGGTCGACTCCCCACTTCGCGACAACCGCCGGGTCGAGCTGCACGAGCGTGAAGTCGGATCCCGGGATGCCGTCGCCCGCCGCGTGCGGGGTGCGCTTCGCGACCGTGCCGACGTCAGCGAGCGTGGTCGGGTCCACCTGCATCGTGACCGTCTCGCCGGTCTGGTTCGAGCAGTGGCCGGCCGTGCCGACGTAGTACGACGCGCCGTCCGTGAAGATGAAGTTCGCTGTGCAGCCGTAGGGCGCGACGATGCAGCCCGCGGCGCCGACCCCGGGGCTCTGATAGCCCGGGCATTCGGTGTTCAGGCGCTCCTCGGCAACCTCGACCCCCGCGGCACCCGCGTCACGCAGGTCCTGCTTGAGCGCGGACGTCAACCAGGATGGTGAGGGCTTGGGCAGCGTCTGGCTGTTGGCTGCGGCAGGCACGGCCAGGACGGCGATCGCGCACACCACGACGAGCGTGAACATCACGGACTGAGCACGTCGAGACATCGATGAATCGCCCCACCTTCGGTTCAAGTGGCTTTGACCTCGCCGGGAACCGTCCTGACTAAACCTCCGTGAGCCCCTTCGGGAGCCCGGAGAGGACCTCGTGTCCGTCGCCCGTCACCACGACGAGGTCTTCGATGCGGACCCCGACCTCGCCGGCGAGATAGACACCGGGCTCCACCGTCACGATGTTTCCTGCGACGAGGTCGCCGTCCGCGTTCGCGGTGAGCCGCGGCTCCTCGTGCACCTCCAGCCCCACCCCGTGGCCGAGGCCATGGCCGAAGTGGTCGCCGTGCCCCGCGTCGCCGATCAGCGTGCGCGCGACGGCATCCACGGCCTTGCACGAGGCTCCCGGCGCCACCGCGTCGAGCGCCGCGGCCTGCGCGCGCTCGACCAGCTCGTACACCTCGCGGGCCCCGTCCGAGATCTGCCCCGTAGCGAACGTCCGCGTGCAGTCGGAGCAGTAGCCATCCACCTGCGCCCCCCAGTCGACCACGACGAGCGTATCCGCCGGGATCTGGACGTCGCGCGGCTCGGCGTGCGGAAGCGCGCCGTGCTCCCCCGCTGCCACGATCGGCGGGAACGACGGCTCGGCATCGCGCTCGCGCAGCTCGCGTTCGAGCGCGCGCGCCACCTCGCGCTCCGTCCGGCCCGCGAGCCCCGGCTCCAGCACGACCGCGCGCGCAACGTCGTCGGCGAGTCTCGCCGCGGCCCGAACGGCCTCGAGCTCGGCGTCCTCCTTGACGGCGCGCAGGTCCTCGAGCAGGCTGCCTGCTGCCACTACCTCGACGCCTTCGGGGACGGCCTCCTTCAGCCGCTCCCACGTACGCACCGCCAGGTGGTGGTCCTCGAAGCCGATCCGGCCGGTCAGCTCCTTTGCGGCGTCGCCCAACAGCTCGCGCCCTCCCCGCCGCCGGTCGAATCCGTCCACCTCGGCCTCGGCACGCTCGACGTAGCGGAAGTCGGTCAGGAACGTGCGGCTGCCGTCCGCTCCCACCACCGCGACGCCGTTCGTCCCGGTGAACCCGGTCAGCCAGCGGATGTTGACGAGGTGCGTGACGAGCAGTGCGTCCAGCTCGCGCTTGCGTAGCTCCGCCTGAACCCGGTCGGCACGCGCCGCGCTCAACCCGCGAGCTCGCCCTTCAGGATCTCGAGCGCCTCGCGATAGCCGTCGACGCCCTTGCCCTGGACCGTGCCGGCGCAGAGATCGCGGATCACCGACACCCGGCGCCATTCCTCGCGCTCGTCGACCGCCGACAGGTGCACCTCGACCGCGGGCAGTGCGGCAATCTCGAGCGCGTCGCGGATCGCCCATGAGTAGTGCGTCCACGCGCCGGGGTTGAGCAGGATCCCATCCTGCGTCTCGCCCACCTCGTGCAGCTCCTCGCAGAACTCGCCCTCGAGGTTCGTGTGGAAGAAGGACGGCTCGAGCCCCAGCTCGATCGCCCACCGCTTCACGCGCACCTCGAGCTCCGTCAGGGTGATCGCCGGGTAGTGCTCGGGGTTGCGCCGCCCGAGCTGGTCGAGGTTGACGCCGTGCATGACGGCGATCCGCGTCTTCACCCCGCGACCTCCTCGATCGCCGCCCGCAGCTCGTCCGCGCCGACGTTGTGCCCGGCCGTCACCTCGCCCGGCGCCTCGACCAGCACGAGCGGGACGCGGTCGCCGGTGCGCTTCTTGTCGCGCGCGAGGTACTCGAGGACGTCCTCGACCCTCGCTCCCTCGAATCGCGCCGGCAGCCCGCGCGCGGCGAGCAGGCCTTCGACCTCCACGCGGAGCGCGTCGCGCCCCGACAGCCGCAGCGCGGCGAGCAATCCGATCGCGACCGCCTCGCCGTGCCGGTAGCGGCCGTAGCCCGTCGCCGCCTCGATCGCATGACCGACCGTGTGGCCGAGGTTCAGAACCTGCCGCCGCCCGCTGTCGCGCTCGTCCTCCGCGACGATCGCGAGCTTGGTCTGCAGGCAGCGCCAGATCGTCTCGTCCTCGACCCTTCCTCCTTCGCGCACCCGCGCCCACAGCGGGCCTCCCGCGATCAGGGCGGTCTTGACGACCTCGGCGTAGCCGGCGCCGGCTTCCTCGGCCGGGAGCGTCTCCAGCACCGATGGATCGGTGAGCACCGCGGCCGGATGGTGATAGGAGCCCACGTAGTTCTTGGCCTCCGGAAGGTCGACGCCGGTCTTTCCGCCGTACGCCGAGTCGACCTGCGCGACGAGGCTGGTCGGGACCCCCACCCAGCGCATGCCGCGCTGGTACACCGACGCGCAGAAGCCGGCCAGGTCGCCGACGACGCCGCCGCCGAGCGCGATCACGACGTCGGCACGGGTCGCCTCCGACGCCGCCAGGAAGCGCAGCACCTCCTCCGCGCGCGGCAGCGTCTTCTGCTCCTCGCCCGCCGGCACCGCCAGGCGAGCCTCGCCGGCGACTGAATGCAACGACGCGACGTTCTCATCCGTAACGACGAAGCGGCGGCCGTCCACCGGGTAGAAGAATCCAGAGCCGACGAGCCCGCGGCCGAAGAAGACCGGGTAGTCGCCGGAGGCCGCCCCGGCCCACGCGAGCCGGGTTCCCGCGGGAGCCTCTTCGAGCGCGGCCAGCGCGCGCATCGCGCGGCGCACGCCGTCGCGTGCCATGGGCGGCAGCCACGCCGACGCAACCGACTCGTACACCGCCTCGCGATCGTGCTTGAGCTGGTCGAAGCGGCCACGATCGCGTGCGAGCGGTCGCCCCTTGCCAGATGCGCGGCGCCAGGCCTCGTCGGCGCCGATCTGAAGGTGCACGACCGTGTGCCCGCGCAGCCTGTCGCGCACAGGCTCGGAGCCGAGTGCGCCGCCGCCGAGCGCGATCACCCGCGCGTCCGGGCGCGCCAGCAGCTCGAGCACGACCTCCTCCTCGCGCGCGCGGAACACAGCCTCCCCCTCGCGGTCGAAGTAGCTCTCGATCGACTCGCCGAGCGTGCGCTCGACTTCGCGGTCGGAGTCGAGCGGCTGGACCCCGAGCTCGGCCGCCGCGACGCGCGCGGCGGTGGACTTGCCGGCCCCCATGAATCCCACGAAGACGAAGGCGCGCGACTGCGCCGCGGCCCCCGGCGCGGTCAGCGCTTCCACCCGATCCGCTCGCGGTAGGCGGTGAACGCGGCGCGGGCGTCGTCGAGGTGGTCGCCCCCGAACTTCTCCCGGTAGGCATTCGCGAGCACCAGCGCCACCATCGCCTCGCCGACGACGGCCGCTGCCGGGACGGTGCACGAGTCCGTTCGCTCGCGCAGCGCCTGCGCGGGCTCCTTCGTCTCCGTGTCCACCGAGCGCAGCGGCTTCGTCAGCGTCGGAAGGGGCTTCATCGCGCCGCGCACGACCAGCTGCTCGCCCGTGGTCATGCCGCCCTCGAGCCCGCCTGAGCGGTTCGTCTCGCGGTGCCAGCCGCGCTCCTCCGACCAGAAGATCTCGTCGTGCGCCTCCGACCCGACGCGGCCGGCGACGTCGAACGCGTCCCCCACGCTGACGCCCTTCATCGCCTGGATCGACATGATCGCCTGCCCGAGCCGGCCGTCCATCCTGGTCTCCCAGGACATGTACGACCCGAGCCCGGGCACCAGCCCGTACGTGCGCACCTCGAACACGCCCCCCAGCGACTCGTTTGCCTTCCGCGCCGTGTCGATCGCCTGCACCATCGCGTCGCTCGCCGCGGCGTCGAGACAGCGGACGGGCGACTCGTCGACTGCGGCGAAGTCGGCTCGTTCCAGCTCGGCGGGCGCATCGGCGCGGACAGACCCGATCTGCACGACGTGCGAGAACACCTGCACCCCGAACGCCGCGAGGAAGGCCTTCGCCAGCGCACCGCACGCCACCCGCGCCGCGGTCTCGCGCGCGCTCGCGCGCTCGAGGACGTTGCGGACGTCGGTGAAGCCGTACTTCTGGATGCCCGCGAGGTCTGCGTGGCCGGGGCGCGGCAGGTGGACCTCCGCCACGTCGCCGTCGACGGGCCACGGGTTCATCCGCTCCTCCCAGTTCGCGTAGTCGCGGTTCTGGATCCGGATCGTCACCGGGCTGCCCAGGGTCGTGCCGTGACGCAGACCCGAGACGACCTCCGCCCGGTCGCTCTCGATCTTCATGCGCCCGCCGCGCCCGTGCCCGAGCTGCCGCCGGGCGAGGTCGCGGTCGAGGTCGTCCTGGTTCAGCGGCAGTCCGGCCGGCAGGCCCTCGACGATCGCCGTCAGGCCAGGCCCGTGGGACTCCCCGCTCGTCGTGAAGCGGATCGTCATCAGGTTTCCCAGGCTATCCAAGCGCCTGGGCCGAACTGCTACGGCCGGCTGAGGCTCAGCCGACGCCGTCGACCAGGAGCGGCCAGTCGTCCTGCGTCGTCTCGCCGTCGCTCTCGGGCGGAGCGTCGCCACGACTGGAGCGGTGCGTGCCCGTGGTCTTGCGCTTCTGGGTCTGCGCGTCGTTCAGCTTCACGCGCTGGATCCCGAGCAGCTTGATCCGGTACTCGTAGTCGCCGACCGAGAGGAAGTGCTCGCGGCCGATCTTCAGCTCGAGGAAGGTGCAGTTGGTCTTGCTCGGGATGCAATCGCCCTCGCCCGCGTGGCTCAGGTTGGGGTGCACGAAGAACAGCGCTCTTTTCGCGTCCACCGGGACGCCCATGAACATCATCGCCGGGACCTTCGCGCTCGGCAGGAAGCTCATCCGCGACAGGTGCGGGTAGCGGTCCTCGCGCCCCGGCCGGCCGAACTTCACGTCGAGCTCATACGTGTACCTCGCGCCCGGGCGCCTGATCACGACCGGCGGGGTGTCGCCACCGCCACCTGTGGTCAGCCCGCCGCCGGAACCGCCCGAGTCGGACGGGCTGTCGACTCCGCTGGACGGGGTCGGCGACCCGCCGCCCGAGAGCAGCTTCGCGACGTCCTTGCCTGCCTCTCCGCCCGCGGAGTCGGTCGGCGCGACCGCCGTGCCGCTCACGCCGGCGTCGGCCTGGGGCTTGATGAGCCCGTCGAAGGGGTCGTGCGCCTTGTAGGAGTCGAGCTTCGAGCCGCCCTCGGCGAGCTCCTCGGCGAGCTCGACCTCGGCGCCGTCGGCCGCCGGGGCGGCGACGATCGGCAGCGGGCTCGCGGACGGTGCCTCCTCGCCCTTCAGCATCAGCGCGGGCATCGCCACGACCGCCACGGCGAGCCCAGCGGCGACCGGCGCGAGGCGCTTCGCCTTCAGGTCGGCCCAGATGTCGAGCAGGAAGTCGGCGTTCACGTTCTTCATGGCGTCGCGGCTGCGGTCGGGGTCGGAGACGAAGAGCCGCTGCTGGCCGTCGCCACGGGCGCCGCGGCGGCCGAGGCGGGCTGCGGACCGGTCGGCGTTGCACCGGCGGTCACACCCTCCGCCTTCGGGGTCAGGTAGACGCTCGCCTTGACCGTCGCCGCGAGGGCGGGGAAGGTCTCGGCGTCGGCCGTGTACTCGACGCCGTCGATCGTCATCAGCCGGCCGCGCACCCGCACGTTGTCCCCCTTGACGTAGACGAACCGCTTCAGCCGGTGGAAGAAGTCGGCGAGCTCGAAGAAATCGCCCGTGAACTTGAACTCGAGCGAGACCGACTCGAGGGCGCCGGTCGCGGGAGACGCGCCGGTCGCGGAAGGGGTCGTCGCCGTCCCGGTGGGGTCGGCGGTCGGCGGCGGCGTGCTGGCGGTGTCCGCCGCCTCCTCCGCAGTCGCCGCGGCCTGGCCGGGGGCACTCTGCGGCGAATCACCCGCCGCGGGGTCAGGCGCGCCGGGGGTGGGCGCGGTCGCGCTCGCCGCGGTGTCCGCGGCCTCGCGCTCGCCCATCGTGACGCCGTCGAGGGCGATGCCGGTTCCCCGTGCCGCCTCCTCGAGCTGCACGAGCAGGCTTGGCATGTCGACCGAAGTCGGGATCGCCTTCCCAAGTGCCACCACAGCTGCGTAGTCGCGCGCGAAGTTCGTCTTAGCCGCGCGCACGGTGCTCTGACGAGTCTGCGCCTCCGCGAGCCCTGCCTGCTCGGTCGCAAGCGTCGCCGCAGCCACGCTCGCCGCCTCGCGCTTGGGAGCCAGCAGGAGGAACCAGTAGCAGATGACCACGACGACCGGGACGATCATCATCAGGATCTTCTTGTCGCGCTGGCTGATGTTCATCCTCCGCCTCCAAGGCGCGCCGGGACCGGCTCAGCGGTCGGCGCGAGCTCGCTTGCGGTCGGCAGCGACATCGTGACCGCGACGTCGAAGGTGTAGAACTCCCCGCAGCCGCCGTCGTCGCTCTCCTGGGCGGGGGCGCCTGCGCCGAAGCCGGTCGGCTCGGGCTTCTCGCCGGCGACGGTCTGCGTCAGCTCGACATCCTCGGCCACGTGCAGCTCGCGAAGACGGACCATCGCGTCTGCGATCAGCCCGTGGCTCTCGGCGCAGCCCGTCAGTGTCATCGTCGGACCGAGCTCGCCCCCTCCGTCCTCCTCGGACGCCTGGGACGAGAAGGCCGTCAGCCACACCCGCTCGGGAAGCACGTGCGCGAGCTCGCGGAAGAGCCGCTCCCAGTCGAGCCGCGCGGTGGCGAGCGACTTCACCGCCGTGAGGCGGGCTTCCTTGATGCCGGCGAAGTCGCCGAAGCCCTGGAGCGTCACGGACTCCGCCTGGGCGGCAGTGATCTGCTCGCGGACCTCGGCGATCTCCGTGTTGCGCGAGCTCACCTTGTTGGCGGTCACGACGTAGCCGAAGACCGCGAGCACGAGCAGGGCGAGCACGCCGAGCGCCACGTAGGCGGTCTTCGAGTCCGCCCCGCCGCCCGTGCGGGGGCGGTAGCGCGCGGGAAGAAGGTTTACGGGCCTCATGCCGCCGCCCCCAGGGACAGCCCGAGCGCCACGGTGTGGCGGCGAGGATCCTCGCCCGCCGGCAGCGACGCGCGGTCGAATGGGCCCAGCGGGTCCGCGGCGACGACCTCGAGGCCGGTCGCGGACGCGAGCTGCTCCTGGAGGCCGTCCACGGAGGCGCGCGGCCCCGATAGGACGATCTCACGTACCGGCCGGGTCTCCGGCTGCGCGAGGTAGAAGTCGATCGAGAGCCGGATCTCCTCAGCGAGCGCGAACCCGTCCACGATGCCCGAGTCGTCGGCGCGCGTGGCGAGCGGCCGCGTGAACAGGCAGTTCGAGCCAACGGCGATCGCGAGGTTCGTGATCGCGCCCAGGTGGCAGTACACGCGTGCCGAGTCGTCTCGCGCCCCGGACGCAAGGGCGCGCACCAGCGCGAAGGCGTTCAGGTCGATCCCGACCGGCCGGAGCCCGGCGAAGCGCACAGCCTCGACGAGGCGCTCGATCATCGACTCGCGCGCCGCGACGACGACGACGTTCGTGCGGGGGTTGCCGTCCGCGTCGACGCCGTCGCCGACACGGTGGAAGTCTAGGACCACCTCGTTGAGCGGCATCGCGATTGCTTCGGCGGCCTGGAACCGAACCGCGGCCTCGAGGTCCTTGTCGTCCTCGATCCGAGGCAGCTCGAGCTGGCGCACTACGATCTGCTGATTCGCGACCCCGAGCCGCACGTCGCGGGGCAGTGCACCGGCGCGGAAGATCTCCTTGAGGACGTGCCCCAGCGTGTCCGAGTCGACGACCTCGCCGTCCTGCATGACACCGTCGGGCAGGACGCTGCTGACGGCCGACTGAATGCGGCCGTCGGCGACCGTCACGGCGGACAGGAAGTCGCCGTCGAGGTCGAGCCCCACGCTGCCGCGCGGGCCTGAATTTGAGGCCGATTTAGCCATGGAGACCACTCCCGGCATCGGTCATCCGTCCAGAACGCTTGAAGAAGCCCGCCCACGGCTGGACAGGCGTGGACACGCGCGTTTTGGGCTACAGAAAGCGGTCTACATAAGCCTCGACGAGCTCCGGCCCGGCGAACACGCCGATGAGCCCGCCGAGCGCCAGGAACGGCCCGAACGGGACGCCCTTCTTGCGCGCGTCGCGCCCCTCGCGAGCGATGATCGCGAGGCCGACCAGCGAGCCCGCCAGAAAGGCCGCCAGCATGGCCGGAGCGACGCCTGAGCCCAGGTAGATGCCCATCACGCCGGCCAGCTTGACGTCGCCCATGCCCATCCCGGCCGGATAGGCGACCGCGGCGAGGAGCAGTGCCGTGAACGCGATCCCGCCCGCGATCAGCGAGTCGTCGATGTTGTCGGGTCGGAAGGCGACGGTCGCCGCCAGCCCCCAGATCGCGGCCGGGAGCAGGATCTTGTTCGGGATGATGCGGTGGTCGAGGTCGATCCCGGCCACCGCGATCAGCATGGCCGCGAACGGCAGCCATAGGGCGAGATCGTCATCGACCCCGCGTGCAAGCGCGGCCCCGGCGAACGCCGCCGCGGTCACCAGCTCCACCAGCGGATAGCGCACGCCGATCGCCGCGCGACAGTTGCGGCAGCGCCCGCGCAGGAGGAGCCACGAGACCACCGGCACGTTGTCGTACGGCTTGATCGGCGCGCCGCAGGACGGGCAGCGCGACGCGGGCCGCGTGAGCGACTCCCCGCGTGGGAGCCTGTGGATGACGACGTTCAGGAAGCTGCCCACGAGCAGCCCGAGGAGACCGATCAGCAGCACGTCCACCGGCGCGCACCCTACGCGAGCGCCCGGCGGCTCAGCAGCCGGACTCGGGGTCGCTCGACGCCGTGCGGCGCTGGCGACACTCGGCCCACGCCATCCGGTAGTAGACCGAGACGGTGTCGGTCCGGAGGTCCGACAGGCTGAACCCGGCGCTCGCGCCCGCCCACGAGAACGTCGCCGAGTTCTTGAACTCGACCTTGCTCGCGGCCACTCCGCCGCTGATCCCGGCGGTGTTCACCCACACGAGCTCGCTCGCCGGCGCGTAGATCGCTGCGTTCATCGCCGAGGTGTTGTTGAACTCGACCTTGTGCGTGCCGTCGACGTAGCCGTACATGTAGATCTGGAAGTTGATCGCGTGGCCGGGGTTGTTGAAGTTCGAGCCTTGGCCGAGGAACATCCCGCCGTAGCCCGCCGCGCGCGCCTGGGCGGCGGTCATGCCGCTCGGGATGCAGCCCGAGCCGGAGCGGTCGGGCGAGTCGAGGAAGAAGCGGATCTTCGTCCCGGCGGCGATCGTGATGTAGGCGTTGTTGCCGAGCTCGACCTTGCAGAAGTTGTATGTGCCCCCGCCGAGCGTCAGCGAGCCGTTGTTCGCGATCGACAGGTTCCGGGGCGAGGCAGCCGTGTCCGTGTAGGTCACGTTGCTGCCGGAGTCCTGGCCGCTCGTGATCCGGCCGTTGTCGTTGACGGTCGCGGTGTTGCCCATGTCGACCGGAGCGAGCACGAATGCGCCGTCTGCCTCGGAGCGGTACGTGACCGGCCCGCCGAGCGTGCTGCCCTGGCCGAGGGTCGGCGGCGGGGACGACGTGGTGCCGAGCTCGATGCCGCCGCTGACCTCGCTGTTGTTGCCCAGGTCGATCTGGCCGTTCGACCCCAGGACGCCGCTCACGATCGCGGTGTTCTTCACCGTGATCCCGTTGATCGCGAGGATCCCGCCGACCGGGAAGAGCTGCGTGCCGATGTAGGAGGCGACGCGCGCCTGGATCCTGCGGCGCTCGCCGTTCACCTCCCCGATCGCGGTCACGCAGCGCTGCGTGACCGTCACCTCGCCGTTGGGGTCGGTGTGATGCACCTCCAGGCCGGCGCAGACGTCGCCGTCCTGGAGTCCCGGCGTCACGTAGTACGTGTAGTTCGAGCCGTTGCCGAGATCGTCCACCACGCCCGCGCACTCGCCCGCCCCCGGCGCGCCTCCTGTCTCGGGGTCGGTGCCGGTGGCGGGGCTGACGCCCTCGGTCGTGAAGCACATTTCCTCGTCCTGGAAGCCGACCTCGTTCATCCGGAACATCGCCGCCTCGAGCCCCGCGTCCGCTGCCGCCAACGCGCGCTTGGCGTCGCGGCTCGCGGTCGAGGTGTCGCTCAGACGAAGGCTGACCGCGAACACGGCCGACGACAGCACGCCGACGATGACGAGCACGCCGAGTGCGGCAGGGAGCGCGATGCCCGTCTGTTCGCGGAGAAGGCGCATCATCCGCTCACCTGGAGGTAGCTGACGTGCTGCGGGTGGTCGTAGAGGACGACGAGGTCGGCCTCAGACGACGACGAGGTCCAGATCCGGACTCCGAGCCGGTGGCCCACCGCGATCGTCGCGCTGCCCGCGTCGAAGAGCTCGAGCGTAAAGGCGAGGGAGGTCGCGGTTCGCGGCCAGCTGATGCTGCTGTTGTCGAAGCTGTTGTTGTCGAAGCCCTTCGCGACCAGCGGGGTTGGCGGGCTGTCGACGAGGTTCGTGATGCTCCCCGGCACGTCGTAGAACCCGACGCAGATCATCGCGTCGGCGGTCGCGCCGTTGAACGTCTGGGTCGAGATGCTCATCGCGGCGTCCGAGAGCGACATCGCGGTCGTGAGCGGCGCGGTGACCCACATGTGGCCCTTCGTGTTGTCCGTCGTGGTGGGCGTACCCGTGCAGGTCGTGTCACGCCTGACGACGGCGCCGCCGGGCGTCGTCCCGCCCGTGATCTCGTTCGAGTAGTTGTAGACCGGAGGGGTCACGTCGGGCGCAGGTGGCGGGTCGATGCCCATCAGGTCCGGGACCGGGCAGCCGCTCGTATCGCTCGCCGTGCACGTGCCGCTCGCCGCGACGGTCGCGTGCGTTGGGTGACTGCCCGCGATCTCCTGGCGCGTCGCGTTCGTCGCGGCGGTGTCGTACAGGTACCAGGTGCTCACCGTCCCGGTCGCGGCCTGGCTGCACGGCCCGGATACTCCGGCCTCGTTCGTGCAGGAGGTGTTGGGCGACTCGGTCGGGTTCGAGCCCTCGCCGTTCGCGAGGTCGGGGTCACTCACGAGCGTCGACACGAGGATCGGCTTCTGGGGCCCGAGCCTGGTCTCGACGGTCACCGCGACGATGACCCGCTTGTAAGCGCTCGTGTCCGGACCCTGGTCGCAGTCCTCGGCCGCGGCCGAGGCGCAGGTCACGTAGCGGTAGATCTTGCCCTCGATGCGCCCGTCGTTCCACGTCTCCGCGATCGCGGGCACTGCGCCATCGGTCGCGTCGATCACGAG
>Ga0214468_1000360_pt1 | contig 14623 bp, 14 predicted proteins | sample RVTome_9_FD_187334 | JGI IMG/M metagenome (GOLD analysis project Ga0214468, IMG submission 187334) | Soil microbial communities from uranium-contaminated site in the Upper Colorado River Basin, Wyoming, United States - RVT155D38 HiSeq ...
TCAACGATGCTACGGCATCGCCTGCGTCGCGGCGCCTGGTATCCGACCCCACGCCGCCGCAACGGAAGGAAAGGGATGGGTGACTCAGACCACTAGTGGTCTGAGTCACCCAGCGCGACCGAGGGCGGCGGTAGGATCCGACCGATGCGACGCGCCTCCTGGGCCCGCCTACCCGCGAAGACCGTCTTCTTCCTCACCGCCGCGCCGCTCGTCGTGCGGTCCGCCCTGCGGGTGGCGCGGCTGGCGCGGCGCGGCGACGTGCGGGAGCTGCCACCGGCCCTGCGGCGCGTCCCCCCGCTGCGGGTCGCGGCGCTCTGCCGGCCAGCCTGGCTCGACGGCGCGGCGACACGGCTCCTGCCGCTCCTGCCGCCCCGCGGTTACGGCCGCTGCATGAAGCGCTCGCTGCTGCTCCTCGACCTGTGGTCGCGCTGCGGCCTCGAGCCGCGCCTCCACCTCGGCGTTCGCCGGCCCGGCGAGAGCGCGCTCGAGGGGCACGCGTGGGTCACCGTCGGCGACCCGCGGCTCGACCGCCGCACCGGCCCCGACGGCTGGGAGGAGATGTGGAGCGGTTGAGCCGGGTACGCCGCACGGTCGCGGGACCGGTTCTTGCAGCCCTCGGGGTCCGGCCGGCCCGGGTCCGGGCGCGCCCGGACGCCCGGCGCCGCCGTCTACCTTCGAAACCTGCCGGAGAGGAAGCCTTTCGATGAGCTACGACTACGAGAGCGAAGACAAGAAGCGCGTCGCCGGGTGCTTCACGCGCACCCTCCTGATCGTCGTCGTCGCGGTGCTCGCCGTGTTCGCGCTGGCGAGCCTGCGGGTCGGCGGCGAGCCCGAGGTCGAGATCGAGCCGGCGGCGAGGGGGATCGGCGCCCGTACGCCGGTCACCGTCCGGGTCGCCGAGGGCGGCCGGGGCCTGTCCCGCGTCGAGGTCCAGCTCGTCCAGGGCGACCGCGTCGCGACGGTCGCCGAGAAGGACTACACGCCGCGCCCGGCCTACGCCTTCTGGGGTCCGCGGACGACCGAGGACGAGATCGAGGTCGAGGTCGGGCGCGAGACCGTCGAGGAGCTCGAGAGCGGCGAGGCGACGATCCGCGTCGTCGCCCACCGCGCCGGCACCTGGGCCCGCTCGCCCGAGCCGAGGGTCGCCGAGGTCACCCTGCCGGTGCGGCTCACCCCGCCGTCGCTCCAGGTGCTCTCGACCCAGCACTACGTCGACCAGGGCGGCAGCGAGGTCGTCGTCTACCGCGTAGGTGAGACCGCGGTGCGGAGCGGGGTCGAGGCCGGCGACCGCTGGTTCCCCGGCTTCGGGCTGCCGGGCGGCGGGACGGGGGAGCGGTTCGCGCTCTTCGCCGTCCCCTACGACCTCGACGACCCCTCCCGGGTCCGCCTCGTCGCCGAGGACGACGTCGGCAACGTCGCCCGCACGGGCTTCATCGACCAGTTCAGGCCGCAGCCCCCGAGCGAGGGCCGCATCGAGCTGACCGACGGCTTCATGAGCCGGGTCGTGCCGGAGATCATCTCCAACACCTCCGGCTACCCCGACCAGGGCGGCCTGCTCGAGAACTACCTCTACATCAACGGGGAGATGCGGGAGGCCAACCGCAAGCGGCTCGTCGAGCTGGCGAAGGACACACGCGAGGAGTTCCTCTGGCACGAGCCGTTCCAGCCGCTCCCCGGCGGCCAGGTGATGTCGGCCTTCGCCACCCGCCGTACCTACCTCTACGACGAGGAGCCGGTCGACGTGCAGTTCCACCTCGGCTACGACCTCGCCTCGACCCGCCAGGCGCCGATCCCGGCGGCGAACGACGGCGTCGTCGTCCTCGCCGAGTACCTCGGGATCTACGGCAACGCGGTCATCCTCGACCACGGCTACGGCGTCGCGACCCTCTACGGCCACCTCTCGTCGATCGACGTCGAGCCCGGCCAGCGGGTCGCTCGCGGCGCGACGATCGGCAGGACCGGCCAGACCGGCCTCGCCGGCGGCGACCACCTCCACTTCGGCATCCTGCTGCAAGGCCTGCCCGTCGACCCCGTCGAGTGGTGGGATCGCAAGTGGCTCACCGACCGCTTGTCGAGAAAGCTCGGCGACGCCTGGACCCTCGGGCAGCCGGGCCGGCAGGGCGGTGAACGGCAGGCGGAAGGCGAGGGCCGCCAGGCCCCGGGCGACGCCGCGCCGTAGAGCCCGCTACTTCAGGTAGCCGAGCGAGCGGAGCTTGGTGATGTGGTTCCACTCGAGGTAGGCGGACTCCAGGGCGTCGTCGTCGCCGGCGCCGAGGCGGCGGCGTAGCTTCTCGCGCGCGGCGAGCTCGCGCTCGCCGTAGGCGCGGAGGTCGGCGGCGACGTCGGGGCGGGCGGCGGCCAGGTCGCGGCGCTCGCCCGGGTCGGCGGCGAGGTCGTAGAGCTCGGCCTGCAAGTCCTCCCGGCGCGGGACGACGAGCTTCCAGGGGCCGCGGCGGGCGGACCAGCGGGAGGGACCGAAGAGCAGCGCGTCGGAGAGGAGGGTGCGGCGCGCGGCGGGCTCGCCGGCGAGGAGCGGGCGGAGGTCGGTGCCGGCGGTGGGCTGGGGGGCGATCCCGGCGAGGGCGAGGAGGGTGGGCATCCAGTCGGTCATCTCGACCGGCTCGCCGACGACGCGCGGCTCGCTCCCCGGCCGGTGGAGGATCGCCGGCACGTGGACCAGCTCGCGGTAGTGGGTGTGGCCGTGGTCGGCGTGCTCGTAGCCGTGGGTGCGCTCCTGCGCGAGCCGGTCCCAGAAGGCCTCGCCGTGGTCGCTGACGACGAGGACGACCGCCTTCTCGGCCAGGCCGAGCTCGGCGATGCCGTCGAGCAGCCGGCCGACCTGGGCGTCGGTGAAGGCGACCTCGGCGCGGTAGAGGCCTTCGATCCAGCGCCGGTCGCGCTCGGCCGGCAGCTCGCCGGACAGCGTCGGCACGTCGGTGCGTTGGGCCTCGCAGCCGAGGCCGCCGTCGTAGTCCGGGGCGAAGGCGCGGGCGACGCGCCGGCACTCGGCCTCCGGCGGTGCGTAGGGGTGGTGCGGGCCGAACAGGTGGAGCAGGAAGAAGGTGCGCCGGTCGGCGAGGGCGGCGAGGCGCTCGAGGGCGCGGTCGACGACGACGTCGTCGGGCATCTCGACCCAGGCGTACTCGTCGAAGCCGCGCTCGATGCCGAAGGAGGGGTTGATGAAGATGTTGTTGTAGACGCCGGCCGCGTACCAGCCCTCGCGGGCGAAGGCCTCGGCGAGGGTGGGGAGGGCCGGGCCGAGGGCGGTCGGGGCGAGGTCGCCGATCGGCCGGCCGGCGCCGTGGACCTGCGGCGGCTGACCGGTGAGGAGGGTGGCGATCGACGGGAGGGTCCAGGGGGAGGGGGCGAGGGCGTCGGCGAAGCGGGTCGAGCGGGCGGCGAGGCGGTCGAGGCGGGGGGTGATCCCTCCCGCGTCGCCGTAGCTGCCGACGACGTCCGCCCGCAGCGTGTCGACGACGACGAGGAGGACGAGCTGCGCCGGCTCGTCGCCGCCCCGCCGCGCCGGCACGAGGACGGGCGCGCCCCACACCGCCGAGCCGTCGGCCAGGCGCCGGCCGTCGCGGCGCGCCTCGGCTTCGAGGACGAGGGTCGCGCCGCGCGGCAGGTCGACCTCCCGGCGGACCGGCCGCCAGCCCTCCGGCTCGCCGCCGAGCACCTCCTCGTCGATCCACTCGGTCCGTCCACCCCGGGGGTCTTCGACCCAGACGCGGAAGCGTGCGGAGACGCCCGGCCGCTCGAACCGCGGCAGCAGCCCGAGCCGGGTCTCGAACGCGGCCCGTCGCGGCGCGTCCCCGGGGAGCGCGACCTCGATTCGCTCGCGGCCCGGCAGCGTCGGCAGGGTGACCCCCTTCAGGCTGGTGACCCGTGCCGCGTCGCCGTGCGGGAGGGCGGTGACCTCGGTGATCTCGATGGCGCCGGTCGCCGCCGCTCCATCCCTCCCCCCGCCCTCCCCCTCGCCATCGCCGGCGACGCCCTGCCAGCGCAGCGCCGCGACGCGCCCGGTCCAGTACGGCTCGCGCCGGAGGTCGAGGAGGTAGACGTGCTCCTCGCCGTCGAGCTCGACCGGGAAGGTGAGCGCCCGGTACGGGGCGAAGCGGCGCTCGCCGGCGAGGCGCCAGGCGAGCTGGACGAGCGGCGGGCCGCCCTCGCGGCCGGTGGCCCGCACCCGCAGGCGGCCGGCCGACTCCGCCGGGAGGTCGACCGGGTGGACGACCGGCGCCCCGCCGACGAGGAAGGGGCGGTGCTCCCGCGAGCCGGCGACGATCGGGATCGGCTCGCCGTCCACCGTTTCGAGGAGCTCGGTGATGCGGATCGGGCCCGCGGCCCCCTCGCCTCCGGTGCAGGCCCCGGCGAGGAGGGCGAGGAGGGCGGCGCCGAGGGCGAGCGCGGTGCGGGCCGGGCGCAGCGCCCGCCGCCGTGGCGGGACCGCGGTCCGACCGCTCACTCGACCGTGACGCTCTTCGCCAGGTTGCGCGGCTGGTCGACGTCGGCGCCGCGGCGCACGCCGACGTGGTAGGCGAGGAGCTGGAGGGGGATCACGTTGACGATCGGTTGCAGCGTCTCGGAGACCCGCGGCACCTGGATCACCTCGTCCGCCTCGTCGGCGAGGTCCTCGGGCTCGCGGTCGGTCACCGCGAGGACGATCCCGTCGCGCGCCTGGACCTCCTGCATGTTCGCCTTGACCTTCTCGTAGACCGTCTCGCCGGTGGCGATGGCGACGACCGGCATGTCCTCGTCGATCAGCGCGATCGGGCCGTGCTTCATCTCGCCGGCCGGGTAGCCCTCGGCGTGGATGTAGGAGATCTCCTTGAGCTTCAAGGCGCCTTCGAGCGCGATCGGGTAGTTGTTGCCGCGGCCGAGGAAGAGGAAGTTCTCGGCCCGGTGGTAGGTCCGCGCGAGCTTCTTGATCCGCGGCTCCTCGCGCAGCGCCGCGGCGACCGCCTGGGGCACCTGGGTGAGGTCGCGGATCAGCATCTCCGGCACGTCGAGGCCGCGCACCCGGCGCAGGTGCAGGGCCAGGAGGTAGAGCGCGACGAGCTGGGTGGTGAAGGCCTTGGTCGAGGCGACGCCGATCTCGGGTCCGGCGTGGGTGTAGACGACGCCCTCGGCGATGCGGGTCGCCTCGCTCCCCCGGACGTTGCAGACGGCCAGCAGCATCGCCCCCTTCTCGCGCGCCGCCTCCATCGCCGACAGCGTGTCGGCGGTCTCACCGGACTGGGAGATCCCCACGGCGACCATCCGCGCGTCGACCAGCGGGTCGCGGTAGCGGTACTCCGAGCCGTAGTCGACCTCGACCGGCACCCGGGCGAGCTCCTCGATCATGAACTTGCCGACGTGCGCCGCGTGCCACGAGGTGCCGCAGGCGACGAGGTGCAGCCGCTCGGCCTTCGCCAGCCGCTCGTCGAGCGGGTCGAAGCCCTCGAGGGTGACCCGGTCGGCGCCGAAGTCGATCCGGCCGGCGAAGGTGTCCTGGATGGCCTGGGTCTGCTCGTGGATCTCCTTGAGCATGTAGTGGCGGTAGCCGCCCTTGTCGGCCTGCACCGGGTCCCAGTCGAGCCGCTGCGCCTGGCGCTCGACCGGCCGCCCCTCGCGGTCGAAGACCTCGATCCCCTCCGGCCGGATGCGCGCCACGTCGCCGTTCTCGAGGAAGACGACGTCCCTGGTGTAGGCGAGCAGCGCCGCCGGGTCGCTCGCCAGGTACTGCTCGCCCTCGCCCAGGCCGAGGATGAGCGGCGGTCCCTGCCGGGCGGCGACGATCTCCCGCGAGCCGTTGCTGCCCGCGGTGGTCACGGCGGCGAAGGCGTACATCCCCTCGAGCTCGCCGACGGCGGCGGTGACCGCGGCGTGGAGGTCGCCGTCGAGGTGCGAGGAGACGAGGTTGGCGATCACCTCGGTGTCGGTGTCCGAGGAGAAGCTCCAGCCGTCGTCGGCGAGCCGCTTCTTGAGCGGCTGGAAGTTCTCGATGATCCCGTTGTGGATCAGCGCCACCCGGCCCTTCGAGTCGAGCATCGGGTGGGCGTTGCGCTCCGAGGGCGGCCCGTGGGTCGCCCAGCGGGTATGGCCGAGGCCGTGGCTGCCGGCGAGCGGGTGGCCGTCGAGCTTCTCGACCAGCCGGTCGAGCTTGCCTTCGGCCTTCACCGTCGCCAGCTCGCCGTCGCGCACGACGACGACCCCGGCCGAGTCGTAGCCCCGGTACTCGAGGCGGCGCAGGCCGTCCACCAGCAACGGGACGACCTCCTTGTCTCCGACGTATCCGACGATGCCGCACATGGCTCTATCTCTCCCGAGGGCGGTCGCCCCCCTCGTCCGATCGTTCCCGGCGGGCGTGCCGCCCGGCGCCCCGCCGCTCGGCCCAGCCGGCGACGTTGCGCTGGCGGGCGCGGCCGATCCCCAGCGCGCCGTCCGGCACGTCCTGGGTGATCACCGAGCCGGCCGCCGTCGTCGCCCCGTCGCCCACCGCGACCGGGGCGACCAGCATGGTGTCGCTGCCGACGAAGGCACCGCGCCCGACCCGGGTGCGGTGCTTCTCCCGCCCGTCGTAGTTGCAGGTGACGACGCCGGCGCCGACGTTGGCGCGCTCGCCGACGTCCGCGTCGCCGACGTAGGCGAGGTGGTTCGCCTTCGCCCCCGCGCCGAGGCGCGAGTTCTTGAGCTCGACGAAGTTGCCGACCTTCGCCCCGGCGGCGAGCTCGCTGCCCGGACGCAGGCGGGCGAACGGGCCGACCCGGCAGCCGTCGCCGATCCGCGCCCCCTCGAGCACCGAGTAGGGCTCGACGACGACCTCGTCGCCGACGGTGCAGTCGCGCAGCCAGGCGCCCTGGTGGAGGACGCAGCGCTCGCCGACGGCGGTGTCGCCGAGCAGTGCCACCCCCGGGTGGAGCACGGTGTCGAGCCCCACCCGCACCGTGGCGTCGAGGGTCGTCCGCGCGGGCTCGAGCACGCTGACCCCGGCGTCCGCGAGCCGCCCGAGGTGGCGGTCGACGAGCGCCCGGTGGACCCGCGCGAGCTCGCCCCGGGTGTTCACCCCGAGGGCCTCCTCGGGGTCGCCGAGGACGTGCAGGGCCACCCGCTCCCCGCCGGCGACCGCCAGCCCGGGGGCGTCGGTGAGGTAGATCTCGCCCTGCGAGTTGTCGGTCGACACCCGCGACAGCACTTCGAAGACCTCCGGGGCGGGCAGGGCGTAGAGGCCGGCGTTGATCGTCGTCACCGCCAGCTCCTCGGCCGAGGCGTCGCGCGCCTCGACGATCCGCTGGAGGGTGCCGTCGCCGCGGGCGATCACCCGGCCGAGCGAGCCGGGCTCCGGCAGGTCGGCGACCGCCAGCGATCCCCAGTGCCCCTCGGCCGCGGCGGCGAGCTCGCCGAGCGTCTCGGGGCGGATCAGCGGCACGTCGCCGGAGAGCACGAGCAGGGTCGCGGCCCCGCGGACGTGGGGTGCCGCCTGGGCGAGGGCGTGGCCGGTGCCGCGCTGATCTTCCTGGAGAACCCAGGTGATCCCCTCGCCGCCCGCTTGCCGCGAGACGGTCTCGCGGACCTCGTCGGCGCCGTGACCGACGACGACCAGGACCTCCTCGCAGCCGGCGGCCCGCGCCGCGTCGACGACCCAGGCGACGAGCGGCCGCCCGCCCGCCCGGTGGAGCACCTTGGGCCGCTCCGAGCGCATGCGGGTGCCCTTGCCGGCGGCGAGGACCACCGCCACCCGGCGCCGCCCCGCCGCCGCCGCCCCCTGCGCTGCGGGCTCAGCCGGCACGGCGGACCTCCGCGGACCGCGCGAGCAGCCCGAGGACGGCGCCGGCCAGCTTCGCAGGGTCGTGGCGGATCAGGTCGCCCTCGGCGAGGAGGTCGGTCCTCACCAGCTCGACCCCGGCGCGCCGGAACGCTTGCGGGTCGACCTCGACCGGCACCGAGCCGATGTCGGCGTAGCGGGCGACCGCCTCGCGCGGCAGCGGCGTCGAGTTGGCGACGACCACGTCGATCAGCCCCTCGCCGGCGTGGCGGGCGAGCGCCTCGAGGTGGGCGATCCCGTCCATGCCGTCGGTCTCGCCCGGCTGGGTCATCAGGTTGAGCAGCAGGACGACCGGCGCCGCGCTCTCGGCGACCGCGCGGCGGATGCCGGGGATCAGCAGGTTCGGCAGCACCGAGGTGTAGAGCGAGCCCGGCCCGAGCAGCACCACGTCGGCGCGGGCGAGCGCCGAGACCGCCGGCGCGAAGGCCGGCGGAGCGGCCGGCTCGAGCTCGACTCGTTCCATCCACTCACCCGAGGTGCCGATCGCCGACTCCCCCTCGTAGACCCGGCCCGAGCGGCCGTGGCCGCGCAGGCGGAGGTCGGCCAGGGTCGCGGGCAGGATCTTGCCGCGTACCGAGAGCACCGACTCGGCGGTGAGCACCGCCTGGTAGAAGTCGCCGGTGATCCCGGTCAGGGCGGTCAGGAAGAGGTTGCCGAAGGAGTGGCCGGCGAGCCCGCCGCCGTTGGGGAAGCGGTACTGGAACAGGCGCGCCAGGACGTCCTCGTCGTCGGCCAGGGCGACGATGCAGTTGCGGACGTCTCCCGGTGGGAGCACCCCGAAGTCGCGCCGCAGCCGGCCGGACGAGCCGCCGTCGTCGGTCACCGCGACCACCCCCGTCAGCCGTCCGATCGCCGCCTCGCCGGCCCGGCGGCCGGGGGAGGGGGAGGCGACGTGCCGCTTGAGGCCGCGCAGGGTCACCGACAGGCCGGTGCCGCCGCCGATCGCCACCACCGACGGGGCGCCCTCGCCCGGGCCGCCGCGCGCTCCGCGGTCCGGGCCCGCCGCCCGTGGGGCCTGCCGGATCCGTTCGCCGCCGGAGCCCTCCGTCCGCTCCGTCTCAGTCCAGTCCGAAGAGATGGGCGTGCTCCTGGTCCTTGCGAAGCTCGGCGAAGTCGGCATCGTGGAAGGCGCGGACGCGGTTCGCCGGATCGGCGGCCACCGCCTTCTCCAAGGCGGCGACGGCGTCCTGGCGGCGCCCTTCCACGGCGTGCAAGGAAGCGGCCAGATAGGCGAACCGCCCGTCGGCGTCCTTCCTGCCCTGGCTGCGGGCGATCTCGAGCGCCTCGTCGAGGTCGCCGCGGTTGCGCGCCACCACGGCCCGCAGGTACGGGTCCGCGACCTCCTCGTCCCCGCCCTCGGCCGTCTGCCGCTCGATCGTCGCGAGCTGCTGGCGGGCCCGCCCGGCGAGCGCCGTGCGGTCGGTCTCGCCGAGCACCCGCTCGAAGAGCTCGCGGGCCTTCTTCCACTTCTTGCCGTGCATCGCCTCCAGCGCCTGGGCGTACACCTCGACCTCGGGCTCGTTCTCGATCGCCGCCGCCCCGGTACGCGACGGCTCGCCGTCCTTGGTCTGCAGGCCGAGCGCCGCGAGCTTCTCGCGCACCGCGTCGGGCTCGGCCTCGAACCGCCGGGCCAGCTCGTCGAGGGTCTTCTTGCCGGCGTACCGCTTCAGGTAGCCGGTGTCCTGCTGCGTCCAGCTCTTGGCCATCGTCTCTCCGTCACTTCTTGCGCAGCTCGATCAGGATCTGCTTGGCGACCGACTTCAGGGTGTCGAAGACGCCGATCCCCTCGGTGGCCACCGCCTCGAAGGTCGGCTCGCGCTTGTAGTTGAGGATGCGGTACATCTCGTCGCTGGGCAGGATCTCGGGCAGGTCCCGCTTGTTGAACTGCAGGGCGTAGGGGATGGTCGACAGGTCGAAGCCGTGCTCGACGAGGTTCTGCTCGAGGTTGCGCACCGACTCGATGTTCGCCTCCATCCGCTCGCTCTGGCTGTCGGCGACGAAGACGACGCCGTCGACGCCCTTGAGGATCAGCTTCCGGCTGGCGTCGTAGAAGACCTGGCCGGGCACCGTGTAGAGGTGGAAGCGGGTGGTGAAGCCGCGGATCGTGCCGAGGTCGAGCGGCAGGAAGTCGAAGAACAGCGTGCGGTCGGTCTCGGTGGCCAGCGAGATCATCTTGCCCTTCGCCTCGGGCGCGGTCTTGTTGTAGATGTAGGAGAGGTTCGTCGTCTTGCCCCCGAGGCCGGGGCCGTAGTAGACGATCTTGCAGTTGATCTCCTTGCTGGCGTAGTTGATGAAGGTCATGGCTCGGCCCCGAGCAGGCCGCGCGCGGCCTACCCGCCTGTCCGGCCCGCGGCCGGCCGGCTGCTAGGTGAACAGCGCGTCGATGTCCTCGTCGGTGATCTCGGAGAAGGGGCTGGTGCGCTCCCCCGTCCCGCCGCCCTGTCCCTTCTGCAACATCGACTCGAAGATCTTCTCGAGCTCGGCGTTCGCCCTCTTGACCCGCAACCGGACCAGGCCCAGCGAGGAGCGGTCGTCGAAGATGACCACCAGGATCCCCCGCTGGGCGACGATCGAGATGTGGATGTGGTCCTGCTCCCCCTCGTGGAACAGCACCGAGAACTCGCGCTCGCCGACCAGCTTCGCCAGCCCGTCGGTCGCCGCGACGTTGCCGGCGGTCAGCGAGGCGAGCGACATGGTGTCGAACTGCTCGATCTCGCCGGCGGCGGCGATCTGCTGGCCGTTCTTGTCGATCAGGAACACCGCCTTGGCGTTGGCGTCCTGGCGCAGGCGGCGCAGCGACTCGCCGAACAGGCGGTGGTCGTCCTCGTGGAGCACGAGGTGGGCGGACGAGGAGATCATCGGCTCGGTCCGGGCCTCACCGGAAGTACCGCCACCCGCGCAGCATGTCGTTCTCGCCGACGACCACGGTCTCGGCCCCCGGCGCGCCCTCGACGCGGTGGGGGACCGGCACCGGGCTGCACCCGCGCCCGCCCTGGTTGACCCGGTCGAGCCGGGTCGCCGAGTCGCACTTGTTGTCGACCATCCAGTCGCCCTCGTGGCGGAAGCCGCGGCCGAGCTTCGCGTGGGTGTCGCTGGCGTCGAAGGCGACGTGGATCTCGCCGTGGCGGTCGCGTCCGACGAAGAAGAGCACCTCCTGGTTGCCGGCGTTGAGGAAGCGGTAGTAGCGCACCTGCGAGGGCGCGAGGTCGCCGGCGGCGACGCGCACCATCCCGTCGGTCCCCGGCCGCACCCGCTCGAAGCCGGCGCCGCCGAGCCCGCCGTCGAGCGCATGGTCGGCGAGCACGCCGAGGGCGACGAAGGCGGCGACCACGGCGACGGCGTGGACCGGCCGGAGGCGGAACGGTCGTCTCAGCATCATCGGCTATTCTCGACGATCCGCCGGCCCATGGCAAGCGAGGGCGGCGGCGGGTAGTGGGCTAAGACTGCGTGGTGCCTGTTCGGGGGAGTCCGTGAGCGGTGCGCGGCGGGGACAGTAGAATCAGGGAATGACCGTGACAGGGTGGATTGAGATCGGCGCGCTGGCCATCATCTTCGCCGGACTGTGGGGCGTCTACCGGCATCGGATGAAGACAGGGCCACAACTGGTGCAGTCCGGGGACTCCGGAAGGACGGTGAAGGTCGGCCGGGGAACTGGCGCTCGCACAGTCCAACTGGTCGTCGCGATCCTGACGATACCGACGATCCTGATCCTGTCCCTAGAAAACAGGCTCCCCTCCGATGCGGTCAGCGCGCTCCTAGGGACGATCATCGGCTACGTGCTCTCAGGCGTTGGCCTGTTCCAGCCGAAGCGCGAGGACGGCAAGGATTAAGCGAACACGGCGAGCAGGGCTCCCTGGGCGCTGCCGAGTTGCGCCGCTTCTAGCAGATCCCGGAGCGGACCGGACCCCCCCCGCAGCTCTCCGGCTACGAGCGCAGCCACCACTTCCCCTCCCTGCCGTCGCTCTGGCGGCACCCGGACGCGCTCGGGACCGACCTGGAGCGGGCGATGCACCAGCGGGCCGACCTCGATCACGAGCGGTGGCTTTAGTTTGTTGGCTACCTGAGAACGGAGCCCCGCGCTCAACCTGTAATAACTAACTTCCGTTCTGGCTTCGGCTGCTTCCCATGAATAATCTCCAATGGTATTCGACTCTTCTCTACCCATCGCTCCCCCCGCTTTACTTCAATAGCGATCCAATACAAGCCAAAGCCGGTGAAGTAGATTCCCGGAATACTAATCTTAAGTCTGAAACCGGTATTCTCTTTCAGCTCAACTGGTGCAGGCGATGTTTTCCTTGACTTGCCGTTGGGGGCAATCGTCTTCACGCGCATCTGAGGCTCCTCAGGCTCAGAATAGTCAGACCGCACCCACCATGACAAGAGTTCCATGTCGGTCTGAATGCCTGCTGCGTCTTCTCGTTCAATCTTAGCCAGCAGGTCCGCCTCTTCATCGGAAAACATAAGTTTCTCGATAACATGCAACAGACTAACGACATTCGTATACTTATCAATCGAGCTGCGATAACAGAGCACTGACCACACGTGTCTAGCCATGAGCGACCTCGGACACTAAGCTAGCAGAGCCAGCGGTCGACTTTGCCTTGACAAACCGATCATCGGCAAAGAGCACTCTCCCTGCGGAGGCTCCAGAACCTGGTTCTGAGGCTCTTGCCGGGAGACGATCTCCGCGCAGCGCTTCAAGCATTTCCGCTTCTTCAAGTGTCAAAACTCGCACGACCTCATCATCCTCATGAATGAGGCGCACTTCAAGAACGCCGTTTACAGCTCTCCCCAACTTCGCCATCGTCTTCAATTGGTAATTTCCACCGGTCCCATTGAGAATCTTATATACATATTCTGGCGAAGTGTGGATCGCCCGCGCCAAGTCGGCGGGACTCATTTCCGCACGATCCATGAGTCGAACGAGATCATCCTCAAAGCTCATGCATGCTACATCAGCCCAATATTCGGGAAACTCGTTGCCACTCATCGCTCGCTTCCTCTCTCTTGAACGTCTTGAAGCAGGAGGACTTTGACCGAACCGGCTTTCTTGGCCTGGAAATACTTTCTTTTCTTCTTCAGGGCCTTGTTGATCTCGGAGTTTGGGGTGCTTGGAGTGTCCTTCCAAAAGTGGTGGGTGCATATGATGCGGTGACCTTCATCGAAGAAGTACAACACGCGCAACTTCTTGCCCCTCCTCGGTCCCTCGCTAAACTCGCCTATCCCATCGCGGAGCATCGTGCCGTGAATCCGGCTAGACCGTGGCCCGGCGCGTGGCACCCTCTGCTTCAGGCGTTTTCTCATGCGGTCGGCGTAGCGGTCATTCCCTTCGTCCAAGAGCGCTGCCCACACGCTCCTTCCGCGTCCGTCGAGGATCGCCGTCACCTCCCAGAAGACCCTGGCGATCCGGACTAGACGCATCCTAACTCCCGGGTTAGTATGGAGTCAATGCTAACCCCCGGGTTAGCACCAGCGGAGGGCGGCCCGTCTGCGCGGGCAGCTCCGGAGGGGTTAGACCCTTCGTGGGGGCCGGGTCGCATCCGGCCGGGTTCGAGTCCCCCGCCCTCCGCCAGTACCTAGTCTACTGAATCGCCTAGCTCTTCGCGAGCCGCGCGGACTAGTACCTCCCGCATCCAGTCGGAGAAGGTGCCCGTCCCCCGTCGCTCGGCGGCGTGCTCGGCGGCGCGCTTGAAAAGTTCGGCTTGCTCGGGGAGCACGCGGGCGCGTACTTCGGTCGAGTAGGTCCGTTCCGCCTTCGGGCGCGCCATTGCAGCGCCAGTGTAGCGCCACGAGCGCGGCGAGTCAAGGCTTGACACGTAGCGCGAATGGCGCTACAATAACTCCCGTGGAGCTGCCCCGGTTCGGTGGACAGTTTTCGGTTTGGGTCTGCGTGCTCGGTTCTGACCTCCACACCGGCACCATCACCACGGTCCTACGGAAACGCGTAGCGCGCCGCCGGATCGGCACGATCAGGCTGCCTCGGCGGCCGCCTCGAAGGCGGCGGGGCTGAGGTAGTCGAGAGCCGAGTGCCGACGATGCGGGTTGTACCAGCCCTCGAGGTACTCGAAGACGGCCATCCGGGCCTCGACCTGGGTGCGGAAACGCCGCCGGTCGAGGAGCTCACACTCGAGGGTGGCGAAGAAGCTCTCGGCCGTGGCGTTGTCGAAGCAGTCCCCGGCGGAGCCCATCGACGGGCGGACGCCAGCCTGCCGGCAGCGCTGGCCGAAGGCGAGCGAGGTGTACTGCGTCCCCTGGTCGGAGTGGTGGATGACCTGCTCCGGCCGGCGCTGGGCGATCGCCATCTCGAGGGCCGCCAGGACGATCTCGGTGCGCAGGTGGGTCGCCATCGCCCAGCCGACGATCCGACGGCTCCAGGCGTCGAGCACCACGGCGAGGTACAGGAAGCCGCTCCACGTCGGGATGTAGGTGATGTCGGCCACCCAGAGCTGATTCGGGCCGTGGGCCCGGAAGTCCCGATCGACGAGGTCCGGCGCCGGCGGCTGGCGGTCGCTGCGGATCGTGGTGCGCACGTCGGCGCGGCGGCTGACGCCCCGCAAGCCGGCCTGGCGCATCAGACGAGCCACCCGCTTGCGGGCCACCCGGTGGCCGTCCTCGAGGAGATCCCGGTGCACCCGTGGCACACCGTAGGTACCCTTCGAGCGGTCGTGGAAGTGGCGGACTTCTCGGTCAGCTCGGCGTCGACCGCCGAGCGGGCAGAGCGCCCGCGCCGGCGCCAGGCGTAGTAGCCGCTGGGGGAGACACCCAGCACGCGGCACATCGTCGAGACCCGGTGGACGGCCTAGTGCGCGCTCACGAACT
>Ga0214468_1000362_pt1 | contig 14556 bp, 15 predicted proteins | sample RVTome_9_FD_187334 | JGI IMG/M metagenome (GOLD analysis project Ga0214468, IMG submission 187334) | Soil microbial communities from uranium-contaminated site in the Upper Colorado River Basin, Wyoming, United States - RVT155D38 HiSeq ...
CGGCGACATCGGTCAGAACTGCCTGTACCGGGCCGCCATGGTCAGCCGCGGCGACCAAGGCCGCCGCGGCGTCTGAGCTGCCCCCACCGAGCCCAGCGGCGACCGGGATCTCCTTCTCCAGCCTCATCGCCAGAGGGGGAACCCGACTGACCTTGCGCAGTTCGGAGACGGCTCGCTCGACGAGGTTGTCCTCGATGTCCGACTCGAGGACATCATTGCCTTCGTCGGCCCGCTGTACCTCCAACAGGTCGCACCACTCAACGGTTTGGACCAAGGACTGGAGCGGGTGGTATCCATCACTGGTCGGCGTGGAAACCAACAGCGAGAGGTTGAGTTTGGCCGGGGCCTGATAGGTCGTCACGACACTTCCGCCAGCCGCAGGTAATGCGCAGGCGACAGGTCCTCGGCTCGACTCGTTGGTGGAATCCCTGCAGTCTCCAGCGAGCCGATTGGATCATCCAACACGGAGGTGAGTGAGCGACGCAGCATCTTGCGACGTTGCCCGAACCCGGCCCGAGCCAGTTCGATGGCACGCTCCGCATCGTGCGGAGGGGGAACCCGCCTCATCTCGACCACCGCCGACTCCACACGGGGCGGCGGGTAGAAAACTTGCGGAGGCACCGTGAAGGCGACCGCCGACTCGGAGTGAATCCCGGCCACCACCGAAGGGAGCCCGTACTCGGGGCTTCCCGGTTGCGCGACTAACCGTTCCGCTACCTCCCTCTGCACCATCACGACGAACCGTTCGATGTTCGGAGCATGACGCAATGCCTCCAGAACCACCGGCGTCCCCACGTTGTAAGGAAGGTTGGCCACCATCGCCCACCCAACGCCGTCGAGGACGGAGCCAAAGTCCACATTCGTCACATCGGCGAAGCGCACCTCCACGTCGAGACCGGAGGTGACCTCGGCCAAGATCGGGCGCAACCTCTCGTCGATCTCGTAGGCGACGACCTGCGCTCCCCAAGCAGCGAGAGCCCGGGTGAGCGTGCCCGTGCCCGCACCCACTTCCACAACTCTGGAGCCTGGGCTCACCCCGGCCAGGGCCACGACCTTCCTTGTGATGTTGGCGTCGGCGAGAAAGTGCTGTCCGAGCCGATGGGTCGGCGTCAGCCCATGTCGTTCCAGCAATGCGGCGATCTCAGAGCGAGTCTGTGCAGTCACTTGCCAAAGACCCTGGCCGCGTTGGTGCTGGTGACCGAGCCAACCTCGCCGACCGGCATGCCCCAGACCTCGGCAAGCGCGGCACCAACGAGGGATACCCAGGCCGGCTCGTTCGGCTCACCCCGGTGCGGAGGTGGTGCCAGATATGGGGTGTCGGTCTCGACCAAGCCGCGTTCAGGCGGCACCAATTCGGCGCCGAGTCGAATGGTCTCGCCGGTCTCGAAAGCAACCGGGCCGGCGAAGGAGAACGTCACACCAAGGTCGAGGAACCGCTTGGTCCATCTCCTGCCTCCGGTCCAGCAATGCAGCACCGCCTGCGGACCGACTTCGGTCTCCTCGACGATGCGGTGGACGGCTGAAAAGGCATCCCTACAATGAACGATGATCGGTTTGCCCACATCGAGGGCGATGGCGATGTGGTCCCGAAAAGACGTCTCCTGAGCATCGGCTGGAGCGAGATTGCGGTAGAAGTCGAGTCCGGTCTCACCGATCGCCGACACCTCCCGAGCCATGCCTTCGATCGACGCCCTCTGTTCCGGCCACATCGACGCCTCGTGAGGATGCAATCCTGCGGTGGCCAACACCTGTCCAGAGAACTCCCGGGACAAGGCCAGTGACGCCGCCGAGCTGTCGGCGTCTATGCCCGGGACCACCACCCATGTGACATCGGAGGCGCGTGCGAGGAGGTCGGCGGGTGGTCTCCTGTCGAGCTGCAAGTGACAATGTGTGTCTACCCAAGGCATCACAACTGACGGTACCCCGGCACTCTTTGGGTTTCGATCGGTAGGCTCCGACGCCGTGGATTCTGGGATTGCACGCAAGATCGATGACCTCGGCCGGATCGTCATCCCGGCCGAGACCCGCCGGATGTTCAACATCCGCGAAGGCGACCATCTATATATCGCAGTTGAGGGGGGCAATATCGTGCTGCGCAAGATGACCGACTCCTGCACCTTCTGTGGAACTGACTATCAGGTCTCCCAGTTCAAGGGCAAGGGCATCTGCGCCTCCTGCCGCTCTCAGCTGGAGTCTTGATCCTCGATTAGTGCCTCATAGATGGTGCGGCGAGAGACGCCGGTCTCATCTGAGACCTGCTTCGCGGAGTCGCTGACCGTCGACCCGTCGGCAACGAGACGGCGTGCCGTTGCGATCGCCTGAATCTGGGATGGCGGCTCGGGCTTCATGGGTCCCAGCACCAGGGTCACCTCTCCCTTCACCGGTTCGGACCAGCGCTCCTCGGCCATCTGAAGCGACCCAACCCAGGACTCTTCATGGAGCTTGGTCAGCTCCCTCATCACTGCCACCTCACGGGTGCCGCCGCAGGCTGCGTTGAGGTCGGCGAGATCCTTGGGGAGCCGATTCGGGCTGGCGAAGACAACCACGGCCCGATTCTCCTGTCCGATCGCGTCGAGTCGCTGCGTCCGCTCGCCGCCGCTGCGGGGCAGGAATCCCTCGAAGACGAAGCGGTCGCCTCCAAACCCGGACAACGCCAATGCGGTGGTCACGGCTGACGGCCCGGGGATGACAGTGACCGGATAACCGGCCTCCCTCACAGCACGCACGGCGGAGGCACCAGGATCAGACACCGTCGGCATGCCGGCATCGGATACCAGCACCACCGTCTTACCTGCGGCGACCTCGCCAACCAGACGTTGGGTGCGGCTTTCCTCATTGCCTGCGAACAAGGAAACCACTCCGACGCTGATTACGAGATGGCTGAGAAGCTTGGAGGTTCTCCGGGTGTCCTCGGCGAACACGACATCGGCGCCGGCGAGGGTATCGCGCACCCGTTCGGAGATGTCACCGAGATTTCCGATGGGGGTTGCGCAGACAAGTAGACGACCGGTGGCCACGAGACATCAGTCGAGCCCGGCGGTGGCTCTGATCGACTCGCCGACGGTTGTCTCGTTGGCAGCGATGAAATAGAGCGTGCCGTCGAGCTGCTCCACCCAGACGAAGTTCTCCTCGGGGAAGTTCTCGTTGGCGAAACCGAGAAGTGCATCCTCGAGCTCATCGACGTCGGCCTGAGTGTCACCGCTGTACGCGATTAGTATTGCGGCGTTCTCACCATCGAACCACTGGTGGTAGGAGTCGCCACCCCAGCCATCGGCGGCCGCGGCCACACCTTGAGCTCCCTCACCCTGATTTAGGAGGATTCGGAATCCCTGCTCGCCCAGGACCGAAGTCCGTTCCAACTCGTACCCTCCCACGGCCACCGAGGGGAGGGCGATCTCGGCGGGAAGGTCACGTTGGTAGTCGTCAGGGGTGATCACCTGCTCGGTCGACGCCGGAAGACCGGGCATGATCTCGTAGGCCTCGTTGACGTCGTCCCAGGCGCCGCTGTCGACATAGAGGTCCTGAGCGAAGGCGAGACCCGAGTCATAGGGAAACAGCAGCGACTCGGTCAGAAACCTCGGGGCGGCGTCGAGAGCGGCGGTGTCGATCTCGAGTGACTCGGCCAGGAACTCACCGATCTCCCTCTGGTCGAGACCCTGAACCCAAAAGACCTCGGCGAGAGTGGCGTCCCCCTCGATCAGCGCCTGGTATGCCGTAGCCTCGTCGAGGCGTTCCTCCTCGATCATCGTCTGAAAGATGTCGTTGAACCCGAAATGCTGATCGGTGATGGCATGAACCAGCTCGTGGACCAATGTCCCTTGCTGCAGCAGCGAGAACCCGTCTTCCCTGGCGGGCACGACGATCTCGCCGGTGTCTCCGTCGTAATATCCCGCCACCTGCTCCCCATAGAGATCGAGAACGATCTGCTCGAATTCGGCGGCCTCGTTGAGGAGCCCCAGCATCTTGTAGAGAGCCTCATCCGCGGGAAAGTCTTCGGCCTCTTCCTCGATGTCCTCGCGAACCAAGGCTTCGAGCTCCTCGTCGGTGACGATGGTGATCACCGGCGGCTCGAGGAACGGCAATTCCCGGATCTCCTGGGCGACTCGAATCAAATCCTCGAGTTGGGCCCTCACCTCGTCGGAAACGCCCTCCAGCCCGGAGAGATCGGGCTCGGTGACGGGTGGTGCCTCAGCAGTGGTCGTGGTGACGTCGTTTTCTGTTGTGGTGGTCTCTACGTCGACCGTGGTCACGGTGGTTGAGGACGTGCCATCGTCGGACGTAGTCGTTGACGGGTCGGCACTTCCATTGCAGGCCACAGCGACGACCAGCAGCAGCGTCAAGATCAGAGAGAGACGACGAGGCATCGTGGTCAGGATATCGGCGCGCCCGGCCTAGACCTGACAACCCGTTGTCCGCGTTCCTAGCTGATGCTGTTGCTCCCAAATGTGGTAGCCACAGCTCTTGAAACGAGTCTCATCCCCAGGCCCGCTCGGCGGTGGCAACGACCAGCCCGAGTTTCTCCCATTGGTCGTCCTCGGTGAGGGCGTTGCCCTCCATGGTGCTGGCGAAACCGCATTGAGGGCTGAGACAGAGCTGGTCGGCGGAGACATACCCCGACGCGTCATCGATGCGGCTCAACAGGTCGTCCTGGGATTCCAGCTCTGGGGTCTTGGACGTGACCAGGCCGAGCACCACGGTCTTGTCGGTGGGGAGAAATCGCAAAGGGGCGAAATCGCCCGACCTCTCGTCGTCGTACTCGAGAAAGTAGGCGTCGACGGCGAGCTCGTTGAACAGGACCTCGGCCACCGGTTCGTAGCCGCCGGACGCGAAGAAAGTGGACTTGTAGTTCCCCCTGCAGAGATGAACCGCCGTAGTCATGTCGTCGGGCGCGTCCCGCAACGCCGAGTTGATGAGAGCGGCGTAGGTCCTGGGCAGCTCGTCGGGATCATCGCCACGATCGATGGCCCCCTGCCGCATTTTGGGATCGCACAGATAGGCCAGGTTGGTGTCGTCCAACTGGATGTAGCGACAGCCCGCACCGTAGAGGTGGGCAATCTCATCGCGGTAGGCCTGAGCGAGGTCCTCGAAGAACACATCGAGGTCCGGATACGACTCGATGTCGATGCCGGCCCTGCCTCCGCGAAAATGCGCCATCGTCGGGGATGGGATACACACTTTGGGGAGGCGATCGGTATGTGACGCGACGAACTCATAGTCGGCCACCTGGATGTCGTGCTGATGGGCGAGTTTGCCGGTGACGGTGATCTTTGGCGGCGCCATGCCGACCCGACCCTCGGCATCGGAGCTCGAAGCGATCATCCCGATAACCGTCACCCCATCGAGCTGCTCGAGAAAATCGAGATGAAACCAGGCACGGCGGAACTCACCATCGGTGATGGCCTCGAGACCCGTGGCCTCGAGCTTTGGGATCATCGCCGCGATGGCCCCGTCCTCTACCTCGCGCAACTCGTCCTTGGTCATCACCCCCTCGGCCACCTTCTCCCTGGCCTCAAAGATCTCCCGAGGTCGTAGAAGGGATCCGACGTGATCGGCGCGAAATGGCGGGTTTAGCTGCGCTTCTGACACCTGGTGCTCCTGATGGGTTGGCCGCTCGAATTTACACGCCTCGGGTCCGTTGGCCACGATCGTTGGGTCGGCTCCGATCCGTCGCGAAGTGCAAAGCGGCGAGTAGAGCGGAGACCAGGAAAAGCCCTGGCGCCAGGGCTTCCACCCCAAGGGCAGCGGCGACGAGGCCCAGAGACCAGGGCACGCCGGCCGCACCGATATTGGCTGCTGCCAGCTGAAAGCCGATCGACCGCGTCGAGCGAAGGCGGCCGATGCGCGCCGGGGTCACAGCGACCATGGTCGGGAACACCGCGGCAAACCCGAGGCCGGCAATGGGAAGCCCGATGACACCGAGCCCGATTGGGTCGAGCCAGAACAAGCCGACTCCGGCGAGGGCAACCAGCATGCTCCCGCCGAGAGTGTGCGATGGAGTGAGCCTGTCGCCGACGAGCCCGAAACCGAACCTACCGATGGTCAGACCGCCCCAATAGATGGCCACCCATGTGCCCGCGACAGCGGTGGCCATGCCTCGCCCCTCGGTGAGGAGAGTGAAAGCCCATTGACCCGTGGCCACCTCCGCTCCGGTATACAAAAAGAAGAGAAGCATCATCACCCATACCTGACCACGTCGGTGCGCCACCGGCCCGTCCCGACTGACGTCGGGCTCAGCCCCCGCCCATCGGGAACGACGAGCAGAGATCGCAACGACAACCAGTACCTGGGTCGCCGCCAGGGCGGCATAGCCACTTCTCCAGGCCCCTGTGGAGACCAGGCTCAGCGTGATGACCAGAGGCCCCAGGGTGGCCCCTATCCCGTAGCAAGCGTGGAGTAGGTTGATCGAGCCGACGTCGAACACGAGAGCGGCGTGGGCGTTCATCCCGGTGTCGACCAGCCCACCCCCCAGACCGAGACATACCGCGGACACCGCAACCATCGCCCACTCGGGAGACAACGCGACGCCCGCGAGACCCACGAACAGCAGCCCTGCCCCCATCCCGAGAAGAACTCCGGTGCCCAGTCGTGGGTGGAGCCATCCATACGCGGCGCTGGCGCTCAAATAGCCGACGCTGCTGAAGGTGAGAAGCAGTCCTAGGTCCGAGATGTCACGGCCAAACACCTCTCTGATCGAAGGCCACGCCACCCCCAGAGCACCGTCGACCAGACCCAGCATGACGAACGCCGCCAGGGCGACTGCGAGAGCACGCAGGGAAGGACGGGTGGGCCTGGCTCGGTTCACCGGGGCACTATGGCGCACCCGACGACGATCAGACAACGGCGAGTCCCATCAGGAGGAAATTGGAGCGGTAGGTTTCGCCCCATGGAGAACATCTACGCAACCGATTGGGACAGCCACGAGGACCATCCCGGATACGAATGGGATCGCATCCGGTTGGCCCGTCGGCTGAACGGTCAGATGCTCGGGGCCAGCATCTACGTGATCGGCCCGGGACAAAAGTCGTTCCCCTACCACTTCCACCACTCCAACGAGGAGATGCTGATCGTGCTCGACGGCTCGATAACGGTCCGAACCTCGGAGGGCAGCCAACTGGCCGGACGCGGCGATGCGATGATCTTCCGGAAAGGACCCCAGGGTGCCCACCAGATGATCAACACTTCAGATTCTGAGGCTCGCATCCTGATGATCTCGACGATGGTGGAGCCCGAGATCGCCGAGTACCCCGACACCGGGAAGATCGGCGTGTTCGCCGGCAGGCCCCCGGGCGCCGCCGGCGAGGCCAGCCTCTGGAAGTTCCTGGACGGCTCGGCCGAGGTTGGCTATTTCGACGGGGAGTGACCGATATGAGACGCCCCAACTCCCATATATGGGAGACACAGCATTAGGAACGCGTGTGTCGAAATCTGTGTCGGTCTTTCGTATAGGGGGTAACGCGAGAGCCGGGGTACGTTCCCTGGTCCGAAAGAAGGAGGCAGCAATGTCGCAGTACCTGATGTCCGTTTACTACGTCGAGGGCGAAGAGGCACCGCCCGACGAGGTCGTGCAGGAGATGTATGCCGACGTCGAAGCCTTGAACAAGAAGATGGAGGAAGCCGGAGTGTGGGTCTTCGGCGGAGGTCTGCACACGCCGGACACCGCCACCGTGGTCCGATCCGAGGACGGTGAGGTTCTCACCACAGACGGACCCTTCCCCGAGGCCAAGGAGCAGATTGGCGGATTCTGGATCATCGAGGCCGAGAACCTCGACGCCGCCCTCGACTGGGCGTCGCAGGCAACTGTCGCCTGCCGCGGACCGGTGGAGATCCGTCCGTTCCAGGACGAGCCCGAAGCCTGACGTCCGGAAGTGGCCGATGACCGCGAGATCGCAGAGATCTTCAAACGTGAGTCCGGCCGCGCCGTCGCCACCCTGGTCCGCCGCTTCGGTGACATCGATGTTGCCGAAGAGGCGGTCCAGGAGGCATTTGTCGAAGCGGTCCGACGCTGGCCCGCGACGGGGGTTCCTCCGAGCACTGCCGGGTGGATCATCACCACAGCGAAGAACCGAGCCATCGATCGTCTCCGCCGGGAAGGTCTACGAGATGACCGGCAGACCGAGGCGGTTCGTCTCCTCGACCGAGTCGAGCCACATGAGATCGAGATCGTGGAAGACGACCAACTGAGGCTGATCTTCACCTGCTGTCACCCCGCTCTCGAGGTCAACGCTCAGGTGGCGCTGACCCTGAGACTCATCGCCGGCTTGCAGACCGATGAGATCGCTCGGGCGTTCCTCGTGTCCGAAACCACCATGGCGCAGCGTCTCGTCCGAGCGAAGCGCAAGATCAAGGCGGCCAACATTCCTTACCGGATCCCCGGCGATGCCGAGCTTCCCAACCGGCTCAAGCCGGTTCTCGCGGTGATTTATCTCGTCTACAACGAAGGTCATCTCGCCACTTCGGGCGATCAGCTGATCCGTCACGACGTGGCCGACGAGGCAGTGAGGCTCGCCCGACTGCTCGCCGCCTTGATGCCCGACGAGCCTGAGGTGATGGGTCTGCTCGCTCTGATCCTCCTCACCGAGTCTCGGCGGAGGGCGCGCACCGACTCGAATGGTGAGCTGATCCGACTCCCCGACCAGGATCGGTCACTCTGGAACCCGTCTCTGATCGAGGAGGGTCAAGACCTGGTGCGAGCCTGCCTACGCCGCAACCGGCCAGGGCCATATCAGATACAAGCAGCCATTGCCGCTGTCCATTCAGATGCCCCAACGGCAGAGGAGACGGACTGGCGCCAGATCTTGACCCTTTACGACCAGCTCCTCGGATTCACGTCATCACCCATCGTCAAGCTGAATCGATCCATAGCTCTTGCCGAGACCGGTGAGGTCAGCTCGGCGCTCGCCGCGATCGACCGCCTCGATCTCGGCGACTATCACCTCCTGCACGCAACCCGGGGTGACCTTTTGGAGAGGTTGGGACGCTTCGAGGAAGCGGCCCAGGCGTATGGCACGGCAGCGGCTCTCACCGCAAACGCAGCCGAGCAGGAGCATCTCCGCAAATCTCAGCAGCGAGCCATAGGGTCGGCGAAATAGCCACTGTCACGTGACAGAATCCGGCAGTTGCCGGACATGAAGACCTCAGTGGGCTCTGAGGACAGACGACAGAAATTCGAGGCCATCACCGAAGAGGTCTTCGAGCCTCTGCAGCGGTATCTACGGCGGCGCGCCGGAAGCAGCGACGCCGAGGATGCACTGGGCGAGGTGTTGTTGACCATATGGCGGCGTGTCGACGACGCACCATCGGATCATCCCCTTCCCTGGTGCTATGGCATCGCCCGACGAGTCCTATCGAATCAGCGTCGGAGCCAGAGCCGCCATCTCCGTCTCATCCAACGCCTCGAGGCAGAGCCTCGGTTCGCGACCTTCTCCGATCCCGCCGAAGCCGGGCCGGATCCAAAATTGGCCGCGGCACTGGCCTCTCTCGGAGACCAAGACCAGGAGGTGCTCCATCTTTGGGCATGGGAATGCCTCGAGCCCAGGGAGATAGCCATCGCCCTGGATGTCTCAGTCAATGCCGCCACTCTCCGGCTGGGTCGTGCCAAGAAAAGGCTGGCGAGTCAGATGTCGAGACGGGATCGCTCCGATGCCGGACATATCACCCTTGAGGGCACCCAGGAGAGCCAATGAGTGACGAGCTGAGGGAACGACTGAGCCGATTCGATCCGATGCACCCCGGTGTGCCCACCGAGCCGACGACTACGGAGTCGTCCCGAGAGCTATTGGAGACAATCATGAGCACACCAACCAAAGAGCCGACCGAGCGCTCGGCAATTGGGTCCGGGCGCGGCTGGACCGTCGCGGTTGCCGCGGTCACCGCACTGGTCCTCGCCATCGCCGGCGGCATTTCATTGGTAGGAGGCGAAGCCTCGCCGCCGCTCGAGCTGAACGCACAAGGTGAGGACCTCATGGCCAGTTGCATCATGTTCTCACCGGATGAGCTGGACAAGGTCGCCGAAATCGCCTTCGAGGGCACCGCCACCGCGGTCGATGGCGATGTGGTCACTCTCACCGTGGACACCTGGTTCCGGGGTGACGAAGCCACCGAGGTCGTTTTGCGGGCACCGCAGGGATTGGAGGCCTTGATCGGAGGCATCCCATTCGAGGTGGGTGATCGGTACCTGATCAGCGCACAAAGCGGCAATGTGAACTACTGCGGCTTCAGTGGCCCGGCGACACCCGAATTGCGGGAAGGGTTCGAAGCGGCCTTCGCCCAGGGCTGATCCCAGCCAACCCGTCGAAGTCAGGGTTCGGCACTCCCCGAGGGTGGTGAGGAAACCCGGGTTCCATAGTAGTTCTGCTATTGACCGTAGTAAAATCACTGTGTACCGTGGCAGACCTATGGTCGACGTAGACATGGCACCTGTGATCCAGGTAAGCGATCTACGCATGCGCTACGGATCCGTCGACGTGCTCGATGGGGTCGGGTTCGAAGTGCGTCACGGCGAGGTGGTGACCCTCCTCGGGCCAAACGGAGCCGGAAAGACGACCACGATCGAGATCCTCGAGGGCTTCCGGGAGCGGTCGGCAGGAAACGTCGAAGTCTTGGGTGTCGATCCCATCAGGGCAAGCGAGGATTGGCGGGCTCGGGTCGGAGTGGTCTTACAGTCGTGGCGAGACCACGCCAGATGGACGCCCCGCTCGTTGCTCGCCCACCTCGGCCGTTACTACGAGCCCTACTCGACGCTGGAGCGGAAGCGGCCCTACGACACCGAACAACTGCTGAAGATGGTGGGCCTGGAGAGCCAGGCCGAACAAAAGATTCGCACCCTGTCCGGCGGTCAGCGGAGACGGCTCGACGTAGCTGTCGGGATAGTGGGTCGCCCCGAGCTCCTCTTCCTCGACGAGCCCACTGCCGGGTTCGACCCTCAGGCAAAGCGCGAGTTCCACGACATCGTCCACGCCCTCGCCGACCTCGAAGACACCACCATCATGCTCACCACTCATGACCTCGATGAGGCCGAGAAGTTGGCCGACCGGATCCTGATACTGGCAGGCGGCCGAATCGTCGCCAATGGGACAGCCGACCAGCTCGCCCGCGAGATAACAAGGGAGGCTCAAGTGCGGTGGAGTCTCAACGGTGAGCAGTTCGTTCACGCCACTACCGATGCCACCCGGTTCGTCAGAGAGCTCTTTGCCCAACACGGCGAGGACGTCTCCGATCTCGAGGTTCGGAGGGCGACCTTGGAGGACACCTACATTGCGATGGTCCAGCAGTTCGAGAGCGGTCAGGGCACCGCAGCCGCCGTAGAGGCGTTTGAGGAGGCCACGGAATGAACCCGAAGACCCGAGCAATCAGGACCGGGATCGGCAGGGGTTGGCACGAGTTCAAGCTGGGCCTGAGGAGCCCCCAAGACCAGGGTTTCTACCTCGTCATGGCCCTGGTCATCCTCGGATACCTGTGGCTGAACCGAAACAACGAGCTCGAGGGAACCTCCATGCTCCTACCCACCTTCGCCATGCCCAGCATCCTCGGAGCCCTCATCGCCTTCGGGCTCGTCATCGGTCCGGGCTATGCGCTGGCGATGGAGCGCGAGGACGGCACGCTGCTCCGGGCCAAGGCGACACCTCATGGGATGACAGCCTATGTGTCCGGCCACATCGTCTTGAACTCGTTGGGCCTGGTCCCCACCTTCATCGTGATCCTCGTGCCCGGAATGTTTCTCTTCGACGACCTCATGCAGAACGGGGCCGTGGGGTGGATCACTTTCCTCTGGGTCACCGTTCTCGGACTGCTGGCCACCCTCCCCATTGGGATCATCCTCGGATCGATCGTCCCCAGCGTGCAGAAAATGGGCACCTGGGGGTTCTTCCCCATCATCGCGCTCACCGCCATCTCCGGGATCTTCGTCCCGATCCAGAGTCTCTGGGGTTGGGCCCGGGTCGTAGCGCAGATATTCCCCATCTACTGGCTCGGCCTCGGGATGCGCTCAGCCTTCCTCCCCGACTCCGCCACGGTGTTGGAGATCGGCGGCTCGTGGCGGACAACCCCGACTGTGATCATCCTCTCGCTGTGGGCGATCGCCGGCTTCGTGATCTCGCCCGTCGTCTTACGCCGGATGGCGAGACGGCAATCCGGCTCCCAGGTCGAAGCGGCTCGCCACGAAGCGGCCCAGTGGGTCAGGTGACAGACCACGTTCACAACCGCATCGCCATGCTCCGCGCCGAGCGGGGAATCTCCAGACGTGAGCTCAGCGAGGCTTTGGGCGTCCACTATCAAACGATCGGCTACCTCGAACGCGGCGAGTACAGCCCCAGCCTGTATCTGGCCTTGAAGATCGCCGAGTACTTCGAGGTTCCGGTCGAGGTCGTCTTCTCCACCACCCCATTCGCCAGACTGGGTACCGAGGCCAGCTAGCGCGCAATGTTCGCCTCGAGGCGAGTGGGGCGGCTTACGCTGCTCACAGAGTCAACCTATTCCTTCCGATGCCTCCAGCCAGCCCGCGCCCTAATCGAGTTGATCCTTTTGGAGACCTTCATGCTGTCCACGAACGAGGGATGTTTACGGGGAATCGGGGGTGCCTCGTCGACGAGACCGGGCAGACAGTTCGTCACCACCGGGGCCAGCTCTGGATCACCTGCGTCACCTCGTACCGAGAGTGGAAATCTCCCCTCGACCAGCCGGGACACTGGACTCCCCTCTTCTTTCTCGACGACGCGGTGGCCCTGGCGGCCGGGCACCGACCCTGCGGGCTGTGTCGTCGCGACGACTACCGGGCTTACCGAGACGCGGTACAGCTCGGGTCGGGGAGGGGCGAGTCACCGTCGGCTACCGAGCTCAATCGGACATTGGCTTCTGAACGTCTGAAACGTGGCCGTGGCCTGCACCGAGCCAGAGATCGGAAGACATGGACGGCTGCGGCATCACAACTTCCCGATGGCGCGGTGATTCTGGTGGGTGACCGCCACCCTGCCCTGATAGCGGAGAATCATCTGTTCGCCTTCGGATTTGGAGGTTGGACCCTCCTCGACGAGCGTCCGCCCCGCGGGAGGGTTGTCGTCCTGACGCCTCCCACTTCGGTGATGGCCCTCAGCCGAGGATATACGCCGAGGTTGCACCCCAGCGTGTCCGGCTGACCTCGTGAGGTCAGTCCCCGGTGTCGCCGAGAACCCGGGCCTTCCACTGCAAGGAGGCCGGTTTGCCAAACAGAAATCCCTGACCGAATTCGACTCCGAGTTCGAGGAGGCGCTGTCGCTCGGCTTCGGTCTCCACGCCTCGGCGATGACCAAGATTCCCAGATCACGGGCCATGGCCGTGATACCCCGGATCAAGGCATCGTTGCGTCTCACGTTCTGTTGGTCGGCGACGAGGTGACGATCGAGCTTTATGATCTCGGGGTCCAATCGGAGGATGTGCCACATGTCGATCTCGCCGGCGCCGACATCGTCGACTGCCAGCCTGACACCTCTCTCTCGCAGCGCTTCCACTGCACGCCGTGACACCTCGTAGCTACGAATCCGGGCCGTGTCCGACAACTCCAGCACCACGTGACCGGGGTCTATGCCATCGAGGGCCGCGGGCAGTTGCGGCGAGAGAAGGGTCGGGTTGGACAAGTTGAGAGCGAGAAAAGGACCCTGGCCCAGTGCCGAGAAGCCGCCTATGCCTGCTTTCAGCGCAAGGATCTCGAGGTCGATTCCGAGACCCGCCGATCCTGCCAGTTCGAACCACTCCGACGGTGTGGAGTGGGGAAACCGGGCCAGGCTCTCGTAGCCGATGGTATTCGGTGTTGATCCGTTCCACGCCCGGATGTCGACGATCGGTTGATAGACCATCGCGATCGAGTCGTCTTCGAGGAGCTCGACGATGTCATCTCGACTCAGCCGGCTCTCGGTGGAATCGAGGGACACACTCGGCAAATGATGGCGACGACTGACCCCACCTCCTTGCTTGCGCAAGGTCAGCTCGCATGAGTTCACGCCGTCGGCCAGGAAAAAGCGGAGGTCACCGCCCATCGCTCTAGCCAGGTCGCGTGCCACCGCGGCGCCTTGACCCAAGACCGAGCCTTTCCAGTTGATCGCCAGACCACGATGTTGCGCGTCGGCGAGGGCCTCGATCTCATCTAATGGGATTGCGCCACCGTCGTCGTCGACCTCGACAACGGCTTTGCTGTACCCCTCGGCGACGCGGATCTCGAGATGTCGACCACCACGGTCGTAGGCGTCCTCGAGCAGATTTCGGATGAGATAGCCGGTCCACTCCTGATCTCCGATGGCGTCGACAACACCGGAGACCGTGACGTGGGCCCCCCGATCCATAGCCCACTCTCGGACCACAGCACCGATGAGCTCTCTCAGGTCGATGGGATCTGCATCGAACTCGACTTCCAGGTTGGCCAACTGAGTGGCCACGACGACATCGTCGAGGGCCTGTTCCAGAACACGAGCGTGATTCGCCAGCTGATCGATCATTTCATTGCGGACCGCTGCACTCACGTCCCGACTCCGGTCGCGGAGCATGTCGGAGAGTCCAACGACGGCTTCGAGGGGACGGGCCACCCGTCGC
>Ga0214468_1000363_pt1 | contig 14514 bp, 16 predicted proteins | sample RVTome_9_FD_187334 | JGI IMG/M metagenome (GOLD analysis project Ga0214468, IMG submission 187334) | Soil microbial communities from uranium-contaminated site in the Upper Colorado River Basin, Wyoming, United States - RVT155D38 HiSeq ...
GATTTGGACCGCGCTCCCCGCCTCGAGTTCGCCCATTGCCTCTTGGAGAGTTGGTCCGTCGAGCAGTTCCATGACGAGGTAGGGGCCATCGTCATCCGACCCGTAGTCGTAGATCGTGACCAGGTTCGGGTGCGACAGCGCGGCGGCGGCCCTGGCCTCCCGGTCCATGCGTATGCCCGCCGTATCCATGGCGAGACCTGGAAGGGGCCGTTTCAACGCCACCAGACGGTCGAGACGATGGTCCCGGGCGCGCCAGACAGTGGCCATGCCCCCTGAAGCGATCACTTCCAGCGGTTCGTAGCGATCGGCGATGTGCTGCACTCGGCGTTCTCTACCCGGATTCACCGAGCCCCAACCACGCTGGGAGACCGGACCTGTCTCGCTGTGGTCGTCACCAGGGGTGGATGCGCCCATCCCATGTGAGGAACTTGCCGTTGTCTTCGGGGCGCAGCCCATCCATCACTCGCTTGATCCCTGACGCGCTCTCGGTCACGCTCAGCGGAGCGCCCGCCCCTCCCATGTCCGTTTTCACCCACCCCGGATGGATCACGACCGATATCGCCCCGGCAGCTGCCCATGCGGGGGCGAGTCGCCGGAACTCGTCGTTGAGTGCAGCCTTGGAATCCCCGTAGTCGCCGAGGCTACCGCTGCGACCACGACGAGCCCCCAACTGCGAGGTCATCAAGGCAACCGTCCCTCCCTCCTTGAGCCGACCCGCCCCGAGCAGAGCGGCGACGGTGCGAATCGGGCCCTCGGCATTCACTTCCATCGACTCGGCCCGGGACACCCTCATCACGCCGGCGTTGTGGATGATCCGGTCCAGCTCGCCGACGCCGTCGAGGAGGTCGTCCAGATGCGAGAGGTTGCGAACATCGAAGGTGTGAGTGACCAACGCGGTATCAGGCCGGGGGGGCTCACCATCGCGCGTGGTGGCTCGCACCCGCCAGCCGTCAGCGAGGTGGACGTCGACCAATCCGAGCCCGATCCCCCGGCTCGCACCCACGATGAGGACCTCGGGCATCAGTCGTGCAGAGCCCGGATGGCGCGGTTGGCATGGCTGACACGCCCCGCCAGGGTCCGTGCCACGAATGCGTGCAACTCCGCCGCCACTGCGGGATCGACCCGGCAAAGCCTCGAAAAGCTCTCAGGCGTGAGGTGGAGGACCTCGCACCCCTCGTCAGCGACGACGGTCGCGGTGCAGGGCTCACCGCGATAGAGGCTGATCTCACCTAGGACCGTCCCACCGAGAAGAGTCCGAAGCCGGACCCGCTGGCCGTTGGGCCCGTCGAGGACGACGGTGGCACGGCCCGACCTGATCAGGTAGATCCCCGGCGAGGGGTCGCCTTGCCGCATGAGCACATCACCTGGCTCGAACCGTCGATCGACCAAGTAGGGGGCAAGGTCACGGGGCAGCTCGATCGGTAGCTCGCGCTCGCCAGCCTGGGAGTCGTCGATGTCTTTGAGTATCTCGTCCTCGCACGAAGCAAGACCATGATCGAGATCGGGATAGGTCACTATGACGTCGCGGTAGGCCGCCACCAGATCAGAGAATTGAGACGTCTCCTCCGAGCCCAATCCGGTGATCAAGATCTTGACGCGGCGATCTCGAGCCAGCAACGCGACTCGCTCGAAGATCGCCACGGCGGACGAATCGACACCGCTGACCCGCCTGAAATCGAGAACGACGAACCGGGGAGTGCCCGCCTCGTCGAGAGCCCTCCTCACCTCGCCGAGGATCCGATTGGCGGTCCCGAAGAATATGAAACCTTGGAGCTCGAGTATGAGCGTCGCCGCACCATGTGCCGCCAGGTATTCGCTGTCTGCCGGTGATCGCTCGATGTTGCTCTGATACTCGGCCCCGTTGAGGTGATGCTTGATCACGTCGATGCGGCTGTAGCGCAGCACGAACAGGCCGGTGGCCGCCATGAGGCCGACTGCCACCCCGGGCAGGAAACCGATTGTGGCGATGACGAGGACGATCGCCCACATGAGCGCGTAGTCGACCTTCGCCATCCTCCGTCGGGACGACCAGAGCCATTCGTAGAGGAATTCTGCTCCAACGAAGAGGAGCAGCCCGCCAATCACCATCTGGGGCAGCAACTCGAGTATCGCCCCACCGAGGGCAACCACAGCCAGCATTGCCAGTGGCGCAACCACCGCCGCACCCCTGCGTCGGCCCACCAACCGGGAGGTGATGACACTGTCGGCCAGGTACATGTATCCGGGCGGGCCCCCAACGGCGCCGGCAGCCAGGTTGGCCCATCCGGTCGCCCGCAACTCCCTGTTCATGTCGACATCCGCCTTGGTCTCCACCTCGAGTGCGCTGATGTAGAGGAGGAGCGTGATGGGGAGGATGAGCAGGACAGTGACCAGCCCAGTCGCTTCACCGGCGATCGCGGCCCAATCGGCATTTGCCAGGGCGTCGACCACCGTCCCCGGCCATAGGCTGCCCTCAGGAAACGGGCCCAGCAGCCACCCGCGGTCCAACGCCTCGGCCCTGGACACGCCCGAGGCCCCCAAGAACAGGTGAAAGCCGGCGATAGCCGCGATCAGCAACAGCAGATAAGCACGTGAGCCCCAGGCGCGTCTGCTGGCAACGAAGAAGAGGATCGCAAATGCGAGGGCCGGCCACAGGAGCCCTGCCGCCTCGGGTGAGATGGCGTCGCCAAATGTGGCTACACCGAGGATACCGAGCGAGCCGGTGAGGATGAGGTACCCGGTCCCGGCGAGGAGGCCCCCGATGACTGGAAAGGGGACGAATCTCGCGATCTCACCCCACCCCAGGTATCCCATGGCAAGAAAAACCACGCCGGTGGCGAGAGATGTGATCGCAACCATGGCGAGGACCGTGTCGAGACCCTGAGCGCTGAGCACCACCCCGGTGACAGAGGCCGCACTCAAGCCGATGATGGCCGCCGACGCGTCCTGGACTCCGGCATAGAGGCCAGCGAAACTGCTGCCCATCGCGACGACGAGGGCGAGCACCGCCGATGAGATCAGCCCCAGGCCGATCCCTACCGGGAGAGCAGTCGCGAGACCCCCGCGGAATATCAGCGAGACCAGGGCGATGGTGAGCAGGGCGTTGACCAGGCCGAGAATGACGCCGGTGACCAATGTCGTGGATGCCGCTCTGGGCTCGAAGTCCGCCCTCAATGCACGCCAGCGGCCGCCCGGCTCGCGAAGGTCCTGGCTCATCCGGCGAGTATGCCAGGCACCGGGCAGACCCGACAGATGGTCTCTCCGTCCCCTCGAGCGGGATACTCCTCGGCCCTCTCACGCAAGGCGGATCGGCCGAGCGTCGTTGTGATTCACGCCAGGAAACCCCCAGCGGGAGCTGAGGTCAACCGATGAACGTCTGGATGTCCTCGCAGAAGTCGCGACCATCGAGATCATTGACTCCGGTCGACGGCTTGACGATGCCCAGAAACTCCAGAAACTCGTCGTCACTCGGATCGCTCGGCGTGCCGGCATGGTCGATCAACACCTCGAACCGGGTCTGGCCCGGATCCTTGAAGAGCAACTTTCCATCCGGTCCGTAGACCATTTCCCCCCCGGCGCTCAACACGAGAATCGTCAGGGTCCCATCGCCGTTGTCGACAACCTTCTGGTCCTTATCGACGAAGTTGTAGGCCTGAGTGAGGGTCTCGCCGTTGGCGGTATTTGTCCAAGAAGACCAACCATGAACCGTCCCGGTGAAGTAAGCAAGCCCGTCCTTTCCGCGTGCGTTGAACGTGATGTTGACGTGGTCCTCGAATTGTTCGAGCACCGTCAAGCCTTCTACGTCGCAGAAGTCCTCGATGACCTCTGAACCTGATTCAACGAATCGCTGACGCTCGAGCGGTCGGGCCTCTGCCGTGATGGCCAGCATCGATATGGCCGCCACCAAAGCAGTTATCACAAGCCCCCGCTGAGGAAACACGTTTGATCTCGACACCCCTCCTCCTTTGCCCCTCGATAGAGATTGGGTTCGCCCCTGAGTCGAACCCCCCACTCCTTGGTGTATACCGAGAGCAGACGGTGTCGTCACTAGCCGAATCCGGCTTCTCCGGAGGATCGCTCTTCGGCGATGTCTCGCAGTGCAGACCGGTCCTCCTCGTTTATACGTAGGGCCTCGGCGACCACATCCCGTACCTGTGCCGGCGGGATCACTACCGCACCGTGTGAGTCGGCGAAAATGAAGTCGCCGGGGTGTATTCCCACCCGGGAGATGACCACCGGGACGTTCGCTTGATATGGAGTCACCGAGTCTCCTCCCCAGCGAGTTGCCTCACCACTGCAATAGGTGGCGAAGTCGAAGCCTGCGAGCTCGTCGAAGTCCCGGAGCCGTCCGTCGGCGAGCACGCCGGCAAGACCCATCTTCTGGGCCCGGGCCAGCTTGGTCCCACCACCGAGAGACGTCTCCGGGTACCCGTTGCTAGCGAGCACGAGCACCTTGCCCTCTGCGTCGGCACCCACCGCCTCATAGAAGACATCGGCGAAGTTGTAGCTGCCGCTGGGCAGCCCCTCGTTGCAGGTCGGGAAGTAGGAGATGGTCGCTGCGGGACCGGCCATCCTCCGGCCCGGAGTCGGCGTCACGAGGTCGAGGATGTGGCATCTATGACGATGGATCCGCCCCATCGCGTCGACGAGGTCAGCCGCGGTGACCTCGTCGGGGAACCAGTCGGGAATCGCGCTCATCAGACGAAACGTACTGGCTCAGTCCGAACCGGCCAGCCTCTGCAGTGCGTTGTAGGCGGCGTATTTGAAAGCCTCGGACCTCGTGGGCACGTTATATGTCGAATCGATGAAGTAGTCGATGGTCCCCCGGGTGTGGATGACTGCCTGTGCCTGGTGAATCAGCTCAGCAGCTTCCTCGCCGATGATGTGGGCTCCGATCAGACGTCGGTCGTCACGGTTGAGCACCAGCTTGATGAGACCGGCCGGGCTGCCTGCGATCGCGCTCCTCGAGTTGTCGACGAACCACGACCGGCCGACCTCGTAATCGACTCCGGCTGCCGTCGCTGCCTCCTCGGTCATTCCCACCATGCCCACCTCGGGAATGGTGTACACACCGAATGGAGGGGTGGGGTCGATGGCATCCTTGAATGGGATGCCGAATGCGTGACAGATCGCCACCCTTCCCTGCTCGGAGGACACGGAGGCCAGCGCAGGGGGCCCGATCACGTCCCCGGCGGCGTAGATGCCTTCCGCCGTGGTCCGATACTCGTCGTCGACGAGGATCCTTCCCCGCTCGTCGCATTGGACACCCGCCTCTCGCACTGCGAGCTCGTCGGTGTTTCCGACACGACCTGCTGCGAAGAGCACCACCTCCGGGTGGAGAATCTCACCGTCGCCGAGCTTCACCTGGAGACGGTCTCCCTGACGGGAGATTTCGCCGGTGGTGCCGAGGAAAACCCGGGTGCCTGCCTCGCCCATGTACTTCCGCAACAACTCGGAGACTTCGACATCGAGGAAGGGAGCCATCCGCTCGCCCAGGTCGATGATGGTGACGGAGGTTCCCAGAGCAGTGAAGATGGAGGCGTACTCCGCACCCACCGGGCCCGCGCCGATGACGACCATGCTGTCCGGTATCCGGTCCATCTCGAGGATGCTGTCGGAGTCGTGGACGTCAGGGTCGTCGAACGGGATCCCGGGCGGCCGGAATGGTCGCGAGCCGGTTGATATCAACACGACTTTGGAGGTCAGCATGCGCTGCTCGCCCGAAGGAGCGCTGACTGCCACACCACCGTCGCGAAGGGTGGCCTCCCCAACGATGTACTCAATGCCGTGGCGTTCCAGGTTCTCCCTGACGGCAGCTCCCATGGTCTCTTGAACTTCTGCGGCCCTGGCCCGCAGACGTTCGACCATCAGCGCGGGAGTCAGTCCGATGCCCACGCCGTAGATGTCCCTCTTGCCGAAACTGGTGAGATACGTGGCGGCCTCGCGAAGGGTCTTGGTCGGGATCCCGCCGCTGTTGACGGGAGCCCCGCCCGGGCGTGCCTGACGGTCGACAACCGCCACCTTGTGCCCGAAATAGGCCGCTTGTGCGGCCCCTTTCTCTCCGGCCGGACCCGACCCGATGGTCACCAAATCGAAGCTGTCCATCCACATCTCCCATTGAGGTTCGAACCTGCGTATCAGCCTACGAGGCCAGCAGCGTGAGAACGCATTGAGAGCCTGCTCCGGGCATAATCTGGCGATGGAGTCTGAATCCACCCCTTGGGCCGGGTGCCAGGTCTGCGGCCATACCGATCACACCTTCCGCCACCATCTCGACGAGGTCGAGGTCCCGGATTTCGTCCACGTCTCGGTCAGGAGGCTGCGTGACCTGGACAGGAGCTCGGACATTCATCCTCTCGTCACCGAGGTGGCTGGAATGGCGGACCACGAGGCAGGTGGCCGCAAGGCGTGGGCCCTCTGGCTCGGTCTCCTCCTTCGCGAGCTCGAGGAAGCAGCCGACGCCCCAGATGTCGCCGCCGAGATCGAGAACTTCCTCATCGGGGGCTACTCGAGCTGACCGCCCCGCTCAGGCGGACTCGTGCCGTCCCCGGTGTAGACCCAGGCGGATCCCCTCACTATCTCCTGCAAGGTGCGCACCCGACAGTTCGACGAGACCACCGCTGAGGAAGACGACTGCGGCCCCGGCGAGCAGGAGCAGAGTGCCGGGAATGACCAGGCTCTGAGCTACCCCGGTGAAGGGCAGCGTTGCCGATGCCACTTGCCCTCCGCCGACACTCACATCTCGTGGACCGACCTCGGGCTCGCCATCGCCCCCGCTGCCATCGAGACTCCCACGGTCGGCGAGCTCGGGCTCGGGCGATGTGCTCGTCGTCCCAGGATCGCCGGTGGTCGACGTGGTCACGACGGTCGACTCCACCTCCGCGCCATACTCGCCCGACGTCGTGGTCGTGGCGTCGAGAGGTGCCGTGGTCTCCGTCGTCTCCGTCAACTCTTCCTGCTCGTCGCCTGGAATAGTCGTTTGGTCATCGGGGAGGGTGGTCGAGGTGGACCCGCCATCCGTTGCATGCGTCGGCTCGGTGTCTTCGGACGTGGTCGTCGAGTTGTCGGCGCAGGGGCCGAGATGATCACCCTGGTGACCGGCACGAGGGGTGCCGTTCTCTTCGAAGTGCCCGCCATTGCCGTAGACCGACTGGGACGAGAGATCGAGCGTCACGAAGTGATCGGTCCCGTCCTGGCCGGCTGCGTGACAGATCGTGATCTTGTCGGGTTTGGCCATCGCCGTCAGTGGTATCGCCACCGCGATCATCAGAGTGACGATCACGATGGTCCCGCCAAACGCGCGAGAAAGTGTGTTGTTTCCCATTACCCCATGCCCTTTTCTTCGGATCAGCCTTCCGAACAGACATCGACAGGGGCACTCTTCGGCAGGAGAACCATCCTGTATGGGTGCTAGCTGACTAGTCACCTGGCCGGGTGCGGTGTATCAGGAAGGGAGGACGCAGCTCTATCAGATATGTCAGTCAGTGCATCTGTGATGCCGACACTCGTCTCGTCCTCGGCGATGGAGGGGCGGCGGGTGATCGTCGAGTTCAGGGCCGCCACACCTTCGGAGGTCCGCGCCATCGACCCGGCCCGATCGGAAGTGATCCTTCCCGCACATCTCTTGATGAACCGTGAGGAATGGCGACGAGCCAACTCGGCGTTCCCGGCCAATCATCATCTGGCACAGGGCTCGAGCCGGCCTCCCGGCTCGTTGATATGGGCTCAACTGGCCTCCCGCTCCGGCTCGATGCTGGTGGGAGGAAGGGACAAGGCCGGGATGCCCTCGGTTCCCCTGCCGTCACCCAATGGGGACATCTTGTTCGTCTCGGCGGTTCCTTCCCCAGACTCCGGATCGAAGGAGATGGCGAGACCTCCGTCCATGTCGGTCGAGCACATAATCGTCGAGCCGGACGATTGTCAGCCGATCATCGCCGCCAGCGGAGAGATCACCTGCGCCTCGATCAACTGCGGCGAATGTCTGACCGCGCTCACACGGAACAGCTGGTATACGTCGATCGCCTGCGTTTGTTAGGCCCCCGTCGGGGCCGTGAATGTCAAGACACCCGACCCCAGCGGTCGGGGACACGTGTTCCTTGATGGTGGCGCAGCTGCCACCTCCCGTCCTGGAAGACCCACACGGAGCTGCGTCTCGCTTCCTGACCCCCGGTGCCTACCGAACGGTAGGTGACCAACGCGACGTCGACGGACAGGTAGCTGGTGTTGAAGTCGCGCATGACGACCTGTCCAGATGCTTCGCCGACCATCATCTCGATCATGGTCTCCCGGTCGTAGAGCTCGCCGGAGCTCCCGGTCTCGGAGAAGTCGGCGTGGAACAAGTCCTCGAGCTGCGGGCGCGAGCCGCGCACATCGGGATCGAGCAATGCCTGCTCGTGCTGATACAAGGTGTCGTCGGCACGGCGAGCCCCAGACAGCATCTCACGCAGGCTCATGGAGCCTTCCGAGTGTCACAGCTTCAGTATGGGTCGTCCCTGCGCCGGGCCACATCGGTCTAAAGACCTAGTCGCAGACGGGTCGAAACTTCGAGCGAGGCTCAGAATCTGCCTTGGCCGACACCGCGGTGTCCGGCCAGTATGTCGCCGACCGAGATCGATACCAGATAGAGCCCTGCAGCCTCCACTCTGGTCTCGTCGCCGACCTCGAGAGCTCCCGATATCTGAAGGCGCCGCCCGCTCCGGCCGTCCACCCGCGCCGAGACGGTTATCGGCTCGTCGACCCGAACGGGTCTCCGAAAGCGGAGCTCCATGGTGCCGGTGACGGTGAGCACGTCTTCGGTGAGGATGCCGGCCCACACCAGGATTTCGTCGAGGGCTGTGGCAGCGATTCCCCCATGAAGAGTCTTCCCGGCACCCCTGTACTCGGGCCGAGGCGTGAAGCGTGCCGTCACCCGACGGTCGCTCAGCGAGAAATCGTTGAGATGCAGACCGATCGGATTCTCCCGACCACACGCGAAACAGCCATCGTCGTAGTGTCGTCTGACCGCGTCGACCAGCCCGGAGATGTCTGGCATTTCGCGAGGCTAGTGCTGTGCCCGCTGACGTTGGTGATGGTCAGGGCGAGCCAGGGGCGTCGATGACAACGACGCAGGACGCAGGCGCACCCGTAGGTGCGTCAAGGACGAGGAGGCAGTGAGCGGCGTCATCTGGCCGCTCTGAACCCGGCAAACGTCGGCCGGGGGCGGCACAAGTGCTGTGCGGGGGCAGCACCTACACACTCGACTCGGTGAGCAGCTGTTCCCAGGTGCAGTCTTTCGGTGCTTTGTCTTCCCGGAAGCCCTGAAATGAGGGCGCCCGCAGCCGCCCTGCGTCAGTGAGCTGGCGATGCTCGACGGTGGCGACCAGCTCGGGCTCGACCCAGTGCGCCGAGCGCAGCTCCGCCCGGGATCGAAGAACATCGTCCGGGAAGGGCGGCGGCGACTCGGCGAGGCCATCGAGACGCTCCATCGTCTCCCCAAGCGAGCGCTTGTCGAAACCGGTGCCGACGTTGCCGACATAACGCAGTTCGTCGCTGTCGTAGACCGCCATCACCAGGGACCCCAAGGTTCCGAGGCGAGCCCCCTCGCCCTCGGTCCAGCCGACGATCACGACGTCGGCATCGAAGGTCACCTTCACCTTGAGCCAATCCCTTGAGCGGGCTCCCGGCTTGTACGTCGAAGCCTTCCTCTTGGCCATGATCCCTTCCAGGCCCTGGGAGGCGGCCGCATCGAAGAGGGCCTTGCCGTTCCCATCGGTGGCGGGCGACACCTGAATCTCCTCCGACACCACCACCGCCTCCTCGAGGACGCGGCGTCGCTCCTCCAGCGGGCGTCCGGTCATATCAGACCCGTCGAAGAAGATGGTGTCGAACACCATGTAGACGACGGGGATCTGCTTGGCCATCTTCTCAATGCGGGCCCCATCGCGCAGGTGCATTCGCTGCTGGAGGCGCTGGAAGGACGGCACGCCGTCGGCGAAGGCCACGATCTCGCCGTCGAGGACTGCGTCGAGGGCTACCACCTGGCGGTGGAGATCGTCGAGCTCGGGGTAGGCGACGGTGATGTCCTTGTCGTTCCTGGATATCAACCGGGTCTCCTCGCCACAGACGGCCAGGGCGCGTATTCCGTCCCATTTCGGCTCGAAGATCCAGTCGGGGTCGTCGAAGGCCTCGCCGGTGAGGGTGGCCAACATGGGATTCAGGGCGGGCATGGCGTCGCCGGCAGACCTCAGGTCTTCAGACATGATCGCCAGCCACTGTTCCTTGCCGCCGTCCCTTCCCGTGTGGACCAGGTGCCAGACCCCGGCGAGCCTCTCGCCGTCGAGACGGATGGTGATGCGGTCATCGCTACGACCCACCATCTCATAGCTGCCGCGATCGAAGATGCGGACCTCTCCGCCGCCGTACTCACCGTCGGGGATGGTCCCCGAGAAGGTGGCGTACCCCATGGGGTGGTCCTCGGTGCGGATGGCGAGGTGGCGCTCCCCGCGTTTGCGAGGCAAGCCCTTGGGCACGGCCCAGGAGACAAGGACAGGGGTCGACTCGTTGAACATCTCCAGCCTGACGTCGTGATGGAGCGCGGTCGCATGGTGCTGTTGGATGACGAACGACTCGCCGGTCGGTGCCACGAGGGGATCGACGTCGGCGAGATGCTCCCCATGCGGCTCGGCTGTCTTGTCGAAATCCCGTTTCCGGTCGTACTCGGATGTGCTGATCCTCGGCTCCAGTTCTGTCGCCGCATATCCTCGCAGCGTGGAGAACGATCACTCGCCGGGCACGTATCCCGTGGATGTCGAGCGGTCCGTTTACTGGACCGACCTCCTTGGAGGCACCGAAGCCTGGGTTTGGGCTGTCGGCCGCGACGATCCGGCATTCACGCCGGAGGAGGCCACATGGTGACCTCGCCGTCGGACATCGTGGAACGTCTCGCCGATGCCCTCGACAGGGACGACTACGAGGCAGCCATGAAGGTGATGGCCGACCGGGTGCGCTATTCGATCGGCGAGCAGGTGCTGGAGGGCCCGGAAGCGGTAGTGCAGAGCTACCGAACCGCATCGGAGACGGCCCATCGTCTCTTCGACCGGGTCGAGTATGGACATGACGTGGTGAGCACCGACGATCCTCACACCTTCCGAGTCAGCTATTCGGACAAGCTCACGGTGTCGGGTGAGTCACTGACTCACATGGCAGAACAGCAAGTCACCGTTGACCCCGAACAGGGTGTGATAGGCATCGTGAACGTCGACGTACCGGGTGAACGGGAGAAGGTGGATGCATTCCTCCACCGACACGACCTCTCTCGGGACGGGTAGTCGGCGCCAAGGGCATTCTTCTCCCGGCATCTCCGCATCGTCTTCACATCTTCTCCTCAATCTCGACCCATATTCGAGATGTCTATCGAAAGGAGTCTCGGATGAGACGAAATGTCGTCGGCGCGATTTTGATCACAATCCTCGCCATCGGCGCCATCAGCGCCATCGGGTACGGGTTGTGGCAAACCGGCTACCAACAAGGTCTGGTGGACAACGGTGCCGAGGTGATCGTCAATTCGCACGGCCCGGTCGGCCCGGTCGGCCCGGGCTGGCACGGAGGCTGGGGCTGGGGATTTTTCGGACTGTTCCGGATCCTCTTCCTGATCCTGATCATCGGGCTGATCGCCCGGCTCTTCTTTGGTCCCCGTCGTTGGGGATGGGGCGAGTCGGGGCCGCCGCATCGCTACGGCCCCTGGGGCGACCGGGATGCCATGGAGGCGCGGCTCTCCGATTGGCATCGACATGCCCACGGCGACGGACCGTCGGACCGACCGGAGCAGAGTCGGGAATGACGAGAATGCCCCCATGGCACATGTCCTCGTCGTAGACGACGAGTTGAAGATCGCCCGCCTCGTGAGGGACTACCTGACCGAGGCGGGCTTCGACGTCTCCGTGGCGACATCCGGGCCTGCCGCGCTGGCCGGGTTCCGCTCCGACCGGCCCGACCTGGTGGTGCTCGACCTGGGGTTGCCCGGTCTCGACGGCTACGAGGTGACCCGCTCGATTCGGGCCGATTCCACTGTTCCCATCATCATGCTGACCGCGCGCAGCGAGGAGACCGACCGCGTCGTCGGCCTCGAGCTTGGTGCCGACGACTATGTGGTCAAGCCGTTCAGTCCCCGTGAGCTGGTGGCGCGGATCAAAGCCGTCCTCCGCCGGACCGCAGGTGTCGTAGCCGCTGAGGTGATCAGGGCGGCCGATCTGAGCATCAACATCCCCAACCGGTCGGTGGAGCGTGACGGCGAGCGCATCGAGCTGACAGCCTCCGAATTCGAGCTCCTACGAAAGCTGGCCTCGAACCCGGGCCGCGTGTTCACCCGGGGACAGGTGCTCGAAGCGCTGCGCGGAGTCTCCTTCGAGTCGTATGAACGGGCAGTCGACGCCCATGTCAAGAATCTCCGCCGCAAAATCGAGCCGGACCCCCGTCACCCTGTCTACGTGCTCACCGTGTACGGAGTCGGCTACAAGTTCGCCGATGCCTGACAGCCACTGGCGCCGACCCGATCACCGGTGGGGCCCGCCGCCGTGGGGCCCGGGTCGGGCCATGTTCCGACGAGGGATCATCCTCATGTTCGGGCTCGTGGTCATGGCCCTGATCGTGGGAGCAGCGGTGGCGACGTTCATCGCCATCACCTCCCGGGCCAACGTATGGCTCGTCATCGGGGTGGCCATCCTCGCCGTCCTCTGTTTGGGAGCGCTGGCGCGAATCGTGTTGAGACGCAACTTCGCCCCGGTCGGGGAATTGATCGATGCCACCCGTCGTCTTGGTGATGGCGACACCGGTGTTCGGATCCGCAGCTTCCGCCCCGGGCCGCTGGCGGCGGTCGGAGCCTCGTTCAATCGTATGGCCGAGCGTCTCGAGGCCGAGGACGAGCGTCGTCGCCGCTTCCTGGCAGACGTCAGCCACGAGATGCGTACTCCGCTGACGGTGATTCGGGGCGAGGTCGAGGCAGTGCTCGACGGTCTTCACGCCCCCGAGTCATTGAGCCTGGTATTGGACGAGGTCGATCTGATGGACCGGCTTCTCGATGACCTGCGTGTGCTGGCCATGGCCGAGGCCGGCCGTCTCACCCTTCATCCCGAGCCGACCGACCTGCCGACCCTCGTGAGCGACGTCGTGGCTACTCATGCAACGACCATGGAAACCCAGGATGTGAAGCTCGAGCTCCAGGTCGGCGACGATATCCCCGAGCTGAACATCGACCCGCAGAGAGTTCGACAGATACTCAACAACGTGGTGTCGAACGCACTGAAGCAAATGCCCGAAGGCGGTGTCTTGCAGATCTCGGCGCGAGCCGACGAGAACACCGTCGACGTCTTGGTCGCCGACACCGGGCCCGGCATCCCGACCGATCAGCTCGAGGCCATCTTCGAGCGGTTCGTTCGGAGCGGGGACACCGCCGGGACAGGGCTCGGACTGTCCATCGCGCGCGACCTTGCCGTGGCCCACGACGGCTCACTCGTGGCGGAGAACCGTCCCAGGGGAGCAATCTTCACCCTGTCGCTGCCTATCGGTGCCTGAGGCCTATCGGTTGGAGACGGTGGCGGCGATGCACTGAGACGAAGGCTTTGACAACTGCGAGTGTCGGGGCCAACGACGGGGCGACGTGAGGCCCTTTAGCGTGACGCTTCCGCAGCCTGCCCAATCCGGGTGAGGAGAGTCACTGCCACATCGAGCTGATCTTCCTCATGTGTCTCGAACACCAAACGTCTCACCAGCTCGAAGTGGCCCTCGGACGCTTTCCGCGCCTTGGCCACTCCCGTGTCGGTCAGATGGATCTCGACACCGCGGCCGTCGCTGTTCGACTTCGATCTCATCACCCAGCCTTGGGATTCGAGCCGTGCGGCCGCATGGGTGAGACGGCTCGGGGAGTAGGACATCTCACGGGCGAGGTCTCTCATCCGCTTCACGCGACCCGGCGCCCGGTAGAGGGAGCCGAGGATCCGGTAGTCGTCATGACTGATTCCCGCTTCGTCTCTGAGTTGTCGGTCGAGGGAGTCGAGCAGTGACTGCATGCCGGTCATGAGCATGAGCCAGCTACGCAGCTCGGATCGGTTGAGTGTCATACCCTCTCCGGAATATTTGAACTTTCAATGACATTGTAATGTGTCAATGTCAGAAGAGGTTTCAGTGAACGTTTTTCAGCCCCCCGTCCCCGGTGAGGCCTTCGAGCGCTTTCTCGCCGAACAGGCGCCCGCCAGCCGGGCCCAGAGCGAGTGGACCGAGTCGGACGGGCCGTTGCCGGCGCTCTATCTGAGCCATGGTGCTCCGCCCGTCTTCGACGATCCACACTGGATGGACCAGCTGTTCGGTTGGTCCCAGACAATGCCCAAGCCCAGCGGAATCCTGATCGTCAGCGCCCACTGGGAGTCGGCGCCGCTGATGCTGTCCGCAGCCGAGCCCGGCACTCCACTGGTCTACGACTTCGGTGGCTTCGCCCCTGTGTACTACCGAATGACTTACCCCACCCCTGACGCCGGCGATCTGGCATCCCGGGTGGTTGCGCTG
>Ga0214468_1000364_pt1 | contig 14509 bp, 16 predicted proteins | sample RVTome_9_FD_187334 | JGI IMG/M metagenome (GOLD analysis project Ga0214468, IMG submission 187334) | Soil microbial communities from uranium-contaminated site in the Upper Colorado River Basin, Wyoming, United States - RVT155D38 HiSeq ...
CTCGTCGGGCTCCCCGACCACGAGCAGACGCATGCCGACCGGGACGCTCAGGCTGCACCCGACGAGGAGCCGTCCGCGGCTGAGCGCGGTGCAGGAAACGGCCGCGGGACGCAGCACCCGGAGCGACGGCGCGCTCCACAGCGCGTCGGGGGTCGAGCTCAAGCGACACACCTCCTCGTCGGCCCACCGGTCGGCCCTCCGGATGGCTCGGGCGATCCTAGCATGCCCCCTTGACCGGGTCGGGTGTCCGACATATCATAAGCGCCCGCTTATATAAATCCGCATTTGATAAAGAAGCGCTTAGTGATCACCACCCCTCCCGAGTCCGCCGGCGAGCAGGACGTCCGCCGGCTGCGCGTGCTCTACCGCGCCCTCGGCGACGAGACCAGGCTGCGGGCGATCGGCCTGCTGGCCGAGGTCGGCCCGATGCCGGTCGGCGAGCTGTCGACGCGCGTCGGGCTCTCCCAGCCCCTCATCAGCTGGCACCTCCGCATCCTCCGCCTTGCCGGCCTCATCGACACGCGCCGCCAGGGTCGCGAGGTGATCTGCCGACTGCGCACCGCGGCATTCGAGGAGCTCCACGAGACCGAGGCACGGCTCATCGGCGGGACCGCGGGCGTCGCCCGCGCGACCGATGCGCCCGGGACGGTGGCCGATGTCGGCTAGCACCCCGCATGTCCCGAATCTTCGGCGCGGCGCGTCCGTGCTGCCGGCCTGGGTCAAGGAGGGTGGACGAGCCATCCTGGCGCCGATCGTCCGGTTGGCCATGGCACTGCACCTCACCCCGAACACCATCACCGTCATCGGGCTGCTGATCACGCTCGGCGCGTCCGTGCTGGTGGCGTCCGGCTGGCTCATCCTGGGGGCGGCCATCCTGACCGCCGGATCGCTGCTCGATGCGGTCGACGGGGCGCTCGCCCGCGCCACCGGCGGCGGCACGGCCTTCGGCAGCTTCCTCGACTCGACACTCGACCGCGCCGGCGAGTCGATCCTGTACACCGGCATCGGCATCTGGCTGCTCCGCACCCAGCCCGATCCGGTGCTGCCGATGCTGGCGCTCATGGTCGCGCTGGCCGGGTCGTTCCTCGTCAGCTACACGCATGCCCGCGCGCAGGGCATCGGCCTCGCGGCCGACATCGGGCTGGCGCCGCGCACCGAGCGGCTCGTCCTCGTCATCGCCGGCGTGGCGCTCGCCGGGCTGGGCGTCGTCATCGGCCTGTACGCCATCCTCGCCATCCTCGCCACGCTCACCGTGGCCACCGTCATCCAGCGCATCCGACACGTGTGGCGCCTCAGCAGCGCCGCGACGACCGACAGCAAGGAGTACTGAGTTCGTGCCATCCACCAACGGCAAGGCAGCCAAGAACGGCCACCGGCCCGGAAGCCGGGCCAGCGACGGCAAGGTCCGCGTCGCCATCGTCGGCGTCGGCAACTGCGCCAGCAGCCTCGTCCAGGGTCGTTTCCACTACGCCGATGCGAAGGAGACCGACTTCATCCCCGGGCTGATGCACGTCAGCCTGGGCGGCTACCACATCCGGGACATCGAGTTCGTGGCCGCCTTCGACGTCGACAAGAACAAGGTCGGCACGGACCTGTCGGAGGCGATCTTCAGCGAGCCGAACAACACATTCCGGTTTGCGGACGTGCCGCACCTCGGCGTCAACGTCGACCGTGGCATGACCCACGATGGGCTCGGCAAGTACCTGTCCGAGATCATCGAGCCGGCACCCGGGCCGACCGCCGACGTCATCGGCATCCTGAGGGAGCGCCAGGTGGACGTGCTGGTGAGCTACCTGCCGGTGGGCAGCGAGCAGGCCACCAAGTGGTACGCAGAGCAGGCGATCCAGGCGGGCGTCGCGTTCGTGAACGCCATCCCCGTCTTCATCGGCCGTGAGCCCTACTGGCAGCGCCGCTTCGCCAAGGCCGGCCTGCCGATCATCGGCGACGACATCAAGAGCCAGGTCGGCGCCACGATCACGCATCGCGTGCTGACCCGACTGTTCATGGACCGCGGGGTGCGGATCGACCGCACCTATCAGCTGAACTTCGGCGGCAACACCGACTTCCTCAACATGCTGGAGCGCGAGCGCCTCGAGTCGAAGAAGATCAGCAAGACGAACGCGGTCACGTCCATGATCGACTACGAGATCGGCGACGACGACGTCCACGTGGGCCCGAGCGACTACGTTCCGTGGCTGAAGGACCGCAAGTGGTGCCACATCCGGATGGAAGGCACCACCTACGGCGACGTCCCCCTGAACCTGGAGCTCAAGCTCGAGGTGTGGGATTCGCCCAACTCCGCCGGCGTCATCACCGATGCGATCCGCTGCGCGAAGCTCGGCCTGGATCGCGGCCTCGCCGGCACGCTGGTCGCACCCAGCTCGTACTTCATGAAGAGCCCGCCGATCCAGATCCACGACGACATCGCCCACAACCGCGTCGAGGACTTCATCCGCGGTGACGACAGCGAGGTCCTCGACGGCACGGAGAAGCTGCCGCAGCGCAAGGTGCGGAAGCTTTCCACCTCCAGCACGAAGGCGAAGGCGAAGGCCGCCGCGGCCGAAGCACGCTGAGCACGGTGGACACGTCCACCCCGGCCCCGGGCGCCGGCGCGCCGGCGCGCCGGGTCGCCTCGCCCGACTCGGAGCGCAAGCGAGAGCTGGTCGCCTACTGGCTGTACCGGGCCGCGGAACGCGTCATCAATCTGGTGCCGCGGCGGCTCGCCATGCCGGCGGCGGCGGCGGTCGGCAACGTCGCCTACGACCTCGCCGGCCCGAAGCGCGGCCTGCTGCACGCCAACCTGGCGCGGCCGATGGGCTTCGATCCGGATGATCCGCGCGTCCGGTCGGCCGCGCGGCGCGCCTTCCGCAACTACGCCAAGTACCTGGTCGACATGATGCGTATCGGTGAGCTCACCGAGACACAGGCGCGCGACCTGGTGGAGATCGAGGACCTCGGCGTGCTCCGCGAGGCGCAGGCGGCGGAGAAGGGGGTGCTGGTCTGCACCGTCCACGTGGGCGGCATGGACCTCATCGGTCCCGCGCTCAAGGTCCACGGCGAGTCGCTGCACGTCGTGGCCGATGACACGACCTACGGCCGCCTCTACGACCACCTGTCCGCGGCACGCGCGCGGCAGCACATCTTCCTCATCGGCTGGCGCAACCTGCGTGGCCTCTTCCGCGCCCTGCGTGACGGCGGCAACCTCGTCCTGTTCTGCGACGGCGGCTACCGCCGCGGCGACGTGCCGGTCGAGTTCTGCGGTGCGCCGACCACCTTCCCGGCCGGCCCCGCCACCCTGTCCGCGAAGTCGGGCGCGCCGATGCTCCCGGTCGCCTGCAGCCGTCTGCCCGACGATCGCTTCATGGCCGCCGGCCTCCCGCTCATCCGATGCGAATCGACCGAGCCGGCCGAGCTCCATCGGGCGACGCAGGCCCTGGCCGATGCCCTCGGCGAAGTGATCGCCCAGGATCCCGGGCAGTGGTATCTCTTCCGGCCGGTGTGGCCGCAGACCGATGCTGAGCGTGCCCAGGCCGCGGCCGCGCTCGAGGCCGCGCGCCGCGGCGACGATTGGACGAAGGTCTCGGCCTGATGCTGCTGCGCTTCGCGCTCCGGACCGCCGAGCGGCTGGCCTCGGCCCTCCCCGCTCGGACGGCTTATGCCCTCGCCGACCTTGCCGGCGACGCGTGGCGACGGCTGGCGCCGGCACGTCGCCGGCTGGTGGCGGCGAACCTGGCCCGCGTGTGCGCCGCGACCGGTCGCCCGACCGACGGCCCGCCGTTCCGTCGCACGCTGCGCGACGCGTTCCGCAGCCACGCGCGCTACTACCTGGAGATCCTCCGCGCGCCGGGCTACGACCGCGAGCGCATCGGCGAGATCATCGACGTCGCCGACTGGGACGAGGTACTCGCGCCGCACATCGTCGGCCAGCCCTGCGTTCTCGTCAGCTGGCACCTCGGCAGCTTCGAGCCGTTCGCCACCTTCCTGGCCGAGCGCGGGCTGCGCCCGATGGCGCCGATCGAGGAGATCCGTCCACGGGCCCTGTTCGAGTTTCTCACCGAGCGGCGGACCCGTGGCGCCGTCGACGTGATCCCGCTCGCCACCGCCCGACGGCCGCTGAGCCGCAAGCTGCGGGACGGCGGCCTGGTGGCGATCATCGGCGACCGCGACCTGCCCGGCGACGGGCAGCCGATCACCGTCTTCGGGCACCCCACCACCATGCCGATCGGGCCGGCCGCGCTGGCGTGGGCTCACGGAGCATCGATCGTCGCCGGCCGCTGCCTGCGCGTGGCACCGGATCGCTTCCGGGTCGAGGGCGTCCCGATCGAGGTTGCCTCCACCGGCGACCGGCGGGCCGACGTCGCCGCCACGGTCGCCGCCCTTGCGCTGCGCCTCGAGCACGACATCGCAGCGGCTCCCGAGCAGTGGTGGGGCGCCTTCCAGCCGTTCTGGCCGGACCTCGATCCGGGGGCCGCCACGTGAGTTTCGAGCGGGGATTCAGCGTCGGCGGTCGCCGGGGCGACGCGCCGCGCGGCGGCGGCCCACGCGGCCGCGCCGACATGCACATCCACTCGCTCTACTCCGACGGCACCGCGTCGGTGGCGCAGATCCTCGACCACGTCGAGCAGCGCACCGACCTCGACGTGATCGCCATCACCGACCACGAGCGGATCGACGGCGCGCTGCGTGCGGCCGAGCTCCATTGCGTCGGGGAATACTCCTTCGACCTCGTCATCGGGGAGGAGGTCACCACCCGCCGCGGCCACGTGCTGGCCCTCTTCGTCACCGAGCGCATCCGGCCGCTGCGACCCCTCGCCGAGACGCTGCATGCCATCCATGCCGCCGGCGGCGTGGCGATCGCCGCCCATCCGCTCGCGCCGCTTCCGCTCAGCGTCGGGAAGCGGAGCCTGCGTGGCGTGCGCGACCACGCCCACGAGGACGTCTACTTCGACGCGCTCGAGCTGTTCAACCCGAGCTATGCCGGCCGGACGCGCCAGGGCGCGCGGATGGACCTCAACGCCGCCGAGCTCGGGCTGCCGGGGGTCGGCAACTCCGACGGCCACGTCCTGGAGGGCATCGGGACCGGGTTCACCACCTTCGCCGGCCACACCGCCGGCGACTATCGCGCGTCCCTCCTGGCCGGCGACGTGACCGCAGAGGGGTCGCACTGGACGTCCACCCACAACGTCGACGTCTACCGGCGGCAGCTGCAGGCCAAGCTCCGCCACCTGTGGCATTCCGTGAAGCCGGGGCACGACGACTGGCGCTGAGGCGGGGAGCCATCGGTCACCTGCCGGGACGTCGCACGGCACTGTCGGCGCCGCGGAGCCGGGACGCAAGGTGCGACCATGATCCGCGTCAACCGTCGCTGGAGGCGCCGCATCGGGCTGGCCCTGAATGCCGGCCTGCGGGTCGCGATCATCGGCTTCGCGATCGAGGCCGCCCTGGCGGGCGCCGATCCGCGCTTCGACAACAAGGGGATCGCGGTGCGCAACCTCGTGTTCGCCGGGGTGGCGGTCACGCTCGCGGTCCCGCTGCTGCACCTCATCCGCGGCCGGCGGCGACACGGCTATCCCCTGCTGGCCGACACGCTCCTCCTGTCGATCCTGGCCGTCGATATGGCCGCCAACTCGCTCGACCTGTACGCGCTGCCATGGCGCTTCGACCTCATCCCGCACACCTATGGTCCGCTGGCGGGCGTCCTGGTCCTGGCCGACCTGGGCGTCGGGCTCGCAGTGCGAACCCTCACCGTGCTGGGGGTGGCGGTCCTCTTCGAGCTCCAGGAGATCGCCGGCGACCTGTACTTCGGGACGAGCAACGTCGGCGGAGCGTGGGACACCGCCGGCGACCTGGCCGGTGCGATCACCGGAGCGGTCCTCCTTCCGTGGGCCTGGCGAAGATGGCGGAGGCCGCCGGAAGGCGGTTGACCGGTCCGCGGCCGCATCGGTCATACTCCTGCGCGTGGCAGATCGAACGCCCGCGAACGCCTCATTGCTCGAGCCCCCCGCAAGCCCCCCGCTCGTCGCTCGCGAGGACCGACGGCCGCTGAAGATCGGGATCGTCAGCCCGTACGGCTACCCGCATCCCGGTGGGGTCAACGAGCACGTCCGCTTCACCCACGAGGCGATGCGCCGCATGGGCCACGACGTGTGGATCATCACCAGCAAGTACGGACGTGAGCGTGAGAGCGAAGGGCACGTCATCCGGCTCGGGACCGGCTGGGCGGCGCCGGCCAACGGAAGCGTCGGGCGCGTGACCCTGGGCCTGCGCTTCAAGCGGCAGGTACGCGAGGTCCTGCAGGCCCATCGGTTCGACATCCTCCACTTCCACGAGCCGTTCGTGCCGTTCCTGTCGCCGACCATGCTGGATGCCTCGGAGACGGTGAACATCGCCACCTTCCACGCGTTCGGCGGCTTCAGCCCGTCCTACTGGATCGGCAGCAAGTTCGCCGGGCGGCTGGCGGAGCTGCTCCACGGGCGGATCGCGGTCTCCGGCGCGGCGCGGCACTTCATCAATCGCTACTTCCCCGGCGAGTACCGGATCATCCCGAACGGCGTCGACCTCGATCACTTCGCCAACGCCGAGCCCTTCGAGGAACTGCGGGACGGGACGCTCAACATCCTCTTCGTGGGCCGGTTCGAGGAGCGCAAGGGGTTCATCCATCTCCTCAAGGCATACCATCGGCTGCGCAAGCGGAAGGTCGACGCGAGGCTCCTGGTCGCCGGCGCCGGCCCGAAGGAGCGCGAGTACCGCCGCTACGCCGGGCTGCGCGGCATCCGGGACGTGGAGTGGCTGGGCCGCGTGAGCGACGAGGACAAGGTCCGCTACTTCGCCTCGGCCGACATCTACTGCGCCCCGAACACCGGGCAGGAGTCGTTCGGCATCGTGCTGCTCGAGGCGATGGCCGCCGGCGTGCCGATCGTCGCCAGCGACATCCACGGCTTCAAGCGCGTCGTCGAGCGCAACGTGCAGGGCATCCTGGTGGAGCCGCGCAACCCGCGCGCCCTGGCCGCGGCGCTCTACGCCCTGGCGCGCGACCCCGACCTGCGCGATGAGATGGGCGAGGCCGGCCGCCGCCGCGCCCCGGAGTTCACCTGGGACCGCGTGACGGAGCAAATCATCGACTACTACTACGAGACGCGGCACCGGGTCCTCGCCGCGCGCTGATCGGCGCGCGCCGGTCCCATCAGGACTCGAGGTGCCAGAGAGCGCGGTAGTACCGGATCCGGTCGGTGTCCGGTGCGATCCCGTACGCCTCGAACAGCTCGTCCTGGTGCCCGGTGCCGAAGTTCCAGTCGAGGCTCATCGACGCCACCGCCAGGTCGGCCCACCGGTCACCCACGGCGAGGTCGCCGAAGTCGACGTTGCCGACCCATCGACCGTCGGCGTCGACGAGCGTGTTGGGGGCGCAGGCGTCACCATGCACGAGCACCGGATCGTCGACGGTCGGACGCGGCCCGATGCTCGCCGGCGAGCGTCCGACCCACACCTCCGAGGTCCATGGCGTCGGGAAGTCCTCGACGCCGATGGCGTGGAGCGCACGGAGGCCCCTGGCGATGGCCCCGATGGCCTCGTGCCGCCTGGCGCGCCACGAGTCTCCGACGGCGCTCAGTCCTGGCAACGCGCCGGTCATCAGCCACTGCGCCTCGCCATCACGCCCATGGTCCAGGACCCGTGGCGCCGGATGCCGGCCCGCGAGCCATTCGAGTCGTACCCGTTCCCGCTCCAGGTCGACGCCGGTTGCGGGAGGGTTCCACTTCACGAACGCATCGCCGATCCGGAAGGTGAGCCCGCCCAGCTCGTTGCGCCACGCGAGCTCGAACGGCCGCCCGGCCGCGATCTCGCGCACGATGTCGGGCACCGGATCGTCGCCCAGGGTATGGAACGCCGCGAGCGCCGCGCCGTCCGGCTCGGTCACAGCGGCTTGCGCCATGCGATGAACGTCTGCTCCGGGGCGAAGCCCAGCGACCGATACAGCCCCGTGGCGCCGGTCGGGCTGTCGGTGTCCACGCCCAGCGCCGCGGAGGTGAACCCGGCCTCCCGCGCCCCCGCGAGGGACGAAGCGAGGAGGGCGCGGGCCAGGCCGCGACGCCGCCACGGTCGACGGACGGAGACGCCGGAGACGTAGACGCGCTGCCGGCCGCGCGCCTCGTTCTCCTCGGCCGGAACGTTGGTGGTCACGACGCCGGCGACCTCGTCGCCGTCCCATCCGACCCGCCAGAACCGCGGATCGGCGTTGTCCGGATCGGCCTCGAATCGGCGCCAATCGGCCTCGGTCCACTCCGCCTCGCCCCAGTGGTCGCGGAACGCCTCGGCCTCGGCCTCCCAGATCGCGCGGTAGGCGCCGCGCTCCACCGCCCGCAGCTCGAGGCCGTCCGGCATCGGCGGCGCGACGATCGACTCCAGGGTCGGCGCCACCATCTCGTGGAAGTAGCGCACGGCCGTGTAGCCCTCGCGGCGGAGGACCGCCATGTTGCCGCCGTCACGATCGGTCCCCTCCGAGCTGAACCACTTGGGCGCGATGCCCTCGTGCTCGGCGGCGATCTCCCGCAGCAGTGCCTCATTGTGCCGCAGCAGTGCACCGCCGATCCCCCGGCGCCGCCAATCGGGATGGACGAAGCCGAAGCACTCGTAGGATCGGCCGCCGTCGACCAGGTCCTGCCAGAACACCCGGGCATAGGCGACGAGCTCTCCGTCCACCTCGGCCATGGTGATGTCGCGGTCCGGGTCGCAGTTCACGAGGTTCTCGTAGTTCAGGCGCAGCTGCACGAGGGTCGTGACCTCCTCGATCCCGTCGGCCGCACGCGCAGCCTGGTGCACTCGCAGCATGCCGGGGAAGTCCGCCTCGCCACGGAAGCGACGGAATCGCAGCCCGGGGATGGCAGGCTCGGTCAGCTCGATCGAAGTCATGGTGCGGCGTCCTGCATCGGCTTGCGCAGCGCCACGAAGCGGTCGTGCACTTCGAAGCCGGCGGCCTCGTACAGCCCGAATGCGCCGGTCGGGTTGTCGACGTCCACGCCGAGGATGGCGCTCGTCATGCCACGGTCGCGCAGGAGCGCGAGAGAGCGGCTGATCAGGGCGCCGGCCAGGCCCCGCCGGCGCCATGGGCGTCGGGTGAAGACGCTGTCCAGCCATCCGCGCCGGATGCCGAGCCCCTCGTTCTCCGCGGGCCGGATCTCGTTCCACACGCCGCCGGCGACCTCGTCGCCGTCCCAGGCGATCAGCCACAGCCCCGTGTCGACGTCCGGGTCGTCCAGGATGCGACGCAGCTGCTCGATGGACTCGTCCGACCCGCCCCAGTGGTCGCGGAATGCCTCGCGGTTGGCGCGCCAGATCGCCTCGTGCTGATCGGGGCTGACCGGCCGCAGCTCGAGGCCATCCGGAAGAGGCCGCTCGACCAGGTCGTCGAGCGTCGGGCGCACCATGTCGATGAACCAGCGCGCCGGCTCGTATGCGTTGGCGCGCAGCAGCGCCTCATCGAGTCGACCGACCGCCGCGAAGGTCATGAACACCGTCTCGCGCGGCTGGTCATGCTCGGCCGCCCGAGCCCGCTGACGGCGTTCCAGCTCCGCCAGCAGCGCCGTCCCGATTCCGCGGCCGCGGAGGACGGGGTCGACCGTGCCGTACAGCCGGTACTCCCGGTACCGCCCGTCTCGGGTGTCGACCCATTCCGTCCGCCCGGTGGCGACGACCCGGCCGTCGAGCTCCGCCAGCAGCACGTCTCGTGCGGCGTCGAACTGCTCGGACGGGTGCCCGAACCACGCGCGCAGGCCATCGGCGGTCCACACCTCATCGATCGCGTCCGCGGCGGCGTGCGCGTTCAGGATCTGGGCGATCGCGTCCACCTCGTCATCGGTGCCGCGGAAGATTCGCAATCGCAGGTCAGTGACGACGGTCATCGGCTCGGTGGCTCCATCGGCTTGCGCCAGGCGACGAACCGCTCGGTCGGATGGAATCCGGCCGATGCGTACAGTCCCAGGGCGCCGGACGGGTTGTCGGCGTCCACGCCGAGCGCCGCCGTCGCGAATCCGCGGTCGCTGAGCAGGTGGAGCGACCGCGCGATGAGCGCGCGAGCCAGGCCGCGTCGACGCCAGGCCCGCCGCGTGAAGACGCTGTCCAGCCACGCTCGGCTGATCCCGAGCTGGGCGTTCTCCTCGGCATAGACCGCGTTGAGCACCGCGCCGGCGATCTCGTCCCCCTCCCAGGCGACCATCATCAGCTCCGGCTGGAACGATGGCGAATCGACCCAGCGCTGGAAGCTCGCATCCGAGGGATCCCAGCCGCCCCAGTGGTCGCGGAAGGCGTCGAGATCGGCCTCCCAGATCTGGCGTGCCTGATCTGCCGATGCGGGGCGCACCTCGAGGCCGTCCGGCATCGGCGGGAGCTCCGGCAGGCCCGCGAGGAGCGAGCGCTCCATGTCGGTGAACCAGCGCGCCGGCTCGTAGCCGAAGGCGCGGGCGAGGACCTGCGCCCCGACGTTGGTCTCGGGGCCGCCCATGCCCAGCATCAGCGGCCGCTCCGTCTCGTGCGAGGCCGCCAGGGTGCGCTGGAGCGCCTCGTTGCGTGCAAGGAGCATGGTGCCGATGCCGCGACGGCGAAAGGCCGGCTCGACCCAGGCGCGCGCCTTGTACTCGCGGACGCCGTCGGTGGCGTCGACCCAGTCGCGCTGAGTGACGGCCACCATGCGACCGTCGACCTCGACGACATCGACGTCACGCGCCGCGTCGAACTGCTCGGACGGGTATCCCCACCACGCGCGCAGATCGTCCACGTCGGCGCGCGCACTCACGCCATCGGCCTCCCACTCGGCGCTCTGGATGCGCGCCACCTCGGGAAGGTCTGCCTCGCCGCCGTACGGACGGACGACGAGGCCCGGGATCCCGGCCGCCGAAGCGGCCGATTGCGTCTGCATGTCACTCTCCATCAGCCGACCCGCTTCAGCTTCCCGGTCCGCTTCGCATGGCGCTCGGCGATGCCGAACACGTAGACGCCCAGAGGGATGAGCACCACGGCCATGACGATCAGCGGCCACACGTCGTGGAGCAGGTCGCCCACCGAGGTGCCGTGGATGAGCCCCTCGCGGATGCCGTCGAGCACGTACGTGCCCGGCGAGAACTGCGAGACGAACTGCATCCACTCGGGGAGGATGTCGGCGCTGTAATACACCCCGCTGAACAGCAGGATCACCGACTGGATGACGAACACCATCTGGTCGCCGCGCTCCACGTAGAGCAGCGGCAGGATGGCGGCCATCATGCCGACGCCCACGAAGCTCAGCGATCCCAGCGCCAGGAAGACCGCCGCTGTGACGAAGTTCCCGCCGCTGAACTCCACGCCGAAAAAGAGCAGCATCACGCCCAGGATGATCACCATCTGGACGACGGCGTAGGCGACCGCGTACATCGTCGAGCCCACCAGCTGGGTGTAGCGGCGCACCGGCGCCATGAACGTGTACTCGAGCGTCCCCTCCCAGCGTTCCCAGGTGACCGTCTCGCCGATGAAGCCAAAGACGATCGACAGGAAGTTCCAGAAGATGGTGCCGATGATCAGCACCTGGAGCAGCTCCGGATCGCCCTGGGCCACGCCGATGAAGGCCACCGCCAGGGCGGCCGCCAGCGAGTAGATGAGCCAGGCAACCTCCCAGCCCCAGTAGCGCCGTGTCAGGTTGAAGTTGCGCACGACGAAGGCCAGGCTGGCCCGCATCTCGCGCGTCGCGATCGTCATCGGTTCGTTCTCGTTCGTCCGTTCATTCGTTGATGGCCGATGGACCGGCCGGACCCTCAGCGGGCCCGGACCGGTCGCATCGTCGGCTCACCCGCCAGGCGGGTGCCGAAGCTGACCAGCTGCCGGCCGACCCAGCGGCGCACGGGGCGTCGCGGGTGCGGTCCGGCCACCAGGAGGCTCGTGCGGCGCCAGCGCTCCCGACGCTCCGCCATGAGGGCGAGCGCCAGCTGGTAGTGCAGGGTGCGGTACACGGTCATCACCTCCTTTCCTTCGTTACTCGTCGTCGTCTTCCTTGGCCTCGTCGACGTCGTCGTCGAGGGACCTGCCCGTGAACGTCATGAACACGGCGTCGAGCGTCGGCTCCTTCCCGTAGTCACGTGCCACCAGCGTCTTGAGCTCGTCCGGCGTGCCCTCCGCCACGACCCGCCCATCGTTGATGAGCGCGATGCGGTCGCACAGGCGCTCCGCCTCTGCCAGGTCGTGCGTGGTGAGCACGATCGTGGCGTCGTGGGTGTCGCGCACCTCCTCGATGAAGGTCTGCACGTCCAGCTTCGAGCGCGGGTCGAGGCCGGTCGTCGGCTCGTCGAGCAGGAGGATCGTCGGGCTCGTCAGCAGCGCCCGCGCGATCGCGACCTTCTGCTGCATCCCTCGGCTCATCTGCTCCACGGGCCGATCGAGACGCTTCTCGCCGACGCCCAGCCGCCCCAGGATCTCCACGACCTGGCGTCGCGCCAGCTTCGCGTCCATCCCGTAGAGCCGAGCCGCGTAGGCCAGGTTCTCGTGCGGCGACAGCTTCTTGAAGAAGGCGGCGTCGACGCTCACCCGGTTGATGAGCTGCTTGACCGCCATCTCCTCGCGCTCGATGTCGTGGCCGAACACCTCGACTCGGCCGCCATCGAGCGTCAGCAGCGTGCTGACGAGGCGAATGAGCGTGCTCTTGCCCGACCCGTTCGCGCCGAGGATCCCGTAGATCTCGCCACGCCGGATCGACACGCTCACGTCATTGACCGCGACCACCGGCTTCTTCTTGCGCCCCACCACGAACCGCTTCGTGGCGTGCTCGATGAGCAGCGCCGGGAGCTCGCCAGCGGGCGGCGGACCGACGCGTCGCACCGGCTCACGAGCCGGCATCGGTGCCGGAGCTCTCTTCGGTTCGTTCATGACCTCGATCATCGTTCGTGTCCCGTCATCTCGTGAAGGTGGCCGCGCATGGGAAGAGCCGCGACCGTCTGCTCCATCGGTCCGCGGCTCTCGTGTCTGCCCCGTGGGGCAACAAAAAACCGTGGACCCGATCCGGCCCACGGCTCTGGTGTCTGCTCGGCGGTCATACCGCCGAAGCTTCTACCTCGTCCAGGGCACAGATCTCCCGTCGAGCTCGCTGCCGGTAGGCGCGAGCCGGTGCGCGATGAAGGCGCGAATGCGGAAGTGCATTGCCGTCAGATCGCTCCTCTGTGCTGGTGGTTGATGGCCGGGCACCCGCGGCGCAGCGACAGCTGCGGTCGTTGGTGCCGGCGGAGTCTACGGCCGCTCGTCCGGCGGTGTCAAGCAACTACGTCGTTTGTCCTATGGCCGAAGGGAGGGCGCGAACGGGCCGCTCGGCACTGCCGCGCGGGCTCGACGCGGGCGCTATCGTAGCGATCCCGAGCAGGAGAACCACGACATGCAGGTCAACCGCGGCCTCGTCTTCTGGGGCGTGGGCCTCATCACCGCCGGCGCCGTCGCGCTGGCCATCCAGTCCGATCTGATCGCCGCCGACGTGGCTCGTGATGCCTGGCGATTCTGGCCGGTGGTGCTGATCGTCATCGGCCTCGCGGTCATCGCGGCGCGCACGCCGTTCGCCCTGGTGGCAACGCTCGCGGCCGGCCTCGTGGCGGGCGCCTTGGTCGGGACCCTCGTAGCCGGCGTCCCCGAAGGGCTGAAGCTCGGCTGCGGCGGGGAGATCGACGATCGGGTCACCGCCGACGGCACGTTCAGCGGCGCCGCGGACGTCAATCTCGACTTCAACTGCGGCGACCTCAGCGTCGAGCCCGGCGACGGTGGCGCCTGGGACGTGGACGCCGGGTTCGCCGAGGGAGCGGAGCCGGACATCAGCTCCGGCGGTGACTCGCTCACGGTCCGGGCCAACGAGCGCGACGTCATCGGCTTCGCGAACGCGCGCCAGGACTGGGACATCACCCTGCCGTCCGACGTGACGCTGGCGCTCGACGTCACCGCCAATGCCGGTTCTTCGGACCTGGCCCTCGGCGGGATGGATTTCTCCGACCTCTCGGTCGACATGAATGCCGGTGAGATCGACATCGATCTGTCCGGAGCGTCGGCCGACGAGCTGTCGGTGAGCGCGAACGCCGGATCGGTCTCGATCATCGTCGACGAGACGACAGCGGTTGACGGCTCGATCAGCGTCAACGCCGGATCGGTCGACCTTTGCGTGGCCGATGGGACGTCCGTCGAGATCACCGTGAACGACAGCAACTTCACCTTCAGCCACAATCTCGACGACAGCGGTCTGGACCGCACTGGCGACACCTGGCGCACTGGCGACGGACCGGCCGACGTGATCCTCGAGATCGAGGGCAACGCCGCCAGCTTCACCTACAACCCGACCGGAGGATGCTCGTGAACCGCCGCCTCTATCGATCACGGACCGATACCGTCATCGGCGGCGTCGCCGCCGGCCTGGCGACCTACCTCAACACCGATCCGGCGCTCGTGCGCGTCGGCTGGGTGGTGCTCGCCCTCGTCACCAACGGCGTCGGGCTGCTGGCCTACCTCGTCTGCTGGGTGGCGA
>Ga0214468_1000366_pt1 | contig 14464 bp, 11 predicted proteins | sample RVTome_9_FD_187334 | JGI IMG/M metagenome (GOLD analysis project Ga0214468, IMG submission 187334) | Soil microbial communities from uranium-contaminated site in the Upper Colorado River Basin, Wyoming, United States - RVT155D38 HiSeq ...
GTCAGCGGCGAGGGCTCGGTGGTCTCGTAGCAGTTGACTCCGACGACCTTGTCCTCACCGGCCTCGATCCGTCCGCGCCGCGCCGCGTGCGAGGACACCAGCGCCTGCTTCATGTAGCCGGACTCGACGGCAGCGATCGCTCCACCGAGGGCCTGGACGCGGTCCATCTCCTCCCGCGCCCCACGGACGAGGTCGTCGACCTTCGCCTCGATGACGTGAGAGCCCTCGAAGATGTCGTCGTACTCCAGCAGGTCGGACTCGAAGGCCAGCACCTGCTGGAGCCGCAGCGACCACTGCTGGTCCCACGGCCGGGGCAGGCCGAGCGCCTCGTTCCAGGCGGGCAGCTGTACGGCGCGGGCGCGGGCGTCCTTCGACAGCGTGACGCCGAGCATCTCGAGCACGATCCGCTGGACGTTGTTCTCCGGCTGCGCCTCGGTCAGCCCGAGCGAGTTCACCTGCACGCCGTACCGGAAACGGCGCATCTTGGGATCCTCGACGCCGTACCGCTCCCGCGTGATCTGGTCCCACAACCGGACGAACGCCCGCATCTTGCAGGTCTCCTCGACGAACCGGACCCCGGCGTTGACGAAGAACGAGATCCGGCCGACGACGCGTCCGAAGTCCTCCGGTGCGACCTGTCCCGAGTCGCGGACGGTGTCGAGCACGGAGATCGCGGTGCACAGCGCGTAGGCGAGCTCTTGGGTGGGCGTGGCCCCCGCCTCCTGCAGGTGGTAGCTGCAGATGTTGATCGGGTTCCACTTCGGGATGTGGTTGACCGTGTAGGAGATCAGGTCGCTGGTCAGCCGCAGGGAGTGCTCGGGCGGGAACACATAGGTCCCGCGCGAGAGATACTCCTTGATGATGTCGTTCTGGGTGGTGCCGGCCAGCCTGCCGTGGACCTCCTCGAGGTCGACCGTCGAGGCGTCTCCCCCCGCCTCCTCGATGGCCTGCTCCTCGGCGACGACCTGGTAGAGCGCGAGGAGCCACATGGCGGTGGCGTTGATCGTCATCGAGGTGTTCATGCCGGTGAGCGGGATGCCGTCGAACAGGCGGCGCATCTCGCCGAGGTGCGGCACGGGAACGCCGACCTTGCCCACCTCTCCGCGCGAGAGGGGCGAGTCAGGGTCGTACCCGGTCTGCGTGGGGAGGTCGAAGGCGACCGAGAGCCCGGTCTGCCCCTTCGCCAGGTTCTTGCGGTACAACGCGTTGGACTCGGTCGCGGAGCTGTGGCCCGCGTAGGTCCGCATCACCCACGGCTTGTCCTTCGGGCGGGGACGGTCCGCCTCGGGAAGGGCGTCTGGCAGTTCGGTCATGAACGGGAGACTACGACCAACCCGACCCGGCGGTAACTACCTTATGAACTGTCTCACGTGCGGAGTAGGTCACAAGTCACGCGCTCAACGCGCGGCGCTCCACGGTCACCAGGCGGCGAAGCCGGGTGAACGCGATGACGCGGCGCAAGGCGGGGCTACAGCCACGGAGCACGAGGACCCGCCCGCGGCGCTCCATGGTCCGGGTAGCGGCCGCGAGGACTCGCAGCGCCGTCGCGTCGACCGCCTCGACGTCGGAGAGGTCGACCACGAGGTCTCCGGTCGTCTGGTCGATCTGGGCGTAGAGGGCATCGCGGACGATTCCGGTGGACCGGACGTCGAAGTGGCCGTGCAGGACCAGCGTGTTGTCGCGGACGGTGAGCTCCATACAGTCTCCCGATGGCTGGTGAGACATCCCGCCGCACGAGGCGGGGCGTCCTGTCACCACTATGACGCACGCCACAGCGAATCGGTTGTCCATCCGCCGCGTCGCGGGAGTGTCACGGGCCGGGCCAGTCGTCCTCGCCGTCGAGCTCGACCCGCGCGACGTCGGCGCCGAGGGAGGAGAGGGTCTCGGCGAAACGCGGGTAGCCGCGGTCGATGTGGTGGGACTCGGCGACCCGGGTCGTGCCCTCCGCAGCCAGCCCCGCCAGCACCAGTGCCGCCCCGGCCCGGATGTCGTGCGCGACCACCGGGGCACCGGACAGGCTCGTCCGGCCACGGACGACCGCGTGATGGCTGTCGGTGCGCAGGTCGGCCCCGAGCCGGGCAAGCTCCTGGGCGAACATGAACCGCGACTCGAAGACGTTCTCGGTGATCATCGCCGTGCCGTCGCTCACGGACGCCAGTGCCATCGCGAACGGCTGCAGGTCCGTGGGGAAGCCGGGGTAGGGCAGCGTCACGACGTCGAACGCGTCGAGGCGACGGTCGACGTACACCCCGAACCCGTCATCGCCCGGGGTGACCTGCGCGCCCGCGGACCCCAGCTTGTCAAGCACGATGTCGAGGTGGTCGGCGCGGCCGCCCGCCACCCACAGGTCACCACCGGCGATCGCGGCCGCGAACGCCCAGGTGCCCGAGACGATCCGGTCCGGCACCGTGGCGTGCTCCACCGGGCGCAGTCGGTCGACGCCCTCGACGGTCAGCGTCGAGGTGGAGATGCCGTCCACCTGCGCCCCCATGTCGACGAGCATCCGGCAGAGGTCGGCGATCTCCGGCTCCCGCGCGACGTTGTCGATCACGGTCCGTCCCGGTGCCAGCACCGCGGCCATGAGGAGGTTCTCGGTGGCACCCACGCTGGGGAAGTCGAGCCACAGGTTCGCCCCCGCCAGCCCGTGCGGGGTCTCGGCGACCACGAAGCCGTGCTCGATGTGGACCTCGGCGCCGAGCTCCTCGAGCCCGGTCACGTGCATGTCGAGCCCACGGGAGCCGATGTTGTCGCCGCCGGGCAGCGCGACCTTCGCTCGACCGCACCGCGCGACGAGCGGACCGAGCACGCTGATCGAGGCGCGCAGTCGGCGGACCAGCTCGTACGGCGCCTCGTGGGACAGGTCCTCGGGAACGTCGATGGAGACCCGACCCGCAACGTCGGGGTCGACGACGACCTCGCAACCCAGCCGCTCGAGCAGCTGGGCCATCACGGCCACGTCCAAGATGTCGGGCACGTTGCTGAGCACCGTTCGACCCGGGGCGAGCAGCGCCGCCGCCATGAGCTTGAGCGCGCTGTTCTTCGCGCCGCCCACGTGCGCAGATCCCTGCAGGGGCTGCGACAGCGGGCCGGCGGAGGTGATGCGGAAGCCTTCCATCAGCTCGGGCGGATCGCCATCTCGCGGAACGCCCGGGAGCGGTCGGTGTAGTCACGGTAGGCGTCGAAGCTGGGGGCGCCGGGTGCGAGCAGCACGACGGTGGCGGGGTTGTCGTCCGACCTCGCCCAGGTCAGCGCGCCCTCGAGGGTGCTGAAGCGCTGCACCGTGTGGTGCGTCCCGCGCACGAGGTCGGCGAGCCGTGCACCGGCCGGCCCGATGCACATGAGGTGGACAGGCTGTGCCCGGGCAGCGAGGTGGTCGACGAGGACGGTGAAGTCAAGACCACGGTCGCTTCCGCCGAACACGAGTGCGACCTCGTCGGTCCCGAACACCTCGAGGGCAGCCGCGACCGCCTCCGGCGCCGTCGCCAACCCGTCATCGACCCAGGACCGCCCGTCGTCGCTGGGGACGCGTTCCAGCCGGTGCGCCAGAGGGGCGAAGGTGGTCAGCACCTCGTGGACCGTCTCGACATCTGAGGTGTCGAGGAGTCCCGCGGAGACGAGGGTGAGCAGCGCCAACACCATGTTCTCGGCGTTGTGCCTACCGCGGAGGGCGAGGTCACCCGCGGGGACCCGCAGGTGTCGGCCCCAGACCACGTCACCGGTGTCGGGCTCCACCACGACCTCACCGTCGGTGCTGAACAGGAGCGGGGCCTCCCCCGCGACGGCGGGCAGCAGGGCGCGCACGCGGGCATCGCGGCCGTTCGCCACGACGACCTCGGGACGGTGGGCGGCGATGTTGAGCTTGTCGCGGTAGTACTCCTGCTCCCCGCCGTGCCAGGGCAGGTGCTCGGGGAACAGCGACGTGACGCAGACGACCCGCGGCGAGACCGTGAGTGACTGGCACTGGTAGCTCGAGAGCTCCGCGACGTAGGTCGTCGAGCCGACGTCGGGGTCGTCGAGGTGTGCGACCAGAGGCTCGCCGATGTTGCCGACGAGCTCGGTGCGACGTCCGGTCGCTCGCAGCAGCGCCGCGGCGACGGACGCCGTCGTGCTCTTGCCCTTCGACCCGGTGATGCCGATGGCCCGCGCGGCGTGCTCACTCATCCACAGGTCCGTGCCGCTGGTGAACAGCACGCCGCGGCGGACGAGCCCCTGGTAGAGCTCGGTCGCCACCGGGACCCCCGGGGACTTGACCACGACCTCCGCGGCAGCGAGCACGCGGGCGGCCTCGCTGTCCCCGCTCTCCTCGGCGGCGGTCACCACCTGGACCGTCTCGATGCCGTGCCGACGGCAGACCTCGAGGGCGGCGTTGCCCTCCTTGCCCGCCCCCCAGACCACGACGCGGCGGTCGCGAAGGTCAGTGAGTCGCACGGACCAGCTCCTCGAGCTTCTTCGGTAGGCAGTGCTCCTCACTCGGCTCCAGCATCGCGGCCGCGGCCTCGTCGGTGAACGACCGGGCGCGACCGCCGAACTCGTCGACGACGAACGGGTGCGCGCTCCAGCCCGGCGCCTGCCGCACGAGGGCCCAGGCCACCCGGCACTCGTCCTCCTCACCCACGCACTCGAACGGCTTGTGCCTGGTGAGGCCGAGGAGCTCGGCGAAGCCCTCCGCCTGCGCGGGGTCCCCGAAGAGGTCGTGGCCGAAGATGCCCACGAGCTCCTGCGGCGGGAGGAACGCAGCGAGCATCAGGTAGACGAAGCGGCACTTGTCGCAGTCGCCGCACCACTCGTCGGGCTGTCCCGGGCGACGACTCAGCCGGAAGGCTCGGTTGCAGCTGGTGAACACCCGGTGGTAGTCCACGAGGCCAGCGAACCTCCGCACGATCGCGAGCTCCGACAGCGGGCGCAACAGCGAGAAGTAGTCGACCTGGCAGTCCGCGTCGTGGAGTGCGGACCTGAGCAGGCGCTCGAACTCCAGGCTCTTCGACCACTGGTGGTTGATGTCGTGGCCGTGCCACGTGAGGTTGCCGGACGAGGCAGAGCGCTCGTTGGAGAACACCACGGCGTCGGCACCCACGCGCAGCGCGGTGAGCACGGCGACGACCGAGTTCACCGCGGTGACCGGGACGTGCCCGTTGAGGGCGCCTTCGTCGTTGAGCTCGAACAGCCGTGGCTCGAGCACCCTGCGGGCCTTGACCAGGGGCAGGGCAGCGTGCTGCGCCGTGGCGTTGATCGGGGCGTAGTCGTTGACCGAGAACAAGGTGAGGGCGTCGACGCTGCCGCGGAGGGTCTCGATGGTGTCGATCGAGTCCTTGCCACCGCCGACCGGTACGAGCGCCGAGACGATGTCGGCGTCGCGCAGGGGGCCGCGACCGTCGTACCCGTCGCGGCTGTCCGCCACGATCTCCGGGGTCAGCGCACCCGGGAGGTCGTTGACGTAGGCGAACTCGCCGAGACCGCCGCGGAAAAGTGCCGCGAGGAAGTCCCGCTCCAGGGGTGTGAGGCCACCGGACACCTCGACCCGCGGCGGAGCGAAGGCCTTGTAGTAGCTCAGCCCCGCGGCCAGCCACAGCAGGCGGACGATGCGCTCGAACGCGACGGGATCGGCGAGCCTCTCGCCGGGCAGCTCGATGCGCTCGACGAAGTCCTCACGCGCCTCGCCACCGCGGAGCGAGTAACGCATGGTGATCCGGGCCTGGTCCGTGGAGGTCTCGAAGGTGTCGAAGTGGAAGGTCAGCCGACCGCGATCGAGGGAGAACAGACCTGGGGACACACGGGGCAGCATAGCCGAGCGGTCCGCACCGCGAGCTGCTGCTGAGCCCCCGGTAACGTGTGCGGCGACCGTTCCCGAGAGCGAGGTGCAGCGTGTGCGGCGACGCGATCTCGTCGGTCGGCACGTGGTACGACGGCGCGGCCCCCGCAGCTGACGCACCATCGTGGGACGCCGTCGCCGCAGGGTTCCTGGGGTGCGGGTACCGCGTCCCGTTCCCGTACCGTCCGGGCTTCGTGACCCCTCTCGACCATGCCGAGGAACAGGCGCAGCGCGTCGCGGACACCTTCGGAGCCCGGTGCGACGGCTCCGCGTGGGAGGCGCTGCGCGGACTTCTCGCCCGCCGTGGGCCCGGGTGGACCGGGGTGAGGGTCGTCGGCGGGTGGTCCTACGGTCTCGACCGCAGCTTCGGGCCGCCCTGGACCCGCGCCCACACGGGACTCGCCGTCCGGGCAGGGGTCCCTGTGATCCGTGCGATCACCCTGCCGTGGGTGCGGGACACCCGGTCGCCGACCGCGTCGCTGCCGATGATCTCCGGGCTGGCCGACGCCCAGGCCTCCGCCCTGCTCGCGTCGCGGGGAGCCGACGTCGGGCTGTGGACCGACCGGGCCGGCGAGGTGGTGACCACTACCGCGGGGGCACTGCTGCTCTGGAGGGACGGCCGCTGGGCTGCTCCGCGCGCTGACGTGGGGGCCGGTGCGAGCTGGCCGTGGGTGGTCCTGCGCGACGTCCTCTCCGCACAGCACGCGCGAGTGACGCACGCCGAGCTCCTGGCGTCGCGCTGTGTCGCGTTCGTGTCCCCGCTCGGCAACCTCGGGGTCGCCGCTGCTCTCGACGACCAGCCGCTGGTCGTCGACGAGTCTCGCCGCGACGAGCTGGCCGCGGCGCAGGGGCACCTCCTGCCCGAGCACTCGTCCTGACCGCCGCGGGCCCTACCCGGATGAGACCGATCCCACCCGTACCCGGCTGCCGCATGCGTCGAAGCGGCTCTAGGGTGAGGAGCATGGTCAACCTCACCCGCATCTACACCCGCACCGGCGATGCCGGTACCACCCGACTCGGTGACATGAGCGAGACGACGAAGAACGACCCGCGTCTGCACGCCTACGCCGACGTGGACGAGGCCAACGCCCAGATCGGCGCGGCGATCGCTCTCGGTGGTCTCGAAGAGCCGGTGGTGAAGGTGCTCACCACCATCCAGAACGACCTGTTCGACGTCGGCGCCGACTTCTGCACCCCGATCGTGGAGGACCCCGAGTTCCCGCCGCTGCGGATCGAGCAGGCGTACGTCGACCGTCTCGAGGCGTGGTGCGACGAGTTCAACGAGGATCTCGCGAACCTCCGCTCCTTCATCCTCAACGGGGGCACCGCTGGGGCTGCGCTGCTGCACGTCGCACGCACGGTGACCCGTCGCGCGGAGCGGGCGGCGTGGGCCGCCTACGAGCAGCACGGCGAGACGATGAACGTGCTGGCGGTCAAGTACCTGAACCGGCTGAGCGACCTGCTGTTCATCCTGGCCAGGCACGCGAACCGAGAGCAGGGCGACGTCCTGTGGAAACCCGGCGGGGAGCGCTGAGAGCGAGCGCAGCGAGCGGGTCAGCGCGAGGCGCTCATCAGCACCGCGGGGAGCGCTGCCAGCACGCACCGAACGCCGACCCGTCACGGATGCCGCAGCATCCGTGACGGGTCGGCGTCAGCGCACGGGTCAGCCCACGCGGACGTACAGCGGGCTGTGCGCGACCTCCTGTCCATCGACCAGGAAGTCGACCTGGCCCTGGTAGTCACCGCTCTGCGTACCCTTCGGCACGGTCACCGACACCGGCACCGTCGTCGAGCCCGTCGCGGGGACCTCGACGGTGACCGACCCCAGCGAGAAGTCCACGCCGTCGGCGTCAGTGAGCGCCAGCGTGACGGTCATCGGGTCCCCGGTCAGGCTGCTCAGGCGGACGTCCTCGGTCACGGTCCGACCGGACCCGCCGGGGATGCGCCCGAAGGAGGTGCTGACCGGCCCCACCGCGAGGACCGCGTCGACGGCGGAGTCGAGGTCGAGCTGGCCGGCGCCGACGATGTTGACGTCCTCCACGAGCGTCTCGCCGTCCACGAACGACGTCAGCACGCCCTGCTCGGCGGTGTTCACGATCGCCGACCGAACGTCCTCGGAGGTGTAGTCACGCCCGTCGGCCCGGAAGGCGTCGATCACCACGGCTGCGGCACCCGCCACGTGCGGGGTCGCCATCGAGGTGCCCTGGTAGAACGCCCAGCAGGTGTCCTCGCCGGGGCAGAACCCCAGCGGTTGCGCGGACAGGACGTTGACGCCTGGCGCGACCACGTCGGGCTTGACCCGCCAGTCGACGTCGGTCGGCCCCTGGCTGGAGAACATCGCCATGATGTCGTCGTTGCCGGTGTCGGAGATGTAGGCGACGTCCGCACCGATGGTGGTGTCCTCCTCGTCGGAGTCGAGCAGCGCCTGGCCGGTGTTGAGCGCGACCATGTACGCAGGGACGGAGGGCTGGTTCGGCGTGCCGTCGCTGCCCATCGCGCTCGGGTCGCCCGCGGTGTGGTTGGCCACGAGCACGGCGACCGCACCGGCGTCCTGCGCGTTGCGGATCTTCTGTGAGAAGGAGCAGGTGCCACGGGAGATCAGCGCGATCGACCCGGTCAGGTTCTCGCCGATCGCCGAGCACGCCTCGCTCAGACCCTTGGGTCCGCCCTCGACCACAGCGAGGGGCGCGGTGAGGTCCCCCTCGACCGTCTCGAAGTCTCCGGACGCGGCACCGTACTCCTCACCGGCCACGGTCACCGGTGACCCCACGAAGTGACCGACGCTGCTCGCGCCGACGGTGAGCGCGCGCTCGGCGGAGCCCGGCGAGCCGACGGTGTAGCGCACCGGTCCGTCGTTCCCCTGGGCCACGACGCTGATCATCCCTGCCTCGTCGAGGTTGTCCACGGCGATGGTGAGCAGGTCCTGGACGCCGCTGGCGCCGCCACCGAGGCTCATGTTGACCAGGTCCATGTCGTCGGCATAGGCCGCCTCGAGGGCGTTGAGGATGTCCTCGGAGCGGGCGCTGCCGCCGGGACCGGGGAAGACGTTGTAGTTGCCGAGCAGCGCGGCCGGGGCGACGCCGGAGGGGTCGTAGTCGATGAGGGCGTCCTCACCCTCGGGGACGTCGATCTCAGCACCCTCGGTGTGCAGGTTGCAGGCGACGGTGCCCGCCACGTGGGTGCCGTGCCCGTTGAGGTCCTCGGGTGTGAACCCGTTCTTGCCGGTCTTGTTGTGGAAGACCTTCGCCACGATCACCTTGTCGTTGGTGAGCTCCCCGTCGTCGGAGGACTTGCCGTCGCTGAAGCACGGGTGGTTCACGTCGATGCCGGTGTCGACGATGCCCACCCTCACCCCGGCGCCTGCGTCCTCGTCCGCCCCCGCGGACTCCCACGCCTCGACCGCGTCGATGCGCGCGAGCTGGGGATCCTCGTGGCCGAGGGGCACGTAGACGGCCTCGAACTGCGCGGCGGTGACCTGGGGTGCGCTCCGCAGCGTCGAGAGACTCTCGCCGTTGAGCTTGACGGTCACGGAGTTGACCGCGAGGTCATTGCCACCGGTGACCTTGGCCTGGGGCGCGTGGTCGCGCAGCCACGAGCGGAACTCCTGCTTCTCCGCGGCGATGATCCGCCTCTGCTCGCGTGCCTGGGGGCTGCCCAGGTCGACACGGCCGTTGGCGGTTCGTTGCCCCACCGCGGTGGCCAGAGGCTTCTCGGTGAGCACGACCAGCGCGCGCTCCTTGTCCACGTTCGACCCGGTGCTGGTTGCGTCGTTGTTCGCCGACGGGGTCCGTGGGTCGCTTCCTTGCGCGAGAACGGCGGAGGTCCCGCCGAACATCAACGCTGCTGCGCAGGCGACGGCGGTGACCGTGCCGAGACGCGGGTGCTGCAAACGCATCTGTACTCCCAGGATGAACTCGTGTGCTCACCGTGGCCCTGGGCTTCCTGCCCGCGTGTGAGGGGGCCGCGGCCGCCACAGCCAAACACGGACCCGGGCGTCTCAGAACGCGTCGCGGGATGCAGGCTTTTGCAATGCACAAGCATGCAGAAGTTGGGAGGGTCTCAGCGTCGGCGGAGCCGCTGGCCGGGGGGCGCCGCCTCGAGCCAGGCCAGGAAGCCGGTCAGGGCCTCGGGGCTCATCGCGATCTCGAGGGGGCCGTCGGCGGTCTCGCACGTGACGATGACGTGGCCGGAGTAGAGGGAGTAGGACTCCGCGCCCTCAGGATCGCGGCGTCCGACGTACTCGAGGTCACCGCGGGAGAGCCGGAGCTTGGGCCTGACGGACAGGGAGAAGATGCGGAACCACTCGAGGTGGTCACCGCTGTAGCGCGACACCCCGAGAACCCAACCGCGCCCGGCCCTGGCGGACCGGACGCGGACGCTGCACTCGAAGGTCCCCCCGTGGCGGGAGATCCCGCGGCGTCGTGCGACGAGGGCGACACCGTAGAGCAGGGCAAGCAGCAGCAGCAGACCGACTGCGTCGAGCAGCCACGCCCACCACGGCATCTACCGCCTCCGCCTCTCAGAGCCTCTGCGGAGCTCGACCGGAGCTCCAGCGGCCGGGAGCGAGCCCCGAGGGAACTACGATGCCCGTTCGACGGCTCGGATGCGAGCCTCGGCGCGGCGTACGGCCTCCTCGGCCTCCGCCTCGGAGTCGTACTCCCCCGCCGACTTGGCACGCTCGAGCTCGGCGCGTGCCTTCTCGAGGTCGATCTCGTGTGACATCTCCGCGTGCTCGGAGAGGATCGAGATCCGGTTGTTCGCCACGGACAGGAAGCCGGCGTCGACCGCGGCGATCCAGGTCTCGCCCTCGGCGGTCTGCACGTCGACGACGCCGTCCACCATCAGCGAGAGCATCGGGGCGTGGTGCGGCAGGATGCCGACGTCGCCCTCGGTGGTGCGGGCGATCACCATCTTGGCCTCGCCCGACCACACGAGCCGGTCGGCCGCGACCAGCTCAACCCGAAGCAGGTCGTCACTCACGCGGACTCCTCAGTTTGTCTCGAAAGCGGGTGCTGCTCGGTTGGTGGCCCGTCCCGCGCGGCCCGGTGAGGGTCACCGGGACTACGCGGGGCCGGGTCGTCATGCGTCGAACCTCAGAGGTTCTTCTGGATCTCGGACCACTTGCGCTCGACGTCGTCGAGGCCACCACACATGAAGAACGCCTGCTCGGCGACGTGGTCGTAGTCGCCGTCCGCGATCTTGGTGAACGCCTCGATCGTGTCCGCGATCGGGACCGTCGAGCCCTCGAGGCCGGTGAACTGCTTGGCCACGTAGGTGTTCTGCGACAGGAACCGCTGGAGACGACGGGCCCGGGAGACGATGATCTTGTCCTCCTCGGAGAGCTCGTCGACACCGAGGATCGCGATGATGTCCTGCAGCTCCTTGTTTCGCTGCAGGATCTGCTTGATCCGGATCGCGGTGTTGTAGTGGTCCTCACCGATGAACCGAGGGTCCAGGATGCGCGAGGTCGAGGTGAGCGGGTCCACCGCCGGGTAGATACCGAGGGAGGCGATCTCACGCGACAGCTCGGTGGTGGCGTCGAGGTGCGCGAACGTCGTCGCCGGCGCCGGGTCGGTGTAGTCGTCGGCCGGCACGTAGATCGCCTGCATCGAGGTGATCGAGTGACCACGCGTGGAGGTGATCCGCTCCTGGAGCTGACCCATCTCGTCGGCGAGGTTCGGCTGGTAGCCCACCGCGGACGGCATCCGGCCCAGCAGCGTGGAGACCTCGGACCCGGCCTGGGTGAACCGGAAGATGTTGTCGATGAACAGCAGCACGTCCTGCTTCTGCACGTCGCGGAAGTACTCCGCCATCGTGAGCGCGGACAGCGCGACACGAAGACGCGTGCCCGGGGGCTCGTCCATCTGGCCGAACACCAGGGCGGTCTGCCCGATGACGCCGGCCTCCTCCATCTCCACGATCAGGTCGTTGCCCTCACGGGTGCGCTCACCGACACCGGCGAACACCGACACGCCACCGTGGTCCTTGGCGACGCGGGCGATCATCTCCTGGATGAGCACGGTCTTGCCCACACCGGCTCCACCGAACAGACCGATCTTGCCGCCCTGCACGTACGGCGTCAGCAGGTCGATGACCTTGATGCCGGTCTCGAACATCTGGGTCTTGGACTCCAGCTGGTCGAACGCCGGAGCCTTGCGGTGGATGCCCCAGCGCTCCTCGGCCTTGAACTCCTCGCCCTCCTTGAGGTTGAGGACGTCGCCGGTCGCGTTGAACACGCGGCCGAGGGTCTCGTTGCCAACCGGAACGGTGATCGGGCCGCCGGTGTCCTGGACCCGCGAACCCCGGACCAGGCCGTCGGTGGGCTTCAGCGAGATGGCGCGGACCATGCCGTCACCGATGTGCTGAGCCACCTCCAGCGGAAGGGTCAGCGTCTCCCCGCCGAGCTCGTACTCGACGGTGAGCTTGTTGTAGATCTCGGGCATCGAGTCCGCCGGGAACTCGATGTCGACCACGGGGCCGATCACTCGTGCGATGCGACCGACACCACCCTCAGGCGTCCCGGTCGTTTCCGTTTCAGAAACAGTGGCAGTCATTTCTCTCAACTCACTCTGTCAGTCGCTGGCGGCAGTCGCATCGGCGAGCGCATTCACGCCACCGACGATCTCGCTGATTTCCTGGGTGATCCCGGCCTGGCGGGCCTGGTTGGCAATGCGCTTGTACTTCTTGATCAGCTCTTCGGCGTTGTCGGTCGCCGACTTCATCGCCCGCTGCCGGGCGGCGAGCTCGGAGGCGGCCGCCTGCAGCAGCGCGAAGAAGATCCGGCTCTGGACGTACCGCGGCAGCAGCCCGTCGAGGACCTCGGCCGCCGACGGCTCGAACTCGTAGAGCGGCAGCACGTCCTCCGCCTCCGGCTTCTCCTCGCCCTCGACGATCTCGAGCGGGAGCAGGCGGACCGCGGTGGGCTCCTGCACCAGCATCGACCGGAAGCGCGTGTAGACCACGTGCACCTCGTCGACGCCGGCGCCCCGGTCCTCGGTCGCCTTCTCCTCCTCGGAGAGGAAGGCCCCGATCAGCCGGTCACCGATCTCGCGCGCCACGTCGTAGGTGGGCTGGTCGGAGAACCCGGTCCACTCCTCGACGACCGGGCGGCGACGGAACTTGAAGTACGCCACGCCCTTGCGGCCGGTGAGGTAGATGTCGACCTCCTTGCCCTCCTCCCGCAGCTTCTCGGCGAGGCGCTCGGACTCCTTGAGCACGCTCGAGGAGTAGGCGCCGGCCAGGCCCCGGTCGCTGGTCACGATCAGGATCGCGGCCCGCTTGGGGTTCTCGGGCTCGGTGGTCAGCGGGTGGTCGACGTTGGAGAACGTCGCCACCGCGGACACCGCTCGGGTCAGCTCACGGGCGTACGGCGCGGCCGCCTGCGCCCGCTGCTGCGCCTTGACGATGCGGGACGCAGCGATGAGCTCCATGGCGCGCGTGATCTTCTTGGTCGACTCGACCGACTTGATCCGGGCGCGGTACTCACGCAGCGATACGGCCATGGTCAGCCCCGCTTCTGCTTGACGATCTGCTCCTGCTCGACGTCCTCGTCCTCGAGAGCCTCGTGCTCCTCCTTGCCGGCCTTGATGGAGCCGCCGTCGGAGGTCTCGAACTGGTCGAGGAAGGAGTTGTAGGCGTCCTCGAGGGCACTGCCGGTGTCGTCGGTGAAGTCGTTGGTCTCCCGGATGGTGTCCAGGATCCCGCCGTGCTCACGACGCACGAAGTCGAGGAACTCGCTCTCGAAGCGCAGGACGTCGTCGGTCGGCACCTTGTCGAGCCGACCCGTGGTGCCGGTCCACAGCGACACGGTCATCTCGGGCACCGGGTACGGCGAGTACTGCGGCTGCCTGAGCAGGGCCATCAGTCCCTTGCCCCGGTCGAGCTGTTGCCGTGAGGCTGCGTCCAGGTCCGAGGCGAACATCGCGAAGGCCTCCATCGCGCGGAACTGCGCGAGGTCCACCTTGAGCGACCCGGTGACCTTCTTGATCGCCTTGGTCATCGCAGCACCACCGACGCGGGACACCGAGATCCCGACGTCGATCGCGGGACGCTGGTTCGCCGCGAACAGGTCGGACTGGAGGAAGATCTGGCCGTCGGTGATCGAGATGACGTTGGTCGGGATATAGGCCGAGACGTCGTTGGCCTTGGTCTCGATGATCGGCAGACCGGTCATCGAGCCCGAACCCATGTCGTCGGACAGCTTCGCGCAACGCTCGAGCAGGCGGCTGTGCAGGTAGAACACGTCACCCGGGTAGGCCTCGCGGCCCGGCGGGCGGCGCAGCAGCAGGGACACGGCGCGGTAGGCCTCGGCCTGCTTGGTCAGGTCGTCGAAGACGATCAGCACGTGCTTGCCGTCGTACATCCAGTGCTGGCCGATGGCCGAGCCGGTGTAGGGCGCGAGGTACTTGAAGCCCGCCGAGTCCGACGCCGGGGCGGCGACGATCGTGGTGTACTCCAGCGCACCGGCCTCCTCGAGCGCGCCCCGCACGGCCGCGATGGTCGAGCCCTTCTGACCGATGGCGACGTAGATGCAGCGCACCTGCTTGGTCGGGTCGCCGGTCTCCCAGAACTGCTTCTGGTTGATGATCGTGTCGATCGCGATGGCGGTCTTGCCGGTCGCACGGTCGCCGATGATCAGCTGGCGCTGGCCACGAC
>Ga0214468_1000368_pt1 | contig 14442 bp, 13 predicted proteins | sample RVTome_9_FD_187334 | JGI IMG/M metagenome (GOLD analysis project Ga0214468, IMG submission 187334) | Soil microbial communities from uranium-contaminated site in the Upper Colorado River Basin, Wyoming, United States - RVT155D38 HiSeq ...
GAGCCCCTGCTCCATCCGAGCCAAACAGACCTTGCGGACCGGATCGGGCTGCAGAGTCATGCAAGCTCGCCGGCTTATGACCTCGTGATAGTCGGAGCCGGGCCGGCTGGTCTGGCGGCAGCGGTCTACGGCGCATCCGAGGGTCTAAAGACGCTCCTCGTCGAGGCGTCGGCGCCCGGTGGCCAGGCGGGGCAATCGTCGCTCATCGAGAACTATCTCGGGTTCCCCCGCGGGATCAGTGGAGCCGACCTGGCGAGACGTGCCTCGGCCCAGGCCACGAGGTTCGGGGCCGAGATCCTGGTGCCGGCGCGGGTCGAATGGATCGAGCGCAAGGATCCTTATCTGATCGTCCATGTCGACGACGGCACATCCATCACCGCCAAGGCCATGGTCGTCACCAGCGGCGTCGAGTACCGCCGGCTCCAGGCCGACGGTCTCGACGGCTTCGCCGGTGCCGGCGTCTACTACGGCACGTCCCGGATAGAGGCAGAGAGCCACCGCAATCAGCCGCTATACGTGGTCGGCGGGGGCAACTCGGCAGGTCAGGCCGCGCTCTTCCTGACCAGGTTCTCCGACCAGATCACGATCATCATCCGCAGCGTCGACCTCTCCGCCACCATGTCCGCATATCTGATCGAGAACCTGGAGGCCAACGAAGCGGTCACCGTTCGGCCTCGTACGGCGGTGGCGGCGGCGCATGGGGACACACATCTCCAACATCTCGAGTTGGAGGACCTCGAGACGGGCGCGAAGGAGAAGGTCGAGGCCGGCGCCCTCTTCATCTTCATCGGACAACGAGCCCAGACTTCATGGTTGCAGGGCCTGGTGCAGCTCGACGAGCGCGACTTCATCCTCACTGGAGGCGATCTTGGCCCCTTGAAGGGATGGAACGTCGACCGCGACCCGTTCCCGCTGGAAGCGTCGGTCCCCGGGATATTCGTGGCCGGGGACGTCAGACATGGCTCGATCAGGCGGGTGGCAGGAGCAGCCGGAGAGGGCGCTACGGCCATCCGGTTCGTTCACCGGCACCTGGCCTCTCTTTGAGATCGACCGCGGAGATCCTACGGGGTCTCCCCTACTTCTCAGACCTCCCTGACGCGTTGCTGGAGAAGGTTTGTGGCGAGACCCAACAAATCGATATACCGGAGGGCACGGTGATCATCGAGGAGGGAAGCCATTCCGAGGAGATGTACGTGGTCGTCGACGGGGAACTGGTCGTCACCAAGCACAGCGGGGGTGGGAAGGACGTCGAATTGGGGAGGATCGGACCCGGAGACGTCGTTGGTGAGATCGCCCTTCTCGATGACGCCCCGCGGACCGCGACCGTGTCGGCCATGGTCGACACCCATGCCATCCGTGTACCGGTCTCCGCCTTCGAGGACCTCCTGAGCGATTCCCGGGTGGTTCGCCGCATGTTCCGGACGGTCACCTCACGTCTGCGCGGTATCGAGGACACGCTCAGGCACGAAGAGCGAATGGCAGCGTTGGGCAAGATGGCAGCTCAGCTCATGCACGAGTTGAACAACCCGGCCGCCGCCGTGGCCCGGAGCACCCAAGAGCTCGCAAGGCTCCAAGTCGAGCTCGGGCAGGAGGCTGGCGCACTTGCAGCGATGTTCGGAGACGGGATCGATCTCCCCGGGGCGGAGGATCGACCGACGTTGTCACCGCTCGAAAGGGGAGATGCCGAAGACGCCATCGCCACCTGGCTGGAAGACCAGGACATCGCCGACCCCTGGGACATCGCTCCTGCCCTCGTCGATGGCGGCTGGACCAGGGCGGCCCTCGAGAAGGCGGTGGCCGGCGTCCCCGACGAGACCCGCAGCCATCTGACTCGCTGGATCGGCCTCAGGGCGGCATCGGACCAGGTAGTCGACGAGCTGGGCATAGGCGCACGAAGGATCTCCGAACTGGTGAGAGTGGTCAAGGAGTACTCGTTCCTGGACCGGGCTCCCATTCAGGAGGTGGACGTGACCTCCGGGATCCGGGACACACTGATCCTGCTGAAACACAAGCTGCGCAGTGTCGACGTGAGGCTCGAGTTCGACGACGAGCTACACATGGTCGAGGCTCCGGGCAGGGATCTCAATCAGGTCTGGACGAATCTCATCGACAATGCCGCCGACGCCATGGACGAAGGCGGCGAGTTGCTGATCACTGCAAGCAATGACGACGACGAGATCGTGGTCACGGTTGGCGACAACGGGCCCGGGATCCCAGCCGACGTGGCCAGTCGCATCTTCGACCCTTTCTTCACGACCAAGGAGCCAGGTAAGGGAACCGGGCTCGGGCTCCACACGGTCCACACGATCATCGCACGGACAGGTGGGACGATCGAGGTCTCGAGTGGCGACTCGGGTACCACCTTCGAGGTGAGACTGCCCGCCGTCGTCTGACTGATCGGCAAGGACGTACAACCCGGTCCTCACCACTCGCCAGACACCGCGGACCGGGTGCAAGGTTCGCCGTTTGACTCTCCGGACACGCCCAGTGCCGGATGTGTAGGCTCGACTGGGAGACAATTACGAGGTACCTCGAGCGGCGAGCGGGCGCAACCTCCGAGACCAAAGGCTGGCGATCAGGCACCTCGTATGGCCGATCGGCCTCGGTCCTTGAACGTGAGGAGGAGACTTGAGAGTAAGCATCGAAGTGAACGGCCAGACCCACGAGCGCGAGGTGGAGCCCCGAGTCTTGCTGGTCGACTTTCTCCGCAACGATCTCGCCCTCACCGGAACCAACGTGGGCTGTGACACCAGTCAATGCGGCGCATGCACGGTTCATATCGATGGCCTGGCGGTGAAGTCGTGCACAGTGCTTGCCGTCCAGGCGGACGGTTCCAACGTCACGACCATCGAGGGCCTCGCATCCGACGGCCAACTGCATCCCATGCAGCAGTCGTTCTGGGACATGCATGGACTGCAATGCGGCTTCTGCACACCGGGGATGATCATGGCCTCGGTGAAACTCGCCGAGAGCAACCCTGGGTTGAGTGACAGCGAGGTACGACACGGGTTGGAAGGCAACTTCTGTCGGTGCACGGGTTACCAGAACATCGTCAAGGCGGTCCAGGCCGGTGCGGCCGCGATGGGAGGTCGATCATGACCAAATACATGGGCACAGCCGTCAGGCGAGTCGAGGACCCGCGGTTCCTCCAGGGTCGAGGGAAATATGTGGCCAACCTGTCGCTTCCGGGCATGGTTCACGTCGCAGTCAAACGAAGCCCATTGGCCCACGCCAGGATCAAGAGCATCGACACCTCCCAAGCCGAGGCGCTCGATGGCGTGATCGCGGTGTTCACCGGTGAAGACTTCATGGAAGGGGGCTGCGGCACCCTCCCCTGCGGCTTCACACCCCCGGACATAGACCTGCCCCTCCATCATCCTGTGGCGATCGACAAGGTCCGACACGTCGGCGACGAAGTCGCCGTCGTGGTGGCCGAGACTCCTTACATCGCCGAGGACGCCCTCGACTTGATCGATGTCGACTACGACCCACTCCCTGCGGTGGTCGACACCCGCCAGGCGGGAGGAGAGTGGCCCGTCGTTCACGATGGCATGGACTCGAACGTGAGCTTCCACTGGCCCCTCGGTGACGAGGAGGCCACCAACCAGGCCCTCGCCGACTCGGATCGCGTCATAGAATTGGAAGTGATCAATCAACGTCTCATACCCAACGCCATCGAGCCGCGGGCCTGTGTGGCCCAGTGGGACAGGTTCGACGAGACGATGACGGTTTGGACCACGAGTCAGAACCCCCACACCATCAGGCTCCTTCTCGGAGCATTCACCCTTGGCATCCCCGAACACAAGCTCCGTGTGGTGTCACCCGACGTTGGCGGCGGGTTTGGGAGCAAGATCTTCCATTACCCCGAAGAGGTGATCGTGCCCTGGGTGGCGCGTGAGGTTGACCGGCCGGCGAAGTGGGTCTCCAGCCGCTCCGAGGCCTATGTCACCGACCGTCACGGGCGCGACCACGTCACGAAGGCCAAACTCGGTGTCAGCGACGATGGGACGATCACCGCTTTGCATGTCACCACGTGGGCGAACATGGGTGCCTACCTCTCAACGTTCGCCCCACTGATCCCGACGGCCCTCTACGTGACACTCCTATCGGGCCTGTACAAGATCCCGACGATCTTCGGCGAAGCCTACGGTGCGATCACCAACACGGTCCCGGTGGACGCATACCGCGGCGCCGGTCGTCCAGAGGCGAGTTATCTCCTGGAGACGATCATCGACGTCGCGGCGCGTGAGTTGGAGATGGATCCGGTCGAGTTGCGTCGCAAGAACCTGATTCAGCCCGACGAATTCCCCTATCAGACGCCGGTGGCCTTGGAATACGACAGTGGGGACTACCCGCGGCTGTTCGACAAGATCGACGAGCTCTCCGGCTACGAGAGCCTGAGAGAGGAACAGGAGAAGGCAAGGGCGGAAGGCCGTTTGGTGGGAGTCGGCTTCGCTAGCTGCATCGAGGCGAGCGGCCCTGCGCCGTCGGCAGCAGCAGTCGGCCTTGGAGCCGCCATCGGCTTGTTCGAGAGTGGCAGCATTCGTGTGCATCCGACCGGCAAGATCTCGGCTTTCACCGGGTCGCACGCCCACGGGCAGGGACATGAGACGACTTTCGCCCAGATCGTCGCCGACCAGTTTGGCGTGCCGATGGAGGACGTCGAGATAATCCACGGGGACACCGACCGAATCCAATACGGAGTGGGGACCTATGGCAGTCGCAGCGCAGCAATCGGTGGAAGCGCCCTGGTCCGCAGTGCCGAGAAGATCCGGACCAAGCTGAAGGAGCTCGCGGCGCATCTGCTCGAGGCGTCGGTCGACGACATGGTCTATGACCAGGACGAGGGAGCCGTCTACGTCACGGGATCACCCGATTCCAAGAAGACCTTTGCCGAGCTGGCTTTTGCCGTCACCACTGCAGACAAGATGCCGGAGGGCATGGAGCCGGGATTGGAGGAGACCACGTTCTACGACCCGGCCAACTTCACCTTCCCTTACAGCGCCCATGTCGCACAGGTCGAGATCGACCGGGACACCGGTGAGGTCGAAGTCCAGAAGTACTTCGCCGTGGACGACGTAGGCAACGTCATCAACCCGATGATCGTCGAGGGACAAATCATCGGTGGCATAGCTCAAGGCGTCGGCCAGGCGCTCTGGGAGCACGGTATCTACGACGAGGAAGGCCAATTGTTGTCGGGCTCGATGCTGTCTTACGCAATGCCCCGGGCAGATGGGTTCCCGTCGATCGCCGTCGACCGCGTCGAGACACCCTCGCCGCACAACCCGCTCGGGGTGAAGGGCGCCGGCGAGATGGGCACCATCGCCGCCACGGTGACGATCTCGAACGCCGTGTTGGATGCCTTGGCGCCGCTCGGCATCAGACACTTGAACATGCCATTGACTGCGGAGAAGATCAGCAATGCGATGGCTGCCGCAAACGGCGGAGGTGAATGATGTACCCGAGACCGTTCGACTACGCACGAGCCGGATCCGTCGAAGAGGCTCTCGACCTTCGGTCGCAGACGGGAGGCAAGTTCATCGCCGGAGGCCACAGCATCCTGCCCATGATGAAGATCCATGTGATGTCTCCAGAAGCATTGGTGGACATTGGACGCATCGAAGAGCTCCGTGGGATCTCGAAGAACGGAGGCTTCACCATTGGTGCTCTCACCACCCACGCGATGGTGGCTTCGGCGGGTGACGCTGCATTCCCTGGCGGGCTCAGGGAGGCGGCTTCGATGATCGGTGACCCACAGGTGCGCAACCGAGGCACGGTGGGCGGCAACGTCGCACACGCGGACCCGGCGTCGGATCTGCCAACCGTTTTCACAGGCCTCGGCGCCACCATGAAGGCAACATCGAAGGATGGGTCCCGGGACATTGCAGCGTCGGACTTCTTCACCGGCCTCTTCGAGTCCGCATTGGAAGAGGACGAGATTCTCACGGCGATCGAGGTGGACGCGGAGTCCGGAAATCGGGGCTCGGCATACGCCAAGATGTTCAACCCGGCATCCCGCTACGCGGTCGTGGGGGCATTTGCCTCCGTCGAGATGGGAGACGACGGCAGTTGCACATCGGCTCGGGTCGCCGTTGGAGGGCTGACACCACATGCACTCCTGATCGACTCTGTCGCAGATGCCCTCGTCGGCAACCCGATCACCGAGGAGAACGCCAGGAAGGCCTCACGAGGTGCGGTCGACGCCGTCGGGGACGACGTCATGGGTGACACCTATGCCAGCGCCGAATATCGCAAGAGGATGCTGCCGGTGTTCGTTGCACGAGCTCTGCTCGAGGCGGGGTCGAGGGCAGACTGAGCGCTTCGCGATTCGAGGAGGGCCCTCGAACGCGGTAGCCCCGTTCCCCGCGCGTCCAGTCGAACGGGAACGCCGTCCCTCGATGGGCGAACTTCCCGACCGATTTGGCGCAAGGCGCGCCCACCTTGATAAGTTCCGCTTCTCAGGTCCGCCGACCAGAAAGGGTCTCATAGATGGAAGTGTCCATGACGGTGAACGGGAGAAGAGTCTCGGCCGATGTCGAGCCCCGCACTCTCCTGGTCCACTTGATCCGGGAACATCTGAGACTCACCGGAACCCACGTTGGCTGCGAGACCGGCTATTGCGGCGCTTGCACGGTCCACCTGGACGGAAAGGCCATCAAGTCGTGCACCATGTTCGCTGTCCAGGCTCAGGATGCGGCGATCACCACCATCGAGGGCATGGCCGACGATGGTGAGCTCCATCCGGTTCAGGAGGGATTCTGGGAGCGGCACGGCCTCCAATGCGGGTACTGCACCCCGGGAATGATCATGTCAGCCGCGGCACTGCTCGCCGAGAACGACAACCCCACCGAGTCAGAGATCCGTCACGGGATCGAGGGCAACCTCTGTCGCTGTACCGGATATCACAACATCGTCCGGGCCGTCGAGTACGCCGGAGCCAAGATGCGTGGCGAGGAGCCCCCACCGCCAGACTGGGAACGCAGCGAAGGCTGAGCTCGAGATGTATCCACGACCTTTCGACTACCTAGCTCCTTCCAGCCTCGATGAGGCGCTGGCCGCCCTTGACGACGACTCCAAGGTCATGGCCGGCGGTATGAGCCTGATTCCGCTGATGAAGATGCGCCTGTTCTCCCCCGCGCTGATCGTCGACATCGGCCGCATCGGCGGGCTCGACGGCGTCGTCGACACCGGGGACCACATCGAGATCGGTGCGTTGGTTCGTCACGCCACGACTGCGTCGAACGACCTGATCGGGGCCAACGCCGCGGCCCTGGCCATGGCCGCGTCACTCACCGGAGATGTCCAGGTGCGCAACCAGGGCACTACGTGTGGCGCCCTCGCCCACGCCGACGTGGCTGCCGACCAGCCCGCGGGGGCCCTGGCGTGCGGTGCTGTGATGATCGCCCTGTCGAGCTCGGGAACGCGTGAGATCCCGGCCTCGGAATTCTTCGTCGACTCGCTGATGTCGGCGCTCAACCACGACGAGATCCTGACGTCCATCCGCATCCCAAAGGTGGGGCCGGGTGAGGCCTCTGCCTACGACAAGATGGGACGACGCGGAGGCCACTCCGATTACGCGGTGGCTGGTGCAGCGGCGTGGATCAAGAAATCCAACGGGTCCGTGGCAGAGGCCCGTGTGGCGGTCACAGGTGTGGGGACCAAGCCTCAACTCGCCGAGGGCATGGCCGAGGCACTCATCGGAACCGACGGCTCCGAAGACGCGATCAGGGCTGCTGCCGACAAGGCCGTGGACGAGATCACCGTCCTCGAGGACCTCTACGGGTCCGTGGAGTACAAGACTCATCTCGCCAAGGTCTATGCGGCTCGCGCGGTCAGACAGGCCCTCGACGCCATCTGACCGTGGTTCTGGGTCGTGCCCGGCAGCGCGGGGATTCAGGGGCGTCGGAAGTTGGCTGGGGAGCGTGCAATGAGAACGTCACAGGGGGCGTGACTGATCAGCCCTTCGGCCACGTTGCCGAGGAGGACCATACGCGTGGCGGTGGCCCCACGGCTGCCCACCACCACCAGGTCGGCGTTGCGCCGACGCACCGCCTCGTCGATGGTCTCGGTGGGCGGGCCGTCAGTGACCATGGTTCGTACCCGGCTGTTCCACCCCTGGCAGAACTCGAGCATTCGATCCTTCGCCGCCTCGAGCCGCTCACCCCGCGACGCGTCAAGCTCCTCGCGGAACAGACCCGCCTCGACGAGCAGGGAATCGAATCGTGACGGCAGCGAGTAGAGAACCGTCACCTCGGCCTCCGAGCTCATGGAGAGGGCCTGGTCCACGGCCACTCGCGATGACTCGGAGAAGTCCACCGCAGCAATGATGCGACGGTAGGACACCCGAGGCTGGCGTCTGACGACCAAGACATCGCTCAGCGCCATCTCGGCCACGCGCCTCGTCGTCGGGCCGGCCGTGAACGCGTCCACCGTGGACGAGCCCAGAAGTATCAGATCCGCCTTCTTGGCCCGGGACGCCAGCTCCCAGGCCGGAGACCCTTTGACCACATCGAGAGTCACCTCGACATCCGATCGCTCCGCCAGCCAGTCGGCCGTCTTCCGGGCCTCGGACGTCTGATGGTCACGCATGAGACGAGCCAAGGCCGGATCGATCATCGCCTCACCCACGGGCTCCAGGACATGGACGAGTTGGACCCGGTAGTCCCCCTCCTCAGCCAGGATGCGCGCCCGATCCGCCACCCTGCGTCCCATGGCTGTGAGATCGATACCGGCTACGAGGGCCCGCGTCATCGTGCTCCCAGATGCACCGCGGCGACTCTAACCGTCGGAGAGCTCAAACGGTCCCGGTACTGCCAGCGCCTGTGGGAGTCGCCTCAGGTACTCATCCCGACCGATGACGACGGCGCCCATCGACTCGAGATGGGTTGTCTGCCATTGAACGTCCAACAGCGATCCTCCCTGATTCATCATGACGACGAGATGCACCAGAGCGACCTTGGAGGCATCGCGTGCGACGTGGAACATCGACTCCCCTGCAAACAGACCGCCGATGGCCACACCATAGAGCCCCCCTACCAAATCCCAATCGGTGTCCCAGACTTCGACCGAATGGGCCCAGCCGAGCCGATGAAGCTCGGTGTACGCGGCAACGAACTCCTCGGTGATCCATCCGTTGGGCCGGTCGGCTTGGGCACAACCCTGGATCACGCCCTCGAAGTCCTCGTCGACAGACACCAGATATCGACGTGTCGACTGTCGTAGCGACCGGGAGATCACGAGTGCGTTGAGCGGGATCACGGCGCGCTCCAGCGGTGACCACCATGCGAGATGCCCGTCCGGGAGCTCCATCGGGAACATCCCCTGTCGGTATGCCTGGAGAATCGTTCCTGGCTCGAGATCACCTCCGACGGCCACGACATCCCCGTCGGCATTGGATGGGTCGGGGAGTTCGAAGCGCGAAGGTGTCGGCTCTACGGGCACACTGCTGATTGTGTCAGAAGCGCGTCACCCTGCGGCCGTCTTAGTCTGACGCCGATGAGAGCCCTCATCTGCGACGAGTATTCGGGCATCGAGACGCTGCGCGTCGGTGCCCTGCCCGACCCCCAACCCGGCCCGGGGTCAGTCCTCGTGGAAGTCGAGGCCGTGACCGTCAACTTCGCCGACACCCTCATGGTGAAGGGTGAGTATCAGATCAGGCCCGATCCGCCCTTCGCCCCCGGGTACGAGCTGGCCGGCACCGTGGTCGTGGCCAACCAGGCGCCAGGGCTCTCCCCCGGGTCCAGGGTCGCCGGATTCTCATTTCACGGCGGCCTCGCCGAGCGAGCCGTGATCGATGCCCAGAACGCGGCATTGATTCCCGATTCCATCGACTTCGACATCGCCAGCACGCTGCCCGGCGGCTACGGGACCTCTTATCACGCCCTCGTCGATCGCGCTCACCTGCAGCCCGAGGAGGTTCTACTGGTGCTCGGCGCTTCTGGCGGGGTCGGCATGGCGGCGGTCCAGATCGGGCGCGCTCTCGGCGCCAACGTGATCGCCGCGGTCTCCTCGGGGGAAAAGGCGGACGCGGCGATGAAGGCCGGAGCCAACGAAGTGATCAGGTACGACCAGGTTCCAATCAGGGCCGGCATCGATGAGGCAACCGGCGGCGCAGGTGTCGACGTCGTCTACGACCCGGTGGGGGGTGAGACCACCGAGCAGGCCCTGCGATCGACGAAGTGGAACGGCCGGCTCCTCGTCGTCGGGTTTGCGGCCGGGGGCATCCCCTCAGTCCCCCTCAACCTCCCCCTCCTCAAGGGCAACTCCATCGTCGGTGTCTTCTGGGGCAGGTTCACCCAAGAGGAGCCGGAGCGGCACCAGGCGAACTTCAGCAAGATCATCGAGTGGACGGCCGAGGGAAGGGTCGCGCCGATCATCCAGAGGAAATACAACCTCGACGACGCGAAGGCAGCTCTCCAGTGGGTCGCGGATCGCAAGGCCGTGGGCCGGATCGTCGTCAATCCGTGAAGGACTTCGCCGTCATCGGCGGTGGCATCGCGGGAATTTCCGCCGCAGCCCACCTGTCAGCCCACGGTGCAGTGACCCTGCTGGAGATGGAGGCGAGCCTCGCCTACCACACCTCGGGACGGTCTGCGGCAATGCTGGTCGAGAACTACGGGTCGGACGGTGCCAGGCCATTGGTGAAAGCGGCACGGCCCTTTCTCGAGAGCCCGCCGCCCGGTTCGGTGGACAACCCCTTGCTCTCTGACCGAGCAGTCATGTGGGTCTCGGGCCCCGGGACCTTGGCAACACTGGAAATGCGATATACAGAGGCCCAGGAACGGGGCGCCGCCTGCAAATTGCTCGCTCCGGCGGAGGTCGTCGAGCAGGTACCGGTGTTGCGCGAAGACTGGCTTGAAGGTGGGTTGTACGAGCCCTCGGGAGCCGACATCGATGTGGCCGGGCTGCACCAAGCTTTCGTCCGCATCGCCAGGGGTCGCGATGCTGAGATCTTGACGAGCACGCCGGTGACGCGGATCGAGCGCGACGGCGAGGGCTGGTTGATCCAATCTGGCGACCGAGCACTCAGGGCGCGAACCATGGTCAACGCCGCCGGAGCGTGGGGCGACCACATCGCAGTCATGGCCGGTGTCGACCCGATCGGTCTGCAGCCGATGCGTCGCACGGCATTCATGGTCCCGGGAAGCAAGCATTCTTCGGCTTGGCCGATGGTCGTAGAGGCGAAAGAACGGTTCTACTTCCGACCCGATGGCATCCAGTTCCTCTGCTCGCTGGCCGAAGAGGTTCCCTCGGAGCCGACCGACGCCCGGGCTCGAATGGAAGACGTCGCCCTGGCCATTCAGCGGATCAACGATGCAACGACATTCGACATTCGCGCGGTCAACTCACAGTGGGCCGGGCTGCGCACGTTTGCTCCCGACCGCGAGCTCGTAATAGGGGAGGATCCCAAATCCCCGGGTTTCCATTGGCTGGTGGGCCAGGGCGGCATAGGGATTCAGACCTCTCCCGCCTACGGTCGGCTGCTCGCCTCTCTGGCCACAGGAGCTGAGTTGCCTGGGCACTTCGCTGAGGTCGGGGTAGACCCCGAGCGCACCTCACCTGCCCGATTCCGCGTGCCCTGATCAATTCACCCTCATCGGCCACCGCCGGGTGCCAGAATGGCGAATCCTTTGGACATCCCGGTAGTCGTCGACGCCCTCTCCAAGACCTTCAAGGTCCCGGTTCGCGAAGCCGGGTTGGGTCAATCGGTGATGAGCCTCTTCAAACGTGAGTTCCGGGACGTGGAGGCTGTGAAGGAGATCCGATTCACCCTCGACACCGGAGAGATCGTGGGCTTCCTGGGGCCCAATGGAGCGGGGAAAACCACCACGATCAAGATGCTGACCGGGCTCCTCTTTCCCACCGCCGGGACGGCGAGAGTGCTGGGCCACGAGCCTTGGCGTCGGGAGAAGGAGTTGCTGCGTCGAATCGCCCTCGTCATGGGACAACGCAACAACCTCGCCTGGGATCTACCCGCGGTCGACTCGTTCGAGCTCAACAAGGCGATCTACGGGATTCCCGAAGACGTGTTCCAGAAGCGCAAGGGCGAGTACATCGAGATCCTCGATGTCGCCGACATCGCCACCAAGCCGATACGCAATCTCTCGCTCGGTGAGCGTATGAAGATGGAGATCGTCGCAGCCTTGCTCCATGGTCCCGAGGTGCTCTTCCTCGACGAGCCCACCATCGGCCTCGACGTCACGATGCAGCGTCGTCTCCGTCAGTTCATCCTCGACTACAACGCACAGAACGGTGCCACCGTCCTGCTGACGAGCCATTACATGGCGGACGTTTCCGCGATGGTCTCCAGGGTGGTCGTGATCGATCACGGCTCCATCCTCTACGACGGGCCGCTGGCCGGTCTCTCCGACCGCTTCTCGGCCCACAAGACGATCCGCGTGGAGGCGACCGACCTTCCCGAAGACCTGGGTCAGCTAGGGCGGGTTCTCGAGCGCAACCCGGCACGAGCATCCATCGAGGTGCGACGCGAGGACGTCTCGACGGTGGCCGGCCACCTACTCGCGGTGGCAACTGTGACCGACCTCGCCATCGAGGAAACACCCCTGGAGGACGTGATCGACCGCGTCTTCACAAGCGAAAGTGGCGGAAGTGACGACACCCAGAACTGAGTTCAGCCTGGTGCGCTACTACCGCGCCGGGATGCGCATCGGATTCCAGAGGGAGATCCAATACCGGGTGCGCGCCTTCCTGATGCTGTTCGGCTTCATGATCGAGCCCACCATCTACCTCGTCGTCTGGACCAGCGTCGCCGACGCCCAGGGCGGGGAGATCGCCGGTCTGACCACCGGGACACTGGCGGCGTACTACATAGTGTGGACCCTGGTCCGGGTCTACAACCTCGCTTACGCACCGGACGCATGGGAGTGGAGGATCCGCGAGGGAAGGCTGAACGAGTTCCTCTCACAACCCATCCATCCGTTTCATCGCGACTTCACCTTCTTCGCAGGTGCCAAATTCGTCTGGACGCTCGCCTGGATCCCCGTCGCCGTGTTTCTCACGCTCATCTTCGATCCGGTGTTCGACTGGGCGGTCATCAACGTGGTCGGGTTCGTGATCGCTCTCTGGGGCGGTTTCATCGTCAGGTTCCTGATGCTCTACGCACTCGGGATGATCAATTTCTGGACCACGCGGGGCTCGGCTATCTTTGGCATCTTCATCGCCTCTGAGCTGGTGCTGTCCGGACGCCTCGTGCCGCTGGAGCTCATGCCTCACTGGATCAGCGACATCGCCGCCTGGCTCCCCTTCAAGTGGACCTTCCAGTTCCCCATCGACACCTTCATCGGTCGGCTCTCCCCACAGGAGATCGTCTCTGGCATCGGGTTCCAGGCGTTCTGGAGCATCGTGCTCGCCCTGGTGTTCGTGCTGGTCTGGAATCGGGCAATACGGAGATACGGGGCGGTGGGGAATTGAGCCGACCGGCCGGCCCGATCCACCTCGCACGGCTCCATTTCAAGCTGGGGACGCTAAACGAGCTGCAGTATCGGGTGAATTTCTGGGTGCAACTGCTCAACTCGGCGCTCAACCTGGCGACGGGGCTCATTGCCATCGCGGTCGTCTACAACCAGACCGACAGTCTCGGTGGATGGACGTCCGGTCAGCTGCTGGCGGTGCTGGGAGTGCATGTCCTCATCGGCGGCTTCCTCAAGACCTTCGTGGTGCCCAACATGTGGTCGCTCATTCGGGACGTGCAGGAGGGGACCCTCGACTACACACTCACCAGACCCGTCGACTCCCAGCTGATCGTGAGCATCCGTCAGATCAACATATGGAGCCTCATCGACGTGGCGCTCGGTGTCGGGGTGGTGGCATGGGCCGTGACCGACATCCAGGCTGATCCGTCGGCCGGAGATCTGATCGCCTTCTTCGTCGCCTTGCTGTGCGGGGCGGCCATCGTCTACGCGATCTGGCTCACTGCGGTGACGATCGCCTTCAAGGCCGTGGACATCGGCGATCTCATGCAGATCCTCAATGGCGTTTACGAGGCCGGTCGCTGGCCGGTCACGATCTATCCCCTATGGCTCCGAGGATCGCTCACCGTCGTGATACCTCTCGCCTTTGCCATCACGGTCCCCGCAGAGATCATCAGTGAGCGGATCGAGGGATGGTGGCTGGTCGCCGCTCTGGGTGTCGCCTTCGCCGCCCTGGCGGTGAGTCGCCTGATCTGGAAGTGGGGAATCCGCAACTACTCCGGAGCCTCGGCATGACAAGCCCGGTCAGAACCCGGCCCCGCGGCGCTCCAGGAAGTCGGCCAGAGGTGTCGGCATCGTGGCCGTGCGCGAGCCCCAGTCGTATACGACTGCCGTCCTCGCGAGACGGTCGTGCCAGGCCTGACGTTGCGGGTTGAAGACCACCCCCAAGAGCCCGACTCCGAGTAGGAGGAGGCTGAGTGGGAAAGCCAGGACTCGAATCAGGGGCTGCCGT
>Ga0214468_1000369_pt1 | contig 14424 bp, 18 predicted proteins | sample RVTome_9_FD_187334 | JGI IMG/M metagenome (GOLD analysis project Ga0214468, IMG submission 187334) | Soil microbial communities from uranium-contaminated site in the Upper Colorado River Basin, Wyoming, United States - RVT155D38 HiSeq ...
AACGCACCGGCAGGTTCGCCGACGGGATCATCACCGTCGGCGCGGCCGACGAGAAGATCGCCATGCTGTGGGACAAGTTCCGCGAGGGCGCCGCGGAGGCCGGCAAGGACGCATCGGCCATGCGCACGCAGCTCCAGATCCACGTCTCCTGGGCTCCGAGCCAGGACGAGGCCGAGGAGAACGCGCTGCAGGAGTGGCCGAACGGCGGGATGCCGTTCCCGAAGCAGGACATCAAGAACCCCGAGGACTTCGCGAACATCGCCAAGCTCGTGCGGATCGAGAACTTCGCCAACCGCATGCTCATCAGCGCCGATCTCGAGGAGCACACCGCGCAGATCCAGAGGTTCGTCGACATGGGCTTCGACGAGATCTACCTCCACAACGTCGGGCGCGACCAGGCAGCCTTCATCCGCACCTTCGGCGACAAGGTCCTGCCGAACCTGAAGCTCTCGTAGCGGCCAATGCCCGCGCTGCCGCCCGACGAGGCGTGGCGCCGCCTGGCCGAGGCCCGTGTCGCGTACCTCGCCACGGTCCGGGCCGATGGCCTGCCGCACGTCGTGCCGATCGTCTTCGCGGCCGGCGACGACCGCATGATCTACTCGATCGCCGATCCGAAGCCGAAGGCGGGGCTCGACCTGCTGCGGCATCGGAACATCGCGACCAACCCGGCGGTCTCGCTCCTCGTCGAGCACTACGACGAGGCCTGGGAGGCGTTGTGGTGGGTTCGCGCGGACGGCACGGCCCGGGTCGTCGACGGCGGGGCCGAACGCGACACGGCCATTCGACTGCTGCGCGCGAAGTACCCGCAGTACGCGACCTGGTCCACTCCGTTCGGCGCCGCGACTGTCATCGACGTGGAGCGGCTGAGCTCCTGGGCCTTGGACGCGCCGCGCTGACGTCGGGAGCCGTGCCTTGCGGTCGGACTCGACAATGGCGGCATGCAGTCCGCCGGACCACCGGACGAGAGCGACGCCCGGGCGACCTTGAGCGTCGGAGATCGCCAGAAACGGCTGCGCCGGCTCTGGCGATCCATCCCGAGCGCGCCGCGGTGCAAGCTCTGCCATCGGCCCTTCGCCGGGATCGGCGGACCCGTCATGCGGATCGTCGGGCTTGGCCGATGGCCCGGGAATCCCAAGTACTGCCGGGGCTGCTTCCGCGCGCTTTACCGCCACCGGGCGGGCGCGGAGATCGAGTGCAGCCTGGTGTTTGCCGATGTCCGCGACTCGACGCGGCTGGCCGAGTCCCTCCGGCCCGCGGAGTTCCGTCGACGCATGGACCGCTTCTACGCGACAGCCTTCGAGGTCCTCGTGGCGCACGATGCCTTCGTCGACAAGTTCGTCGGCGATGAGGTCATCGGTATCTTCGTCCCGGCCCTGACGGACGGTCTCCACGCGCGGCAAGCGCTGACCGCCGCCGGCGAGATCCTGCGCGCCACCGGGCACGACGGCACCGAACCATGGCTGCCGGTCGGAGTGGGCGTGAACAGCGGGGTCGCCTACGTCGGCGCGGTCGGCACCGACGAGCACGTGGAGTTCACGGCGCTCGGAGACACGGTCAACGTCGCCGCCCGGCTCTCGGCTATGGCCGCCGCCGGCGAGATCCTGACGACCGACGAGACGATCGACATGGCGGCCTGGCCGGCCGACGGGCTGGATCGGCGCCACCTGCAGCTGAAGGGAAGGTCCGAGCCGGTCGACGTGGTGGTGCTGACCCACGCGACGCCGTGAGCCTCAGTCGTCCGCGAGCTGCACGCGACGAAAGGCGGCGTAGAGCGCGAGGTCGTAGACGACCTTGAGACCACCCGCGACGAGGAACGGCAGCCCCGCGGCCATGCCCATGGAGATCGAGGCCAGCGCCGGTCCCGCCGGGCGGACGAGGTGGCGTGCCGCGTTCGTGTAGCCCGCAGCCGCCGTGCGTTCGGCCGGATCGACGAGGGTGGCGATGTACGCCTGGCGGGCCGGGACGTCCATTTGCGACAGCGCTGATCGGGCCAGCAGCAGGGCCGCCGCGATGGGGAGGGTGGGAGCGAGCGGCACCGACGCGAGCAGCAGGTTCGAGGGCAGATGCGTGAAGACCATGGTGTTCAGGAGGCCGATGCGCGCGCCCAGCCAGCCCGCGGCGATGGAGGAGGCGGCCTGCAGCAGCCCGGCGCCGAAGAAGACGATTCCCATGACCTCCGCCTCGGCCCCGTACTGGCGGCCGAACCAGAACACGAGGAACGTCTGGACGATGAAGCCGCCCGCGAAGGCGTCGAGGGCAAAGAGCGCCGCGAGACGCCGGACGACTCCGCGGGATCGCCGCAGGCCGCGCGCCTCGCGGGAGCGGTCGGGCTCGACCTCCACCCCGGCGCTCAGGCGCGCGGCGAGGGCGAGACACAGCACGGCACCGACCGGCAGGAGCAGCAGCCAACGCTGATCCGGCGGAAGCCCTGGAACGAGGCCGCGCAGGGCGCTCGGACCGCCGGCAGCCAACGCGCCCACCGCGCCGGCCAGGTACGCCACCGCGTTGTAGCGACCGTAGACGCGACTGCGTTCGCTGGCCGGGGTCGACGCCAGCATGGCCTGCTCGACCGTCGTGATCGGGCCGGACTCGTTCGGATCGGTGGACAGCGTGCCGGTCAGGGCGGCAAGGACGAGGAGGGGCACCGCGGTCGTCACTCCGAAGACCGCCCCGGCGACGGCCATGACGGCCAGGAGCCCGACATACGTGCGGCGCCGGCCCAGCGCCTCTCCCCAGCGCCCGACCGCGAGCGAGGAGATCGCCATGCCGAGGAGCATCGCCGTGAAGACGGCCCCGACCGAGACCGCGTCGAGTCCGCTCGCCGCCAGCGAGGAGCCGATCAGGATGCTGCTGAAGCCGTACAGGAAGGCGCGGACCGCCTGCACCGAGAAGATGAGGCGGACGTCGGACACGCCCGAACCGGGCTAGCGGAGCGAGGCCGCCGCCCGGCGGCTGGACGTCACTCGACGGCCTCGAAGACGGCCGCGATCCCCTGCCCGACGCCGATGCACATCGTGGCGAGGCCATGGCGGGCGCCGCGGCGGCGCATCTCGTGGAGCAGGGTCGTGGTGAGCCGGGCGCCGGATGCGCCGAGCGGATGCCCGATCGCGATCGCCCCGCCGTTCACGTTCGTGCGCTCCGGGTCCAGGCCCAGCTCCCGGATGACCGGCAACGCCTGCGCCGCGAACGCCTCGTTCAGCTCCACGAGATCGAGGTCCTCGACGCCGATGCCGGCCCGCGCCAGCGCGAGCTGCGAGGCCGGGATCGGCCCGAGGCCCATCGTGGCGGGATCGACGCCGGCAACCGCCGACGCCACCAGGCGGCCCATCGGCCGCAGGCCGAGCTCACGCGCGCGGGCCTCGCTCATGACGAGCAGGGCGGCGGCGCCGTCGTTGATACCCGAGCTGTTGCCGGCCGTGACGGAGCCGGAGGCATCGCGCTTGAACGCAGGCTTGAGCTTCGCCAGCGACTCGAGCGTCGCGTCCGGCCGCGGATGCTCGTCGGTGTCGACGGTGCGGGTCGCCTTCCCGTCGGGCACCTCGATGGGGATCACCTCCTCGGTGAAGCGCCCGGCGGCGTGCGCATCGGCCCAGCGCCGCTGCGAGGCCAGGGCGAAGGCGTCCTGCTCCTCGCGCGTGACGCCGCAGCGATCGACGACGTTCTCCGCCGTCTCGCCCATCGAATAGGGGTAGTAGGCGTCGGCCAAGCGCGGGTTGGTGAAGCGCCACCCCAGCGTGGTGTCGTGGAGCTGCTGCTCGCCGCGGGGGAAGGCGGCCGACGGCTTGGCCAGGACGAACGGCGCGCGGGTCATCGACTCCACGCCGCCGGCGACGAAGACCGAGCCGTCGCCGTAGGCGATCGCGTGCGCCGCGCCCACCACCGCCTGCAGGCCCGATCCGCACAGCCGGTTCACGGTCTGGCCGGGAACCTCGATCGGCAGCCCGGCGAGCAGTGCGGCCATGCGCCCGACGTTGCGGTTGTCCTCGCCGGCCTGGTTCGCCGCGCCGAGGATGACGTCGTCGATCAGCGTCGGGTCGAGGCCGGTGCGCTCGACGAGGGCGTGGATGACGTGCGCCGCCATGTCGTCGGGCCGCACGTCCCTGAGCGCGCCACTGTAGCGGCCGAAGGGGGTTCGCAGCCCGTCGACGACGACGGGGGTCCGGGCGGGATCGGTCTGGGGACTCATCGAGACTGATGGTAGCGCTCCGCGCGATCTTGCCCAACGGGCTTCCCATCGGCGGCAATCCGGCGTAGGGTGCGCTCGATGCGGGCCCTGAGCTGGCCCGCTGTAGGGAGGATACGTGCCCATGCGTCGCATTCCTGTTGTTTTCGCTGCCCTGGCCCTGCTGGTGAGCGCAACGCCTGCCCTTGCCTCCAATGGCTGCGGTGCGGGATTCGACCTCCTGTCGGTCGACGCCACGCTGGCACGGGTCGACGACCGCATCTACAGTGCGGAGGAGTGGTTGGCGATCAGTGCGTTGATCGCCGCCGAGGACATGAACGGCGACTCGTTGCTGTGCAGCAAGCAGTACGAGCCGAACCGCGGCCAGGACAAGCAGTGGATCGGGCCGGAGGACGGGGACATCAGCGACTATGTCATCACGCTGATCCTGGACAACAAGGTGGTCGGGCGAGGCTTCTGAGCCAGGTCCGACGTCGCTGCCCGGAGGGGCTCCGGCGGTCACGCCGGCGCCCCTCGCGAGCGTCGTTCGTCAGTTCACCCGGTCGAACCCACGCAGCCTCCAGCCCAGCCCGATCTCGAAGACGCCGAACGCCACCGCGAACGCACCGATGAGCCACACCAGGCTCAGCGCCCCGGCGGCCGGGAACACCAGGAGGAGCGCCCCGAACAGGATCGAGGCGACCCCGGCCAGCGCCATCCAGATCTCGCCGCGCGCCACCCGGCGCAGCCGGATCGCGAGCACGATCTCGATGATCCCGGTCAGGATCGACCACGCGCCGATGATGAGCACCAGCGCCTGCGCCGCGAACTCCGGCAGGGCGAGGGCGACGGCGCCCGCGGCCACCCCGATCAGCCCCTCGACCAGCTCCAGCCACCAGCTGCGATCCTGCCCGCGCGTCCGCCAACCGGTGAGCAGGCTGCCGGCGCCGTCGATGATCGCCCACGCGGCGAACAGGGCGACGAGGATGGCGATCCCCCATCCCGGCGCGAGGAACGCGAGCAGCCCGAAGGCGATCGCGACCAGGCCGCGCGCGACGAAGGTCCACCACCAGCGACTCAGGCCGATGGGCGCCTCGCTTCCCGTCACGGACGGCGTGCCTGCCCGGAGCACGCGTGCGTCACGCGCCTGCTCGCGCCTGCGGGTGCGTCGCGCTCACCGCCTCGAGCAGCCGCTTCGATGCCTCGGCCACCTCCGCGACGGCGGCCTCGAAGGCGGGCTCGTTGGCAGCGGACGGCTTGCGGTAGCCGCTCACCTTGCGGACGTACTGCAGCGCGGCGGCGGTGATTTCGTCGTCACTGGCCGGCGTGGCGCCGGTGCGGAGGGTCTTGATGCTTCGGCACATGTCCGCAGGATACGCCGCCGCCGTCAGCCGTCCAGCAGCCGCTCCAGCGAGTCGACGATGCGGTCCGCGGCGGAGACGTCGGTCTCGGCGAACTGCGGCACGGCGACGCAGGTCAGCCCGGCCGCCTTCGCCGCGGCGACGCCCGACGCCGAGTCCTCGAGGGCCAGCGCCTCCGCCGGCTCGACGCCGAGCCGCTCGCACGCGAGCCGGTAGATGTCGGGCGCCGGCTTGGCGTTCTCGACGTCGTCGGAGCTGACGGTCGCGTCGAAGGCGTCCGCCAGGCCGGCCGTGGCGAGCGCGTCGTCGACCAGGAACCGCGGCGAGTTCGAGGCGAGCCCCAGGCGGACGCCGTCGAGGCCGCGCAGGCGCTCGACGAGCTCGACGGCGCCGGGACGCGCGTCGACCTGGCGGCGCACTCGCTCGTGCATGAGCCGGAGCATCTCCTCCACGAGCCGCGGGCCTTCCGCGCGCGGCAGGCCGAGCCGGTCCGCGAAGTAGTCGGCGGTGAACGCGAAGCTCGTCCCGATGACGGCCATCTTGTCGTCCCAGGTGAACGTCGCGCCGTGGCGGTCGAACAGCTCGGCCTCGGCCCCGTGCCAGAGCGTCTCGGTGTCGAGCAGCAGGCCGTCCATGTCGAAGATGACGGCCCGATAGCGACCGCTCAGCGGCATGCCTCAGGCCCGCGCCTCGACGAACGATCCGTCTCGGTCGGCGAGGGCGCGCAGCAGCGGCTCGACCCGGTAGCGCCCGTCCGGCACCACGGTGTGCAGCGCGTCGAGCGTGTGCACCACGGAGGCCAGCCCGATGCGCTCGCCCCAGGCGAGCGGTCCCTCGGGCCAGTTCGAGGCCAGGCGCATGGCCGTGTCGATGGCCTCCGGCGTCGCCACGCCGTCGGCCACTGCCGAGGCCGCCTCGTTGACGATGCAGGCCAGCACGCGGGCCTCGATCTGCGGCGCGTCGAGCGACGGCAGCCGCGCCGCCCGGACCAGCGGCGTCCAGGGAGCCCCGCGAGCGCCATCGGCCTCGTAGTCGTAGTAGCCGCCGCTCGCCTTGCGTCCCAGGCGCCCGGCATCCACGACGCGGCGCTGCACCTGGGCCGGGCGATAGCGCGCTTCGCCGTAGAAGCCGTCGAAGATCGACTCGCCGGCCGCCAGGTTGATGTCGGTCCCGACGGTGTCGGCCAGCTCGAACGGCCCCATCCGGAAGCCGATGCCTCGCATCGCCGCATCGATGGCCTCGACCGAGGCCAGCCCGCCCTCGTAGATCCGGAACGCCTCGAGGTAGTACGCGCGCTGCACGCGGTTGACGATGAAGCCCGGGGTGTCGGCGGCCACGACCGGCGTCTTGCCGAGCCGTCGCGCGAGGAGCGCCACGCCCTCCACCACCGCCTTGTCGGTCTGTGGCGCGGCGACGACCTCGACGAGCCCCATGAGCGGCACCGGGTTGAAGAAGTGCATGCCGACCACCCGCTCCGGGTGCCGCGCCGCGGCCGCGATCCGCGCGACGGACAGCGAGCTCGTGTTCGTGGCCAGGATCGTGCCGGTATCCGCCGCCCCGTCCAGGCGCCGGAACACGTCGCGCTTGAGCTCGAGCTCCTCGGGGGCCGCCTCGACCACGAGGTCCGCGGCGGCGAGGGCCTCGACGGAGCCGGCAGCGCCGATGCGCGTGAGGGCGGCAGCGGCCTCGTCCTCGGTCAGTTGGCCCTTGTCGACCTTGCGCCGCAGGAAGCCCTCGACCCGGCCGCGCGCGCGCTCGACCGCCCCCTCGGCCGGGTCATGGACGAGCACCGCGAGCCCGGCCTCGGCCGCCACCTGCACGATGCCGGCGCCCATGGTGCCGGCCCCGAGGACGCCGACGGTCGCGACGTCCCTCATCGGCCGCGGAACACCGGGTCGCGCTTCTCGCCGAAGGCGGCGACCCCCTCCGCGTGGTCCTCGGTGCGGCCGGCGAGCTCCTGGAGGGCCGCCTCCAGCGCCAGGCTGTCGCCCAGCATGTCGTCCTCGGCGGCGTTCAGCAGGCGCTTCGTGAGGCCGATGCCGCGCGTCGGCCCGCTCGCCAGGCGCTCCGCCAGAGCACGGCTCGTCTCGGCGAGCGCATCCGGCGCGACCACCGCGGCGACGAGGCCGAGCTGCTGGGCGTCCTCGGCGTGAAGGTGCCGCTCCCCCATCAGGATCTCGAAGGCGCGGTGCCGGCCCAGGGCCCGGACCAGCGTGCGCGCCAGCCCGGAGTCGGGAACCAGGCCGATGCGCCCGAAGGCCGGCACGAACCGCGCGCCGGCGACGGCGACGACGAGGTCGGCCGCCAGGGCGAGGCTCATCCCGGCTCCTGCGGCCGCGCCGTTGACGGCGGCGACGACCGGCGTGGGCAGGCCGCGAACCGCCTCGATGAGCGGGTTGTACTCCGCCGTCAGCACGCGCCGGAACGCTCGCTCGGAGCTGGCGCCGCGCAGGTCCGCCCCGGCGCAGAAGCCGCGCCCGGCGCCGGTCAGGACCACGGCGCGGACGGTCTCGTCGCGGGCGGCCGCCTTGAGCGCCGCGAGCAGGGCGCCGCGCAGCTCCGCGTCGAGCGCGTTCAGCGCATCGGGCCGGTTGAGGGTCAGGGTCAGAACGCCGTCGTCCTGCTCGGACAGCAGGACTCCGGCCGGCTGGTCAGGCATCGGGCCAGATTGTACCGGCGCCGGATCACTCACCCGGCTCCACCGAGACGGAATCGGGCGACGTCGTGCCAGCGGCCGCCCTCGCGGCAGACGAGCGTCAGGTGCGTGACCGGGCTCGTGACGGGCAGGCCCGCCGGCAGCTCTCGCTCGAGTCGCTCGAGGACCGGCCCGGGTGCACCATCGGCCACGGTGAGGTGGTGCACGACGGTCTCGAAGGCGCCGCCGTATGGCGGATGGGTCGGCCAGCGGGCGGCGACGGCATCGGTCAGGGCCTGGAACGGCTCGACCGGCTCGGGCGCCAACCACACGACGTCGGTGAAGCGCCCGACCCTGCGGAACGTCACCCGGAACGGCTCGACGGTGACGGCGATGGCCCGCAGCGCGGCGAGGACCTCCGCGTCGAACGCGGCCGGGTCCAAGAACGGGAACAGGACCGTCACGTGGGCCGGCACCACGGCGCCGGCCGAGTCCCAGCGCAGGCGATGCTCGCGCACCAGCGGCTCGGCCTCCGGCACCTCGACGATCAGCGCCGAGGTGTCCGGGGCGGGCACCGCCGCCAGCCAGGTCCGGGCCTCGTCCAGCGACCGTTCGACGAGCAGGCCGGCGGCCCAGAGCCGGGCCTCCAGCTCCTCGTCGGTGAGGATCCGCGACGTGAACGGCCCGTGCCGCCACGACCGCTCGCCGATCTGGTATTCGACCGTGGCGTGCAGCCGCTCGCCGTCGCGGCGGGGGTCGACCAGGCGGAACCGGACTCCCTCGCGCTCGCTCTCGGACGGCCGCGGATCGGCGGCCCAGTCGGGGTCGTAGCGCTGGATCAGCACCACCCCATCGGGCGCCACGTGGCGGGCGCAGGCCTCCAGGAACGCGGCCCGCTGCCGATCGTCGTCCACGTTGACGAGGTGGCTGGCCAGCAGGACGCAGACGAACCGCCGGTCGAGGTCCAGGCCCTCGATGGGGGCCCGGACCGTGGTCGCGCCGCGGATGCGCGCCAGCATCTCCGCGGAGTGGTCGACCGCGGTGACCGGGTGCCCGAGCTCGACGAGCCGATGCGTCATCCGCCCGGCGCCGGCGCCAAGCTCGAGGATCTCTGCCCCCGCCGGGATGGCGGCGTGCACCAGCTCCGCCTCGCCGAAGCTCGGCAGCGCCGCGTACAGCTCGACCGGTGATCCGTCCGGGGCGACGCCGCTCATCGGCTCAGCGTGAAGAAGCTGCCCACGTCCGACATGCCGGCCGCGGCATACAGCCGGTGGGCCACGGCGCGCTGGTGGCCGCTCTCGAGCGCCACGGCGTACGCGCCGCGCGCGGCCGCCTCGGCGAAGGCCGCGTCGAGCAGGGCGGCGCCGATGTCCCGGCCCCGCGCCGCCTCGGCGACGATCAGGTCCGGGATCCAGGCCTGCGGGGCGGTGGTGAAGAACGGTTGCCGCAGCTCGAGGCTGAGGAACCCGACCGGCTCGCCGTCGAGGTGGGCCAGCAGCGAGCCGGTCGCCGGGCGCCGAACGTGCTCGGCGTACGTCCGTCGCAGGGCGGGCAGCTTCTCGCCGGTCGGCGCCGGCCGCCCGAGCTCGGCGAGCAGCCGGGTGACTGCCTCGAAGTCGCGATCGTCGTCGGCGACCGGGCGCAGCTCGACGGCCGGACCCGGGCCGATTCCGCGCGAACGGATCGGGCCCATCTCGAAGTACTTCCCCTGGTCGACGAAGCCCATCGCCTCGTACAGCCCGCGGGCCGCCGTCCGCTCCCGCCCCACCTCGAGCTCCACGACGTGCCCGCCGCGGAGCCGCCACTCGGCGACGGCCGCGGCCAGCAGGGACCGCCCGATGCCGCGGCCGCGGTGCGACTCGCGCACGTACAGGTCGCTGACCCAGCCCTCGAACGTCGCGTGGTTCAGGCGGCGACGGAAGCGGAAGCCGATGAAGCCGGCCGGCTCACCGTCGGCGAGCGCCAGGAAGGGCGCCGCGTCGACGTCGTTGACGAGCGCGTCGTAGTGCGCTCGGTGCGGCTCCGCATCGGCCTCGGGAAGGCCGTACAGCTCGCGCGCCATGGCCAGGGCCACGCCGAAGTCGTCGCGGCCGAGCGGGCGCAGCTCCACTCCCTCGGGTCGCGGCACGGAGAGGCCGCCGACCGGGCGGTCGGGATTGCCGAGGTGCACCTCAGCGGCCCGTGAAGTCGGGGCTGCGCTTCTCGAGGAAGGCCGCCATCCCCTCCTTCTGGTCCTCCGAGGCGAAGAGCAGGTAGAAGAGCCGGCGCTCGTGGGCGAGGGCATCGGTCAGGCTCATCTCGTAGGCGGCGTTCACGGCCTCCTTGGCCAGGCGCAGGGCGATCGGGGACTTCTGCGCGACGGTCGCCGCGAGCGCCAGCGTGTCCTCGACGACGAGCTCGTCCTGCGTCACGACGGCGACCAGCCCGGCCGCTTCCGCCTCCCGCGCGGTGATCGGCTCACCGGTCAGGATCATGCGCATCGCCTTCGACTTCCCCATGGCGCGCGTCAGCCGCTGCGTCCCACCGGCGCCGGGAATGACGCCGATGTTGATCTCCGGCTGCCCGAACCTCGCGCCCTCGCCGGCCACGATCAGGTCGAGCGTCATCGCCAGCTCGCAGCCGCCGCCGAGCGCCCAGCCGTTGACGGCGGCGATCACCGGCTTCGTGACCTTCCGGATCCGGTCCCACTGGCCGATGCGGTTGGTGAGCAGCATGTCGATCGGCGTCGCGCCGGCCATCTCCCCGATGTCGGCTCCCGCGGCGAAGGCCCGCTCGCTGCCGGTGACGACGATGGCGCGGATGGCATCCTCGCGGTCGAGCTCCTCGAGGGCTGTGCAGAGCTGGTCCATGACGGCGCCGTTGAGGGCGTTGAGCTGCTTCGGCCGGTTCAGGCGGACGAGCGCGGTGCGGTCCTCCGCGTGACGCTCGACGAGGACGAGCTGGTCGTCGCTCACGCTTCGCTCCTTCGCGAGTGGGACTCCGCCCTCTCAGCGAATATATCAGTAACGATATAATCACTGAGCACCGCGCGCAGCGCCGGGCAGGTCCCTCGCGCGCCGATCACGCCTCGCTCCACGAGCTCGGCAGCTCGGTGCCGCACGCGCCGCAGAACCGATGCGCCGCGGGCAGTCCGCTCGCGCCGCAGGCGCCACAGGTCCGGCCCTCGCCGGCGCCGAGCGCCCGCAGCTCGGCGAAGCGCGGCGTGCGCTTCTCGTGGAAGGCGTCGACCGCCTCCTTCGTCTCGTCGGCCGTGGAGTGAACCGCCAGCCAGTCGCGCGCGTGCTGGATCGTCTGCGCCCAGACGAGGTCGCGCCACCAGTTGAGCTGCGTCTTCGTGTAGCGGATCGTCTCGGGCAGCTTGCGCGCCAGGTTCGCGGCCAGCCCGGCGACCGTCGCGTCGAGCTCCCCGCGCGGCACGACGCGGGTCACGAGCCCCCACTCGAGCGCCTGCGCCGGCGAGATCCGCTCGCAGAGCAGCACGATCTCGCGCGCGCGGCGGTCGCCGACCATGATCGGCAGCCACTGGGTCGCGCCGCCGGCAGGGACGGAGCCGTGCTCGGGCCCGACGTGGCGGATGTAGCCGTCGTCGACGAGGACCGACAGGTCGCACGCCATCTGCAGCTCGTTGCCGCCGCCGACGCACACCCCGTTGATCCGCGCGATCGTCGGCTTGCCGATGTTCCGCAGCCGGTCGTGCATGTCGATGAAGGCGCCCATCCAGCGCCAGTACTGCCCCGAGGTCGAGCCCATGGCGGCCTGCTCGTCGAGGTCGGCCCCCGTGCAGAAGGCTCGGTCGCCCGCCCCGGTCACGACCACGACGGCCACGGCGTCGTCCCACGAGGCCTGCTCGAAGGCCCGGGCGAGCTCGCGCATCGTCGGGAAGTCGAGCGCGTTGAGGACCTCGGGCCGGTCGATCGCGACCGTCGCCACGCCGGCACCCGCGTCGCGCTCGTAGCGAACGTGCTCGAAGGCCAGGACCGCCGGATCGGACGCCACGGGCGCGCGGTCCTCAGCCATCGGCCTCATCGGGCGCGATGAACAGCGTGACGCCGGACTGTGCGAAGTTGCGAAGGTCCTTGGCGCTCTCGCGCCCGGCCTCGGAGCTCAACGCCGCCTCGAGGTTCTCGTCGGTGTCGAACACCATCTCCGCCATCAGGTACCACGGTGCCGGCTGGCCGGCCACGCCCTCCGGGCTCGTGAGGCGCACGTCGCGCAGCTTCGGATAGCGGTTGAGGATCGGCACGTGGACGTCGCGGTAGTGGGCGTCGAACGCCTCCGGATCGGCCGGCGCGGCGTACAGGGCGATCAGGCGCGGCATCGGCTACTGCTTGAAGTAGTCGGCGTTGATCTGGATGTACTGCTGCTGGTCGTCCGGGACCGCGTCCTCGGCGAAGATGGCGGTCACCGGGCATTCCGGCTCGCACGCGCCGCAGTCGATGCACTCGTCGGGATCGATGTAGTACTGCGGGTCGTCGTCGGTGGCGTGGATGCAGTCGACCGGGCAGACGTCGACGCAGCTCGCGTCCTTGACGCCGATGCACGGCTCGGTGATGACGTAGGTCATGTGCTTGCGAAGTCCCTCGAGCGGATGGACTTGAGAGTGGCTCGCACCCGAGTCTACACCGATGCCCGGCGGGGTCGTCGGTGGCACATCCCAGCCGCGCGGAGCGGGCGCCGGCCGTGTCGCGACATTGACCGCCGAGTGGTCGAGCGGCAGCTAGGGCGGTCCGGGCCGGCGCTCATAGGCTGCCGTCGATGGAGGGAGACACCACACGGTAAGGAGGTCTCCCAGGTGAACGCAGCTTCCGTAGCAGGTGGATTCGCCCGTATCGCGGCCCTGGCCGTCGTGCTCGTGGCCGCGGCGGTCCTCGGCCTCGCCGTCGGGACGGCGCTCAACGAGCGGAGTGACGAGGCCCAGACCGTCAACGGGTACCCGCCCGGTTGGCAGGGCGGAGCCGCCATCCCGCTGAGTCGGGCCGCCGCGCCGACCTCCGACGGGGCGATCGACTGGTTCCGGCTCCACCCCGAGTTTCGGCAGGACGCGGTCGCAGGCGATGACGTCCAGCGGCACCCCGGACTGCGTCGGCAGGCCAGCGACGAGCCGGAGGACGTGGACGCCGCGCCGCGGGGCATCCCGGCCTTCGTCGAGTAGCCGCGGGCAGGTGGACGCTCCGCGTCGGCGGAGCCTCCCTCGCGCGTCATCGCGGTAGGATGCCGGGCATGAGACTGACCGCCCTGGACCACCGGCCGATGATCGTCGCGGCCGTCACGCCGCTCACCGACGACGGCGCGTCGCTCGACCTCGACGCCGTCGCGCCGTACGTCGCGTTCCTCGAGTCCCGCGGCGCCGACGGCGTCTTCGCGTGCGGCACGACCGGCGAGGGCATCCTCCTCTCGCTCGACGAGCGGCGGGCGGTCGCCGCAGCCTTCCGCGAGACGCTCTCGGGCGACCTCGTCGTCCACGCCGGCGCGCAGACGACCGACGACACCTGCGCCCTGGCCTCGCATGCCGGCGAGATCGGGGCCGACGCGGTCGCCGTCATCCCACCGCCCTACTTTCCCCTCGACGCCGACGCCCTGGCCGCGCACTTCATCGCCGCGGCGCGCGCCGCGGCCCCGCTGCCGTTCTTCTGCTACGCCTTCACCGCCCGCTCGGGCTACCCGCTGCCGGTCGAGGTCATCCGGCGCATCGCCGATGCCGTGGACAACCTCGCCGGACTCAAGGTGAGCGAGTCGCCGTTCGAGCGCGTCGAGCCGTACCTCGACCTCGGCCTGCCGGTCCTGATCGGCAACGAGCCGCTCATCCCGGCCGGCGTGGCGCGCGGCGCCATCGGCACGGTCTCCGGCATGTCGTCCGCCTTCCCGGACGTCGTGCGGCAGGCGCTCGACGCCCCCGACGATGACGCCGAGGCCCGGCTGCGTGGCCTGCGCGGCGTCATGGAGGCGAGCGGCCAGTTCGTCGCCGCCGCCAAGCACGTGCTGGGCGTCCGCGGCGTGCCGATCGGCTCCGGCATGCGGGCTCCGCTGCGCTCGCTGACCGATGCCGAGGCCGCGGCCCTGGAGGCCGGCATCGCCGCCTTCCTGGAGCCGTCCGCGGTCTGACCGATCAGGCGGTGGCGATCTCGGCCGCTGCCTGGGCAGCCCGCAGCGAGGCGTATCCGGGCTTGATCTGCTCGTTGATGATCCGCAGCCGGCCGTCGAAGGGCCAGAAGGCGGACTTCATGGCGTTCAACGTCAGCCACTCCATGTCGTCCAGGCCGATCCCG
>Ga0214468_1000370_pt1 | contig 14363 bp, 15 predicted proteins | sample RVTome_9_FD_187334 | JGI IMG/M metagenome (GOLD analysis project Ga0214468, IMG submission 187334) | Soil microbial communities from uranium-contaminated site in the Upper Colorado River Basin, Wyoming, United States - RVT155D38 HiSeq ...
CGCGCTCGGGCATCCGATCGGGGCCTCGGGCGCCCGCATCCTGACGACGCTCGTGTACGAGCTGCGCCGGCGCGGCGGCGGTCTGGGCTGCGCCGCGATCTGCTCCGGCGGGGGCCAGGGCGACGCGATCGTGCTCGAGGTGAACGGCGGCTAGCCGTGGCCGCGCGCGCGGCTGCCTTCTTCGATCTCGACAAGACCCTGATGGCGGGGTCGTCGGGAATGGTGTGGGCGCGGGTGTCCTACGAGGCCGGCGGGATCTCGCGGCGGCTGATGGCGCGGTGGGCCTGGGACCACCTTCGCTACCGGCTGCGGGGCGCCTCCGACGAGGCCGCGACCGAGTTGATGGGGGAGGTCCAGGAGCTCCTGCGCGGCACCCGCGCGCGCGACCTCGAGCGGCTCGGACCGCGGGTCCTGGCAGGCGTCCTGCCACGGATCTACCCGCAGATGCTGGACGAGGTGCATGCCCACCAGGACGCCGGGCGGGCCACCTTCATCATCTCGGCGGCGGGGGTCGAGCTGGTCGAGATGCTCGCCCGGGTGCTCGGGATGGAGGGCGGCATCGGCACCCGCTACGAGGTCGATGACGGGGGCCGCTTCACCGGCGAGCTGGACGGCCCGTTCATGTACGGCGAGGGCAAGGTCGAGGCGATGCGGCGCTTCGCCGGCGCCCACGACGTCGATCTCGAGGAGTCGTTCGCCTACTCCGACTCGGCCTCGGACCTGCCGATGCTGCGCGCGGTCGGCAACCCGGTCGCGGTAAACCCCGACGAGGCGCTGCTGCGGGTGGCGCGTGAGGAGGGCTGGCGGGTGATGCGGTTCGAGAGGTTGGGGCGGCGGCTTGCGCTCGCCGGGGCGGCGGCGACGGCGCTCGCCGTCGGCGGCGCGGGGGGCACGATCGCCGTCCGCAGTAGGGTCCGCTCGCGTGGACGCAAACCTCGCATTCGCAGGTAGCGCCGAGCTGGCGCGCCTGCTGGGCGCCGGCGAGGTTTCCTCGCGCGAGCTGACCGAGGGGTTCCTGGGGCGGATCGAGCGCCTCGACCCCGAGCTGAACGCCTACCGCACCGTCTGGCCCGAGCGGGCGCTGGCGCAGGCGGACGCCGCCGACCGGCGGCTCCGCGCCGGCGAGGGTGGCCCGTTCCTGGGCGTGCCGGTGGCGATCAAGGACGTCGAGGACGTCGAGGGCGAGACGACGGCGCTCGGGACCGGCGCCTTCGAGGACGCGGCCGCCTCCGACTCGCCGGTGGTCGCCTGCCTGCGCGCCGCCGGGGCCGTCCTCCTCGGCAAGACGAACCTGCCGGAGCTGGCGATCTACGGCTTCACCGAGTCGAAGACCTGGGGCGCCACGCGCAACCCCTGGGATACCGCGCGGACGACGAGCGGCTCCAGCGGCGGCAGCGCCGCCGCCGTCGCCGCCGGGCTCTGCGCCGCCGCGTCCGCCTCCGACGGCGCCGGCTCGATCCGCAACCCGGCCGCCTTCTGCAACCTGTTCGGGCTCAAGCCCCAGCGCAACCGGATCCCGTTCCGCCCCGCCGGCCACTGGCACGGCCTCTCGGTGACCGGCTGCGTCACCCAGACGGTGCTCGACACCGCGCAGTGGCTCGACCTGACGATGGCCGCCGGCGGCGAGCCGGAGTCTCCGCCGCCTCCGGAGCGGCCCTACGCGCAGGCTGCGGCGACGCCGCCCGGCAAGCTGTGCGTGGCGCTGTCGACCAAGCCGTTGCGGACTTTGGCCCCGCCGATCGTTTCGGACGAGGTCAAGCGCGGGGTTGCCGACGCCGGCGAGCTGCTGCGCTCGCTCGGCCACGAAGTCGCCGAGGCCGACCCGAGCTACGGGCTCGCCGGCAACAGCATCTCGGCTCGCTACCTGGCCGGGATCCACGACGACGTCGTGGCCGTCCCGCACCCCGAGCGCCTCGAGGCGCGGACGCGGGGGCTCGGCCGCCTCGGCTCGCTCTACCCCAGGGCGATGGTGAGGGCGGCGGTGAGGGCGGGGGAGAAGGACGGGGCGAGGATCAACCGCCTGTTCGAGCGCTTCGACGTGCTCGTCACCCCGGTCGTCGGCGAGGTCCCGTTCGAGGTCGGGCGCTGGGAGGGCCGGGGCGCGCTGCGCACCCTGATCGGCATGAGCCGCACCTACTGCTTCGCCCCCGCCTGGAACCACACCGGCCAGCCCGCCGCGGCGGTCCCGATCGGGTTCACCGACTCCGGGCTTCCCCGTTCGGTCCAGGTGATCGTCCCGCCCAACCGCGAGGAACTGCTGCTCTCGCTGGCGGCCCAGATCGAGGCCGAGCAGCCGTGGACCGGGCGCCGCCCGCCCACCGCCTGACACCGCGCCCGGCATGGCGCACCGGTCCCGCCATGCGGGACTGAGGCGCCAGCGCCGCCGTTCTCGCCCCCCCAATTCCGATTCGCGCGCCCCTTGCCGCCCTAGACTTCGCGCCATGGCGATCGAGCCCGACGCCCGTCGGCGTGCGCACCAGTGGCGCGAGGAGGCGTACTCGCAGGAGCCCGAGCGCGATGCCCTGTTCGAGACGATCTCCGGGCACCCGGTCGAGCCGCTCTACACCGAGGAGGACCTCGCCGGCTGGGATGCCGAGCGCGACCTCGGCCACCCCGGCGAGCACCCCTATACCCGTGGCCCCTATCCGTCCATGTACCGGGGGCGGCTGTGGACGATGCGCCAGTTCGCCGGCTTCGGCACCGTCGAGGAGACGAACCGGCGCTTCCGCTACCTGCTCGACCACGGCCAGACGGGGCTCTCGACCGCGTTCGACATGCCGACGCTGATGGGGCTCGACTCCGATCACTCGCGCTCGCTGGGCGAGGTCGGCGTCGAGGGCGTCGCGCTCGACTCGGTCGACGACATGGAGACCCTGTTCGCCGGGATCCCGCTCGACGAGGTGACCGTCTCGATGACGATCAACGCGCCGGCGGCGATCCTGCTTGCCTTCTACGTCGTCGCCGCCGAGGAGAACGGGATCACGCCCGACCGCCTCGGCGGCACGATCCAGACCGACATCCTCAAGGAGTACATCGCCCAGAAGGAGTGGTGCTTCCCGATCGACCCGGCGATGCGCCTGGTCACCGACATGATCGAGTGGTGCTTGGAGCGGATGCCCCGCTGGCACCCGATCTCGATCTCCGGCTACCACATCCGAGAGGCGGGCTCGACCGCGCAGCAGGAGCTGGCGTTCACGCTCAAGGACGGGTTCACCTATGTCGAGCGCGCGATCGAGCGGGGCCTGGACGTGAACGAGTTCGCGCCTCGCCTGAGCTTCTTCTTCAACGCCCACATCGACTTCTTCGAGGAGATCGCGAAGTACCGGGCGGCCCGGCGGATCTGGGCCCGCGAGCTGCGCGACAGCTACGGCGCCACCCGACCCGAGGCGATGAGGATGCGCTTTCACACCCAGACCGCGGGGGTGAGCCTCACGGCCCAGCAGCCGCTGGTGAACATCGTCCGGACGACGATCGAGGCCCTGGCCGGCGTCCTCGGTGGCACCCAGTCGCTTCACACCAACTCCTACGACGAGGCGCTGGCGCTGCCCACCGAGGAGGCGGTGCGGATCGCGCTTCGCACGCAGCAGGTGATCGCGCACGAGACCGGGGTCACGAACACCATCGACCCGCTGGGGGGCGCCTACTTCATCGAGAGGCTGACCGACGAGATGGAGGACGCCGCCCGGGGCTACTTCCGGCGCATCGACGATCTCGGCGGGATGGTCGAGGCGGTGAAGCGCGGCTATCCGCAGCGCGAGATCGCCGACGCCGCCTTCCGCTACCAGCACGAGGTCGACCAGCGCAAGCGCATCGTGGTCGGCGTCAACGAGCACCGGGTCGATGACGAGGAGCAGATCCCGACGCTGAAGATCGACCCCGAGATGGAGCGGAAGCAGAGAGGGCGCCTGGAGGCGACGAAGGCGCGCCGGGACGGACCGGCCGTCGAGGCGTCGCTCGTCGCGCTGAAGCAGGCCGCGGCCGCCCGCTCCGAGAACCTGATGCCGCACCTCCTCGACGCGGCTCGCGCCCGCGCCTCCGAGGGCGAGATGGTCGCGGCCCTCCAGGAGGTCTTCGGCACCTATACCGAGCAGCCGGTCTTCTGAACGCCTCGGGTCGGGACGCTTCACGCGGCGCAGGCCGGGTATCCACCCGATATGGCCGATCTCAAAGTCCAGCCAAGCGAGGTCGACGGCTGGGATGTCGTCAACGTTGACGACGGTGTCGCCGTCACCAACCATCCCACGCGCGAGGCCGCGGAGGAGGCGGCACGGATGCGCGCGGCCGAGGACTCGCTCAGCGAGGAGAGGGAGGGGGCCGTGAGCGTGGACCCCGCGCACCCGCACGGGATCGACGACGAGCGGACCGGGGTGCGCACCGCCTTCTTCTCCCTGGGCGGGCTGCTGGTGCTTGTGGCGCTGATCGCCGTGATCGTGGCGCTGATCGCCGCGCTCACCGGCTTCGGCTCCTAGCCGGCTTGCTCGGCTACGCTTCCCGCGCCGTGAGCGAGGAAGCGAATGGCCGCAAGATCCGCGTCGTCGTCGCCAAGCCCGGCCTCGACGGCCACGACCGCGGTGCCAAGATCATCGCCCGCGCCCTGCGGGACGCGGGCATGGAGGTGATCTACACCGGCCTGCACCAGACGCCCGAGCAGATCGCCGCCACCGTGGTTCAGGAGGATGCCGACGCCATCGGCCTCTCGATCCTCTCCGGCGCGCACATGACGCTGGTGCCCCGTGTTGTCGAGCTGCTCAAGGAGCAGGGGGCAGAGGACGTGGTGCTGACCGTGGGAGGGACGATCCCCAACGACGACATCCCCGAGTTGAAGAAGCTGGGCGTCGACGAGATCTTCACCCCCGGCGCTCCCACCGACGACATCGTCGAGTTCATCCGCGGTGCGGTCGCCGAGCGCGTCTAGGGCTTCGCGCCAGGAGCTCGCGGGGGCTTGCCCTCGTGTCAATCGCCGCGACCGATTGACTTGTCAGTCAAACGTGCGTTCGACCCGATAAGATGCCCGCCGCCGGCACCCCGAAGCACCTCGCCGGCTGCTCTAGACCGACCCCCAGCGGGCGCCCCAAGGAGGCTCGACTTTGAAGATCTGTTGCCTCGTCAAAGAGGTTCCAGACGCCGCCGTACAGAAGCGGATCGATCCCGAGACCAAGCGGCTCGACCGCTCCGGCGAGAAGAACCTGAACCCCTTCGACACCCACGGCATCGAGGCCGCGATGCAGATCCGCGAGGGCGGCAACGCCGACGTCGACGAGATCGTCGCGGTGACGATGGGCCCGGAGGGCGCCGTCCGCGCCCTCCACAAGGCCGTCGCCCTCGGCGCCGACCGCTCCGTCCACCTCACCGACGGCGCGCTCGCCGGCTCCGACGTCTGCGCCACCGGCTACGCCCTGGCGAGGGTGCTCGAGTCGGAGAGCCCTGACCTGGTGCTCCTCGGCCAGCAGTCGGACGACGGCGAGTGCTACACGATCGGCGCGGTCGTCGCCGACCACCTGAAGATGCCCTCGCTGACGCAGGTGATCAAGATCGACGTCGCCGACGGCAAGCTCACCTGCGAGCGCCAGGCCGAGTACGGCTACGACACGGTCGAGGTCGACCTGCCGGCGGTGATCTCGGTCGGCGACGCGATCAACGAGCCCCGCTACCCGAGCCTGAAGGCGATCATGGGCGCGAAGAAGAAGCCGCTCGACACCAAGGCCACCGGCGACGTCGCGATCGAGGGCGAGCGGGTCGGCGAGGCCGGCTCGAAGACGCAGGTGCTCGCGATCAACCCCCCGCCCGAGAAGGAGGCCGGGGAGATCATCGAGGACGAGGACACGAACGAGACGGTCGAGAAGATCGTCGCCTGGCTCGACGAAAGGAAGTTGATCTAAGTGAGCGACGTAAGGCGCGAAAGGATGTTTGCCCGCCTGGCAAGGCAGGTGTTCTAGATGGGCGGGATCCTGGTCTATGCCCTCCACGACGACGAGGGCAACTTCAACAACAACTCGCTCGGGGCGATCTCCGAGGCGGCGAAGCTCGCCGGCGAGCTTGGCACCGAGGCCGCGGCGCTGGTCGTGGGCGAGGTAGCCGACGACGCAGCGGCCGGGCTCGGCGCCTACGGCGCGGCGAAGGTCTATCGCGCCAAGTCCGTGCCCGAGGGGCTCGCGCAGCCGATCGTCGACGCGATGGCGAAGGTGATCTCCGACGAGGGCTTCTCCTACGCGCTGTTCGGTGGCGGGCTGCTGGGCTTCGAGATCGGGGCCGGCCTCACCGCGCGCCTCGATGCCGGGGTGACGATGGAGGTCACCGCGGTGAAGGCCGAGGACGGGAAGCTCGTTGCCGAGCGTCCGGTGCTCCAGGACTCGGCCGTCGTCGACGTCGGTTACGCCGGCGAGCCGGGGATCATCATCGGGCGCCTCAACGCCTTCGACGTGAACGAGGGCGGCAGCGGCACGGCCGAGGTGGTCGACGTCGACGTCGAGCAGTCCAAGTGGTCGGGGAAGGCGCGCATGGTCACCCGCGGCGAGTCCCGCGGCGAGGACGTCAACATCGAGGACGCCGAGATCCTCGTCGGCGGCGGCCGTGGGCTGGGCGAGAAGGACAACTTCAAGCTCGCCGAGGACCTCGCCGAGGCGCTCGGCGGCGCCGTCGCGGCAACCAGGGCGGTGGTCGACGCCGGCTGGTACCCGTACTCCACGCAGATCGGGCAGACGGGCAAGACGGTTGCCCCGAAGCTGTACCTCGCGGCCGGGATCTCGGGCGCGATCCAGCACAAGGTCGGGATGCAGAACTCCGAGGCGATCCTGGCGGTCAACAAGGACCCGAACGCCCCGATCTTCGAGTTCTGCGACCTCGGGATCGTCGGCGACCTGCACAAGATCCTGCCGAAGCTGACCGAGGCGGTCCAGGCCAAGAAGGGCGGCTGATCGCCGCATGTCCGGGGTAGCGCCCGCGCAGTTCCCGCCGCCGGTCGACGACGTCGAGGAGTTCGTCGGGCCGCCGACGGATCCCGAGGACGAGCGGATCGAGGTCGGTGTGGCGATCGTCGGAGGCGGGCCGGCGGGCCTGGCCTGCGCGATCCGCCTGATGCAGCTTCTGGAGGACGAGCCCGAGCTGGCGGAGTCGCTGGGCGAGGTGCCGGTCGCCCTCGTCGAGAAGGGGAAGACCACCGGCGCCCACACGCTCTCGGGCGCGAACATGCGCCCGTCGGCGATGCGGGAGCTGTTCCCCGACCTCGACCCCTCCGACTGGCCGGTCTACCAGGAGGTCACCAAGGACGCCGTCTACCTGCTGACCAAGCGTGCGGCGCTGCCTTTGGTGCCGATGCCGCCCAACTTCCGTAATCACGGCAACTACGTCACCTCGATCGCGAAGCTCTGCCGCTTCCTCGGCGAGCGGGCCGAGGAGGCCGGGGTGTACGTGCTCGGCGAGACCGCGGCCACCAAGCTGCTGGTGGAGGACCGGGTCGTCCGCGGCGTCCGCTCCGGCGACAAGGGGCGCGATCGCGAGGGCAGCGAGCTGGCCAACTTCGAGCCCGGCTCCGACCTGGTCGCGAAGGCGACCGTTCTCGCCGAGGGCACAGCAGGGCATCTCACCGGCGCAGCGCTCGAGTACTTCGACCTCCACGGCCACCTCCCGCAGCGCTGGGAGCTGGGCGTGAAGGAGGTCTGGAAGGTTCCGAAGCCGCTCGACAAGGTGATCCACACGATGGGCTGGCCGCTGCGAAAGCGCGCCCGCTGGAACGAGTTCGGCGGCAGCTTCATCTACCCGATGGGCGCGGACAAGGTCTGCATCGGATTGGTCTGCGGCCTCGACTACACCGATGCCACCTTCTCGGTCCACGACGCGCTCCAGCAGCTGAAGACCCACCCCTTCGTCCGCAAGATCCTCGACGGTGGCGAGCGCGAGGCCTGGGGGGCGAAGACGATCCCCTCCGGCGGCTACTGGGCGATGCCCCGCAAGCTCGCCGTCCCCGGGATGGTGATCGCCGGCGACTCGGCGACGATGGTCAACGTGCCCGAGCTCAAGGGCATCCACTACGCGATGCACGCCGGGATCTACGCGGCCGAGGAGATCGTCGCCGCGCTGAAGCGCGACGAGGTGGACTTCTCGGGCTATGACGAGCGCGTCCGCAAGAGCCTGATCGGCGAGGACCTCTACCGCTCGCGCAACATGCGCCAGCCGTTCTCCAAGGGATTCTTCCTGGGCGGGCTGATCGCCGGCGGATTGATGACGCCCACCCGGGGCTTCTTCCCGGGCGGGATCTGGAAGCAGGTGCCCGACGCGGAGGAGCGGATGACCTTCGGCGGCGCCGGCGAGCGCTACCCGAAGCACGACGGCGAGTACATCTTCGACAAGCTCTCCTCGGTGTTCGCCTCGGGCAACGCCACCCGCGACGATGCGCCGAACCACATCCGCGTCCAGACCCGCGTGCCGCGCGAGGTCGCCCAGACCTGGGTCTCGATGTGCCCCGCGCAGGTCTACGAGATCCCCGAGGACCAGCTTGAGTCGGGCGCCGCGGAGGTGGAGGTCAAGATCACGCCGTCGAACTGCGTTCAATGTGGCGCGATCACCGCCAAGGGCGGGCGCCTGACGCCGCCGGAGGGCGGCGACGGCCCGCTCTACCAGGAGGTCTGAACGAACTCGGGGTCGCCCCGGACAGCGCGCGTCGTCTTGCGTGACGGGCGCGTGGCGCTGGTCGCCCCGCTGGAGGCGAGCGACCGCGAGCGCTACCTGGCGGGGCTCGAGCGCGTCAGCCCGGACTCGCTCTTCAAGCGGTTCCTGGCGCCGATCGCGCGCCTGACCGAGTCCCAGCTTCGCTACCTGCTCGAGGTCGACCACTCAGACCACGAGGCGCTCCTCGCGGTCGACGAGGACGGGGGAGAGGCGGTCGGCGTGGCCCGCTTCGTGCGTCTTTCCGAGCGGCCCGAGAGCGCCGAGGCCGCGGTCATCGTGATCGACTCGTGGCAGGGGGTCGGTCTCGGCCGGGCGCTGAGCCTGATGCTGGCCGAACGGGCTCGCGAGCTTGGCCTCGCCCGGTTCGAGGCGACCCTGCTGGTGGAGAACAGGGCGATGATGTCGCTGCTTCGTTCGCTCGGGCCGGTGCGTACCGTGGGCCGGGAGGGCGCCGCGGTGGTGGTGACCGTCGAGCTGCCCGACACCGGGATCGGGGAGCACATGGCGGGCGTACTGCGGGTTGCCGCCGGTGGTGGCGTGGAGGTGGCGCCCGAGACCGCCGAGCTGGGCTTGCCGTAAGGCGCTACGGCTCGACCGCCAGAACCGCGGCCGTCTCCCGCATGAACGCCGCGATCGCCTCCGCCAGCCGCTCGGGCTGGTCGAGCGCGACGAACGTCTTCGCGTCCGGGATCTCGACGATGCGGGCGTCGGGAATGATCTCGGCCAGCCGCTCGGCGTGGTCGAGCTTGAAGAAGCGGTCCTCGGGCGCCCAGGCGAACAGGGTGGGGGAGGAGAACGAGGCCAGCCGCCGCGCCGCCTCGATCGTGTGCCGCTTGTCGATCCCAACGGTGAACTTGCGCAGGTCGCGCCGGATCCGCGGGTCGCCGGCGCCCGGCGCCATCCACGAGGCGCTCAGCTCGTCGGGGATCGCGTGCTTTGAGAACGGCGCGAACGTCGCCCGCCGCACGGCCCCGATCCGCAGCGCCAGCCCCATCGCCGCCATCGCCCCGGGGACGCGAGCGATCGAGGTCAGGAGGCCGAACGGCGGCGGCGGGAAGTGCTCCTGGGTGTCGCAGTTGGTGAGGACCAGGCGGCCGATTCGCTCCGGGTGCGAGGTGACCAGGACCTGCGAGATCGCTCCGCCCGAGTCGTTGCCGGCGATCGTGACCCGGTCGAGGTCGAGCGCCTCGAGGAAGCCGGCGATGATCCGGGCCATGCCCGGCGGCGAGAGGTCGGCGTCGGCGTTCATCGGCTCGGCGTGCGCGCCCATCGGCCAGTCCGCGACGACGCACCTGAACTCGGGCGCCAGCGCCTCGGCCGCCCGCTCCCAGAGCCGGCCGTCGACGAGGTAGCCGTGGACGAACACGATCGCCTCTCCGCCGCCGCCGCTGTCGCGGTAGCGGATCGGCCCCTGGGGCAGCTGGATGGTCTCGCTCATAGTTCTCACCCGCCTTTCATACAGACAGTATGTATCTAACATACAAGCTGTATGGTTGTCAAGCCCGCGCGGGAGGAGCGCTCGGCGGCGACCCGCGCCGAGCTGGTCGCGGTGGCGCGCCGTCTCTTCGGCGAGCGCGGCTACGCCGCCGTCGGCACCGAGGAGATCGTCCGCGCCGCAGGGGTCACCCGCGGCGCCCTCTACCACCACTTCTCCGGCAAGGCTGACCTGCTCGAGGCGACCTACGTCGAGATCGAGGCCGAGCTGACCGAGAAGATCGCCACCGCCGCCCTCTCCGGCTCGGACCCGCTCGAGGCGCTTCGCGCCGGCACCGAGATGTTCCTCGACGCCTGCCTCGAGGCCGAGGTCCAGCGGATCGTCCTGCTCGACGCCCCGGCGGTCCTCGGCTGGGAGCGCTGGCGCGAGATCGCCTCCGACCATGGCCTCGGCCTGGTCGAGGCGGCGCTCGCTGCGGCGATGGACGCCGGAGCGATCGCACGGCAGCCACCCCGGCCCCTCGCCCACGTGCTGATGGGGGCGCTGGACGAGGCCGCGATGGTGGTGGCCCGGGCCGAGGATCGCGAGGCCGCTCGCGCCGAGGTCGGCGCCACGCTCGAGGGATTGATCGAGGCCCTCGGTAAGATCGAGCCACGATGAAGGCCGACATCCATCCCGACTACGCGCTCGCCCACGTCCGCTGCTCGTGCGGGAACGAGTTCTACACCCGGTCGACCGAGTCGGAGCTGCACGTGGAGATCTGCTCCGAGTGCCACCCGTTCTACACGGGCAAGCAGAAGCTCGTCGACACCGGTGGGCGGGTCGAGCGCTTCAAGCGCCGCGCCGCCCGCAGCCGCAAGGGCTGAGCCTCCGGCGGTCGAGGTGAGCGGCCCGAATCTCGCCGAGTCCCGGATGCCGGACGGCCTGCCGATCGCCGGCCGCGACGCGCCGGTCGGGGGTCAGGCGGTCCTCGAAGGGGTGATGATGCGGGGCGTCTCGACCTGGGCTGTCGCGGTGCGAAAGCCCGGCCCGCACGGTCCCGACGGCCCGCCGGGCGAGATCGAGGTCACGTCCGAGCCGCTCGTCTCCTGGGCGAAGCGCCACCGGGCGCTGCGGCTGCCGGTGGTGCGCGGCGTCGTCGCTCTGGGCGAGTCGCTCAAGGTCGGCGTCCGCGCCCTGGCCATCTCCACCAACGCCCAGGTCGAGGCGAACGAGGGTGAGCCGAAGCCGATCGGCGGCGTCACCTGGGGGCTGACCGTGGCCGCCTCGTTCGCGCTCGCGATCGGCCTCTTCTTCGTGGTCCCGGTGAGCCTCACCAGCCTGATCAAGGACGAGCTGGGCTCGGCGCTCGTCTTCTGGTTGGTCGAGGGCCTGCTGCGCACGGCGATCTTCATCGGCTACATCGTCGCGATCAGCCGCCTGCGCGAGCTGCGGCGCGTCTTCGAGTACCACGGCGCCGAGCACAAGACGATCTCGTGCTACGAGGCCGGCGACCGCCTGACACCGGCACGAGCCGAGCACTACTCGCGGCTTCACCCGCGCTGCGGCACCAGCTTCCTGCTGATCGTGATGGTGCTGGCGATCTTCGTCTTCGCGCCGATCGGCCTTCCGGAGTGGTACTGGCTGGTGCTCTCGCGCGTGCTCGGCATCCCGCTGATCGCCGGCCTCTCCTACGAGGTGATCAAGTGGGCGGGCCGCCACCGCCGCAAGGCATGGGTGCGGGCCCTGATGTGGCCGGGCCTGATGCTCCAGAACCTGACCACGCGCGAGCCCGACCGGGATCAGCTCGCGGTTGCGATCGGCGCCCTCGAGGCCGTCCTCGCGGTCGAGAGCCACCGGCCCGAGCCCGAGTCGGAGCCGATCGAGATCGTCGCCTAACGACCCGGCTGTCCTGTCGTACGCGTCTTCGGGACGGCGAGGGCAGGACAGCAGCCGGGAAATTCGTTGCGTCCCCGCGTCACACTATGGGCGTGATCGAGCAGCTCGTAGAGCAGATCGAGGACCGCTTCGCGGATCTGGAGCGGCAGATGTCGGACCCGGAGGTGATCGCCGACCGGGAGCGCTATGCCGCGGTCGGCCGCGAGTACCGCGAGCTGGAGTCGGCGTGCGAGCTGGCGCGCTCGTGGCGGACGCTGCGCGACGACCTCGAGGGCGCGCAAGAGCTGCTGGCCGAGGACGGCGACGACGCCGAGCTGCGCCGGGTCGTGACGGAGGCGCCCGCCAGGATCGCCGAGCTCGAGGACGAGATTCGCCTGGCGATGGTCGAGCGCGATCCCAACGACGCCAAGAACGTCATCATCGAGGTGCGGGCGGGCACCGGCGGGGACGAGGCGGCGCTGTTCGCCGGCGACCTGTTCAAGATGCTTACGCGCTACGCCGAGGAGCGGGGGTTCAGGGTCGAGGTCCTCTCGCAGTCGCCGGCCGAGGTCGGGGGCTTCAAGGAGGTCACCTTCGAGATCCTCGGCGAGGGCGCCCACTCGATCTTCAAGTTCGAGGGCGGGACGCACCGGGTCCAGCGGGTGCCGAAGACCGAGTCGCAGGGCCGGATCCACACCTCGACGGCGACGGTCGCGGTGCTGCCGGAGGCCGAGGACGTCGAGGTCGAGATCGCAGACGGCGACCTCCAGATCGACGTCTACCGCTCGTCCGGCCCCGGGGGCCAGTCGGTGAACACCACCGACTCGGCGGTTCGGATCACCCACAAGCCGACCGGGATCGTCGTCTCGATGCAGGACGAGAAGTCACAGCTCCAGAACCGCGAGAAGGCGATGCGGGTGCTGCGGGCGCGCCTGTATGAGCGGGCGCTGGAGGAGCAGCTGGCGGAGATCTCGGCCGAGCGGCGGGCGCAGGTCGGCAAGGGCGAGCGCTCGGAGAAGATCCGCACCTACAACTACCCGCAGGGCAGGGTCACCGACCATCGGATCAAGCTCACCGCGCATAACCTCGACGAGGTGCTCGGCGGCGACCTTCGTGAGCTCACCGACGCGCTGGCGGCGGAGGAGAAGCGCGCGCGGCTGGAGGCCCAGGCCGCCGGCTCGGCGTGATCGCCGCGGCCAGCGCGCGCGAGGCGCTCGCGGCCGCGGTCGACGCCCTGGCTGCGGCCGGGGTCGACAGCCCGCGCCTCGACGCCGAGCTGCTCCTGGCCGAGGCGACCGGCGACGACCGCGCCCGGCTGGCCGCCGACCCCGAACGCGCGGTGAGCGCGCCCTCCGCCCGTCGCTTCGGCGCGATGGTCCGCCGTCGTCTTGCGCGCGAGCCCGTTGCCTACATCCTCGGACGCAAGGGCTTTCGCCGGCTCGAGCTTGCGGTCGACGGGCGCGCGCTGATCCCGCGGCCCGAGACCGAGCTGTTGGTGGAGCTGGCGCTGGAGCTACGCCCGCGGGTGGTGCTCGACGTCGGCACCGGCTCCGGGGCGGTGGCGCTCGCGATCGCCGCCGAGCTCGAGGGCGTGTCGGTGACGGGCGTCGACACCTCCGCCGCTGCCCTCGAGCTGGCCGGTGAGAACGCCGAGCGGCTCGGCCTTCAGGTGCGGTTCGAGCGATTGGTCAGCTCTGGTCGCAGTAGCGACCACGAACGCCCAATCGGTCGCCGCTACGACCTCGTCGTCGCCAACCTCCCCTACGTGCGCGACGACGAGTGGCCGGCGCTGGCGCCCGAGGTCCGCGAGTTCGAGCCGCCCGAGGCCCTGCTCGGAGGCCCCGACGGCCTGCGGCCGATAGCCGCCCTCCTCGCCGATCCTCCAGATTGCGCCGCGATCGCGCTCGAGGTCGGCGCGGGCCAGGCCGCGGCGGTCGCCGGGCTGGTCCGGCGGGCGGACTTCGACCGGGTTGAGACGCGGGCGGACCTCGCCGGGATCGAGCGGCTGGTGGTCGGGCTCCGGTGAGCGACGCGCCTCGCCTCGAGGAATGCGTGCGCTCGGGAGGGGTGGCGCTGTTCCCGGCCGACACCCTCTACGGCCTCGCCTGCGATCCCTCGAACCCCGGGGCGATCGGCCGGATCCACGCGCTCAAGGGCCGCGACGAGGGCAGGCCGTCGGCAGTGATGTTCTTCGCCCCGCTGGCGGTGCGGGAGGTCCTGTCGATGTCGGGGCCGCGAACCCGCGCCGCGATCGGGGCGCTGCTCCCGGGGCCGGTGACGCTGGTGGTCGCGAACCCGCGGCGGCTCTACCCGCTCGCCTGCCGCGACGACCCGGAACGGCTGGGCGTGCGGCTGATCGAGGGGCCGCTGGCCGGCGCCCGCTGTGCCGTCTTCCAGACCTCGGCCA
>Ga0214468_1000371_pt1 | contig 14362 bp, 10 predicted proteins | sample RVTome_9_FD_187334 | JGI IMG/M metagenome (GOLD analysis project Ga0214468, IMG submission 187334) | Soil microbial communities from uranium-contaminated site in the Upper Colorado River Basin, Wyoming, United States - RVT155D38 HiSeq ...
AACGACGGGACTATGACCTCGTCTCCCTCGCCGATCCCCAGGGCGAGCAGCCCGACGTGAAGCGATGCCGTGCCACTCCCGACTGCGATGGCGTGCTCGGAGCCTATGGCGCGGGCGAAGGCGTCCTCGAACCGGGCCACGCGGTCTCCCGAAGCGAGCATGCCAGACTCGAGCACCTCGGTGACTGCGGCGATTTCCTCGGGACCGATCTGCGGCCTCGAGAGCACGATCATGCCGGGACGATCCTTTCGTCTCTCTCCAAGAATTCTGCCCCGGTGTCGGGATCTACCCACATCTCGTCACGCAGCACCAATGGCACCCCTCTCTCGCCGACCCATGCCACCCGTCGCGCCGGGACACCGGCGACCAGTGCATGGGGGAGCACATCCTCGGTGACGACCGACCCGGCAGCAACCAGCGCCCACTCCCCTACCTCGATTCCGCCCAGGACGATCGCTCCTGCTCCCACGGATGCCCCGCGGCGGACGGTCACCCCGACCATGTCCCACTCCGATGGGCCCTTGAGCGTTTCCTCCGGAGTGATGGCACGCGGGTAGGTGTCGTTGGTGAGCACCGCGGCCGGCCCGACGAAGACGCCGGGTTCGAGCACCGCCGGGGCATAGATCAACGCGTTGTTCTGGATCTTGCAGTTGTCTCCGATCACCACCCCGGCGTCCACGTAGGCACCGCGGCCGACGATGCAGTTCTCCCCCACCACCGCGTCTTCCCGGATCTGGGCCAGACCCCACACTCGCGCCGAGCCGGCCACCCGGGCGCGTGGATCCACGTCTGAGTCAGGTGCGTTCAAGATGCTCTCCGTCCATCGAGGGATTCCAAAGCGAGCGAGGGCACGATACAAGACACCGGGTCATCACCACCTGCTTGCCACCCACACCTCCGGGGGTATGGTGGGTTGGGCTGATGTTCCATTGGCTGATCGCCCCCCTCATCGTCGCAGCGACAGCGCCGGTACCGGCACCAGACGACACCGCCCGGCTCGACCTGGTCGACGACTCGTTCTCCTCTCCTCTCTACGTGACCGCGCCAGATGGCGACTCCCGTTTGTTCGTGGTGGAGAAAGGAGGGAAGGTCGAGCTCGTCGTAAACGACCGGGTGGTCGGCACATATCTCGACGCCGGATCTCTCCTGCCCGCCTCTCCGGGCAGCGAGCAGGGCCTGCTCGGGCTCGCCTTCCATCCCGACTTCTCAGACAACGGACAGCTCTACCTCTCCTACACCGACACGGCAGGGCGTCTCGTGGTCTCCGAGGTCGATGTCGACCCCGAAGCGAACTCGGTGAGCATCGCCAACCGGAACACGGTGATCCGCATCGATCAGTTCGCCGCCAACCACAACGGTGGGATGGTTCTCTTCGGACCTGACCGCTATCTGTATCTCGGCGTGGGCGACGGTGGTGGCAGCGGCGATCCCCAGGGCAATGGGCAGAACATCAACACACTCCTGGGGGCGATCCTTCGCGTCAACGTCGACGCAGACGCCTTCCCGGGTGACTCGTTGCGCAACTACTCGGTGCCGTCGGACAATCCATTCGTGGGCCGGTCCGGAGCCGACGAGATCTGGGTCTACGGGCTCCGCAATCCCTGGCGGTTCTGGATCGACGAGCCCACCGGCCGGCTCTACATCGCCGACGTGGGCCAGAACGCCCGGGAAGAGGTCACCATCCTGGAGCCCGGCTCAGAAGGGGCCAATCTCGGTTGGAATCGTCTCGAAGGCACCAGGTGCTACCCATCTGGCGGCACCTGCCAGACCGCAGGCACCGTGCTCCCCCAGGTCGAGTACACCCATTCCGAAGGCGGCAGCATCACCGGGGGGATAGTCTACCGGGGCAGCAGGATCCCCGCTCTTCGCGGCACCTACTTCTACGGCGACTTCGTGTCGGGCTGGGTTCGATCGTTCCGCTATGACGGCTCGGTGCGCGACCACTACGACTGGAGAGGTCGGTTCTCGACCAGTCTCGTGTCTTCCTTCGGTGTCGACGGGCTCGGCGAGATGTACGTCGTCTCCTTGTCGGGCTCGGTCTGGCGGATCGTCGGTGACTCCGCCGGCGGAGACGGCCAGGACGAGATGTTCTTCTACCGCGACGACGGCCTCTACCGCTACTACGACATCAGGTCCGACGGAACCCTCCCATCACCAATCCTCGCCGGAGACGAATACACCAGGGGCTGGAGCTCGATCACCGCAGTCGATCTCGACGGCGACGGCCAAGACGAAATGTTCTTCTACCGCGAAGACGGATTGTTCCGGTACTACGACATCCGAGCCGACGGCCGCATAGGAAAGCCGCTCCTGGCCGGCGACAACTACACACGCGGATGGGGCGCCATCACCGCAATCGATCTCAACGGCGACAGCCAAGACGAAATGTTCTTCTACCGCGAAGACGGCCTCTACCGCTACTACAACATCAGACCCAACGGAACGCTCCCGTCACCGATCCTCGCAGGGGACGAATACACCAAAGGCTGGAACTCCATCACCGCGATCAATCTCCGATGATCGTGAAGTCTCAAGGATGACTCACGAGTGTCGATAGGGACCTGATGAAGTTTGGAGCCCTGGCCTTGGTCTGCGCTGCCCTATTGGCCCCATCCCTTCCCGTTTCCGCCGCTGAGGTGTATCCGATCGTCTTCCCGGTCGCCGGCGCCAATCACTTCACCGACACCTATGACGCCCCGCGTGGAGCAGGTCGGCTTCACGAGGCGACGGATATCATGGCCGACAAGATGACACCGGTCGTCGCTGCGGCCGATGGCACCGTCGGCTGGGTCAGTAGCACTTGCTGTGGCCTCCAACTCATTCACCACGACGGATACCAGAGCTGGTACATCCATCTCAACAACGACACCCCCGGAACTGACGATGGCCAGGGTTGGGGGATCGCTCCCGGAATCGAGGAAGGCGTACACGTAGCCGCCGGCCAACTCATCGGATGGGTAGGGGACAGCGGGAACGCCGAGGCGACAGGCTCACATCTCCACTTTCAACTCCACTATCCCAACGGAGAGAGGTTCAACCCCTACCAAAGCCTTCTGGCCGCCCGAAAGGCCAACCCAGCAGCCGCCGACGAGATCTTCTTCTATCGAAACGACGGACTCTTCAGGTACTACGACATCAACCCCGATGCGACACTGGGCAGCCCTCTCGCCTCCGGCGACGGTTACACGAAGAACTGGAGCACGATCACCTCGATCGACCTGGACGGGGATCGAAACGACGAGATTTTCTTCTACCGGGACGACGGTCTCTTCAGGTACTACGACATCAGACCTGACGGCTACATTCCATCTCCGTTGAGCGCCGGCGACAAGTACACCACGGGCTGGGACTCCATCACGGCGATCGATCTCGACGGAGACGGTCAAGACGAGATGTTCTTCTACCGCAACGACGGCCTCTTTCGCTACTACGACGTCAGGCCCAGTGGCGAGATCCCAAAGCCGATGCTGGCCGGCGACGGGTACACCAAGGGATGGGATGCCATCACTGCGGTGGACGTCGACGGCGACGGACAGGACGAATTGTTCTTCTATCGCAAGGATGGGTTGTACCGGTTCTACGACGTCCGACCGACGGGACACATCGGATCACCGCTCCGCGCTGGGTCCGACTACCCCAAGGACTGGTCCTCGATAACGGCGATCGACCTGAACGGGGACGGCAACGATGAGATGCTCTTCTACAGGGCAGACGGCACATTCAACTTCCACGATGTCTCCGCCAGCGGTCTGCTCGGCGACCCGATTCTCTCAGGCGACAGCTACACCGCCGGGTGGGACTCGATAGCCTCGGTGAACCTTGACGGTTAGACAAAGCGAGGGGGGATGGCGTTTGAGCAAATTCGTGAGCAGTCTGATGGGATTGGCTCTCTTCATCTCCATCGCTCCCAGTGCAACCGCAGCTGACACTCCTGTGCCCGTGGAGTCGCTGGACCCACCCGTCCGAGTAGACACGGATTCGCCGTTGCAGCCCCTTATATACAACGGGGAGGCGGTAAGCAATCCTGGTTGGGTCGTCTCTATCATCACTTCGGGCTTGTATACCTGTTCCGGGACTTTGGTCCATGCCCAATGGGTCCTGACCGCCGCCCACTGCGTTGATGACGCCGATTCGTCTTTTCGCATCAACGTCGGAGGAAATTCCTGGTTCGATGGCGCTCAGCGTCAACTCTCTGCCATCCATATCCATCCTGGGTATAGCTCCTCCGACCTCGCGTCCGTTGATCTGGCCATGGTCCGACTCAACTCACCGGTTTCGGGAGTGTCCCTGCCCAGCCTCGTGTCCAACCCCTCCTGGCCTGTCATCGACCAGGTTCTCCTGGTGATGGGATGGGGTCGGACCTTCGATAACTCACCGCCAGCCACCGAACTCCAAGGTGCAGGTGTGTTCGTCAACAGCGATCGAACTGGAGTAATGGGCGGCTGGCCGCACTGCAACGATGGGCTACTGGCGGCCTCCGGCTACGAAGACTTCTGTTTCAGCTCTGACGCATGGGCGTGTAGCGGCGACTCAGGAGGTCCGTTGGTGGGGTGGTCGTCCCCGGGCTCGAGCGCCGGGCCAGTCAAAACCCTTTACGGCCTCACCTCGTACGGCGACGCGAGTTGCAGTTCCGCCTTCTTCGATAGTGTCGCCCAAGCAATTGGACCCTACGTCGGGTGGATCCGCAACTTCTATACCGTCACCGCCGGACCCGGCGACGAGATGTTCTTCTACCGAGAGGACGGTCTCTACCGGTACTACAACGTCTCCAACACCGGTGCACTGAGCAAGCCGATCGCAGCAGGGGACAACTACACCAAAGGCTGGAGCTCGATTACGGCGCTCGACCTGGATGGGGACGGACAGGACGAAATGTTCTTCTACCGAAACGACGGCCTCTACCGCTACTACAACATCAGACCCGACGGACAAATCGGGTCCCCCATCCTCGCCGGAAACGGATACACCCGAGACTGGGACGCCATCACCGCAGTAGACCTCGACGGAGACGGACAAGACGAAATGTTCTTCTACCGAAACGACGGCCTCTACCGCTACTACAACATCAGACCCGACGGACAAATCGGGTCCCCCATCCTCGCCGGAAACGGATACACCCGAGACTGGGACGCCATCACCGCAGTAGACCTCGACGGAGACGGACAAGACGAAATGTTCTTCTACCGAGACGACGGATTGTTCAGGTACTACAACATCAGACCCGACGGGAACCTGGGCAGTCCACTCCTCGCCGGCGATGGGTACACGACAGGATGGAACTCGATCACGGCAGTCGACCTGGACGGCTGAAACTCAGAAGCCTCACACCAAATAGAGGCGACGCCTGCGAGGCATCGAGCCGGACGCCTCGGATGGACGGTCCCTATGAAGTTTCGATGACCCACCCGCAGAGCACCATCTCGACAACGGGGCGCTGGAAGTGAACCAATCGTCATTGATCGGTCTTCCTTGACCCAGAAACAGTAGGAACCCGAGCGCGTCCACCAGGCCACGAGCCTTTTCCAGCCGAGCCGACGGCCCCAAATTTCTTGCTAGTCAGGTGATGCACCTTCCAGAGACTCCTGAGTCTGTGCCGCTGCAAGGATGGTCAACCCAAACCGCCGACAGCCAGTGCTCCAGCAACCACCGTCACGCCGGTGGCCACGGCAGCCTGACGTGTGAGCCCCGGTGCCGTTCCCTTCGCCATCGCGTCCCCTAGGAATACCTCCGCCACGCGGGACTCACGCATGGTGGTTCGGAGAATGGCAACGGCCATCCAGCCAATACCGACCAATGGAAGGGCGAGGAAAACGAGACCGACGCCGTCGGGCAGGGGGCTCCAGGCAAGAACGGACCGGACGCGGTCGACCACTCCGTCGCCTGCCCAAAAGCCGTTGAGCATCGAACGGGCGAGTATGAGATGAACGGCCGCACCGGCGGCGATCGCGGCGGCGACTACCCAGGCCCGAGCCCTACGAGGCACGACCTGTACCACGAAGAGACCGAGCAGAACAGCCAGGGGCACGAGGGCCGCGTAGAGGTAGCGCCCCTGCATTGCTGCGTACCGACCTGTTCGCATGTAATGCGCCAGGGTGGTACGTAGAAGGAGAGCCACTTGCACGATCCACAACATACCGAGCAGAAAGACCACAGTTCTGTGGCGGCGCCGGCGGACGGCGACGATCACCATCGCCGCTGCGGCCAGCACGACAGCCACTGTCAGCGATGTGACCAGCCAGTCAGCGAGAGTAACCCCGGTGCGTCGCCCCGGTTGGCCCCAGAACGTTCCCGCCACCCGCTCGTACCAAGTCTGTAGGAAGGGACCAAGCGGCGTTTCCGCATCCTCGATGACATTCCGCTGGCTCGAGGTCGGTTGTGGATCGGCGAACCGTATTACGTTTCTTAGATGCCAACCGGCGCCTCCGAGAGTGATCACGGAAGCCAGCCCAAAGCACTTCAGAGCCTCGCCGCGCCGGCCCGCGCGCCACGCAGGGATCGCTGCAACAAAGACCACGAGCATGACCCATGGCAACAGTGTCGCTCCGGTGCTCTTCGACCAGGCGGCAACGGCGGCTCCTCCGGCGGCCACGGCGGCACTCCAACAACTCGGGTGCTTGAGATGGACTAGACCGGCCGACACGGCGATCGCCGCGCCAAGAATCATGGTGGCGTCGTTATTCACAACGGCGCCGATGTAGCTCAGCATTGGAATTAGCAGCAATACGGCCGAGGCCATGACCCGTCCTAGCGGGGACGCATCCAATACCCCGGCCGCAGTGGAGGCGAGTACTGGTAGAGGTGCGATGAGAACCACCGAGATCAGGCGATAGAGCCACACTTCCCGGTCCCAGCTCCAAGCTTCCTGTGGAAGGGCCGCACCGGCGAGCGACCCAGCCGAGGAGACCAGGACATAGTAGAAAGGGGGGTGTTGGGTCAGATGATTGCTGCGGGAATTGGCCGCCGACCCCTGTGTCTCGGCCAGTTCTTGGAACGTCGGACGCAGATGTCTGGGCTGCGCCTGATCTGCTGAGAGGGGCGGTCGGGCCCCGCCAAGCTCGGAATCGCGAGGTGGAAGTACGAGCCGTGTGCTCGCCAAGACACCGGGATCGATAGGCACCCTCATACGAGGGTCCGGGAAGCCGAGCGAAGAGCCATAGTACTTGACCATGTCCACATGGTTCCGCTCGTCAGGCGCCCTGTAGAAGGGTCCGAGAATGGAGAAGGCGAGGCTGAATGCCACCGCTACTCCGGTGATCCACCACACCAGTGGATGGTGCCCACGCCACCATCCCAGATGCTGAGGTGACGGATGGGATGTAGAGATCATCGCAGACGGCAGACCCTAGTGATACCGCCGGTCCCGCTCGCAGCGCTATCGGGTTACCTTCTCCAGTTCGTGACGGAGCCGTCTGCCCTGTGCATCCAGTCCGAAGTCCTCGACGAACTTCGTTCTCCCTCCAGATCCAAGCTCGTGACGAAGTACCTGATTCTCCATGAGAAGAGCGATGGACTCTGCCAGTGCGGGGGCATCACCGGTGGGACAGACCGCAACCTGCCCGCTCAGAACTCCGGTCACCGCTGAGGTGCTCCCGGTGAGAGTGGGGCGCCCGCAAGCCAGGGCTTCGAAGACCTTGTGAGGGATGACACGGTCGGCTTTGTCCGAGGTCCCGAAAATCCCGAGGCACAGCGCAGCACCCGCAAGCTCACGGACGAGGTCGGGCTGTGGGAGGAAGTCGACGAACTCGATGTTCGAGGCATCCAGACTCTCTGCGAGCTGCAATGCGGCTTGCTTGTCCTGCCCACTGCCGATGAGACGGAAACGGTATCGGCTCGACCTGAGCGCCGCGGCCGCTCTGATTATCCACTCAACCCCTTGTAGCGGAACGAAAGTCCCGTAGAAGACGATGAGGTCGTTGTCCACATTCACTTCCTCGATCGGTCGGAACACCGACTCGTCTGCTCCGAGGTAGAGGACTCCGAATCGGTCCAGTGGAAGTCCAGCGAGATCAGCGTGAAAGCGAGCATGGGCAGGACAGTCAGCAATGACCCGCTGAGCGAGCCTCATCGACACGCTGTCGACGACGCGGGCAAGACGGGCGATCGAGGACCCGCGAGCTGCCAGACTCCGATCATCGATTGCGGTGTCGTAGAGCGAGATGAAGATGTCGAAGACAACCGGACGTCGCTTCAGAGACGCGACGAGCTTGACGAAGGGGACATCGAACCAGCCTGGATACGAGACCAGGTAGATGTCTGGCCGAGGTGCCGCCAACAGCTTGACCACCAAAACCGGATAGACGACCAGCATCCGCAGTATGACCTTCAGGCGAGCGTCTGTAAAGGCGCTGACTCGGTCTTTCGGCCACAGGTTCACCCGAACCTCGCGATAATCGATGGTCGCCGCCTCGAGGTACTCCCGCAGTCTCTTGTTGCGTTCGAATGACGGCTCGAAGGTGCCGGTCCAGCAGACCCGCATCATTCCAGGTCGGCTTCGGTGTCCCAGGATGGTGGGAGCGACTTCCTCACTTCAATAGAGGTGAAGGGGGCGCTCGCCCTCGGCCCGACCTCTTTGGCCCAGTCGGCCATCGCACCGATGCCCATTTCGAGGCTGGTCGACTCTGTCACGCCGAAGACCTCGCGAACCTTCTCGTGGGATGAATACGCGTGCAGAACTTCATGCCGCTCGGGAAGGAACTCGATCTCGGGCTCCGTGCCGAACGCTTGGGCCACCACGCTGGCCAGCTTCAAGACGGAGTGTGGTTGATCGGCGCCTATATTGAACACTTGGTTAGCCGACTCCGGTTTCTCGATCGCCCGAGCAATGATCGGGGCGACATCTCCTATATACGAGAACGCCCGCGTTTGGGTCCCTTCGCCGAAGATGGTCATCGGCTCTGAGCTCATGATTTGGTTCATGAATATTCCGACGACGTTCCGGTACCGGTCGGCGGTGTTCTGGTTCTCTCCGTAGACGTTGTGCGGTCGGAAAATCGTGTAGTCGAGACCGAAGTATCTCTGGGCCGAATCGAGGTCCATCTCCACTGCCATCTTGGCAATCCCGTAGGGGTCGATTGGCCTCATCGGCATGTTTTCGCGCATCGGCAACTCCGCCTCCCCGTACACAGCAATGGAGCTGGTGAACACGAACCTCTTGACCTCGTGTCTGATCGCGAGACTGATGAGGCCGGCGCTTGCCACGACGTTGTTCTCGTAGTTGAAGCGGCGAATGTGGTGCGATAGCCCTTCAGCTGCATAGGCGGCGAGGTGGAACACATACTCGAAGCCATGCTTTTCGAACAGCTCTCCGAGAAGCTCGAAATCCACCGCCGAACCATTCACGAACTCGGCGCCACCCGGCACATTGTCGACGAATCCCCCGCTCAGATCATCGAGTACCACCACATCGTGGCCCGACGCCAATAGAGACCTGGCCACATGGGATCCCATGAAGCCAGCCCCACCTGTCACAAGACATGCAGACACGTTGTTCAACTCCCTTGTAGCGGCGACGTACGGTAGAGGCGATCAACCCTCGCAGCGGAACTCACATCAGTCGCCGACCGCGGCAACTGCCACGTAGCCCACGCCCAGATCGGTGCTTCGGAATGGTGCCTGGATCACCCCGAACGGTCGTGCCGCCATCGCAACAAGTGCTCCAAACGGACCCTTGGGTTGGTGGAGCCGACCACTTCCCGAGGTGCCCACGTCGGCGGTGCCCTCGCCCCGGCGGGCTCTCACGTTTCGCACCCACTCTAAAAGGTATCCGGCCGGCATCCCCCATGTGTCGATCGCGATGACCCTGTGCCCCGTGTTCTCGATCAGGTCCCCCAGCGAATCCCTCGTATAGCGACGAACGTGGCCGACGAGACGGTCGCAGGCGTCGAATCGTTCCGGGTCAGCAGGGACCGAAACCATGATGTGGCCACCCGGTTTCACCCACTCCGACCACGATTTCAAGCTCTCGTGATCGTCCTCGAGATGCTCGAGAACCTCGAACGCCACCAGCAGATCGAACTCTCGGTCTGGAATCTCCGGGATGACTCCGTTAATGACCCGACCCCGTGCCAGCTTCTCGATTCGGCTCTCGGCCACGCCGAAAGAAACCGGATCCGGCTCGTAGCCCCGGTACTCATGAGAGCTGGCCAGACGGCAGGCCATCGCACCCATGCCGCAGCCGGCCTCGATCACCGAGGATGGTGTGAGCGTCCGCAGCCAGCGATTGATCAAAGGTAACCGGAGGGACGCACTGGGGCTCAGAGGTGGATAGCGATTGGCAACCAGGTCAGACCCTCCTCACAAACGCCATGATGACAGACTCTGCATTGACAACTGAAACAGGGGAGTTGGTCGAATCGTGATCACTGCCACATCGTGCTCGACCGTTAGGCTACGAATCGATGATTCTCCCGCTATCACATTGACGGCTTCCACGTTGACGACCCGCGTCGTGGTGGCAAACCAACACGGAGACAACCGGGGCGACGAAGCGGCGATGCGTGGGATGGTCGAGCAACTCTCCACTCGACTCTCGGATGCCGAGATAACCATCCTTCACCAGTTCGCCGACTCCAACAGCGCAGTAGCCTTCGACGTCCCGGTCGAATACCTCGCACTCAAACTCCCCATCTTCGAAGGGATTCGCCTGGCCGGCTTTGCCTTCCTCGAGTCTCTCCGGCTCCCCGGGGATTGGCTACTCGGTCGCCGTGGGCGCCACATCGTCGATCGATACCGGTCCGCCAGACTCATAATCTCCGCACCTGGTGGCCCGTATTTTGGGGATCTCTACGCCGATCACGAGATCGTCCACTGGTTCTACGTTTGGCTTGGGCGAGTCCTTGGTCGCCCCCTGTTCCTCTACGCGCCTTCCGTCGGACCGTTTGACAACGTCCTTCTGAAGCCGGTTCGTCGAAGGGGATTTCGATGGTTCGACGCCATCGCCCTTCGGGACGGGGTGTCCGCCGAGTACCTAAGAAGCTTCATGGGCGATGATTTCGAGTTCGAAGTCACCGCCGATTCGGCGCTCCAAGATATGCCCCTTGATTCCGAATGGGCTCCGGCAGACGACGCGGTGTTCCGGCTCGCGGTAGCAGTCCGCGACCCCGGCGAGTCATTCCGCGAGGGCTATGACGCTGCTGTCGTCGCCGCCATCGACGCAGTGTGCAAGCGGCTGGACACGAAGGTGGTCTTTCTGCCTCAACTTCATGGTCCACGCCACCGCGACCAACCCTATCTCCAGAGCCTGGCCGCTCGAGTGCGAGGTGCCAGGTCTGTCCATGTGGAGTCCGGCGACAAAATCGACAGCAGAGACCACCGTCGGATCATCGCTCGAGCGGACCTCGCCATCGCCGGCCGTTACCACCCGGCCGTGTTCTCGGTCGCTGCAGCGACACCTGTTCTGGTCATCCCTTATGAGCACAAGTCGCTGGGTGTGGCCAGGCAGGCAGGGATCGAGAGGTGGGTGATCGACCACACCGAGGCTCGAGCCGACAACCTCGTGCCGATGATCGAGGAGATGATGGGAAATCTCGACGATATCAGGCAGGGACTCCGCACCCATCAGGATGAGATGCGCCGTGCCGCCCTCCGTACCACCGACATGGCCATTGCAGTCGCAGGTGAGCAATGACTTTGCATGGCATTACAGCTTTCATCGATGCCCGGCCCAACGTGGTCGACTCCTTTGAGAAGGAGGGCCAGGTGCAGGGGCGGACCCTCCAGCGGGTCCTCTCGAGAAATAGGGTTGCCGTGCTCACCGATGGAGGTACCGGACGGGCCCTCCGGTCCTGGGAGGACAGCGATGCGCTGACGGTCGCATTCGGATCAGGAGTGGCATTCCTATCCGAGCCGAAGGCTTTGATAGGTCCGGCTGCCGAGAACGCGATCTATAGCGATGTATCAGACCTGGTCGCCTTTCATGTGGACGGTGAGAACGTGCGGGCGATCACCGGAAGTGGCGTACATCGACTCTATCGTCGTGACTTGCCCTCGGGCGGCTCGGTGATGTCGAGTCACCTCGCCTCTGTCGTGACCGCCGAAACTCCGGCTCAGGTTGACCGCTCCTACGAGGATTTCCTTCTTGGGTTCGGCTTTCTCCCCGACGGCAGGACGATGTTTGAAGGAGTGACCGAGCTTCCCGCATCCTCGCTCCTCGAACTAAGTGATGAGCGTGTCGAGAAACTCACTGTGGAGGTAGACCAAAGAACGACAGGCGCCGACCTGCTCGAGGCGCTGCTCGCGGCGGTTGAGCGTCAGTCAGAGGGAGTCGATCACTGCGCGGTGTTCCTTGGCGGGTTCGATTCGGCGCTCGTTTGCGCCCTGCTCAAAAAGTTGGGTAAGCAGGTCACCGCTTACACATTCGACTTCGGCGACCCGGCTTTCAACCAGTCGCACACCGATCTGGTGACGGATGCTCTCGGAATCGAACACCGCTGGGTGACAATCGACGTCGACAGGATGCGAGCTGGGTTCGGGGACTTGCCCAACATTCTGAACTCGCCAGGCGCCCAGCCCCACTATCAGTTGCATACCGTCTTCGCCGCCGAAGACATTCGGGAAGATGGGCTCCAAACCGCGTTCACCGGGGATGGGTGTGACGCTCTCTTCCTGGGCTACCCGACCATCAGAGCGCGGTCGAACCTCATGTCCAGACTGCGCCGGATTCCGGCTCCGGTCGCCGGAATCTTGACGCGAATTCTCGGAATCGGCATCATTGACCGACGTCTGGGGCACGTCGCCCGGACCGCACGCTCGGTCATGCGTGCCTCGACCCTTGGCTATCCGGCATCCGGGCATCTCCCAACCCAATACCTGGATGAAGTCAGCCTGCACCGCCTCCGTGAGGACGAGGGCGTCCCCTCCGCCGAGACGGTGGCAGAAATCCGCACCCGCCTTGCGGCCGGAATGGAGGAGATGGATCCAATGCGGCTGGCTTTCCTCGGGAACGCTGCTACCAGCGCCAGCCGAGTGAAAGTCGACAGCGCGATCATGCGCGCCGGCGTTGCTCAATTCACGCCGTACAAGGACCCAGCTGTGGTCCAGGAGGTGATGGATCTTCCCCGTTCGGCGCTCTTGTCCGAGGGGTCGAACCGGAGCGACCTCGGCAAGCAGTATCTCATCGAGGCGGTCCTCGGCACTGGCTTGCTGCCCGAGGAGGTCGTCCTGCAACCAAAGCAGTCACCGGTCACATCGCCCATCGACAACTGGTACATGAACGACTTGCGCTCAGAGGTTCTGGAGCAGTTGGAGTCGTTGCCGTTCGAATGGGACCGGGCCTATGTGGAGAATCTGCTTCGACCGAAGCGAGCTGAGGACTGGTACCGCAACCGCATCGCCCTGTCTCCGCACGCCCTCCAGGCTGTGGGCATGCTGGTCACTTATGCAGGCTTCTCCCGACTCTCAACCTGAAGAAGAGAGAGTGGCCGGAGACCGGCCACCTCGATCCAAACGACTTCTGCTCTGGATCGTCACCCTCGTCACCCTGGGTGGCGTGGTCTGGTATCTCTCGACCCAGTGGGATCAGCTCGAACCGCTGATTCAGGTTCCGCCCGAACAGATCCTCGTGGTTGGGGTCCTCTTTGCCGTTGGCATACTGCTCAACGCACTCGAGTTCTGGGTCTTGTACCGGCGATTGGGCGCGGCGATTGGCATAGTGGAGAACTGGCTGCTCTACGGCGCCGGTCAGCTGCTCAATCATGCCCCAGGGCAAGTCGGCACGGTGTATCGGTTCGGATACTTGAAGGCGGTCCACCAACTCTCTTTCGCCCGATCAGCCAGTGGGTACGCAGCCAATCTGCTGCTCACGTTTCTATCAACTGGAGTGGTCGGCCTCGTCGCCGCGCTCTTGATGGGTAGCCTTCATGGGGCGTGGTCTTGGGGTCTCGTCGCCATCTTCTCCGGCCTGATCGTGGTAGCCGTGGCGGCCCTCGTAGTCCATCTACCGACAACGACACGCGAGGGAAGGCTGGCGCGAACCTGGCTGCGGTTCCAGGACGGCTGGTCTGAGATCACCAAACACGGCCAAACTGCGCTCATCGTCGTCCTCATCGAGCTGATCAAGTACGCGATACTCGCCGTGCGCATGAAACTCGCCTTGTCATGGGTCGGCGTCGATGAACCATATTCATTCTTCCTCGTGATCGCGGCCGCCACCGGGATCGTGACATTCGTTGCCCTTACCCCTGCGGCCATCGGCCTCAGGGAGCTGGCAATCGGGTTTACGGCGGCGGCTCTCGGCGTCCAGTTCGATATCGCTCTCTTGGGAGCAACTCTGGACCGTGCGGTGATGTTCATTTGGGTCGTCCTGATCGGCGGTGCCGGCCTTGTCTACACCGCACACCGGATGGCCGACGCGAGACGACGGGCA
>Ga0214468_1000372_pt1 | contig 14322 bp, 11 predicted proteins | sample RVTome_9_FD_187334 | JGI IMG/M metagenome (GOLD analysis project Ga0214468, IMG submission 187334) | Soil microbial communities from uranium-contaminated site in the Upper Colorado River Basin, Wyoming, United States - RVT155D38 HiSeq ...
TGGTGCTCGGTGGCATGTTCGAGCGCATCCATCCGCTCGTCGCCGAGCGGATCGACGCGGTCCTCGACGAGCGGGCCCTTCCGGCCTCCCGCGAGCTCGTCACCGTGGTGCCGGCGGCGCTCGGCGCCGACGGTCCGGTGCTGGGAGCCGCGGAGCTCGCATTCGAGCCATTCCTGGCCGATCCGGCCGCCCACCTGCGGCCGGCGCGCTCGGTGGCGAGCGCATGAGCGACCTCAACCCGGTTCACGGTCCCCGACGGCCGCAGGGCCGCGCCGGACCGCCCGATGCAGCGCGACGAGGAGGGGATTGACAGGAGAGTAGCCTACTGCTGGCGCACCATCGAAGATGGCCCATGTACTGGGAACGGAGGACGACGAACGCCATGGTCATGCGAAAGCTTGCGGCACTGCTCGCCGTGCTGGCGCTCACCCTTGCCGCCTGCGGAGGCGACGGTGGGGCCGCATCGGACGAGCCGACGGCGGGGGGCCCGGACGGCACGGGGGCGGCGACCGGCGACTGCACGGTCGCGGTCTCGTGGAACAACTTCCAGCAGCCGCGCTGGGCAGCGACGGACCAGCCGAACATTCGGGACGTCGTCGAAGCTGCCGGCGGCACGTACATCGACGCCGATGCCAATCTGAGCAACGAACAGCAGCTGACCGACATCAGCAACCTCATCGGGCAGGGCGCCGACGTCCTGATCCTGCTGGCGCAGGACCAGAACGCGGTCCTGCCGGGGCTCCAGGAGGCCAAGGACAACGGGATCCCGGTCATCGCCTATGACCGGCTGATCGAGGACGAAGAAGTCCTCTACATCACCTTCAACAACGTGGGCGTCGGCGAGGCCGAGGCCACGGCGATCCTCGAGGCCGTTCCGGAGGGCAACTACGTCCTCATCAAGGGCGACCCGGGCGACCCGAACGCGTCGACCTTCCTGCCCCAGGGCTGGGACAACGCCGGCCTGAAGGAGAAGGTGGATGCCGGTGAGATCACCGTCCTGAACATGTCGGGCGAGAACTGGCCCGAGGATGCGGGCACCTACACCGAGGCGTGGGACACCCAGACCGCGCAGGAGAACATGGAGGCGATCATCGACGCCGCCGTGGCCGATGGCGAGACGATCGATGCGATCCTCGCCGAGAACGACAGCACCGCGCTCGGCGTGGTGGCTGCCCTCGAGGCGAAGAACTACGGCTTCCCGCCGCTGAGCGGCCAGGACGGCGACCCCGCCAACCTGAACAACGTGGCGCTCGGCAAGCAGTACGTCGACGTCTGGAAGAACAGCAACGAGCTCGGCAAGGCCGCCGGCCAGGCTGCGATCCAGCTGTGCGAGGCCACGGCGATGGCGGACATCGCCATCGACGTCGACGAGTCGGTGGCTCCGCTCGACGGCAACAGCCCGACCGGCTTCGAGACGCCGGGCGGCAACACCGTCCAGTCGATCATCCTCCAGCCGACCCCGATCACGGCCGAGGACCTCGGCCAGGTCTTCGAGGCCGGGTGGTACGCGTCGAAGGAGGACATCTGCGCCGGCGTCACCGAGGACGATCCCGGTTGGGAGCCGTGCCAGTAGGGTCGCGACGGTGACGTCCTGACCCAGCCAGTGCCTGCGCCCCCGGAACTTCGGGGGCGCAGGCCGCATCAACCCCAGCTCCAGGAGGGCCATCGTGGCGAACGTGGCCGGCACGGCACCGGCTCCAGGGAGGGCGGAGACGGGGGAGTCCCGCTCGGGCCTGCGCGGACTCGTCGCGGCGACGGAGATCGACCTTCGCCTGTTCGGGATGCTCGTCGCGCTGGCGTTCATCCTGCTCGCCTTCAACCTGCTGACCGACGGCAGGTTCTTCAGCCCGGGCAACATGGTCACGCTGACGGTGCAGGCCATCCCCGTGGCCATCCTGGCGACCGGCATGGTGCTCGTCATCGTGTCGCGCAACATCGACCTGTCGGTCGGGTCGGTGACCGGTCTCATCGCGATGACCTACGCGGCGCTCATGACCGACTGGCTGCCGAACGCCCTGGGCATGGGCGCGGACTTCCCCTTCCGCTGGCTGATCGCCCTCGGCATCGGCATCGGCCTCGGCGCCGCGATCGGAGCCGTCCAGGGGTTCATCATCGCGTACGTCGGCGTGCCCTCCTTCGTGGTCACCCTGGGCGGCCTGCTCTCGATCCGCGGCGCCATCTGGTACTTCTCCAACGGCGCCGCCGTCACCGGGCTTGACCCGACCTTCCGGCTCCTCGGTGGCGGCGGTCGTGGGTCGATCGGCGAGATGCTCACCTGGGGGATCGGGATCGTCGGCTGCGTCGCCGTGGTGGCCGCGCTCTGGAACAGCCGGCGGCAGCGTCGCCGGTTCGGCTTCCCGGTGCGCCCGATGTGGGCCGAGCTGACGCTCGGCGCCCTCGGCTGCGCGGCGATGCTCGGCCTGTCGTGGTTCGCGAACGGCAACTACCTGGCCCCGGCGCTCGCCGCCGAGTACGCGCAGCAGCACGGGATCGTCGAGCCGCCGGGCGGCCTCAAGGTCCCGGCGGGCTACCCGCTGCCGATCATCCTCCTCATCGGGGTCACGGTGGTGATGGCCTGGATCGCCACGCGGCGTCGGTTCGGCCGCTACGTCTACGCGTACGGCGGCAACCCGGACGCGGCCGAGCTGGCCGGCATCAACACGCGCTTCACGATCCTCAAGACCTTCATGCTGATGGGCGTGCTCGCGGCGCTGTCGGGCGCCGTCGTCGCCGCCCGCCTGAACGGGGCGACGCTCGACATCGGGAGCAGCTACGAGCTCTACGTCATCGCCGCGGCGGTCGTCGGCGGCACGTCGTTCGCCGGCGGGATCGGCACGATCCCCGGGGCGGTGCTCGGCGCGTTCGTGATGCAGGCGCTGTCGTACGGGCTCGCGTTCATGGGGGTCAACTCGCCCGGGCAGAACGTGGTCGCCGGCATCGTTCTCATCCTCGCCGTGGCGTTCGACTCGTGGAACCGCCGACGGGCGACGTCATGAACGAGGGAGCAGCACCGATGACCGTCGAGACGCAGACCACGGGCACCACCCCGCTCGTCGAGATGCGCGACATCCGGGTCTCGTTCGGCGGGGTGCACGCCGTCGCCGGTGCGAGCGTGGATCTCCACGAGGGGGAGATCGTCGGCCTCGTCGGCGGGAACGGCGCGGGCAAGACGACGCTCATGAAGACCCTGTCCGGCGCCCACCCCGCCGACTCCGGCGAGATCCTCGTCAGGGGCGAGCGGACGCACATCACCAACCCGCGCGAGGCGAAGAGCTACGGGATCGAGACGATCTACCAGACGCTCGCGCTCGCCGACAACCTCGATGCGCCGTCGAACGTGTTCCTCGGACGCGAGCTGACCCAGGGCGTCGGCTCGCTCGACGACAGCGCGATGGAGGATGCGACCCGCAGGGTGATGGGCCGCCTCAATCCGAACTTCGACAACTTCAAGGCTCCCGTGGTGTCGCTCTCCGGCGGGCAGCGCCAGTCGGTGGCCATCGCGCGGGCGGTCCAGTTCAACGCGAAGATCATGATCATGGACGAGCCGACGGCGGCGCTCGGCCCCGCGGAGACCGAGCAGGTGAGGCAGCTGATCCGCCAGCTGAAACAGGAGGGGATCGGCATCTTCCTCATCAGCCACGACATCCACGACGTCTACGACCTGTCGGACCGGATCAGCGTCATGTACCACGGCCGGATCGTCGACACGGTCCGCAAGGAGGACGTCGACGCCGATGCGGTGCTCGGGATGATCATCCTCGGCAAGCGGCCGGGCGAGGCCACCCAGGAGGAGCTCGCCACCCTGCACTGACGAGGGCAGGGTCACATCCGGGGAAAGAGGGGAGCGAGCGCCGGGTAGAGCTCGCGGTGGAGCGCGTGACGTTCCGCGTAGACGGCGCGGTCGGGGCCCGGCTCGGCCATCGGTGTGACCGAGACCGCCGCCCGGACGACCTCGTCGACCGACGTGAACATGCCGGCCGCCGGCGTGGCGAGCAGGGCGGCGCCATAGGCCGCACCCTCCGTCGTGCCGGTGCCGACGAGCTCCACGTCGAGGACGTCGGCCAGGATCCGGCGCCACAGGGCGCTCGCGGTCCCGCCGCCGGAGGCACGGACCTGGGTCGGGGGTGGCATGCCGGCGGCGCGCATGGCCTCGAGCCCGTCGCGGAGGCCGTAGGCCACGCCCTCGAGCACGGCCCGCGTCATGTGGGCACGGGTGTGCGACACGGTCAGGCCGATGAACGCGCCGCGCGCGTTCGGATCCGGATGAGGGCTCCGCTCGCCGGTGAGGTAGGGGAGGAACCAGAGGCCGTCGCTGCCCGCCGGCACGCCGGCCGCCTCCTCGTCGAGGGAGCGGAAGGAGACGTCCGGGGCGAGCGCGTCACGGAACCAGCGCAGGCTGCCGGCGGCCGACAGCATGACCGACATGAGGTGCCAGCGACCGGGCACGGCATGGCAGAACGCATGGACCCGCCCGCGGGCCTCCACGATCGGAGATTCCGTCGCGGCGAAGACGACCCCGGAGGTGCCGAGCGACAGCGCGACCACTCCCGGGTCGATCGCCCCGACGCCGACGGCGTTGGCCGACTGGTCGCCGCCGCCGGCGACGACCGGCGTGCCGGCGCGGAGCCCCGTGGCGGCCGCCGCCCGGGGCGTGACGGCGCCGGTGACCTCCGGCCCCTCGTAGGTCCGTGGGACGAGCGTCGGGTCGAGCTCGAGCGCCGCGATGACCTCGGGCGACCAGTCGCGGGCGGCGAGGTCGAAGAGGATCGTGCCCGATCCGTCGGCCTTGTCCATGGCGTGCTCGCCGCTGAGCCGGAGGCGCAGGTAGTCCTTGGGGAGGAGCACGTGGGCGGTGCGTGCCCAGACATCGGGCTCGTTCGCCCGGACCCAGAGCAGCTTCGGGGCCGTGAAGCCGGTGAGCGCGTCGTTGCCGGTGATCTCGATGAGCCGATCGGGCCCGACGGCGGCGCGGATCGCGTCGCACTCGGCCCCGGTGCGCTGGTCGTTCCACAGGATCGCGGGGCGCACCGGCCGGTCGGCGGCGTCGAGGAGCACCGCCCCGTGCATCTGGCCGGTCAGCCCGACCGCGCGAACCGCCCCGCCGTCAACGCCGGCCGCCGCGAGCGCGTCGCGGACCGATCCCCGGGCCCCCTCCCACCACAGCTCCGGATCCTGCTCGCTCCAGCGCGGCCGCGGGGTCGCGTACGGATACTCGGCCGTCCCGATGCCGCGTACCGCGCCGCCGGCGTCGACGAGGATCGCCTTCGTGGCGGTGGTCGAGACGTCGATGCCGAGGACGAGCGACACGGGCTCAGCGCTCCCGGTCGGCCGCCCAGATGCGCTGGTTGACGACGTTCTCGAGGCGTTCCTGCCCGCCCGATCGCGGCCGCGGCTCGATGCCCTCGTCCACGACCCGGCCCGCGATCTCGTCCAGGGCCAGCCCCCCGCCCAGCATCTCCGCGCCGAGGCCGTCGTCCCAGCCGACGTACCGCTCGGCCCGGTTGCGCTGCAGCTCTCCCGCCTCGACGAGGTCGGCCGCCACGAGCAGGGCCCGCGCCAGCGTGTCGATCCCGCCGATGTGCGCGTGGAACAGGTCGTTGCGGTCGATGCTCTGGCGCCGCAGCTTCGCGTCGAAGTTGAAGCCGCCGGACCGCATGCCGCCGGCCAGCAGGATCTCGTACAGCGCCACGGACAGCTCGTCCACCGAGTTCGGGAACTGGTCGGTGTCCCAGCCGTTCTGCGGGTCGCCGCGGTTGATGTCGACGCTGCCGAAGATGCCGCGCGAGATGGCCACCGCGACCTCGTGGTGGAACGAGTGCCCGGCCAGGGTCGCGTGGTTGACCTCAAGGTTGACCCGGTACTCGTCCGCCAGCCCGTGGCGCACGAGGAAGGCGTCGACCGTGGCGGTGTCGTAGTCGTACTGGTGCTTCGTGGGCTCCTGCGGCTTCGGCTCGAGGAGCAGCTGGCCGGTGAAGCCGATGCGGTGCTTGTGCTCCGCCACGAGCGTGAGGAAGCGGGCGAGCTGCCGCTCCTCGCGCGCGAGGTCGGTGTTGAGCAGCGTCTCGTAGCCCTCGCGCCCGCCCCACAGCACGTAGTTCGCGCCGCCCAGCCGGTGCGTCGTCTCGAGCATGACCTTGACCTGCGCGGCGGCGTAGGCGAAGACCTCCGGGTCCGGGTTCGTCGCGGCGCCCGCGGCGTAGCGCGGGTGGCTGAACAGGTTCGCCGTTCCCCACAGCAGCCGCACCTCGGCGCGCTCCATGTGCTCCTCCATCGCGGCGCTCACCGCGTCGAGGTTCGCGCGCGTCTCGGCGAAGGTGCGGCCCTCGGGCGCGACGTCGCGGTCGTGGAAGGCGAAGAACGGCACGCCCAGCGCCGCGAGGAACTCGAAGGCGGCGTCGAGCTTCGCCCGCGCGGCCTCCATCGGCTCCATGCCGGCGCCGAGCCACGGCCGGTCGAAGGTGCCGGCGCCGAAGACGTCGGAGCCCGGCCAGTTGAACGAGTGCCACAGGCAGACCGCGATGCGCAGGTGGTCCTCCATCCGCGTGCCGCGCACGAGCCGATCGGGCTGGTAGACCTTGAACGCCAGGGGCTCGGTCGAGTCGATTCCTCCGAACGGGATGCGCTCGGGGACGTTGGCGAAGAAGCCGGCCACGTCGATCCTCCTGCGGGACGAATGCGCCGATGAAGCGAACGCGATGACGGTATCAGAAGCCTTTGTCCACGAGAAGCACAAACATCAGATCGGTCCGTACCGCGACGAAGGTCACGGTGGCCGCCGGATGGGAGCGTGGTAGGGTAGCGCCGCGTCCGCGGGTGCGCGGACGCACCGCATCGGCTCATCATCGCGAACCGCCCGGCGTGCCGCGGGTGGACGACGCATCACGAGAGGGACCTTGGGACTCTTCGACGGCCTGCTCGGCCTCCTCAGCCACGACGTCGGCATCGACCTCGGCACGGCGAACACCCTCGTCACGGTCCGCAACCGCGGGATCGTCATCAGCGAGCCCAGCGTCGTCGCCATGGACACGCGCTCGAAGCGCGTGCTGGCCATCGGCGCGGAGGCGAAGCGCATGGTCGGGCGCACGCCGGCGAACATCGTCGCCATCCGGCCGCTGCGCGACGGTGTCATCAGCGACTTCGACGTCACCGAGCAGATGATCCGGTACTTCATCGCCAAGGTCCACGACCGCTACGCCCGCATCCCGCGCCCGCGCGTGCTGGTCGGCATCCCGTCGGGCGTGACCGAGGTCGAGAAGCGCGCCGTGCGCGACGCCACGATCAACGCCGGCGCGCGCTGGGCACGCCTCATCGAGGAGCCGATGGCCGCCGCCATCGGCGCCGGCCTGCCGGTCAGCGAGCCGTCGGGCAGCCTCATCGTCGACATCGGGGGCGGCACGACCGAGGTGGCGGTCGTGAGCCTCGGCGGCATCGTGGTCAGCCGCAGCGTCCGCATCGGCGGCGACGAGATGGACACCGACATCGTGTCCTTCGCCCGCCGCGAGTACAACCTGCTGATGGGGGAGCGCACCGCCGAGGAGATCAAGATCGCGGTCGGCTCGGCCTATCCCGACGAGCACGCCGATCGGACCGTCACCTTCCGCGGCCGCGACCTGCTCACCGGCCTGCCCCGCAGCGTCGAGGTCGGCGGCGACCAGATCCGCGAGGCGCTGGAGCCGTCGGTCGTCCAGATCGTCGACGCGATCAAGGAGACGATCGAAGAGACGCCGCCCGAGCTGGTGGCCGACATCATGGACCAGGGGATCGTGCTGGCCGGCGGCGGCGCGCTGCTCGCCGGCCTCGACCGCCGGGTCGCGGACGCCACCCAGATGCCGGTCCACATCGCGGACGACCCGCTGACCTGCGTGGTGCGCGGCACCGGCCGCGTCCTCGAGGATCTCGACACGCTCGAGCGGGTGCTGGTCAGCGAGCAGTACACGCGTCCCCCGCGCTGATGGACATGGGCTGAGCTCGCATGCACGGGCCTTCCAGCCCGCACCGTCGCACCCGGGCCGGGCTCTGGTTCGCCGGCTTCACGATCGCCAGCCTGCTCATGCTGCTGGCCAGCGGCACGGCGCCCGCCCGAACGCTGCAGGAGGCGACGACCCGCGCGCTCGACCCGGTGCGCGCCACGGTGAGCGGCATCGGCGGTGGCGTGGCCGGCCTGTTCGGGACGATCGGCGAGATCGACCGACTGCGGGAGGAGAACGCCGAGCTGCGGGCCGCGCTGGCCGGAGCGGAGCAGCGCGTCGCCGAGCTGGCCGAGGCGGCGCACGAGAACGACGAGCTGCGGGCGCTGCTCGGGATCCGTGACGCCCTCGAGATGACGACCCTGCCGGTCCGGGTCGTCAGCCGCGACCCGTCGAACTTCGCGTGGGAGGTCGGCGTCGACGCCGGGCGTGATCACGGCGTGCGGGTCGGCATGCCGGTCATCGCCAACGCCGAGGGCAGCGGGGCCCTTGCCGGGACGGTCGTGGCGGTGACCGCCGACACGGCACGCGTCCGCTTCGTGGTCGACACGCGGTCGGTGGTGATCGCCCTCGACCAGGCCAGCCGCGCGCTGGGAGAGGTGAGGGGGCAGCCCGGCGGCCAGCTCGTCATGAGCAACATCCCGGTCACCGAGACCGTCGAGCCCGGCGACACGGTCGTCAGCGCCGGCCTGACCTTCGGCGACGAGGCGAGCCGCTATCCGGGCGGGCTGCTCATCGGCCGCGTGCAGGCCGTCGAGCCGGACGCCAACGCGCTGACCCAGACGGCGTTCGTGCGGCCGGCCTTCGACCCGGCCAGCGCGGAGCGGCTGCTCGTCGTCCTCGCGTTCGAGCAGGGCTGAGGCCTCGCCCGGTACCGGCGCCCATGGCTCCGGGGTCCGGGCGAGCGAGCGGACCATCGCGCCATAGGGTTTCACGCTCCGCCGACCTAGGGTTGGCGCGGAACCAGCCCGTCATCCCGTCCGGAGATCCCTGCATTGCCACAGCGCGCGCGTGCCCTCGCCCTCGCCCTGACCATCGCGACCTCGTTCCTCCTCGGTGCCGTGCCCGGCGCCGCCCCCGAGCCGGTCGCCGCCGCGGCCCCCAAGGTCGCCATCCTCGTCGGACCCACCGCCATCACCGACTCGCACTACCACAAGTGGGCCAAGGAGCTGAAGGCCACGGCCGAGGCCGCCGGCGCCACGGTCGACCTCCGCTACTGCCCGACGCCGAACCAGGCGAAGAACGCGACCAGCGGCGCCAACGTGATCGTGTACTTCGGGCACGGCAACGGGTTCCCGAACCCGTACTCGGGGACCGAGCACACCGCCTGGGTCAACGGCTGGGGCCTGCGCGACCCGGCGAAGAGCTGGAACAAGACGAGCTGCACCGACTCGGTCCTGCGCTACTACGGCGAGGACTACCTCACCGGCAAGATCAGCGGCTACGGCTGGACCGGCGGCGGCATCACCCCGGCGGACGGCTTCGTGATGGTGTACTCGAACGCCTGCTACGCGCCGGGAGCCGGCGAGTCGCGACCCGCGCCGTCCGAGTCCGTGGCGCTCCAGCGGGTCAGCAACTACAGCACCCCGATCCTCGAGCTCGGCGGCACGTACTTCGCGACCGACCTCGGCTCCGACAGGCTCGTGGACCTCATCCTCCGCAACCGGTCGACCGCCTTCGGCACGATCTTCGAGCTCGGGAGCGGGTACAGGGAGTCGGCGCTGCGGCGTCATCCCCATCCCGACGTCTCGGGGCAGGAGGCCTGGGTGCATCGGACGAAGAGCGAATGGCTCGGCGACGACTACTGGTACGCCTTCGCCGGCGACCCGGCCAGGGCGCCCAACGGCTCGACGCCCGGCTACGCCGCCCTGGTCGTGCTGCCGTTCAGCGACATCGCCGACTCGAAGTTCGTCGTCGAGATCGTGTGGCTGGCTGAGACGGAGATCACCACCGGCTGCGGCGGGACGAAGTTCTGCCCGCGCGACCCGGTCAGCCGGGGACAGATGGCGACGTTCCTGACCCGCGCCCTGCAGCTGCCGCCCGCGTCGAAGGACTGGTACCCCGACGACGACGGCAACCGGCACGAGGACAGCATCAACCGCCTGGCGGAGGCCGGCATCACCACCGGCTGCGCGAAGAACCGGTTCTGCCCGGACAGCATCGTCAAGCGCGGCCAGATGGCCACCTTCCTGGCCCGTGCCCTGCACCTGCCGGAGGCCTCGGGTGACTGGTACACCGATGACGCCGGGCTCATTCACGAGGACAGCATCAACCGCCTGGCCGACTCCGGCATCACCACGGGATGCGCCTCGACCGCGTTCTGTCCCACCTCGAAGGTGAGGCGCGAGCAGATGGCGGCGTTCCTGTATCGCGCGCAGGAGCACGGGCTCTAGGCCGTACGCCAGTACTATTCCGCACCCAACCCCACCGGAGTAGCCTGCGGCCCCATGTCCACCCGTCGCGCCCGGCCGCTGGCCGTCCCCCTCGCCCTCCTGGTCCTGCTCACCGGGGTGGCGCCGACCCTCGCGAACGACCCGGCGCCGGACCCCGGCGCGCCCGTCGAGGGATCCTCCGTCCACGCCGAGATGCTGGCCGAGCACGCCGGAGAGACCTACGACTTCGCGGCCGGTGGCACGCCGCAGGCGCTCGAGGGGCCGACGCTGCAGGGCGGCACGATGTCGCTGGACGAGGGAAGCGGCGGCATCGCCGCGCTGCCGAACGGCCTCAGCCACGAGGTCTTCGGCTACCTGCCGTACTGGTATCTGAACGCCTCAAACCTCGCCAACATGCGCTACGACCTCGTCTCGACGATCGCCTACTTCGGTGTGCACGCTGCGCGGGACGGCACGCTGGTCAAGAAGACCTCCTCCGGGGCGACGACCAGCGAGTGGGCCGGCTGGACCTCGTCCGCCATGACGGGCGTCATCGACCAGGCCCACCAGCGCGGCGTCCGCGTCGTCCTGACGGTCACGATGATGGCGTGGAACGGCGACTACTCCGACATGAGCGCGCTGCTCAAGAGCTCCACGCGGCGGGCGCGGCTCGTGAGCGCCATCGCCGCGACGCTGAAGGGCCGCAACGCGGACGGGGTGAACGTCGACTTCGAGCCGGTTCCCACCGACCTGAGGAGCCAGTTCACGACCTTCGTCCACGAGCTCAAGGCCGGTCTCAAGGCCCAGGGCGCCGGCGCGTACGTCACGGTCGCGACGATGGCCGGAGCGGCCAGCTGGAGCACCGGCTACGACCTGGCCGGGCTGACGGCCACCGGTGGCGCGGACGCGCTCATGGTCATGGCCTACGACTTCAACTGGTCGGGATCGGCGCGGGCCGGCGGGGTCGCGCCGTACGTCAGCCCCTACGTGCTCGACGCCAAGACGGCCCTGGAGGCGCACCTGCGCGTCGTGCCGGCGGGGAAGCTCATCTGGGGCGTGCCGTACTACGGCCGCGCCTGGACCACCGAGTCGAGCGCCCTCAACGCGCGCACCTGCAAGACCGCGAGCATCTGCCCCACGGCGAAGCCCGCGTCGGAGCCGTTCGGCCGCAGCTGGGCGCCGCGCTACGTGGACGCCCTGGACGCCATCGCGGCACACGGCCGCCAGTGGGACGGAACCGGGAAGGTGCCCTGGTATCGCTACCACAGCAGCACCTACGGCACCTGGGTCCAGGGCTATTACGACGACCCGGTCTCGCTGAAGCACAAGTACGGGATGGTGAAGGACAACGGCCTGCGCGGCGCCGGCATCTGGCACCTGCTCATGGACGGGTCCCGGACCGACCTGTGGGACACGATCTACACCCGCTTCGGACCGCTCCCGTTCGCCGACATCGCCGACTCCGAGTTCGTCATGGACATCGTGTGGCTGGCCGAGGAGGGCATCACCACCGGCTGCAACGCGACCCAGTTCTGCCCGCGGGAGCCGGTCACCCGCGGCCAGATGGCGACGTTCCTGGCGCGCGGGCTCGCCCTGCCCCGCGCCAGCCGGGACTACTTCAGCGACGATGACGGGCTGGTCCACGAGAACGCCATCAACCGCGTCGCCGAGGCCGGCATCACCGTCGGCTGCGCGAAGGGCAAGTTCTGTCCCGAGAGCATCGTGAAGCGGGACCAGATGGCCTCCTTCCTCGCGCGAGCGCTGAAGCTGCCGTCGGCCACCAGGGACTGGTTCACCGATGACGCGGGCAATGAGCACGAGGCGAACATCAACCGCCTGCGCGACGCCCGGATCACCACCGGCTGCGCCACCACGAAGTACTGCCCCAAGGCCAAGGTCAAGCGCGAGCAGATGGCCGCCTTCCTCCGGCGCGGCCTGGGGTCCTAGTCGGCGCCGGTCCCTTCGGCCCAGCCGGGCGGTGAACGATCGGGTCATCGTCCTCGACGGACCCCACCCATAGACTCCGGACTGTCTTCGTCAGCCATCGTCCGGAGCTCCATCCCGTGCCCCATCGATCCCCGCGTCGCCTCCTCGCCACCCTCGCCGCCGTGCTGGCTCTCGCCACCGTCATGGCGCCGGGCACGGCCCAGCCCGCCGCCGCGCGGGATGGCGCCACCTTCGTCGAGGAGGTGAACCGCTACCGCGCCGATGCCGGCGTGCCGCCCGTCGCGCTGCGCAGCGCCGTCGACCGGATCGCCACCGAGCGTGCCGACCAGCTCGCGCGGGACGACGAGCTCAGCCACGACATGGAGTACGTGAAGAAGCGGCTCGCGGAGGAGAACGTCTGCTGGGAGCGGCTCGGCGAGATCGTGGCCTACAACACCCGATCGGAGTCCGAGCGCATCGCCCGCTTCGTCTGGCAGTGGTACCACTCCGACGGGCATCGCAAGATCATGCTCGGTCCGGACTACACCCACACGGGGGGCAGCTGGACCACGAGCTCGAGCGGACGCCACTACGCCGCGATGGTGTTCGTGAAGATCTGCGGCGCCACGGCGCAGCCACTGAGCTACGGCGGATACACCGACATCGCCGACTCGGAGTTCCGCGATGACATCCTGTGGATCGCCGACGCCGGGATCACGAAGGGGTGCACCTCCACGCGGTTCTGCCCGGACGTCGTCGTCAGCCGCGACCAGATGGCGACCTTCCTGGCGCGCGCCATGGGCCTCGCATCGGCCACCAAGGACTGGTTCACCGACGACGACGACAACGAGCACCACGGACGCATCAACAAGGTCGCGCAGGCCCGCGTCACCAAGGGCTGCTCGACGACGAAGTACTGCCCCGACACCAGGGTCAGCCGCGCGCAGATGGCCAGCTTCCTGGCTCGGGCGCTCGACCTGCCGCCGACGAACAAGGACTTCTTCCACGACGACGACGGCAGCGACCACGAGGACGCCATCAACCGGCTCGCCGCCGCGGGCATCACCAAGGGCTGCGCGTCGACGGCCTACTGCCCGACCATGAAGGTCAAGCGCGAGCAGATGGCGGCATTCCTGCGTCGCTCCTTCGACTGACCGATGCGGGGTCGTGGCTGCCGGTAGAATCGGCAGCCACATGACCACCAGCCCCACCGCCGGAACCGGGCGGCGCAACGACGGACGGGTGCCCAACCAGCTGCGTCCCGTCAAGATCGTCCCGGACTACCTCAAGTTCGCCGAGGGATCCGTCCTCATCCGGGTCGGCGACACGCGCGTCATCTGCGCCGCCACCATCGAGGCCGGCGTGCCCGGCTGGATGCGGGGCAAGGGCCGCGGCTGGGTCACCGCCGAGTACAGCATGCTCCCGCGGGCCGGGACCGAGCGCAGCCAGCGCGAGGCGGCGCGCGGCTCGATCGGCGGGCGCACGCACGAGATCCAGCGCCTCATCGGGCGCTCGCTGCGCGGCGTCATCGACATGGGCAGGCTCGGCGAGCGGACGATCACCCTGGACTGCGACGTGATCCAGGCCGACGGCGGGACGCGGACGGCGAGCATCACCGGCGCCTACGTGGCGCTGGCGCGCGCCCTGAACCGGTTCGGGATGGGGCACCTCGTCACCGGTCAGGTGGCCGCCGTGAGCGTCGGCCTGGTCCGCGGCCTGCCGCACCTCGACCTCGACTACAGCGAGGACTCGACCGCCGACGTCGACTTCAACGTCGTCATGACCGACGACGACAACCTCATCGAGGTGCAGGGCACCGCCGAGCACGGCTCGTTCACGCGGCAGCAGATGGACCAGATGATCGACCTGGCGGCGGCCGGGATCCGCCAGCTGTTCGAGATCCAGCGCGCCGCGATCGAGGCCACGCCCGGCGAGTGATGCGGCTGCTCGTCGCGACCACGAACCCGGGCAAGCAGCGCGAGTTCCGCCGGCTCCTGTCGCCGCTTCGCGCCCCGGTCGTCACCCCGGACGAGGTCGGGATCAGCCTGGACGTCGAC
>Ga0214468_1000373_pt1 | contig 14317 bp, 10 predicted proteins | sample RVTome_9_FD_187334 | JGI IMG/M metagenome (GOLD analysis project Ga0214468, IMG submission 187334) | Soil microbial communities from uranium-contaminated site in the Upper Colorado River Basin, Wyoming, United States - RVT155D38 HiSeq ...
GCCGATCACGGGCGAGGACGACCTGTCGGTCCAGCGTCTCCAGAAGCTCAACGAGGACCTGATGGCGGCGAAGCGCGAGAAGATCGACAGGCTCGCCCGCTACCAGCAGCTCGCCGCGCTCGGCAGTGCGGCGACGTCCGAGCTCGGCGATCCGTCCGTCGCCCAGCTCCGCAGCGACCAGCTCGGGCTCGAGCGCGAGTACCAGACGAAGCTCCAGACGCTCAAGCCCGGGCACCCCGACATGCAGGCCCTGGCCGAGCGGATCGAACGCGGCCGCGAGCACCTCGACCAGGCGCTCGCCGAGGCGGCCGGCCGCGTCCGCCGGCAGGCCTACGCCGAGTACCAGAGCGCGCTGCGCGAGGAGGCGGCGATCGAGGCCGAGCTCGGGCGGCTGCGCAACCAGATGACCGGCAACGCGTCGGGCGCCGCCGAGGTCGCCAACATCCAGGTCGAGCTCTCGGTGCGCCGCGAGCTGCTCAACGACCTCGTGCAGCGGCAGAGCGAGACCGCCTTCGCCACCCGGCTGCAGACCGACAAGAGCTCGAACGTGCGGGTCGTCGACGAGGCGCTCGTCCCCGGCGCTCCGACCGAGCCCTCGCTGACCACCGACCTCGCCGCCGGGCTCGCCGGCGGGCTGCTGCTCGGGGTGGGCTTCGGCCTGCTCCTCCAGTTCCTCGACCGCACGATCAAGACCCCGGACGAGGTCGAGCGGCTGCTCGGCCTGCCGGTGCTGACGGTGATCCCGGACGTCTCGGGAGACGCCCGCGGCGGGTACGGGTACGGGTACGCCTACCCGAGCCGCCGCCGCGAGCCGGGAGCCCGCCGGCCCGTCGAGCGCAAGGCGGCCGACGAGAAGGTGGTGATCGAGCTGCTCCCGCACCTCCGGCCGCGGCTCGCCGTCTCCGAGGCGTACCGGGCGCTGCGCACCGCGCTGCTGCTGTCGAGCGCCGACGAGCTGAAGCTGGTCGCGGTGACCTCGGTGCTCTCGTCCGAGGGGAAGACCGCGACCGCCTCGAACCTGGCGGTCGTCCTCGCGCAGCTCGGCCGCAAGGTGCTGCTGATCGACGGCGACCTCCGCAGACCGCGCCTGCACAAGGTGTTCGGGGTGTCGAACCGGACCGGGATGGTCAGCTACCTGACGACCGGCTCCGAGGAAGGCGCCTATCACAAGACGCCGGTCACCGGCCTTTACCTGATGCCCTCGGGGCCGATCCCGCCCAACCCCTCGGAGCTCCTGGCGAGCGATCGGATGCGCGAGCTCCTCGTCCGGCTGCGCGGGAGCTTCGACTTCGTGGTCGTCGACACGCCGCCCGCCCTCGCGGTGACCGACCCCACCCTGATCGGCTCGCTCGCCGACGGGGTCCTCCTCTGCATCCGCTCGGGGCGGGTCGACCGCCAGGACGCGGTCCGCGCCGTCGACCGCATGCGGCTCGCCGACGTCCGGGTGCTCGGCGCGGTGCTCAACGCGCACCGTGCGTCCGGCGGCGGCAACTACCGCTACTACTACGAGGCGTACGGCGAGGAGGAGCCCTCGGCCGAGGCCGGGTCGGCCGCCTGATGATCGACCTGCACACCCACGTCCTCCCCGGGATCGACGACGGGGCGGACGACCTGGCGGCCGCGGTCGCGATGTGCCGGGCGGCCGCGGCCGACGGCTGCGAAACCCTCTTCGCCACCCCGCACCAGCGCACCGAGCACTGGGACAACGGCGACCTCGAGCTGCTCGCCGAGCTGCGCCGGCAGGTGGAGGAGGCGGCCGGAGGCAGCCCCCGCATCGCCGCCGGCGCCGAGATCCGGGTCGGCTCGAGCCTGCTCGACGACCTCGCCGACCCGACGGCGAACGGCCTCCAGCCGCTCGCCGACTCGAAGTACCTGCTGCTCGAGCTCTCCCGGTACGTCCCGCCGCCGGACCCGGTCGGCCTCACCCACGAGCTGATCGTCGCCGGCTGGACGCCGATCTACGCCCACCCCGAGCTGATCCCCTACCTCGCCCGCGACCCCGGCCTGCTGCACGACCTGGCGGCGGCCGGCGCCCTGTTCCAGGTCACCGCCGCGAGCGTCACCGGCGAGATGGGGCGCGACACCCGCACGCTCTGCCGGCGGATGCTCGACGACGACCTGGTCCACTTCGTCGCCAGCGATGCGCACGGCGTCACGTGGCGCCCTCCGGGCCTCGCGGCGGTGCGGCGTGCGATCGCCGCCCGCTGGGGCGAGGAGACGGCCGACCGGGTGACCCGGGGGAACCCGAGAGCGGTGCTGGAGGACCGCCCGCTCCAGGTGCCGGCCGCCCATTGACCTCCCGCGATCCGGTCCCGACGACGAAATGGAAGCCATCTCGGGAGCACTTCGAGGTAAGACGACGATGAGCGAGAGATCTCCGACGAATGATCCGGCCGCCGCCGGAGGGCACGGCCTTCCCCTCCGGGCGGGCCGCCTCCGGTCGGCTCGCCGGCTGCCCGCGGCCGCCGCGGCGTGCCTGCTCCTCGCCGGCGCGGCGGCGGGCGTGCTTCCGACGGCCGCGGCGGCGCAACCGGCCGCCACGCCGGCGGCCGCCGAGACGGCGGACGACCCGGTCCACCCGTTCTACGCCCAGCTCCTCCAGGACGGCGTCTACGCCTACCAGGAGCGCGACTACCCGACCGCGGTGACCGACCTCCGCCTGGCGGTCTTCGGCCTCCTCGACGCGCCGCCCCGCCTCGTCCGCGGGCTCGTCTACCTCGCCCTGGCACAGACCGCGGCCGGCGAGGCCGAGCGTGCCGAGGCGACCGTCCAGCGCGTGCTCGCCCTCGAGAAGGGCTTCGAGGTCTACGCCGCGGCCGAGCTCCCCGCGGCGGAGCGGATCGCGTTCGAGGAGCTGCTGGTCGCCCGGGTGTCGGAAGCCGCCCTCGGCCAGGTGCCCGCCTTCCGCCGCGTGGCCGACGCCAAGTTCCTCGCCCGGCTCGCCGGGCTCGCCCCGCCGGAGCGCCGGCGGGCGCTGGCGGAGAAGGTCGCCGCGGTCCCCGACGAGCCGCGCTGGCTCCTGGCGCTCGCCGAGCTGGAGCTGGAGGAGCGCGACTACCCGGCCGCCGCGGCCCACGCCGCCAGGGTGGTCGCCCTCGCCGACCGGGCCGATCCCGCCGAGACGGTCGTCGCCCGCTGCGTGCGCGGCCGGGCGCTGGCGGCGACCGGTGGGTGCGCCGCCGCCGTCGCCGACCTCGACGCCTGCCCGGCCGGCCGGACCGAGGTGGACACCGCCGCCGCCCTGCTCGAATGCCGGATGACGCTCGGTCAGTGGCGCGAGGCCCAGGCGCTGCTCGACGCCCTGCCGCCCTCGGTGGCCGCGGCGCGGCCCGTGGCCCGACACCGGAGGCAGGTGGCGCGCCAGGTCGCCCGCCTGCCCGAGGAGCCTCCCGCCGCGGCGCCCCCCGAGGCGATGGCCGGAGCGGCGGCCGGGGCCGGCCCCCAGCCCGCGATGCGCCCGGGCGCCCCCTCCGGGCCGGCCGCGAACGGCGCCTCGTCGTCTCCGGCGCCGGCCGCGCTCCCGGCGGACGCGCGCGGGAAGCTCGCCCGGGCACGGTCGTTGCTCGCCTCGGCCAACAGGGCCTCCGAGCTCGAAGACCCGCTCCGCCTCGCCCGCGAAGTCGCCGACGGGCACCCCGGCTCGGTCGAGGCCCAGCACCTCGCGGCCGAGATCGCCTACCGCGCCTCGCGATGGGAGGAGGCGGCGCGCTACTTCCGCCGCGGCGGCGAGCCGACGCAGCCGGAGATGCAGTTCTACATGGCCGTGGCGCTGTTCGAGTCCGGAGAGCAGGCGGCGGCTCGACCGCTTCTCGAGCGGGCCCTCCCCTCGCTGCCGCGGACGCCGTTCGTCGACGGGTACGCCGAGCGCATCCTCGGCGGTCCTCCGGCCGGAAGTGCCGGAGACCGTTGATGTTTTCGCCGATAGCCAGGAGCCGATGAGCTTGACGCCGCCTGTCCGGTACCGCACAATGCTCCGCGTTGGGAGGAAAACCATGAGATCTCCACTGATCGCCATCGCGCCGGCGCTGGTCGTCCTGTCTCTCGCCGCGGCTCCGAACGCCACCGCGCAGACCCGGACCACCGCCGGCGACCTCCAGTGCATGCCGTGGGAGCGGCACAGCGCGGTCACCGCCCGGGTCACCGGCGCCCCCGAAGGGTCGACGGTGCGCCTCTACTTCCGCCGGCTGCACGAGGAGGTCGAGGACTTCTACTGGGTCCAGATGTGGCCGCGCGGCGGCGGCGAGTACTGGGCCGCGCTGCCGAAGCCGGCGAACGAGCGGCTGCCGGACAAGGAGCTCGAGGACCCGGAGAACGAGGAGCAGGAGGACAACCCGGAGGCCGCCTGGTGGATGGCGAAGGAGCGCTCCACCGACCGCGACCCCAACGACGACCTCAACGAGGAGATCATCGAGGAGCGGGCCTCGGCCGGCAAGCAGGTGCCGCGCGACTGGATGCGGTCGATGGGCCTCGAGGATCTCGAGAGGTGGCTCGACGACCTGCCCAACGAGGCGGCGGAGTACTACGCGGTCGTCTTCGACGTGAACGGCCGCGAGATCGCCGGCTCGCGCTCGCCGGTGAAGGTCGTGCGGGTGACCGAACCGGACGACTGCGAGGCTCCCTCGGTCATCGTGCCGGTCGACTACGGCCGGGTCGCCGACGACCCGAACCCGAGCCCCGAGCTGCTCCGCCGGGCGCGCGAGTGGGGCGCGGCGAGCAACCTGGTGGTCGGCGAGACCGCCGAGTGGCAGATCGGCCGCCGGGTCTTCCACTGGCTGTGCGACGGGATCGTCTCGCGGATCGACTACCGCGGCATCCTGCGCGAGGACGACGTGTGCCGCGCCTGCGCGGTCGGCTTCATCCGCAACCCGCAGGCGATCCTGCCGGCGGTCGCCGGCGTCGTGATCCTCCGGCCGCCGGTCTCCCCGGTCGACCCGGAGCCGGCGCCCTAGCAGCCGGCCGGGCCGAGCGGCGCCAAGTCGCGAGCGGCGGTCCTCCGGGGCCGCCGTTTTCGCATCACCTGTCTTCTGGAGTCCTGTCTTGATCGATCCTCACGGCGGTACCCTCGTCGACCTTCTCGCTCCGCCCGAGCGCGCCCGCGAGCTCGCCGAGGGCGCCCGCGACTGGCCGTCGTGGGACCTCACCCCCCGCCAGCTCTGCGACCTCGAGCTGCTGATGAACGGCGCCTTCTCGCCGCTGACCGGCTTCCTCGGCCGCGCCGAGTTCGAGTCGGTGGCCGAGACCATGCGGCTGGCCGACGGTACCCTGTGGCCGATCCCGCTCACCCTCGACGTCACCGAGGAGGCCGCCGCCCGGCTCGACGGCGAGCCGCTGGTGCTCCGCGACCCCGAGGGCGTGCCGCTGGCCGTTCTCCACCCCGAGGACACCTGGCAGATCGACCGCGAGGCCAAAGCGCGCGCGGTGTACGGCACGCGCGACGAGGCCCACCCCGGCGTCGCCCACCTGTTCCACCGGGTGAACAACGTCGGCGTCGGCGGGCGGATCGAGGGGATCCAGCTCCCCGCGCACTACGACTTCCCGACCCTGCGCCTCGGCCCGGCCGAGCTGCGCCGCCGCTTCGCCCGCCTCGGCTGGCGGCGGGTCGTCGCCTTCCAGACCCGCAACCCGATGCACCGTGCCCACTTCGAGCTCACCCTGCGCGCCGCCCGCGAGCTCGAGGCGAACCTCTTGATCCACCCGGCGGTCGGCATGACCAAGCCCGGCGACGTCGACCACTACACCCGGGTGCGCTGCTACCAGGCGATCCTCGCGCACTACCCGCAGCACACCGTCGAGCTGGCGCTGCTGCCGCTCGCCATGCGCATGGGCGGTCCCCGCGAGGCGCTGTGGCACGGGATCATCCGCAAGAACTACGGCTGCACCCACTTCATCGTCGGGCGCGACCACGCGGGCCCCGGTATCGGCAGCGACGGCAAGCCCTTCTACGGCCCCTACGACGCCCAGGAGCTGTTCCGCCAGCACGAGGACGAGCTCGGGGTCGAGATGGTGCCCTTCCAGATGATGGTCTACGTCGAGGACGAGGACGCCTACCGCACCCTGGACGAGCTCCCCGAGGGCGCCCGCACGCTCTCGCTCTCCGGCACCGAGCTGCGCGACCGCCTCGCCGACGGCCGCGAGATCCCGGAGTGGTTCACCTTCCCCGAGGTCGCCGCCGAGCTCCGCCGCACCCATCCGCCGCGCAACCGCCAGGGGTTCACCGTCTTCTTCACCGGGCTCTCGGGCGCCGGCAAGTCGACCGTGGCCAACGTGCTCCTGACGAAGCTCCTCGAGATGGGCGGCCGGCCGGTGACGCTGCTCGACGGCGACATCGTGCGCAAGCACCTCTCCTCGGAGCTCGGCTTCTCCAAGGAGCACCGCGACCTCAACATCCGCCGCATCGGTTTCGTCGCCTCGGAGATCACCAAGAACGGCGGCATCGCGATCTGCGCCCCGATCGCCCCCTACGCGCGCACCCGCCGGGAGGTCCAGGACATGGTCGCCCCCGGCGGCGGCTTCGTCCTCGTCCACGTCGCCACCCCGCTGGAGGTGTGCGAGCAGCGCGACCGCAAGGGCCTCTACGCCAAGGCGCGCGCCGGCATCATCCAGGAGTTCACCGGCATCTCCGACCCCTACGAGGAGCCGGCCGACCCCGACGTCGTCCTCGACACCTCGAAGCTCTCGCCCGAGGAGGCGGCGCAGGAGGTCCTGCTCCACCTCGAGCGCGAGGGGTACGTCGGGCCCTCGGCGGGGGCGTGAGCCGCGTGGCGTCGACCGGCGCAGCGGCCTTGCCGGCGGCGCTCGCCGTGTCCGCCGCGCTCGGCTGGAGCTGCGCGGGGCCGGCCGGCGGCTCGGCGTCGACGGCGGGTGAGACCGGGGCGGCCGTCGCCGATCCCGTCGCCGCCGTGGCCGCCGCCGTAGCCGGGGTGCCCTACCTCGCCGGCGTCCGCGACCGCGAGACCTCCGGGGGCGGCGTCCTCCACCACGAGCCCGCGCTCGCCGCGCCCGGCTGGAACCTCTACTCGCCGCGCTACCGCTCCGAGGCCTACCTGCACGCCAACGACGGCCGGGTCGCGCACCGGTGGCGGCTGGAGTCCGGACCGTGGCAGCACGTCGAGCCGCTGCCGGACGGCGGGTTGCTCGCCCTGGTCAAGCTCGACGAGCTCATCCGGCTCGACGCGGGCTCACGGGTCGCCTGGCGCGTCCGTGGCCGCTTCCATCACAACGTCGCGGTCGACGCCTCCGGCCGGATCCACGCGCTCGTCCAGCGGAGCGAGACCCGGCCCGAGATCCACCCCGAGGCGCCGGTCCTCGTCGACCGGGTCGAGGTCCTCTCGCCCGACGGCGAGCGGCTCGGCGGCCTGTCGCTCCTCGACCTGGTCGCCGGCTCGCCGTATGCCTCGCTCCTGCCGGACGTCGCCGCCGCCGAGGTCCCCGACGACTCGCCGGGGATCGACCTGCTGCACGCCAACTGGATCGAGGTCTTCGACGGCCGCCTCGCCGCCCGCTCGCCGCTGTTCGCGGCCGGCAACTACCTCGTCTCGCTGCGCACGCCGAGCGTCGTCCTGATCGCCGACCCCGCGGCGGGCGAGGTCCTGTGGGCCTGGGGCGGGCCGCCCGAGCTCACCTTCCAGCACCACCCGACGCTGATCGACGACGGACGGATCCTCGTCTTCGACAACGGCCTCGAGCGCTCGCGGGTGATCGAGGTCGATCCGCTCACCGACCGGGTGACCTGGCGCTACGAGGCACCCGACCTGTTCTCCGCCACGCGCGGCGCGGTCCAGCGCTTGGCGAACGGCAACACGCTGATCACCGAGTCCGACACGGGCTACGCCTTCGAGGTGACCCCCGAAGGGCGGCGGGTATGGACCTTCGCCGACCCCTTCTTCACGGACGCCGGGGAGCGGATGGCGGTGTGGAAGGTCGCCCGCCTCGCTCCCGGCGACCCGCGGCTCCCGCCCGGCCTGGAAGCGCGATGACCGCCGCCGCCGTACGCCGCGCCGACCTCGCGCGTATCGAGGCCGCCCTCACCCGGGCCGGCCGGCTCCTCGCCGACTTCGCCCGCCGCGAGCTCGAGGTCGAGGAGAAACGACCGGGCGATCCGGTCACCGAGGCCGACCGCGCCGCCGACGCCCTGCTCAAAGAGACGCTCCTGGGCGGTGCCCCCGAGGGCGAGCCGGAAGGGTGGCTCTCCGAGGAGACGGCCGACGACCCCGCCCGGCTCGAGCGCCGGCGGGTGTGGGTCGTCGACCCGCTCGACGGCACCCGCGAGTTCGTCTCGGCGATCCCGGAGTGGTGCGTGTCGATCGGCCTCGTCGAGGACGGCCGCCCGGTCGCCGGCGGCGTCTACAACCCGCTCGCCGAGCGGCTCGTCCTCGGCGCCGAGGGGCTGGGGGTGACGCTCAACGGCGAGCCGGCGGCGGTCACCGCCCGCCCGACCCTCGAGGGCGCCACCGTCCTCGCCAGCCGCAGCGAGACGGGCCGCGGCGAGTGGGAGCGCTTCGAGGGCGGCGTCTTCCGCGTCGAGCCCACCGGCTCGGTCGCCTACAAGCTCGGCCTCGTCGCCGCCGGCCTCGCCGACGCCACCTGGACGCTCAAGCCCAAGCACGAGTGGGACGTCGCGGGCGGCGCGGCCCTGGTGCTCGCCGCCGGCGGCACCGTGCGCCTGCCCGACGGCAGCGAGCCGCGGTTCAACCGGCCGCGGCCGTGGCTTCCGGGGTTCCTCGCCGCCAACGAGTCGATCGCCGGGGGCCTCCCCGCCCTGTTCGCCGAGGCGGTAGGCTAGCGCCCGCCGCCCGACCGGGACTCCTCCACCCGCGATGCCAGACGCTCCCAGCAGCTCGCCCGCCACGCAGCTCGAGCGACGGCTCGAAGACCGCACCGCCATCGTCGGCATCATCGGTCTCGGCTACGTCGGCCTGCCGCTGGCGCTCGCCTTCGCCCGGCAGGGATTCACCGTCCTCGGCTTCGACGTCGACGCCGCCAAGGTCGAGAGCCTCAACCGGGGCCGGAGCTACATCGACCACATCGAGTCCGGCGAGCTCGCCGGACTGATCGAGGCCGGCCGCCTCCGGGCGACCACGGACGCCGACCGCCTCGCCGAGCCCGACGCGCTGCTCCTCTGCGTCCCGACCCCGCTGACCCCGCAGCGCGAACCCGACATGTCCTTCGTGCTGGCGACGGCCGAGGAGGTCGCCGCCCGCCTGCGGCCCGGGCAGCTCGTGGTCCTCGAGTCGACGACCTACCCGGGCACCACCGAGGACGTCCTCAAGCCGCTCCTCGAGCGCGAGGGCCTGACCAGCGGCGAGGACTTCTTCCTCGCCTACTCGCCCGAGCGCGAGGATCCCGCGAACCCCTCGTTCTCGACCTCGACCATCCCCAAGGTCGTCGGCGGCGCCGATCCGCGCTCGGCCGAGCTCGCCGAGGCCCTCTACCGCGGGGTCGTCAGCCGCACCGTCCGGGTCTCCTCGGCGCGGGCGGCCGAGGCGACCAAGCTGTCCGAGAACATCTTCCGGGCGGTCAACATCGCGCTGGTCAACGAGCTCAAGATGGTCTACGACGCGATGGGCATCGACGTCTGGGAGGTGCTCGACGCCGCCGAGTCGAAGCCCTTCGGCTTCATGCGCTTCAACCCCGGCCCCGGCTGGGGCGGCCACTGCATCCCGGTCGACCCCTTCTACCTCTCGTGGAAGGCGCGCGAGTACGGCGTATCGACCCGCTTCATCGAGCTCGCCGGCGAGGTCAACGTCGAGATGCCCCGCTGGGTCGTCCGCAAGCTCCAGCTCGCCCTCAACGAGCGTGGCAAGCCGGTCAAAGGCTCGAAGGTCCTCCTCCTCGGGCTGGCCTACAAGAAGGACGTCGCCGACCCCCGCGAGAGCCCGGCCTTCGAGATCCTCGACCTGCTGCTCCACCTCGGCGCCGACGTCTGCTACCACGACCCGCATGTTCCCGAGGCGCCGGCCATGCGGACGTGGCCGGACCTGCCGCCCCTGCTCTCGGTCGCCCTCGACGACGAGGTCCTCGCTGCCCAGGATGCGGTGCTCCTCGTCACCGACCACTCGGCGGTCGACTACGAACGGGTGCTGCGGATCGCGGATCTCGTCCTCGACTCGCGGGGGGTGTTCCGCCGTTTGGGGCCCCCGGCCGAGCGAGTGCTGGCGGTCTGAGGAGATGTCCGGCCATCCCGCTCTCGACGCCTTCCGGCACCTCTCGGCGGAGGTGTTGGGTGAGCCGCAGATCGGGATGGTCGTCGTCGCCGCGGCCCTGTGCGGCGCCTGGGCGGCTCGCGACGAGTTCGCGCGACCGTCTCCACGTCCTCTGGTCGCCGGCTTGCGCGGCTTGCTCGAAGGCAGCGCGGTCGCGGCGCCCCTGGCCTTAGTAACAGTGACTTTCGCCTGGATCGCCGTCGTTCTTCCAAACCGGTATCTGGAGCTCTCGCTCCACTACCTAGCCGCCCGCGAGCTCCTCGACCCTGCGCTGACCGTCGTCGTCCTCGGTGCGGCGGTAGGAGCGGCTGCTGGCACTCTACCGGCCGCTGCTCGCGCCTTCAGCGGGCGGCTGGCATCGCCGCGGGACGCCGCAACGCTCTCGCTGGCCGTTCTCCTTTGGCTTCTCCTTGCCGCGATCGGTGGGTTCTGGCTCAACCGCCTCGAGCCCCACTCGGCGCTGCACCCCGTCTCACTTCTCCTCGATGCGCTCTGGCTCCTCGCTGCTGGCATGGGCGCCTGGCTCTTTGCACGACGCCTACGAGAAGCGTCGGGATCCCGTTTCATGTCCCGACGGCTCGTCGGCGCTTCGGCGCTCGCAGCCTGGGCTCTCCTCGGCGTCGGTCTCTCGGTGAGGACATTCGGTGGCGGCAGGGACGATGACAGGCCGAACCTCGTGCTCGTGTCGATCGACACGCTCCGGGCAGATCGGCTCGGCTGCTACGGGCACGACCGCCCGACGAGCCCCAACCTGGACCGCTTGGCGACGGGAGGTGTCCGCTTTTCCGCGGCAACGGCGCAGGCGCCCTGGACCCTGCCGTCGCACGTCTCACTCCTCACCGGCCTCTACCCCTCGACGCACGGTGTCGTGTTCGGCACGGATCGGCTCGTGCCCCGCGTGACGACCCTTGCCGAGATCCTGCGAGACTCCGGCTACCGGACCGCGGCGTTCACCGGCGGCGGCTACCTGAATCTCAGGTTCGGCTATCAGGGATGGGAGCGGTTCATCGCTCGGCCACATTCGAAGGAGCGGCGCAACGTCGAAAAGGTGGTTGATGCGGCGGTCGACTGGCTCGCCACCGAGGCCCGCCCCCCTTTTTTCCTCTTCGTCCACACATACCAGGTCCACGCGCCGTTCGATCCTCCCGCCCGAGACGATCTGTTCAGCGGTCCCTTCTCGGCCAGCCCTCTCAAAACAGCTGGGATGACCGCACCGGACTTCGCCCAGCTTCACGGTCGGCTGACCGACCTGGACTACGGCCTGATCGAAGCGAAGTACGACGGGGAGATCCACTACACTGACCGTGCTCTCGCGCCGCTCCTCTCGGCCATCTCCGGGATGGACTCCGGGAGCCGAACCCTCGTGGTGGTGACCTCGGACCACGGTGAGAACTTCTCCGATCACCGCGACTTCCCTGTCGACCACCGGGAGCTGTACGAAGCCGTCGTTCACGTGCCCTTGATCCTCGCGGGACCCGGATTGCCGGCCGGTCTGGTCGTTGACGATGCCGTGGAAGTGGTCGACTTGATGCCCACGTTGCTCGATCTCCTCGGCGTCCCCGCGCCGACCGCGTACGACGGCGAGAGCATGCGGCCGCTCCTCGCCGCGGTTTCTCGACCGCAATCGCGAGCGACGGCGTTCAGCGAGCAGATCCGGCGCGACGAGCCGCGTTACGTCTCGCTGCGAGATCCCCGTTGGAAGCTCTTGCAGCGGCGACCCGGCCTGTACGAGCTCTACGATCTCGTGGCCGACCCCGAGGAGCGGCACGACCTCGTCGGGGCAGGAGCTGACGTCCCGCCCGGCCTCCTTGCGGAGCTCCTTCGCTGGGATCGCCGGGCGCGAGCCCAACTGGCGAAGAACCTCGCCGGGCGCGAGGCTCCGGGAGAGCTCGACGAGAGTCTGGCGCGCGAGCTCCGGGCCCTGGGCTACCTATGACCGCTTCGCCAAACCTGGTCCTGATCGGAGGCACCGGCCGCTCCGGCTCGACCCTGCTCGGCCTGATGCTGGGCAGCGCCGAAGGCGCCTTCTACCTCGGCGAGGTCGCCGCCCGCTACCGGCCGTGGCGGCGCCACCACTTCGTCCTCGAGTGCCGCGGCTGCGGCGGTGTGTGCGCGACCTGGGAGCGGCTACGCGACCTGCCGGAGCGCGGGCTCCACCGCGGGGTCGCACGACGGCTCGGCGTGCGGCATGTCGTCGACTCGTCGAAATATCTGCCGTGGATCTGGGACAGCGACCGCCGGGCACGCAGGCAGGGCGTCTCCGTCCGCCACGTCGCGATCTGGAAGGAGCCCCAGGATCTTGCCTTCAGCATCTGGAAGCGGGGAGGGCCGCCCGAGAGATGGGAGAGGGTGTTTACCTCGTACTACCGGCGCTATTTCGAGCTCGGCCTCCCCTTCGTCGCAATCTCGTACCGTCGGCTTGCCGCCGAGCCAGAGGCTTCGCTCGCAGCCCTGGCTGCGGCTGTGGGCATCCCATTCCGTCCGGAGATGCTGCGCTTTTGGGAGCAGCGTCAGCACCACCTGTTCGCGAGCGGAAACGTGCGGATCGCGGGCAGACGACCGATCCGCCCCACGCGGCTCACGTCAGCGTTCCTCGAGCTGTGGGCCGCCGAGCCTCCCCCGCGCCCGGCGACGGCGCGCCTGATCGAAGAGCTCCGCGTACGCGAAGCGGCTGACGGTGCGAGCGCGACCTCGGTCGAGCGGCCGCGAAGGTTGCCTCCTCCCTGGTACTTCAAGGCCCGTGCGGTCCGAGCGCTGCAGCGGTTCCGGCCGGAGACTTGGGAGCCGCCGGTTTCCCGTAGCGAAACAAAGTCCTAGACCTGTCGCGAGCCGGTATGCTTCGCAGCTACATGACGACCACCGACGCACCCCACACCGATCTGATCACCGTCATCGAGCCCCGTGAAGGCTGGGTGCGGCTCGACCTGGCGGAGCTGTGGAAGTTCCGGGAGCTGGTCTACTTCCTCACGTGGCGTGACATCAAGGTCCGCTACAAGCAGACCGTCCTCGGCGCGAGCTGGGCGATCCTGCAGCCGCTGACGACGATGATCGTCTTCAGTCTGTTCTTCGGCAAGCTGGCGAAGATCCCCTCCGACGGCGTACCCTACCCGCTCTTCAGCTACACCGCTCTCGTTCCCTGGACGCTCTTCGCCAGCGGGGTCACAAACTCCGCACAGCGACTCGTGTCGAGCTCGAATCTGCTGCGCAAGATCTACTTCCCGCGGCTCGCCCTGCCGCTCTCAACCGTCACCGCCGCGCTCGTCGACTTCGCGATCGCCTTCTCCGTGCTGCTGATCATGATGCCGATCTTCGGCTACCGGCCGACGATCTACGTTCTCTTGCTGCCCCTGTTCGTGCTGCTCACGCTCGTCACCTCGCTCGGGGTCGGACTGTGGATGTCGGCCATGAACGTACAGTTCCGGGACGTCCGTTACGCATTGCCGTTCCTGGTCCAGATCTGGCTCTTCGCCACCCCGATCGCGTATCCCAGCAGCCTCCTCGACGAGCCGTGGAGGACTCTGTACGGGATCAATCCGATGGCCGGAGTCGTCGAGGGTTTTCGCTGGGCGCTCCTCGGCACGGAGACCCGACCCGGGCCGATGATTCTCCTCTCCTCTGTCGTCGCCGCGCTCCTACTGATCAGCGGTGCCCTGTACTTCCGCCGCGTCGAGCGTACGTTCGCCGACATCGTGTGAAGGGGACGGTGCGATGAATTCGGGGATCGAGATTCGCGGACTGGGAAAGCGTTATCGCCTGGGAGCTCGAGCCGAGCGCTTCGACACCCTCCGCGATCGCCTAGCCCATGCGATGGTTTCGCCGTGGAATCGACTTCGCTCGGTTCTCTCTGGCCATTCGACCTACGTGTCCGATGAGCAGCTCTGGGCCCTTCGCGGGATCGATCTCGACGTTCAGCCCGGCGAGGTCGTCGGCGTGATCGGCCGCAACGGGGCGGGAAAGACCACGCTGCTGAGGATCCTCGCCCGCATCACTGAGCCGACCGAGGGGCGGGCGGTCATCCGCGGCCGGGTCGCCTCGCTCCTGGAGGTCGGTACGGGATTCCACCCCGAGCTCTCCGGTCGGGAGAACGTCTACCTCAACGGTGCGATCCTGGGCAT
>Ga0214468_1000376_pt1 | contig 14234 bp, 5 predicted proteins | sample RVTome_9_FD_187334 | JGI IMG/M metagenome (GOLD analysis project Ga0214468, IMG submission 187334) | Soil microbial communities from uranium-contaminated site in the Upper Colorado River Basin, Wyoming, United States - RVT155D38 HiSeq ...
ACATCGGTGTGGGCATCATCGAGGCTGCCTCCGTCACCCTCGATGTCCTCACGTTCTATCAGGAGCACATCGCCAACGAGGCATATCTGCGCACGGCGCGAGAAGGCGATTCCGTCGAGGCGATAGTCAGACTCCTCGGCTACGAGCTCTCACCCGGCGTTACTGCGGTCACCCATCTCGTCTTCGACATCGAGCCCGAACGGAACGTCACTGTGCCGGCATGGTCCCAGGTCCAATCGGTTCCCGAGGACGGGGAGCTGCCCCAGACATTCGAGACCACGGCACCTCTCGCCGCCGCCGGAGCGATCAGCCAGATGCGTCCGGCTGCACCAACATCACAACTCACCGGCCCGACCACCACATTGCGGGTCGCCGGCGCTCGCGCCGTGACCACCGGCGACATCGTCCTAGTGGGAAGTCAAACGAGGGCGTTGCAGAGGTCCATCACCGCGGTGGCGTCAGCCGACGATGGCACCGTTCTCCACCTGAGTGGCTCCGTTGACCAGGACGACGAGACATGGATCTGGGTCGTCCACGACTCGGCCAAGGGATACGGTGCCGACCTCCCCGCGTCTGTTGTTGAGACTTCCCTGGAGGACCACGGGACATGGTCATCGAAAACCGTGGAACGGCTCCCGGCAAGCTCCGGCGACCAGGTCTTCCTGGACCGCATTCTCGAGCCGAGCGACGTCCTCCAGAATCTCGCGATCCGGAAATCCGACGGAGCTTGGGAGATCCGCCCGATCCAGGAGATGGAAGTCACCCAGCGAGGGGCAGGATCGCTGGAGCGCACCGTCACCAGGGTGACCACGGGTGCCCGGGCCACCGCATTTCGCTTCACGGCAGACCCGGGCCCAGCAGGTGGCGAGATGTCCATTGGGGAGGGAAGCGGTTTCGGTGAGTTCCTTGGGAGAGTGCTCGGTGCTGCCTCCTTCGGGGAGTCGGCCATCGTGGGGTCCGGGGACCCCGTCTATCTGGTTGGCACGGCTTTGCTGACGGAGCACGACACTCCAGACCGGACGTTCCCCGCCGGAACCACAGATATGACGGTTCCAACGGCGGATCTCAGCGCGCTGCAGCCCGGTCGCAGCGTCATCCTGAGTGACAAATGGAATGCGCATCTGGCGACGGTGGTCGAGGTGGATCAAGCGGGCCGCCAGTTCGAGTTTCAGCCGGCGCTGCCCACCGATTTCGACACGGCGTCGATGGTCATTCACGGCAACCTCGTCCAGGCGCGGCACGGTGAACGTCACGTCGACGAGCCCATAGGTGACGGCGATCCGACCGCAGAGAGCCAGGAGTTCAAACTCCGCCGCAGTCCGTTGGCATGGCGGCTGGACGGGTCGTCTCCCCAAGGGGCAACACCCGATATCGACGTGCGGGTCGACGACCTGGAGTGGACGTGGGTGTCGAAAAGAGAGATAGACCCGTCGAGCGAACCCGTCTACGCCATCACCGCCAGGGGAGACGACAGCTTCGTCCAGATCGGACACGCGGCAGGAGGCGTCGAAGCCACCCGCGGGACGAGAAACGTGGTTGCCGACTACCGGGTCGGTGGCGGAGTCGACGGCAATGTTCCCGCAGGGTCATTGGAGACGCCTTTGGATCGCCCGCCCGGGCTCCGCAGCGTCTCCAACCCGCTGCCGGCAGAGGGCGGCACCGACCGTGAGACCTCCGAGCATGCCCGCACCGCAGCTCCGGCGGCTCTCCGGGCCACGGGTCGAATCGTCGCTCTCCCCGATTTCGAATACGCGGCGCTGGACTTTCCCGGAGTGGCAAAGGCATCTGCCACTTGGACATGGGGCAACCTAACCCAGCTGCTCCACGTCACGGTGGCGGGGGAGGAGGGAGCGGTGTTGTCCCCGGAGTCCCTCGCCGAACTACACCGTTTCCTCGACAGACAGCGCGACGACCGGCGCACCCTTCGGATCGACAATTACACCGCCGTCCCGATCAGCCTGCGTGTCGAAGTGACCGCCGACGAGCGTGTCCGACCCGACGCAGTGGCCGCCGATGTCATCGCGGCAATCGACGATGTGCTCGGATTCGATCAGATCGGGTTCGGTCAAGCAATCGACGCCTCCCAAATTACGGAGCGTCTGCACCAGATCGAAGCAGTCCTCGGAGTCCGTTGGCTCGAACTGTCACGCCCTATGACACGACTGTCACAGGCCGGGATAACTCGACGTGGCCCTGTTCTGCTCAGCCGATCCCCGCTCATTCGAAGACGAATTCAGGATCCGATGCCGAGAGTGGCGATCCGTGGAGCCACTGCAAAGGGCAGCTATGACGTGGAGCCGGCCGAACTGGCCATCGTCGACGTCGGCCGCCGCGACATCGTCGTCAAGTCCGTTAACAGGCCCGAGACCTTGACATGACCACTGAGACGACCCGTCGCCGGGACCGACTCTGGAACCTCCTCCCCGAGTTCCACCGGATCAAAGACGCCGAGGCGGGCTATCCGCTTAGGGGTCTGCTGGGCGCAATCGGCACAGAGTTCGCCCGTGTCGAGAGTGACATCGAGGAGCTGTGGAACGATCAGTTCATCGAGACCTGCCGGCCCTGGGTGATCCCCTACATCGCAGAGCTGCTTGGGGTCGAACCCATATACGAGGTCGAGGGAACCGCCCGCGCCGATGTCGGGCTGACCACCTCATTCCGCAGGCGGCAGGGCACGATGCCGATGCTGGAAGACCTGGCCGAGTCAGTGACCGGTTGGGAAACGGTGGTGGTCGAGCTGTTCAGACGGCTCTCCTGGAACCAGCATCTCAACCATCTCGACGCGGACCGGACCACTATTGACCTGAAGGCTCCCGGACCCCTTCAGCTCCTCGACGGCCCCTTCGATCACCACGAGCACACCGTTGACATCCGGCCACCCTCGACAGCGGTCGCACGACCCAACCTGAACGATGTCGCCTTCTTCGTGCACCGGCTGATCGCCGACGAGTTCTCCCGGGTGCAACCTCGACCGGCAGGCCCGGGCTCGGGAGAGTGGAGGTTCTTCCTGCATCCGACCGGAGTCGACATCCCGCTGTTTCACCGATTCGATGACGACGCCGACCGCGACCGGAGAATCGATGAAGACGAGACCCACTCTGAGATCCAGACCGGCTGGCTCGCCGACCACCTCGCCGATCGTCCGGGAGCGTCGAGCAGTGTCATCGAGATCCGTGCCGGCGGACTCGTCCTCACCGGCGACGATCGAGACGAGTCGGTGGGATGGCTGGAAATGCAATGCGCCGATCTCTCCGCATGGCGTCAACCTCCACCCGGAAAGCTGTACCTCGACCCACGACTCGGTCGAATCGCTCTGGCACCGGAGGACCGGGCCGCCGAACTCGACGGCGACCTGGAAGCGACGTTCGCCTCGGGAGCTCCGGGTCCCATCGGAGGACGGGGCAGACCGCGTGTCACGTCCGAGGTCTACGAGATCTTGGAAGCACCCGTCCCCCGGCCGGATGATGCCGATCCCGAGGAGTGGGAGCTGCTCACCGTGGGAGTCGGTGGCGACCACACGACCATCTCCGATGCGGTGGCTGACTGGTCTGGCGAAGACGCGGTCATCCGCATCCTCGATAGTCGCACCTATGAGGAGAGCGTCGGGTTCGTTCCCCGTGTCGGCGGTCATCTCGTCATCCAGGCCGCCGACGGGGAGAGACCGTTCCTAATCGGCGACATCCGACTCGTAGGCGGTGGCGAAGAGCCGCCCATCGACAACCGGATGCGACTCACGGTCGACGGAATCCACATCGCCGGTCATCTGCGGGTCACCTCGGCCGCCGCCGTTGAAAGCATCGACGTGCTGCACTGCTCGATCTGGCCCATCGCAGAATCCGAAGACGGTGCCCAACCTTCCACCGACCGCGGGATCGAGTTGCTGGGCTCGGTCAACTCCCTGTTCGTCGCCCGATCCTCCCTGGGAGGCATCGAAACCACATCAGCGACCGATCTGCTGACCATCGACGACTCGATCGTCGATGGCCACGGCGCGTCAGCAATCGCCGGAGAGGGTGGAGTGCGCTCCGGACCCGTAACCCGCCTGGCACGCACCACACTCCTCGGGTCAGTATTCGTCCGCGAACTACACGCCACCGACTCAATCTTCATAGGGCCGGTCGTCTCAAGGAGGACGCAGACGGGCTGCGTCCGCTACTCGTTTGTGCCACTAGTGGGAAACGGTGGAACCACCCCACGGACCCCCCGTCGCTACCGGTGCCAGCCCGATCTCGCCCTCGCCGATGCGAGAGAACTGCTGGAGAGGACGTTGAGCGATACGGAACGGCGAACAGTCCAGCTCTCGGTCACACCCCAATTCGCCGGCCTGGACCCTTTCGCACTGGCGTACACCACGCTTCTTCCCGACGCACCGCAAGAGATCCTGCGGGGAGCCAGCGACGGACTCGAGATGGGTGCTTGGTACTTCCGCCAGAACCCGCGACGCATCGACAACCTGCATCGCAGGCTCATCGACTACCTACCGGTCGGGCTGACGCCCGAGATCGTCTACGTGAACTGAGGGGTTATGAAAGGCGACTTCACCAGATTCAGATTCGGAAACGAGTCTCGATACACCGACGTGCTGCAACAACAAGGGCGGGTCAGCCTTGACTCCGACTGGAACGAAGCGGCAGCGATCAACACCTGGCAGCGTCGGCAGCGGACCATCGACGCCTTTGGCCACTTCGCCGCCATCGGTGATGCGTTTCGCGTCGCCTATCTGCCCAACTTCGACGACTTCGTGTTCGAGCCAGGCCGTGCCTATGTCTCCGGTCTGTTGACCGAGCGTGAGACCGATCCCCCCATTGAGGTGGGCTTCCGCAAGAACGCCACCGGACTGGTTCTCACATCCGAGGACGACCTGAAAGTCGGTGGCATCTACCGACTCCGCCGCGAAGAGGAGGACGGCGTCTTTGTCCGCATCGATGGCGCCACCGACGCTGAGTTTCCGGTGACCGTTGCCTTCGACGACGACGTGGAGACTCTTCCTGACAGCGGCCAGGGAGTCGTCGAAGCGGCGGTGTCCTACAGGACTCAGGATGTCGAGGTCGGAGCGCCATTCGCCGAAGAAGGTGACGATGTCGCTCCCGACCGGCAGGGCCGTGCCGTGGTGCTCGACGTCTGGCAGCGTCATGTCACGTCGGTAGAGGATCCCGTTCTGCTCGAGGAGGCACTCGGCGGGCCCGATACCACCACCCGACTGGGTACCGACTGGGCGGTGCGGATGCTGCCGGTGGGACCGGATGCGACATGCTCCACCGATCCTCCCAATCTGGATCATGGCGGTGCCGAGGCACCGGGCCGCATGTCGGCGTGGGTCGTCCCCTCCGAGGAATTCGAAGACCCCTGCCTGCTCCCCACCGACGCAGGATACCGGGGGCTGGAGAACCGTCTCTATCGAGTCGAGGTCCACGAAGGCAACGATGGCGGCACATCCCTCGACGGCGTCACCTTCAAGTGGTCACGCAACGACGCCGCCTCAGTGGCCGCAGTAATACAGAACAACGGAGACACCGTGGAGGTCACCGACCTCGGCCCGGATGAGGACGGGTTGCGGGCCGCGCCGCTGGTCGAACTGTTCGATCGCATCAACGAGCGGACCCCTTCGCCGGGAACTCTCCTGGAGCCGATCGCCAACGTCGACCCGGCCAACAACGAGATCGAGTTCCCCCAAGACGTCAGCAACGCCGACGGCCGCCCATGGCAGGACAACACCTTTCGCACCCGGCGCTGGGACGGTGTGATCTCCGAGGTTGAAAGGGGGGAGGAGATCGAACTCGAGCACGGGATCAACGTTTCCTTCACCGAGGGCTCCTACCGGCCCGGTGACTACTGGCTGATCCCGGCGCGGACAGTGACGGGGAGGATCCACGAGCTAGACGACGCTCCACCGGTTGGCGTCGTACACCACTACGCCAAGCTGGCAGTCGCACTTCGCGACGACGGTGAAGTGTCGGTAACGGACTGTCGTCCCTGCCTTCGACCGATCACCTCCATGACGGCCGACTGCTCGCCGCTCATCACCGTCGGCGACTGTGGGGACGTCCGAACCATCCCGGAGGCCATCGAGCGCATCGAAGGAGATGTCGCCACCTTCCCCGCCGACATGGTCGCCACCGTGAAGCTGCTCCAGGGCGACCACCGGCTCACCGCCTCGATCGAGATCAGACGATCCAACTTCCGTCTTACCGGATGTGGCGTCGAGTCGCGGCTCGTCTGCTCCGACTCGTTCAGCGCCCTCGCCATTGGTGCCGAAGCCGCCACGACGATCAACAACATCGCGCTCGACAACTTCGCCGTGCATGGCGCGGCACCGAGAGGTCTCATCGCCGCGCGCTCGATCCAAGGACTCGACATTCGAAACCTGACAATCACCCTCGACACCGCCTTGTCGGAGCCAGAAGGCGCGGCCGCCATCGCCACCTCGACGTGTTCTGACGTGAGGATTACGGAGTGCAACCTCGAAGGCCAGGCCGCGGTCGCAGACCTTGGCGAGGATGGGGCGTTGCTGCGTTTCCCCCAGTTCGGGACCGTCTCCATCGACGGCGAGTCTGTCCTGGTCAGGAACAATCGCATCAGCGGGGCTGGGATATGGATCCGCCACGGGTCGACAGATGTCCGGGTAGACGACAACGAGATCGATGCAGGAGTGGGATCACAGCTCTTCTCCAGGTCCTTCGCCGGTGTGGTGCTCGGCGGTATCGACCCCACCGTGCCACGCGACAAGGCGGCCAACGAGATCACACCCGACGATCTGGCCCTCTCGGGTGTTCGCATCACCCGCAATCGGATACTCCGCCGCACCGGATCGGGCATCGCCACGCTCGCCGCCGATGCTGTGAAAGTCAACTACCCGGGCTTCGACCTGTTGCCAATCCGGGTCGATCCCATGACGCTGCCCGTGGGAGACCTCGTCGGGGCAAGCTGGTGTTTCGATCGGGTCTCGGTGGCCAAGCCCTTCGTGCTCAGCCACGAGGCCTACACCGGCTGGGTCGGAGAGGAACTCGACGTACCAAAGGCGGCGAACATCGCCACACCCTTGCTGTGGGCAATTCCTCACATGCCCCTGCGCGTCTTCGACGTAGCCGGACGGCTGATGTCCCCACTGGCCGAGCCGCAGCAGCTCGTTATCGATGCCAACGACATCCGGGGATGTGCCGACAGCGCCAGCCCGGATCGTCGACTGTCTTCGTCCGTGCAAGGGGGAGTTGTGCTCGACGGCGTGCGCGAGGTGGACATAACCGACAACGACATCGTCGGCAACGGGGTACGGGGCCGGGCCGTTGGCATCTGGGTCGACGATGCCATCGAAATCCGGATCCACGGCAACCGCATTGAAGACAACGGCAAAGAAGACCCGCCCGACGACCCCCCACCGTTGGTCGACTTCACCGACGTCGTCTTCACCGACATCAGAGCAGACTTTGCCGGGTTGGAGATGTTCTCCGCCCCATACACGAAGGCGAACCTGTCGATCGAAGCCATCGTGTCCAATCCGACCACCAGACGTCTCGACGTGGTCGGGACCATGCCGGGCCAGCCCCTCGGCACGCTAGTCGATGAGGAAGTCGTCGATAAGGAAGTGGAGATCACCTTCGCCGAGGCGACAGCCAGCCCGATGTTGGGATTGTCGTTCCTGCCGTCACAGACGGTCGAAGAGCCGCTCACCGGCGTGGTCGAGTTCATGGACGACTCCCATGCCGATGTCGTCATCGACCCCGCTGTCGACTTCTTCGCCGAATTCGAGAAACCCATCAGAGCGATCCGTTTCATCCCCACGATTCCGCTGATTCTGACGACAATCTGGTGGGGTCCGGTCAACGTTCAGGCCGGCGTGGTCGTGCTCGGTGCGACAGGCAGCCGCGCTTTCGGTCAGGCAGGCCGCCGGACCCTGTCGTTCGAGGGAAACACCGTCCAGACACCTGCGGGACCGGCACTGGCCGCCCAGGTGGTCGGCGATGGCACGGTCGTCGATAACGTCCTTGTGTCGAAGTCCTACGCCCCCCAGCCGCGGTCCCTCATGTCGCGATTGGGGTCGGCGTCCAAGACCGCCACGGGGGCGTGTGTAGCCGTCGAGCAACGCAGCTCCCTGATCTCCCCCTTCTTGTTCACGAGAACCGTCCTCGGCTCGGCGACAACTCGCAACACCCGTCTGCTCAACGCGTCACTGCGGTTCGCCGGCAATCAGGTGCGGCAATCGGTGAGCTCCAACACCGACATCGAGCAGAGCCTTCCGGCGATGGTTTCGATTCGTGCCGACGACGTAGACGTCACCCACAACGTGGTGGAGGCGCTCTTGAGTCGTGGCGACGCCCGGACCAACGTCCTCATCGGGTCGTCGACCGCCCGCATCGTCTCCAACCGCCTCGCCGAGGCGGCCTGCTCCACAGAGCTCTCCCTCGAGGTGCGTGCATCCGGGCAGGCGACCATCGTGGACAACCAGGCTGATCACGCTGTGGAGGTGACCAGACCCGATGGCACATCGGTTCCCCTCGACCCCTCAAATGCCACCCGGCTGGCGGGCTGTGCTCGGATCGACCTGCCCGTGGCGACCTGGTTCTTCTCGGGTCTGTTGGCGAGTGCCTTTGCGATCAACGACAAGATTGAGGTGCCCGAGCCGGTGGTGGGAGTGACCCACGCCTATTTCGGTGTTCTCGCCTCCTATCGCGATACCAGCCTCGACCTATGGCAGGCGGACGCCGCCCGCAAGGTGGTGAGAAGCGTCAGCTCGTTGCAGATCGCCAAGGAAACACTCGAAGAAGGCGGTGTGGTCGCCCCCGACCTCACCATCTACCAACCGGAGCGGAGCATCATCGAACTCGGGGAGACCTACCGGGAGATCACCGACGTGGTCACCACTGTGCGCCCTGGCATCTTCACCCTGCCTGAGGTGACCGGTGGCCTCGTACGGACGGTCGATGGGGCAGTGGTCGAGAACGCTCGGGTCGTCATCGAAACAGACGAGGGAGTAGTTGAAGAACTCGAGGCCAATGAAGAGGGTCGAATCGAAGGCGGCAGGCTGGCCGACGCCCTCGAGCGGGCCCGCGAGCGGGGTGGCGACATTCGCTACCGGATCGAGAGTCGAACCGGAGAAGTCCTCGACGACGGTGCCATCGGCCCCACATCGCCTGACCGGCCGGCGCTGCTCGATCTGACCGTCAGGCGACGTTGACGCGTAGGACTTCGGGCACCTGATATCCCGTTGACGCCTGAACTGCATAACTCCAAATCACGATCGCCGGCGCCCGGCGCATAGACGGTAGCTGAACGGGCGCGGTTCAATCCTCAATGGGCTGTGGGCCTGGTCGCTCTCCCATTCACGGCCGGTAGGTCACGGGTGAGTGGACCTGTCTGGCCAAACCGACCGTCCACGGATTTGCCGGAGAGGGATCCACGGCCGCCGGATACTAGACGGATCGTCTACGTGCTAGCTCATTCGAGGAGTTATAGCCCGAATTCCGACAGTTCGATCAAGCGCTTCGTGGCGTCTGGGATCGTGGAGCAGGCGGCGAGGAGAGATCGAGCCGCGAAACGTGGGAGGAGGGATGGTGACCAGTGATCGGGCTCTCCGGGCTTCGGATGTCTCCCTGGTCAGCCTGGATGATCCACAGTGTGAGACGCCGGCGGTGGTCGGGAAATCACCGAGTACGCCAACGTCCAGTCTGACGCCAACCACGCCCACTCCATCTGGAGGGACCCGGAAAACGACTTTGGGCGGGACCTGCTGAGCCGGCACTATCTCGAGGAGCATTGATCGCTGAAACGGACGGTGGTGGCACCCATGTTGACCCGTCTAGCGGCCCCCGGCCTGCAACCGACCGAACTTGTGGCGGATGCCAGGTCTCGCCCAATCTCGTGATGCTGGTTACGTCTCAGTCGATGTCTCACGTCACCTCGCTTCGCTCGCTCCACAGCCGCCCCACAAGACCCTGGATGCGGTCCATTTCCCCTGGTCACAGCGTTTTGACCGCATCTTTCGCAACGAGGGGGTCACGGGTTCAAATCCCGTCAGCTCCACTAAACACCCTGGTCAGGGCGATTTCGGCGAGGGCGTTGGCTCGCCATTTATACAACTCTGTCATCCGCGGCTCCACAGGCGACCCACAGGATTCGCGCCGTGAAGCACCTCTTTTTCTGCGAGGTGCTCTCTCACTCCACCTCACGTCAGATCACATGGATGGGATGAGGAGCTCGGAGGGGCGGAAGTGCCGGTCGATAGGTCTGAGTAGTTGGGCGTTGCGACCCAAGGCTACGTAGCTAGCGCACATTGCCGAATCCAGATTGGGTGGCTTGACCCGATCGGGGCGGAACAGACGCGCGTTATGCACTCGGCGAGCGATTCCCAGGGAGATCTGACATCTGACCATGCATGTTTCGGGCACCGAACGGTCCCAGGTGGCCAGGACGTTGGCGCTATAGGATTATCGCCCGGATCGTCCAGGAGCGTCATGGCCAGCGGGGGGTCGAGGAACAATTACGAACGAGTGGATTCGCCGCTGCGCGTCCACTTGTTAGGTCGCTTCCGCATCGAACGTGGTAGGGACACGATTCGGCTTTCGACGCGTAAGGCGGAGCTTCTCCTGGCTTATCTGGTGCTGAACCCGGGATTTCACTTCCGCGAGAGGATCGCAGCTCTGTTCTGGAGGGACTCGTCGGACGAGTCGGCGCGGGCCTCCCTGCGCAACGCTCTCGCCATCCTGCGCCGTCAGGTCGACTCCGATTTGCTCGTCACCGACCGCCAGACGGTCGAGCTTGCTGCTGACTTCCCGCTTTGGGTCGATGCCCTCAAATTCAGGACCGAGGCAAGGCGATTCCTGGAGTCCCCTTCACCCGATCAGAGCCGGGTCCCTCTAGATCTGTACGCCGACGATCTACTGGTGGACTCTTACGAAGACTGGGTGCTGGTCGAACGTCGTGACCTTCGAGCCCTCTATCTCGACGCGCTCGTCGAGTTGGCTCACCAGATGCGTTCTCATGCTGAGTACGAGGACGCCAACAGATTCGCCTCACTGGCGCTCCACCACGACCGTGCCAATGAGCGGGCGCATCAGCATCTGATGTTCTGTCACCTGGCCGTGGGGAATCGAGCCGCCGCTCTCAGACAGTTCGAGTCCTGCCTCACTGCGATGGAGGAGGAACTCGGTGTCGAGCCCTCCGACGCGACGTACAAGCTGTACCACTGGATTCAGCGAGCTCCGTCCGAACGGAGGCCAGTCGAGGCGTCGATCACCAACCTCCCTATGCCGACCACCGGGTTCGTGGGCCGGGAACGAGAAATGGCTGCGGTCAAGGAGTTGCTGAAATCCAACAGGCTGGTGACGCTCACCGGTGCAGGAGGTACCGGAAAGACCCGGCTGGCGGTACAGGTCGGAACCGATCTTCTCGACAGCTTCGAGGACGGTGTTTGGTGGATCGAACTCGGGTCGTTGACTGAGGCCGATATGTTGGCCCGAACGGTGGCCAAGGCGCTTGGCGTCCCAGAAGTGCCGAGCCAATCAACACTTGACACCCTGGCCCATTTCGTCAAGAAACGAAGTCTGCTCCTGGTACTCGACAACTGTGAACATCTCGTCGATTCCTGCGCCAGCCTCGTATCAGGCTTGCTCGCTCGGTCACAGAATCCGACCATCCTGGCCACGAGTCGGGAGAGACTTGGTATCAATAGCGAACAGGTCTGGCGAGTCGACGGTCTGTCGCGCCCCGAGCTGGATCAAACGCCACGGGTGGACGATCTCGTCGAATACGAGTCGATTCGTCTGTTCGCGGACAGGGCAATCTCGGTCGATCCACACTTCGCATTGAACGAGCTGAACGCCCCACCGGTGGCGCGCATTTGTGCCCAACTCGAAGGGATTCCTCTGGCAATCGAGTTGGCTTCGGCGAGTGTGACCGCTCTCACCCCGCAACAGATCGCAGATCGTCTGGATAAGGCTTTCGACCTTCTCGCCTCATCCAGGCGAGGCTCACCAGAGCGACATCAGACCCTGGAAGCCACCATCGAGTGGAGTTACAACCTCTTGTCAAATGATGAGCGGGTTCTGTTTCGCCGCCTCTCCGTATTGGCGGGCAGTTTCACGTTGGCAGCGGCCGAAGCAATATGTTCGGACACCAATCTCGAGGAGGGGTCCGTTGCCGGTGTCCTGACGCAACTAGTCGACAAGTCGCTGCTGGAGGCGCAATCACACGGTGACGAGAAGCGATACCACCTGCTCGAGACGATCCGACAGTACAGCGCCAACCGGCTCGCACAAACCAACGAGGGCATCTGGTTGCGTGACCGTCAACTCGACTACTTCCGCAAGCTGGTCGAGGAACCCAGCCCCCACCTCGGCTTCTTCCTCCCCGACTCCGAGACCGACATCTGGTTGCTTCGCTTAAGCGCCGACCACGCGAACGTACGCGCCGCAGTTCAATGGGTTCTTGACCAAGACGAACCGTCACGGCCTCGGGCTGTGAACAGTCTGGTATTGACAGGCAATCTCCACTGGTTCTGGGTGGCTCGAGGGCGCTTTGACGAGGGTCGCGCGTGGCTGACCCGGCTGCTCTCGGTCTCTGATCGAGCATCACCGGAGAACCGTGCGCTGGGTCTGCTCACCGCCGGACATCTCGCCTGCTGGCAAGGCGACTTCGCAACGGGACGACGGATCCTGGATGAGGCGCTGGCCTTGTCCCAACACTTGAAAGATGGCCACGGGGTTGCCTTCTCCCTCCAGGGCCTCGGCTTCGCCGCCATGGGCGAAGGTGACCTGGTCCAGAGTCTGGCCCTTTTCGAGAAGTCACTGAAGGGGGCACGACAGATCGGCGACAAGTGGTTGATGGCGTTTGGAGAACATTGGCTCGGCGTGACTCTGGAGTACATGGGCGAGTACTCGAAAGCCGCTTCTCATTTTGACAAGGGTGAGGTGCTCAACACCGAGGCAGGAGGCAACCGGCAAGGGATGGCCTTCACGCTGTTTCACCATGCCCGCATTGCTCGTATCCAGGGTGATTACCCCTCAGCGCGATCGAGACTCACCGAGGGGATGAGGCTGTTCAAGGAGTCGGGGGATCTGCGTGGGGTCGGCTACTCGCTTGCGGGCTTCGCCTTGTTGGCTGCGGCTCAGGACGATCCGTCGCGGGCGGCGACTTTGTTCGGCGCCACAGCGTCAATTGAGGACGAGATTGGCTCGTTTCTCGAGGTTCCGCTGAGGGTCGAGTACGACGAGCACCTCGTAGCAGTGCAAAACGATCTCGGCGAGGATGCCTTCTCAGCCGCGCAGATCGAGGGAACAAACATGCGCCCGGACCGGGCCATCGGATACGCACTGACCTGAAGCGGGCGCATTGTCCTGACTCGACCGGCATTTCACCCAATCCCAATCGGCCGTAGCTCTTTGCGGTCTTTTTGCGGTCTCCTCGTAGACGGCGGACGTGAGATCCGCCATCACCGCGTTGACTGTGGCATTGCTCGCGGGAGCATCGGCACCTGACGCAAGCGCGCCCGTGAAACGAAACACCGAGGCGCATCTGGTCGCATCCGCGGATCTCGACGACGCAGTCGATCCCCGGACCACCACCACCGGAGGAACCCACCCCGAACGCACCGTCGTATTGAAAGCCCTGGACCGATTCTCAGTATTGCCCGGGGAGCTCCCGCCACTCGAGATCAGAATTCACGAAGGTGACGGATGTCGCGGCCACGGTGGTCTATTCCGAACAGGAACCGAACGCTGGCAAATCGATCTCTGCGAGGTCACACCCTGGGTGATCCTCCATGAGATGGGGCATGCATGGACAGCTTTGCACCTGACCGATCAACAGCGCCTCGAATACTCCAGGCGTTGGGGTCTGGAGTCCTGGCACGACCCAGATACGCCGTGGCAACTTCGCGGCGCCGAGCATGCGGCTGACACGATCGCCTGGGGCCTCCTCGATGAGCCGGTCGGATGTCATCTCCCCAACGGGCCGATAGCACATCGGCTGCAGGCTTTCCGTCAACTGACAGCCGTCGATTCACAGCGTGTCCGCTGTGCGGCTTCGCCGGCCGGAGGAGAACAGAACCCCCTCTTTGACCAAGGACGGATGCTCTCCACTGTCAGGGAGCGACCAAAGGCTGTGGTCGAGGGGGCCTCTCCCTCGTGAGCGGGGCACAGTCGCAGCCGGAACGACCGCACCGGACGTGCCGATTCCGGCGCTGTCTGATGTGGGCGTTTCCGTCCGGGATCGGGTGATCGGCGCTAGACACCATCGGCGCC
>Ga0214468_1000377_pt1 | contig 14233 bp, 9 predicted proteins | sample RVTome_9_FD_187334 | JGI IMG/M metagenome (GOLD analysis project Ga0214468, IMG submission 187334) | Soil microbial communities from uranium-contaminated site in the Upper Colorado River Basin, Wyoming, United States - RVT155D38 HiSeq ...
CCTCGCCCCGGCACTCCCGGCCGGCGGGGAGGCGACCCACGGCGCCCACGGCGCCTCCGCGACGGCACCGCCGCGTCCGGTGGCCGGCGAGCTCGAGCCCGCTTCGGCCCCCTCGTCGCAGCCCGCACCGCTTCCCGGTCCACAGGACGAGGCCGAAGTGCAGCCGCCCGAGCCGGCGGAGGTCGACGAGACCGGCCGGTTCCGCGAGTCGCGGGCCACCCTGAAGCTCGACTATGCCCGGTTCTACCGGCGGCGCCGGGTGGTACGGATGGGGTCGGTGCTGGCCGCCGGCGGCGTCCTCGCCAATACGAGCGCGGACGAGGAGATCCAGGACTGGTACCGCGAATCGGTGCGCGACGAGTCGCTCGACGAGCTTTCGGACGACCTCAATTTCCTCGGCGAAGGCGAGACGATCGCGCTGCCTCTGGTCCTCGCCGGGCTGGCGGTCGGCCTCGGCTCCGGCGACGACCCGCCCGCCGCCGCCCGCTGGCTGCGCCGCACCGCGCGCGCCTACCTGGTGGGCGCCCCGGCGCTCTATTGGGCGCAGCCGCTCACCGGCGGCGACCGCCCGGTCGAGGGTGGCGGCTCGGGATGGGACCCGTTCGAAGGGCAGAACGGGGTCTCCGGCCACGCCTTCATCGGCGCCGTCCCCTGGCTCACCGTCGTCCGGCAGACCGACCGCCGCTGGCTCCAGGGGCTCGCGCTCCTCGCCTCCACCGCCGCGGGCTGGTCGCAGTGGAACGACGACCAGCACTACTTCAGCCAGTACGCCCTCGGCTGGTGGCTCGCTTGGGAGGCCGCCGACGCCGTCGCCGAGGCCGACGGCCCGGCGGCTCCGACCGAGCCGCGCCTGACGATCGCGCCGCTGCCGGCCCGACGCGGGGGCGGGATACTCGTCAGCCTGCAGTTCTGATCCGCCTCGCGACGTTCTGTGGTACGCCTCCGACGGCGGTCTCAGTTCAGGGTCGAGACGGGACCGCGAGCAGCGCGAGGAGCGCTTCGCGCGAAACGGCGACGTTGAGGTCGACAGGCTTGGAGATGCCGGGGCGGGTGCCGCTCTGGGAGTGCTGCCAGAGGGTCCACTCATCCCAGCCGAGCTCGAGGGGGCCGGGCTCCTCGTCGGTGTACTCGGCGAGCCAGAGGGGGTACTCGGTGAGCTCGTGGTTCTCCTCGAGCTTCTCGACCCAGAAGGTCGGGTTGGTGTAGAGGAGCGGCGTGCGGCCGAGCTCGATCTCGACCCGGCTGAGCCAGGCCAGCGCCTCCTCCGCGAGCTGCTCGCGCGGGATCGAGTCGGTGGTGCGCACGCGCTCGACGTCGAGGGCCGGCGGCAGGTCGCCGGGGCCGAAGCCGGCCTCGCGGAGGACGGAGAGGAACCACGCGGCCTGCTCGGCCGGCGTGTCCTCGGGCCGGTACATGTGATAGGCGCCGCGCAGCAGCCCCGCCTCGCCGGCGGCCCGCCAGCTCTCGCCGAAGCTCGGATCGAGGTAGTCGATCCCCTCGGTCGCCTTGAGGTAGACGAAGTGGACGCCCGACTCCGCGACCGCCTCCCAGTCGACCCCCTCCTGGTGGTGCGAGACGTCGATGCCTGGGACGCGCCCCGCCGGCAGGTCGGGGAGCGATGGCGGGGCCGGCTCGGGCGGCGGCGCCGGGGTCGGAAGCGACGAGACGGCGACCTCGTCCGGCGCCCCCGGCTCCGGGGCGGACGCCTCCGGCTCCGGGCGGCAGCCGGCGGCGAGGGCGAGGGCCACGGCGAGGGCGAGAGGCGCGGCCAGGGTGGCGGCGTGCTGCATCGGCCCGATCTTATCCAGCCCTCGGAGGCGAGCCGATCTCGCTCTCCCTCAGTCCTCCCGGATCAGCTCCTTCACACGGAGCCGGTCGACCTCGAGCTCTTCGATGCGTAGCCGGCCGACCGTGCCGCCGCGCACGACCAGCTTGCCGATCGCGAGCCGTCCGATCACGACGGCCCCGACGGCGAGGGCGCCGACCGCCAACGCACCGACGGCGAACGCGCCCGACGCCAGTGCTCCGACGGCGGCCGAACGGAGCGCCGTGGAGCCAGCCGGAGCTGCGATCGACGCCTCCTCGCTCGACGGGCCGGCCGCTCGCGCCGTGGCGTTCTTGCCGCGCCTCGTCGTCACCCCGCGAACCGCCGTCCCGGCGCCGCCGCCACCCGATACAGCCCGACCATCACCACCGCGAGCAGCGCCACCCCGAGCCACGCCTGCGGCGGCACGCCCAGGGCGAGGACGTCCGCCCGCCCGGAGACGACGATCGGGACGGCCATGAAGATGCCGATCAGCGCCTCGCCGGTGATCAGGCCGGCGGCGAACAGCAGGCCGTGGCGCTCGCCGACGGTCTTGGCCTCGGCGATCGGCGCCTGGTCCTGGTGGCCGCCGCGCAGGGTGGACCTCGTGTACACGCGGCCGGCGGCCCAGGCGAGCAGGCCGCCCAGGAAGATGGGGACCTCGAGCTCGAGCGGGAGGTAGATGCCGACGGCCACCGCGAGGACCGGGGTGCGGAAAGCGCTGCCGCGGCGCTCGAGCCAGAGGTCGAGGAGGATCACCGCGACGGCGATCGCCATCCCCCAGCCGACCATGTCCCAGGGCAGCTCGCCGCCGAAGACGCCGGCGGCGACCGCCGCCATCAGGCTCGCCTGCGGCGCCTGGAGCGAGCCGGGGTTCTCGGGGGTCGCCGGGCCGATGCCGTAGGCCTCGAGCAGCAGCGACAGCACCGGGGCGATGACCACCGCGGCGGCGGCGACGCCGACGACCTGCATGACCTGCTGCTTCCACGGCGTGGCGCCGAGGACGTGGCCGGCCTTGAGGTCCTGGAGGTTGTCGCCCGAGATCGCCGCCGCGCAGGCGACGACCGCGGCGATGAAGATCGCGGCCGCCGGGCCGGCGGCGTTGCCCGCGCCCATCAGCAAGAGCAGCAGGAGCGACGAGACGAGGAGCGTGGCGATCGTCACGCCCGAGATCGGGTTGTTCGACGAGCCGACGAGGCCGGCCATGTAGCCGGCGACGGCGGCGAAGAGGAACCCGGCGACGAGCATCGCGCCGGCCATCACCGCGGCCACCGCCCAGTCGCCGGTGAAGTAGCGGAAGATCAGGAGCAGCGGCACGACCGAGAGGACGAGGGCCACGCCGACCCATTGCATCGGGGTGTCGACCTCGGTCCGCTCGGCCGCCTCGCCGCCGGCGCGCAGCTTCCGGTAGGCGGCGATGCCGGAGCGGACGCCGGAGACGAGGCTCGTGCGCAGCTTGACGAGCGCCCACAGCCCGCCGACGAGCATCGCGCCCACCCCGAGGTAACGGGTGCGCGCGCTCCAGATCGCCCCGGCGAGCTCTTCCGCGGAGGCGCCGGGGGCGAGCTCTCCGCTGGTGGGGGCGAGCAGCGGGATGGCGATCCACCAGTTGATCACCCCGCCGAGGAAGATGAGCACCGCGATGTTGAGCCCGACGATGTAGCCCACCCCGACGAGCGCCGGCGAGAGGTTGGTGCCCAGGTAGGCGACCGAGCCGCCGGCCCGGCGCGCCCAGGCGATCGTCTCCGGCCACAGGTGGAGGCCGAGGCCGCCGAGCTTGAAGAGCGCCCCGACGCCGCCCGCCGCGGCGACGTAGCCCACCCCCTTGCCCCCCTCCTCGCCGACCTTGAGCACCTCGGCGGTCGCCACCCCCTCGGGGAAGCGCAGCGGCTGCTCGACGATGAGCGCCCGGCGTAGCGGGATCGAGAAGGCGACCCCGAGCACGCCGCCGAAGCCGGCGATCATCGTCACCTCCCAGTAGTCGAACCGGCTCCACGCGCCGAGGAGCACCAGGGCGGGGATCGTGAAGATGACCCCGGCCGCCAGGCTCTCGCCGGCCGACGCCGCGGTCTGCACGATGTTGTTCTCGAGGATGTTCGACGTGCGGAACAGCCGCAGGATGCCCATCGAGATGACCGCCGCGGGGATCGACGCCGACACCGTCATCCCGGCGAACAGCCCCAGGTAGGCGTTCGCCGCCGCCAGGACCGCCGAGAGCACCAGGCCGAGGACCACCGCCTTGAAGGTGATCTCCGGCAGGCTCCGCGAGGCGGGGACGTACGGCGTGTCGGGTGGCGGGGCGGCGGGGCCTCGGGGCCCGGGGCGCCGGGGCGTCTTCGTCGTCGTCATCGAACGATCTCCTCGGTTCGGTCGGCTCGCCGCCGGACGGCGCATCCTATCTCTACGCCGCCGGGCCGGGCGGGGTTGTCCGCCGGGATCGGGCCTGCGCTGGCAGCCCGTGGTGAAAGTCCGCGGGGGGCCGCAACGCGACCCCGCGCACTTTCACGACGGGCTGCTATACTGCGCGCGGGCGCCGCGCCGGAACCCTGGAGAAGCCCTGTCGCGCGGCGCCTTCCCCCACCCGACGGTCCCCCGAACGCGCCGCGATCCTGCCCGAAAGGGCGGCGCGCCCGAGCCGGAGCGCCGTGAGAAAGGAAGACCATCCGTGAGGCCCTGGTGGCTGCGCCCGACCGCGGAGGGCGCGTCCGAGAACGGCGGCGACAAGGACACGAAGGACGAGCCGCGAGCGGCGGAGGAGCCGGCGCCGGAGGGCCGGGACGCGGCCGCGAAGACCGCGAAGACCGCGAAGACCGCGAAGACCGCGAAGACCGCGAAGACCGCGAAGGCCGGGAAGGCCGGGAAGGCCGGGAAGGCCGGCGACGGCGGCCGGCGGCGGGTCGGCGAGGCCGAGCGCGCCCCCGCCGAGCCGCGCGGCCCCGGCGGCGCGGGGCGCGGGCGCGAGCCCCGCCCGGCCCGGCCCGAGGAGCGAGGCGGCCGTGGCGAGAAGGGCCGGCCCGAGGCCGAGCGGGCGGAGGAGGCGCGCGCCGCCGACCCGTCCCGCGACAAGGACCGCGGCGGCGACAAGGACCGCGGCGAAGACCGCGCCGGCGACAAGGGCCGCGGCGGCCGCGGCCAGCGCGCCGACGGCCGCGGCGGCGACAAGGGCCGCACACCGCGGGACGAGCGCGGTGGGCGCGACGAGCGCGGCGGCCGAGACGAGCGCTCCCGGGAGCGGGGGCGCGAGGGCTACACCTTCGACGAAGAGATCTCCACCACCGAGATCGACACGATCCGGCGGGAGATGATGACAGCCCCGGAAAGGAACCAGTCCGTGAGCGACGAGCGCAAGATCGCCATGTTCTGCGATCTCGAGAACATCGCCCTGGGGGTCCGCGACTCCCAGATCAAGAAGTTCGACATCCATCTGGTCCTCGAGCGCCTGCTCGAGAAGGGCAAGATCATCGTCAAGAAGGCCTACTGCGACTGGGAGCGCTACTCCGAGTACAAGCGCGCCTTCCACGAGGCGGCGATCGAGATGATCGACATCCCGCAGAAGTACTACTCCGGCAAGAACTCGGCCGACATCAAGATGGTGGTCGACGCGATGGACATGTCGTACGCCAAGGAGCACCTCGACACCTTCGTCCTGTTGTCGGGCGACAGCGACTTCTCGCCGCTGGTCTCCAAGCTCAAGGAGAACAACAAGTACGTCATCGGGATCGGGGTCAAGGGGAGCTCGTCGAATCTGCTGATCGACAACTGCGACGAGTTCATCTACTACGAGGACGTCTGGCGCGACCGCCAGGCCGCGCCGAAGGTCGACGGCGGCGCGAACAAGAAGGGTTCCGAAGCCTTCACCCTGATGGTCGACGCCATCCAGGCGCTCCTGCGCGAGAACAAGGACGTGCTCTGGGGCTCGATGATCAAGCAGACGATGCAGCGCAAGAAGCCGTCCTTCAACGAGGGCTACTACGGCTACTCGACCTTCTCGGAGCTGCTCGAGGACGCCGAGCGCAACAACCTGATCAAGCTCAAGAAGGACCAGCGGTCGGGGACGTACATCGTCACCGGCTTCTCCGGTCGGAGGTAACCGCGAGGAGCGCGGATCAGTCGAGGATGAGGTCCTGTGTCTCGCCTGGGGCGAGGGTGGCCTGGCCGGTCCAGGTGCGGCCGTCGGGTACGGTGACGACGACGGTCCAGGTGCCGGGCGGCAGGTCGGGGAGCCGGGCTTCGCCGCGGCCGAGGTCGAAGGTCTCGCGGAGGCGGCCGAGGAAGTCGGGGGAGGACCACGGCCGGCCGGCCGCGTCGATCACCCGGGCCTCGCCGAGCGCGCCGGTGTCGGCGAGGGCCGGCACGCGGACGGTGAGGCTCGCCGGCGGCGGCAGCGTCACCGCGACGGGCGGGCCGGGCAGCGCGGCCCGGACGCGCACGGTCGCCGTCCCCAGGGCGCCGACGAGGACGTCCCACGAGCCCGGCGCGAGGCCGTCGACGCGCACCCGGCCGCCGGCGCCGACCGGCTGGCGACCCGCGACGACGGGCCGGGGCTGGCCGCCGACGCCTCCCGCCGGGAGGACGACCACGACGACCGACTCGGGCGTCCCGCCGCGCGCCGCGCGCACCTCGAGCTCGAGCTCCGCGGCCGACCGCTCGAGCTCGAGGTCGACGCCCGCGACCTCGCCGCCCGGCGGCAACTCGACGGGCCGGCGGGCGGACCGGTAGCCGTCGGCGCTGGCGACGAGGTCGTAGCCGCCCGGGCTGATCTCGGCGATGCGGAAGGTCCCGTCGGGGGCGGTCGTCGACTCCAGGGAGAGGATCTGCCCGAACTCCCCGAACGAGTCGGTCCGGGACGCCTCGACCCGCACCTTCGCCCCCTCGAGCGGCGCGCCGTCCGCCGCATCGGTGACCCGCCCGCGGATCGCCGCCGGATCGATCTCGACGGTCACCGCCCGGTCCGCCTCGATCGTCAGCTCCTCGCTGTGCTGCAGAGCGCTCCCGGAGCGGAACACCTGCAGCCGGTAGACGCCGGGCTCGAGCCCCTCGATGCGGAAGGCGCCCCGGTGGTCCGAGGTCGCCATCCCGCCGCTCATCCGGCCGGTGCCCACCGCCGCGACCATCATCCCGGGGAGCGGCTCGCCCCGGGCGAGAACCTCGCCCTCCAGCGTGAGCCCGGCCGTGAGCTCGATCGTCACCGGGACCTCGACCGCCCCCGGCTCGACCTCGACCCGGGAGAACGCCGAGCGGCCGCCCACCCCGACCGTGGCGGTCACCATCCAGTCGCCGGGCACGATCCCCTCCAGCCGGAAGCGGCCCTCGTAGTCGACCGGCGCCATCGCCGCGCCCCGCCGGCCGGCCTCCTGGAGGTGCGCGAACACCCGCAGGTCGGCCAGCTCGTCGGGGCCGGCGCCGACGACGGTGCCGACGATCGCCGCCCCGCGCTCGAGCCGCAGCTCCAGGCCGTCCACCGGACCGGCGACCGCGATCGGCTCGGAGAGCGCCTCCGCGTAGCCCTGCCGCTCGGCCCGGGCGCGGTAGGTCCCCGCCTCGACGCCGGCGAGGGTGAACGAGCCATCCTCGCCGCTCGCCTCGCCGCGCGAGGTCCATATCCGCGCGTCGGTCACCAGCGAGACGCGGGCGCCGGGGACCGGCGCGCCGGCCGTGTCGAGGACCCGGCCGCGGACCTCGTACCCGCGCTCGAGCCGGAAGTCGAGCCGGCTCTCGCCGAGGGTGATCTCGAGCTCGCGGACCGCCCGCACGTGCTCGGGGTGGAAGGCGGAGAGCGTCCGGCGGCCCGGGGGCACGCCGGCGACCTCGTAGCGGCCCTCGGCGTCGGTGCGGGCGCCCAGCCGGCGCTGGAAGCGGAGCGGATTCTGCTCCTGCTCGACCTCGACCCGGGTGCCGTCCACCGGCTCGCCGTCGGGGCCCCTCACCGTGCCGCGGACCGTGCCCCCCGGCTGGAGCTCCACGCGCACGCCCTCGTGGTCGCGGCCGGGAGCGAGGACGATGCCGGCGATCTCGCGCTGCTGGTAGCCCTCGGCGTTCGCCACCAGCAGCACCTCGCCGGGCTCGACGTCGACGATCTCGAACTCCCCGCGCTCGTCGCTCGTCCCCATCGCCTGGCGGCCGCCGCCGTAGCGGCCGGTGATGAACGGGTTCGTCGGCCGGGCCATGAGCGTGGCGCCCTCGATCGGCTCCCCGCCCGGCCCGACGACCGTGCCGTGCATCGTCACGGTGGGGCGGAGGACGACCTCGAGCGGCTCGTCGACGGGCGGGGTGACGCCGGGCACCGTCGCCGCCGTGTAGCCGGGGCGCGCGACCACCAGGTCGACCGGCTGGCCGGCGGCGAGGTCGCCGACCTCGAACCAGCCGTCCGCGGCGCTCGTCGCCGCCGGCGCCTCGTCGGCGGGCTGGACGCGGAACGCGAGCTGCCGCGGGCGGTGGACCTGCACCTTCGCTCCTTCCATCGGCCCGCCGTCGGGGTCGACGACCCGGCCCGCGACCCGCCGCCCAGGCGCCAGGATCACCGTCCCGAGGTCCGCCTCGCCCGCGCCCTCCGGCACCGCGATCCCCGGCACGATCGCCGGCGCGAAGCCCGCGGCCTCGACCGCCAGGTCGTAGCGCCCTCCGCCGAGGTCGCGGACCGCGAAACGGCCTTCGGGGTCGGTCGTCGTCTGCGGTCCGGCGGGCTCGCCGCGGAGCATCCACCGCCGGACGTCCATCCCCTCCGGCGAGGGGCTGAGCAGGACGCGCGCGCCCGCCACCGGCTCGTCGGCCTCGTCGAGGACCCGGCCGTGGGCGGTCCGGCCGCGGCGGAGAACGAGGCGGAGGCCGCCCTCCACCTCGCCGGCCGGCGGCGCGCCGGCGATCCGCTCGGCCGGCGCCCAGCCGGCGCGCTCGGCGCGCAGGACGTAGGCGCCGCCCCCCGTCTCGACGGCGATCTCGAATCGCCCCCCACGGTCGGTGGGCGCGCTCCGTACCCGCAGCCACGGCCGCTCCAGCGAGCGGGCCGTGACCTCGGCGTCGAGCACCGGGCGGTCCTCTTCGTCGACCACCCGGCCGGCGAGCCGCGCGTGGGCCGGCAGCAGCAGGGTGACGGTGCCGCGGTCCCGTGCCGCGCTGCCGAAGGCGGACCCGTACCCGAACGCCGCCGCGCCGACGGGCAGCTCGGCGAGCGGGGCGACGAGCGAGAAGCGGCCCCCGGCGTCGGCGCGGACGTGGCGGGCCGGGTCGCGGGCCGGCCACACCCAGGCGCCCGCGACCGGCTCCCGGCCGGGCTCGGCGAGCGCCCGGCCGACGACGGTCCACGGGACGGGGAGCTCGACGGCGACCGGGGCGGCGGTCTGCGGCATGCGCTCCTCCGACGACGCGACCGGCTGCGCGATCGGCTGCAGGGTCGCGCGCGCCCGCGTACCGTCCAGGCCGTGCACCGTGAGGAGCAGCTTCTCGCCCGGCCGCTGCCGGACGGCCAGGGTGCCGTCGGCGCCGGCGCGGCCGACCGGCAACTCCGCGCGTCCGGCGGCGACGACGGCGCCCTCGGCCGGCTCGCCGCCGGACCGGGTGACCCGCACCGTGCGCGCCCGCCCCTCGGCCAGGACGACCGTCGCGCCGCCGCCGGAGACCGCCACCGGATCGCTCACCGACGTCCCCGGCGCGACCGCGACGACCTCGAGGTCGGCTCCCATGGCGCGATGGATCGCGGCGCGGCCGTCCGCGCCGGTCCGGGCGCGGTGGAGCGGCGGCTGGAGCGTGCTCCGGACCGGCCGCCAGGGCGCGCCCCCCTCCCGGCCCTCGACCCGCGCCCCGGCCATCGGGCGCCCAGCGGCGTCGCGCACCTCGATCCGCACCTCCTCGGCCGGCGGCAGGGCCAGGTCCCCGAGCTCCTCGTCGGCGAGGAGCGGGGTCAGCTCGCTCTCGGCCGAGGCGCGGCCCGGGGCCGCGACCGACAGCACCCACATCCCCGCCTCCGGGGCGGCGAGGCGGAACCGGCCGTCCTCGCCGGTCCTCGCCGCGGCCGCGGCGGGCGGATCGTCGGGGCCGGCGAGCCGCCGCGCGAGACCGGCGTGGACCGTCTCGTGTGGGTACAGGGCGACCGCGGCGCCGGCGAGCGGTGCTCCGCCTTCGCCGACGACCCGCCCCGAGACGGCCGGGCCGCGGGCCCCGGCCGGCGCCTCCGCCCCCGCCGGTGCGGCGAGTGCCAGGGCCGCGGCGAGGACCGCGGCCGCCGCACCGCGAGCGCCGATGGCTGCACCGCGGACGCGAGCGGCGGGGCGCCGGGGCCGGGTACGAGGTGTCATCGCTTGCCGCTCCGCGTCCTACGGCGCGGCCGGCTGCTCGTGCACGTGGACGTGGATCGGCGCCAGCTTCTCCGCCACCCAGCCGAGCACGAGGCCGCCGACCAGATAGGCGACGAAGGCCTCGACCGCCCACCACATCCAGATCACGTCCGGCAGGTCGAAGATCCCCGACCAGCCGAGGAACCAGCACAGGTTGAGCAGCCACACCGCGAAGCCGAACTTGAGCCCCTTCTTCCAGCCGGCGCCCGAGAACGCCGGCCGCACCCAGGCGTAGACCAGGGCGGTCAGGAAGGCGCCGATCAGGCCGGTGGTGATCCAGCGCGGCATCAGTGCCGCCATGTCCGGCGGGTCGGCGGTCAGCTCCGGCCGCCAGTGCTCGGCGTTCGCCTCGTACAGCGGCAGCAGGACCCCGTTGTGGATCAACGGCCCCGTCGCCCCGCTGACCAGGAAAATGACGACGTAGAAGACGAGGCCACCGATGACTACGAGCTTCCAGTGCATGGACCCCTCCCCAGGGCAACCGGTACGGCGGTGGACGATGCAACGTTGTCGCGAAGTCTACCAGCCGCCCGCCGCGTCCGGAACTCGGTTCCCCCTCAGCCGCCGCGCTCGGCGACGACCTCGACCCGCCGGTTGAGCTGGCGCCCCTCGGCGGTCGAGTTGTCGGCCACCGGCTGCGACTCGCCGCGGCCGACCGCGATCGTCCGGCCGGCCTCGACGCCGTGGCCGGCGAGCCAGGCGCGCACCGCCTCGGCCCGGCGCTCCGACAGGCGCCGGTTGTAGTCGTCCGAGGCGATCGAATCGGTGTGCCCCTCGATCCGCACCTGCCGGCCGTCGAGCTCGCGCAGGGCGGCGGCGACCTCGGCCAGGGTGCGCTCGGCGTCGGCGCGGACCTCGGCGCGGTCGAAGTCGAAGAGGATCGCGCCGGGCAGGCGGATCCGCACCTCGGTCTCGCTCACCCGTGCGCCGAGCCGGCGGAGGCGCTCGTCGAGCGACGTCTCGCGGGCGGCGAGCCGGGTGCCGAAGCCCTCGATCCCCGTGGTCCGGTCGACGAGCGGCAGGATCGTCATCTCGAGTCGGCTCGTCTTGTCCTCGTTCCAGGGGGCGCCGACCGCCGCCTCGGCCGCCGCCTGGGCGCCGGGCGGCTCGGGGTCCTCCCAAGGAATCGTGACGCCGGGGTCGGCGGACGCGGCGGACGCGGCCCCGTCCATCCCGGCGTCGAGGCGGGCCGTGGCGGGGGCGTCGGCGTCCGGGCGGCAGCCCACGGCGACGAGCAGGGCGAGCGCGACCACGAGTCCGAGAGGGCACACGCCACGAGGGCCGGCGAGCGCATCTCGGTCGGCTCCCAGCCCGGTTCCGGCCCGAGCCCCGGCATCGCCGGCGCATCGTGCGGACCGGAGAACCGACGGCCGTCCTACCGCCCAGCCCGCCGGACGCGGGCGCAGGTGAGGCATGGAGACCTGCCCCCGCTCAGCGGTCGGTGATCGGAACCGCTTCGAAAGGCTCCGTCTCGGTGAACATCAGGGTCAGCGTCTCGACCTCGGGCGGCGGCGCCGGGAGCTTCATCCAGAACCGCGCCGTCGCGCCCGGCTTGACGTACTCGTCGATTCCGTACTGCTGCGAGCTGATGTGCGCGTGCTCCGAGGCGAGCGACGTGCCCTCCTTGTCGGTGAGGGCGAAGTACTTCGTCCCGTTCTCCTCGTCGACCGCGTAGGTGGTCGCCAGCTCCCCGGTGTAGCCGAACTGCACGCGCGCCTGCTCCTCTCCCTCGTTGCGCACCGCCCACTTCACGGTCAGCACGCTCCCCTTTCGCTCGACGCTCATCAGGTGGACGGTGACCCCGTCCCAGTTCGTCGCCGTGCTGGCGATCGGCTTCGCCGCGGCCGCAGAGGACGTGGGCGCCGGCAGGGCGGCGCACACGGCCGCCACCAGCAGGATGGAAACACCCGCTCTCGAAACTCGCATCAGACCCTCCTTCCGGTCTTCCCCGCTCGGGGATCGAAGGGCCCAGGCTCGTGCTGGGTCACCGGCCATTGTATGGCAGTCCGACCCGCTCCTGTCATCCCGAGGAGCGCAAGCGACCGCAGCGGTGAGTCGCGGCGGCGAGCGTCGGGAGCGATCCGGCCGCTACACCACCGCCGCGGCCGGGTCGGGCACGTCCGGCTCGCCGCGGGAGATCGCGACGGCGATCGCCAGGTCGCCGGTGACGTTGAGCGTGGTGCGGCACATGTCGAGGAAGCGGTCGACGCCCAAGATCAGCCCGATCCCCTCGACCGGCACGCCGACCATCCCGAGGATCATTGCCACGACCGGGATCGACCCCGCCGGCACGCCGGCCGTGCCGATCCCCCCGAGCACGCAGACCAGCACCACGAGCACCTGCTGCCCCAGGGTCAGCGGCACGCCGTAGAGCTGGGCGAGGAAGAGCACCGTGACCCCCTCGAAGAGCGCGGTGCCGTTCTGGTTCGCGGTCGCGCCCACGGTGAGGACGAAGCGCGACACCTGCCGCGGCAGGCGCAGCGTCTCCTCGGCCACCTTGAGCGAGGTCGGCAGCGTCGCGTTGCTCGACGCGGTGGCGAAGGCGGTGACCATCGCCGGCTGCACGCCGCGGAAGAAGCGCCACGGGCTCATCCGCCCGAGCCCGGCGACGATCAGCGAGTAGACCCCGAACTGGTGGATCGCCATCGCCGCGAGCGCCACCCCGACGTAGCGCGCCAGGTAGACGAGGACGTCCCAGCCGAGCTCGGCGGTGAGGGTGAAGAGCAGCGCCGCGACCCCGAGCGGCGCCAGCTTGAGCACCAGGTCGATCAGCCGCATCGAGACCTCGAACACCGCCTCCGCCGCCGTCGCCAGCCGGCGGGCGTGGTCGCCGCCGGTCAGCAGCATCCCCACCCCGAACAGCGTGGCGAAGAACATCAGCGCCAGGAGGTCCCCGTCCGCCGCCGCCTTCACCACGTTCGACGGCACGATCCCGACCAGCAGCTCGAGCCCGGTCTTCGGCGCCACGCCGCCGGTGATCCCCGCCGCCCGCTCCGCCGCCCCCTCGGACAGCCGCGCCACCTGCTCCGCCGGCATCCCCCGCCCGGGCTCGAACGCCGCCACCAGCCCCACCCCGAGCGCCACCGCGACCGCCGATACCGCGGCGGTCAGCGCCAGCGTCCGCCACCCGACCCGCGCCAGGCTCGCCAGGTCGCCGAGCCCGGCCACCCCGAGCACCAGCGCCGACACGACGAGCGGCACCACCAGCATGAAGAGCAGCCGCAGGAAGACCTGCCCGATCGGCTGCGCGACCCAGCGTACGACGCCCGCGAGGACGGGATCGCCGGGCGGCGCGAGAAGATGAGCGAGACCGCCGGCGACGGCGCCGAGCGCCGCGCCGACGAGGATGGGCACGTACCGCGGTGGCCGCATGACCGACCCCCCCGCGCCGCGAAGAGTCAACGACCGGCGCGGCGCGAGACACTAGCGCAGGCGGGCGGGGAGTCAAGCGCGGCCGCGGTTCGGCCCCGCGACCTAATCCACCGACAGCACCGCCAGGAACGCCTCCTGCGGGATGTCCACCCGCCCGACCCGCTTCATCCGCCGCTTGCCCTCCTTCTGCTTCTCGACGAGCTTGCGCTTGCGGGTGATGTCGCCGCCGTAGCACTTGGCAGTGACGTTCTTCGACAGGGCGCGGACGGTCTCGCGGGCGATGACGCGGCGGCCGATGGCGGCCTGGATGGCGACCTCGAACATCTGGCGGGGGATCAGGTCGCGCATCTTCTCGACCAGCGACTTGCCGCGCTCGTAGGCCTTGTCGCGGTGGACGATGAGCGACAGGGCGTCGACCGGCTCGCCGTTGACCAGGACGTCGAGCTTGACGAGGTCGCTCGGGCGGTTGCCGATCGGCTGGTAGTCGAAGGAGGCGTAGCCGCGGGAGACCGACTTCAGGCGGTCGTAGAAGTCGTGGATCACCTCGGCGAGCGGGAGGTCGTACTCGATGAGGACGCGGTCGGAGGCGAGGTACTCGAGTCGGACCTGCTCGCCGCGGCGGTCCTCGGCGAGGCCGAGGAGGCCGCCGACCGACTCCGAGCGGGTGAGCATGGTGGCCCGGATGTAGGGCTCCTCGAGGAGCTCGATCGCACCGGCCTCGGGGAGC
>Ga0214468_1000378_pt1 | contig 14166 bp, 14 predicted proteins | sample RVTome_9_FD_187334 | JGI IMG/M metagenome (GOLD analysis project Ga0214468, IMG submission 187334) | Soil microbial communities from uranium-contaminated site in the Upper Colorado River Basin, Wyoming, United States - RVT155D38 HiSeq ...
CGCGTTGCTGGCCGCCCTTGCCACCAGCCCGGTCGCGGGGCCGCGCGCGGAATGGCTGCTCCGCCACCGCCATGCGCTGCGTGCCGGCGTGCTGGTGCTGTTGATGGCGTGGGCCGCGGTCTCGCTGCTCGGCCTGCCGCCGCTGGACGGTCCTCCGGCCGAGGACGCGGGGCTGCTCAGAGCGCTGGGTCTGGCGACCGTCGCCGCGTACGCGTATGCGGCCTGGGGATTCGTCGGGATCGCGCGGAGGCGGGCAAGCGGCTTCGCGCTCACCATCGCTGCGGCCTTCGTGCTCCTGGCGGAGGCAATGCTCGCCGTCGCCTTCAGCCGCAGCTGGCACCTCAGCTGGTGGGAGTGGCACGTGCTGATGACGGCCGCGTTCGGCCTCATCACCCTCGGCGCGCGCCGCGAGTACCGTCGCACGGGCTCACTGGTCGCCACCTTCGAGCCGGCTTACCTGTCTGCAACCCTCGACCGGATCGACCGTTGGCACGGCCGCGCCATCGCCGAGCTCGCCGCAGGCGACGAGCGGGGCGTTCCGCCGGATCGGCTGCTGGCCGATCTCCGCAGCGAGGGCGCCTCGAGCGACGAGCTGGCCCTGATGCAGCAGGCGGCCAGCGAGATCCGGCGCATCGACGAGCTCTTCCGGCCCTACCTGCCGCAGGCCTACGCCGCTCGGCTGCGCGCGGCCGGCGAGGCGGAGCCGATCGCGGAGGAACGCACCGTCTCGGTGCTGTTTGCCGACCTCGCCGGGTTCACCACCTTCTCCGAGGCCCATGCGCCGATGGACGTGGTGGCCATGCTCAATGCCTTCTGGGCCGCGGCCGTACCGGTCATCGACGCCGAGGGCGGCGCGATCGAGCACTTCGCCGGCGACGGCATCCTCGTCCAGTTCGGCGCCGTCAGCGAACAGCCCGACCACGCGCACCGCGCCGCCCGTGCTGCCCTGGAGCTCCTGCGGGTGACCGATACGCTCGCCGCCGAACACGCCGGCTGGCCTCGCTTCCGGGTGGGCGTCAACACCGGGCCTGCCGTGGTCGGGACGATCGGCGCGGCCGGGCGGCACAGCCTGGCGACCATCGGCGACACGACGAACCTCGGCTCGCGCCTGGCGGGGGTTGCGGAACCCGGAGGGGCGGTGATCGGCCCGGCGACCCGCGCAGCCCTCGCCGAGGCGATCGAGACGGGGACGTACTCGGTGCGCGCCCTGGGTCACGTGAGCGTGAAGGGGAAGCGCGAGCCGGTGGAAGCCTGGGCGCTGGAGCCTGGTCGTCCGCCTTTGGCCCGGTAGTCAATGCCGATCGCTCTACACTCGCGGGCATGCTCCGCACGGTCGAGATCACGCGCTACGTCACGCCGCTTCGCGAGGGAAGCTCGCTGCCCGCGCTGATCGAGGCCGATGACGGCGCCGAGTACGTCATCAAGTTCCGCGGAGCCGGGCACGGCGCCAAGGCGCTCATCGCGGAGCTCGTGGCCGGCGAGATCGGCCGGACGCTCGGCCTGCCGGTGCCGGAGCTGGTGCTGGCGGAGCTGCCGGAGGAGATCGCCCGAGCGGAGTCGCATGACGAGATTCGTGACCTGCTCGGCTGGTCGGTCGGCCTCAACATCGGCCTTGCGTTCGTGCCCGGCGCGCTGGGCCCGGACCTCGCGCATCCGCCGGCGGAGGGACCGGACTGGGCGGCGGACGTCGTGTGGTTCGACGACCTGGTGGTCAACCCCGACCGGACGCCCCGCAACCCGAACCTGGTGGTGCAGGGCGGTCGCACCTGGCTCATCGACCACGGGTCGGCGCTCTACGTGCACCACGCCTGGGCCGATCCCGACGAGCACGCGGCACGCCCCTTCGCGCGCATCGCCGATCACGTCCTGCTTCCCTGCGCCGGCTCCATCGACGAGGCCGATGCCCGCCTGGCTCCAGGGTTGGACCCGGCCACCCTGGATGGGATCCTCGCCGCCATTCCGCCTGGCTGGCTGACCGATACCCGCTTCGCGGGGCCCGACGCGGAACGCGATGCCTACCGCCGCTACCTCGCCCGCCGGCTCGAGGCGCGGCCGACCTGGGTGGCGGAGGCGGAGCGGGCTCGGCGAGAGGTGCAGCGCGATGCCGTCGCGTAGCGCCTTCACGTACGCCGTCCTGCGGATCGTGCCCGACATCGAGCGCGAGGAGTTCGTCAATGCGGGCCTGATCCTGTTCGATCGGGAGCGACGGTTCCTCCGCGCCCGGACCGGCCTGGACGAGCAGGCGCTGGCCGTGCTGGACGGGGACTGCGACGTCGATGCCATCCGGGCGCAGCTCGAGCTGGTGGAGGCGATCGCGTCGGGGACGACGGACGTGGCGCCCTTCGCCGCCATGAGCCAGTCGGAGCGATTCCACTGGCTCACCACACCGCGCAGCACCCTCGTCCAGCCCGGACCGCTTCATGCCGGCGTCACCGACGACCCCGAGGCCACGTTCGAGCACCTGTACGGAGTCCTCGTGCGCCGATGACCCGCGGGCGCTGGCTGGTCGCGATCGCCGTTGCCGGCGCGGCGATCTTCGCCCTGTCGTTCGTCAACGCCTGGATCGTGCACGACCGCGAGCTGCGCGGGGAGGGCTACCGGTTCGTCCAGCACTACCTCTCGGCGTGGCGGGGGCTCGGGATGCCCGTGCTCACCGCCGCGGCGCTCACGGCCCTCGCCACCGCAGCCTGGGCCGTGGCCACGCTCCGGCGACCATCGCTGGTGGCGTGGCCGCTCATGGCAGGGTCGGTCGTGGCGCTCGGGCTCATGGTCGCCGTCGCCTGGCCGGTCTCCCGGGACGGGCATGCCTCGAGCGTCGACCTCTCGCCAGGGCTTCTGCTGCCGGTCGGCATGGTGCTCGGGGCAGTGATGTTTCGCGGCGCGCAGGCCGTGGCCCGGCCCTCGCGCCGCGGCCGCCTCGTGCTGGGGCTCGCCGCGGTGGCGGTGATCGTCGCAGGCGCCGGTGCACGCCAGCTCGGCCTGCAGCTGGCGGAGGGCACCGGGCGCCACTGGTCGGAGGGCTCGTACGCGCGCCCCGCCGTCGGGGATCGTGCGGCCGCCACGCTGACCATCGGCGATGGCACCTTCCGCGTCGACGACCGCTGGTCGGGAACCTGGGAGTCGTCGGGCTGGACGGTGGTCGTGGATGACGACCCCGCCTGCCCCGGATCACGCGGCACCTACCACGTCCACGGCGAGGAGAACGAGGCGCTGCGCTTCGTCAAGGTCGTGGACACGTGTGCCGACGGCGAGCGTGCCGCCGACTTCGAGACCGGGATCTGGCAGCGCCTGCCGTAGGGTCGGCCACCTGGCTCACTCGTCGCTCGGCCAACGCTCCTCGAAGACGGTGTCCTCGCGCGGCAGGCGTGCCTCCCCCGGCGCCGACTTCGGTCGTCGCGACGCCTCGGTGAGGTGACCGATGGCAATCACCGTTCGGACGAACCTGCCGTCGGGCAGCCCGAGGAGCGACGCCACCGCGGGACGCGCCTCCGATCGTACCCAGGCGATCCCCGCGCCCAGCCCCAGCAGCGAGGCCGCGATGAGCATCCGCTCGGCAGCGCGCCCCTCGTCGTAGCCGTGCGAGATGCCGCTGCCCGGCTCGCTCGGCAGGACGATCGCCACAGCGGCCCGGGCGGTCGCCAGGGAGCGGGTCTGCGGCATGCCTGCCTCGTGGATCGCCCGCAGCGTGTCGGGATCCCGGATGACCACGAACCGCCATGGCTGGCCGTTGCGGCTGGAGCCGGACCATCGGGCCGCATCGGCGATGGCGTCCAGCGCCTCGGGGTCGACCGGGGTGGACGCGAATTCGCGGACCTGCCGCACGCGCAGCAGCGGTCGAACGCGATCGGCGGGGGACTGCGACGGGGTCATGCGGACCAGCCTAGCGCGTCGCCCCGATGCCGGTCCGCGCGACCTCGACCCGGGACGTGGGTGGCGCGGCCCGTCCCCGCCGCCCGAGGAGGAACCATGCATCGACCGCACCCTTGCCCTTGACCACCACCGGTCCGCGTGGGACGCACTCGAACGCATCGCGGATCAGCTCGTGCGTCGAGGCGGTGATCTGGATCCTTCCCGGGGCGCCGTGCGACTCCATGCGGCTCGCCGTGTTCACGACGTCACCCCACAGGTCATAGATGAAGCGCTTGCGGCCGATGACGCCGGCCACCACCGGTCCGGAGTTGAGGCCGATACGCAGCTGGAGGGCCGTGCCGTCGTCCCGCTCGAGGCGATCGACCATCTCGCACATCGCGAGCGCCATGTCGGCAGCGGCCTGCGCGTGGTCGTCACGGGGAACCGGCACGCCGGCCGCCACCATGTAGCAGTCGCCGATCGTCTTGATCTTCTCGAGGCCGAATCGATCGGCGAGGTCGTCGAACCCGCTGAACACCTCGTCGAGGAGGTCGACCACCTGGGCCGGCTGGAGCCGGGCCGACATCGGCGTGAAGTCGACGACGTCGGCGAACAGGATGGTCGTCGCCTCGATCTGCTCCGCGATCCGCTGGTGCCGCGCCTTCAGCAGGTCGGCGACGCGATGGGGCAGGATGTTCAGCAGCAGCGCATCGGCTCGACGTTGAGCGTCCTCACGCTGGTGGGCGAAGCTCGCCATCAGCAGGAACCCGAGCAGCGAGACGGCTCCGATGTTCATTCCGAGGAACGCGAGTTGGAGCCCCTCGGGCAGATCGGCAGGTGTGGGGCGTACGACGCCGGCCAGCGCCGTCGCGGCAACGAGGACGCCGAGGTACGCCGCGAACCAGGCACGTGCCTGTCGCGGCGAGCTGAAGGCGATGGCGGCGAACGGGGCGAGCAGCGACCAGAGAATGAGGCCACTCGATGCGGCGAATCCGCCCAGCAGCACGGTCATGACGGCGGGCGCAGCCAGGATGCTCACCAGCAGGACGTTGCGGAACAGCGCGAAGTCGTGTCGCAGGTGGAATGCGCCCAGGCCGATGCTCGCGACCAGGGCGTAGGCCCACGGCACCAGCGCCGCGCCGCGCTCGCCGACGAACCAGTAGATCGCTCCCCACAGCACCGCCGCCGGCAGGGTGAGCAGCGTGAACGAGACGAGGAGGCCCTTTCGGTGTCGGCTCTCGGTCCCGTCGGTCTCGTCCACGCCGATGCCGGTGCGCGGTGGGGATCGGTGCTCGTCCGCCATGCACGCAAGCGTAGCCGACGGGTCTACCATCGGCCGTACCGAACCCGACCGGGCGCACGGAGGAGCCTGCCCCCGAAGCCACCCAGGACCGCGAAGAAGCCAGAGCAGCCGAAGCGCGGCTGAGCAGGAAGCACGGAGGACCCATGGAGCGAGTGACGGGCATCGGCGGCGCCTTCTTCCGGGCCCGGGATCCGGCGGCCATGGGCCGCTGGTATGCCGAGCACCTGGGAATGGGCGTCGTGGCCGGCGATGTGGACGACGTCTGGTGGCAGGACGAGGGCCCCACGGTCTGGGCACCCTTCCCCGCGGACACCGACTACTTCGGGCCCACGGGACAGACCTGGATGATGAACTTCCGCGTGCGCGACCTCGACGCCATGCTCGCGCAGCTCCGCGATGCCGGCGCGGAGGTGGATGAGCGCATCGAGCTCCTCGAGGGCATCGGCCGCTTCGGCTGGGCTACCGATCCCGAGGGCAACCGGTTCGAGCTGTGGGAGCCCGCGCCCGAGGCGCTGCGTCGCCCGGGCTGACCTACTGCGTGGTGCGGCGGTTGTAGAGCCAGAGACCGATCGGGAAGAAGACGACGAGCGTCCCGATCGACCAGATGATCGCCGGGATCTCCGCCGCGTACAGGTTGAGCCCAAGGGTCTGATCACGAACGGCGTTCACGACCAGCGTCATCGGCTGATTGTCGGCGAAGACCCGCATCCAGTCGGGCATCGTCTCGGTCGGCACGAACGCGCTGCTGACGAATGTCAGCGGGAAGACCGCTGCGAAGATGACCCCTTGGAGTGCCTCCGGTGTTCGGACGAGGGCGCCGGCCGCCACGCCGACCCACGAGAAGGCGAAGCCGAACAACAGCATGATGCCGATCGCAGTCACGCTTCCACCCAGGCCGCCCTCGGGCCGGAAGCCGACGAGGAGGCCGACGATCCACATGATGGCGATCGCAAGCATCGCGCGCATGAGGTCGGTGAACGTGCGGCCAGTGAGTACCGACGACTGTGACATCGGTAGTGACCGGAAGCGGTCGATCATGCCGTTCTTCAGGTCATTGGCCAGCAACACGCCGGAGTAGATGCCGGCGAAGGCCACTGTCTGGACGAAGATGCCGGCCATCAGAAAGTTCGTGTACGACTCCTGCTCGCCACCCTGCTCACCGACGTTCACGGCGCCGCCGAAGACGAAGCTGAATAGCAGGACGAACATGATCGGGCTCAGGGTCACGTCGAGCAGCAGCTCCGGCGTGCGCCTGATGTGAATGAGGTTGCGGCGAACCATCTCTCCCGTATCGCGCAGCCACCACCCGAAGCGGTTCATGCGACCTGCTCCGCAGCGGTCTCGTGGCTCTCCTCGGGAGGCCTTCCCGTGATCGCGAGGAAGACCTCGTCCAGAGTTGGCCGTCGGAACCCGATGTCGTCCACGGCCACGCCAGCTGCATCCAGCTCGCGGATAGCTCGCGTCAGGACTCCCTGGTGCGAGGTAATGGCCACGCTCGCGCGACGCGCCACGTCGACCACCCGAACCGGACCCGCGCCGAGCGCCCCCAGCACCCGGCGAGCGGCGTCGATCGATGAGCCTTCGCCGATGGTGATCTCGAGCCTCTCACCGCCTACCTGGCGCTTCAGCTGGTCCGCCGTGCCCTGGGCGATCACCCGGCCATGGTCGATGACTGCGATGTCATCCGCGAGGCGGTCGGCCTCCTCCAGGTACTGCGTCGTCATGAGCACGGTCGTCCCACTCTTTGCCAGCTCCTCGATGAGGTCCCACATCGAGAGTCGGCCCTTCGGGTCCAGACCGGTGGTCGGCTCGTCCAGGAAGATCACCGGGGGCTGCGCCATGAGCGCAGCACCGAGGTCGAGCCGGCGACGCATCCCACCCGAGTACGTCTTGGCGGGGCGGTCGGCCGCGTCGTTCAGCTCGAATCGATCGATCAAGGCATCGGCCCGCTGCCTTGCCGTCGACCCGGGGAGCCGGTACAGGCGGCCGATCATGACGAGGTTCTCGCGTCCGGTGAGAAGCTCGTCGAGGGACGCGTACTGTCCGGCGACGCCGATTCGCTGACGAGCGTCCGCGGGGTGGTGCAGGACGTCGATGCCCGCGACCGTCGCGGTCCCAGCATCGGGGCGGGTGAGCGTGGTCAGAATTCGCACGGCCGTGGTCTTCCCAGCGCCGTTTGGGCCGAGGACCACCAGGATGGTGCCCTCGGCCGCGCTCAGGTCGAGGCCACGCAGGGCGTGCGTCTCGCCGAAGGACTTGTGCAGTCCACGGGCCTCGATCATCAATCGTCGGGTCGTCATCAGGCAGCTCGGGATAGGGACTGAAGCGATCGCCAGATTAGCCCAGATTTCCTCGATGCGTCCTGGGCGGGTGTCCCGTGCGCCGCCGTCGCCGAGTCGCCCGACCGCCACGGCCATGCCGTAGCATCGACCGATGGCACGCGTGGCGGTGATCTTCACCGGCGGCACGATCTCGATGCGCCAGGAGCCGGGCTCGACCGGCAACCGCCCAAGCCTGCGCGGCCACGAGCTCCTGGCGAGCGTGCCCGGTCTGGCGGAGGTGGCCGACATCGAGCCGATCGACTGGGGGCTGGTCCCCGCCTCGCACCTCTCGATGGACCAGGTGCTGGAGATCGGACGCATCCTGGCGGACCAGCTGGCGCGACCCGAGATCGACGGCGCCGTCGTCGTGCAGGGCACTGACGTGCTCGAGGAAACGTCCTTCGCCTGGGACCTGCTGCCGCTGCCTCCGAAGCCCGTCGTCGTGGTCGGCGCCATGCGATCGGCGTCGCAGGAGGGCTACGACGGCCCGGAGAACCTGCGTGACGCGATCGCGGTGGCCGCCGATGCGGCGTTCGGCGACCAGGGCGTGGTGGTGGCCATGGCCGGTGAGATCCACGGAGCCGATGACGTGCGCAAGACCCACACGCACGCGTACGCGACGTTCCAGAGCCCGAACCACGGCCGGCTCGGCACCGTCGTCGATGCGCGTTCGCGCCTCGTCCGCCGCCGGTCGCCGGTCCGCCTGCCCGCGATCCCGGAGCGTACCGCGTCGCCCGTCCCGCTGGTCACCGTGGCACTCGACGACGCGGATGCCGTGGTGGCGGCGGTGGCGCGCCGGCCCGCGGGCCTGGTGGTGGCGGCGACCGGTGGCGGCAATACCCCCGTGGCGTATCTCGACGCGGCCCGCGCGCTGATCGCGGAGGACGTGCCGGTGGCCCTGACCACCCGCTGCCCGTCCGGGAGCGTCCGGCCGGGGTACGGCTTCCCCGGCGGGAGCAGCGAGTGGTGGGCCGCCGGAGCCCTGTTCACCGGCACCCTTGATGGGCTGAAGGCGCGGATGCTCCTGTCACTGGGCATCGGCGGCGGCCTCTCGACCGCGGATCTGGGGGCGATGTGCATCTCGTTCGGAGGCGGTGTAGCCTCCCCGCATGACCCTGAATGATTCGCTGCGCAACTTTCTCGACGAGGTGATGCCCGCCATCGTCGGCACCACCCGATCCGACGGCAGCGTCCAGATGAACCCGATCTGGTACGAGCGCCGCGGCGACGAGATCTGGCTCAATCCCGCGACCAGCCGCGCCTGGGGACGGCGCCTGAAGCCGGGCGTGGCCGTCACCCTGCTGTTCATCGATCCCGGCAACCAGTGGCGCTGGGCCCAGGTCCAGGGCGAGGTCCTCGAGAAGACCCGCGAGGGCGGAGCCGCGCACATCGACCGGCTCTCGCAGCGCTACCTCGGCCGGCCGTACGCCCAGCACGACCCGGCCGATCCGCGTCTGCTGGTACGCGTGCGTCCGACCCGCGTGACCGGGACCTTCCGCGAGGAGGCGGCCGCCTAGGCCTCGGGAGTGGACTGCGCCGGGATGCGGTGCATCTCGAGCAGGTTCGGGCCGCTTCCCGGCGTCGCGGTGGACGCGACGAGCACCACCGCCGAACCCGGCGGCAGCGTCGTGTCCTCGCCCAACAGCCACGCCATCAGCCCGAGCCGTCCGCCGGTGTCCGGTGGCGGCACGCACGGCCGTGCCTCGACGCCGTGCACGATCGCCAGCCGGCGCACCACCGCCGGATCCGGCGAGAACGCGAGGATCGGCACGCGGGGGCGCAGTGCCGAGATCATCCTGGCGGTGCGCCCGGTCCGCGTGTAGCAGGCGATGGCGGAGACATCGGGCTCGCTGGAGGCCACCATGGCGGCCGCGTAGGCCAGCGCGCTCGCGTCGGATCCGGCCCGGGGCGGAGCCCCGGAGGGAAGCAGGTGCGGGCCACGCTCCTCGCACAGCCGCGCGATGCGAACCGCTGCCTCGGCGGCAAGCACCGGAAACGCGCCGATCGCCGTCTCGCCCGACAGCATGATCGCGTCGGCGCCGTCGAAGATCGCGTTCGCGACATCGGATGCCTCGGCGCGCGTCGGGCGCGGTGAGCCGATCATCGACTCGAGCATCTGGGTCGCCACGATCGTCGGCACGCCACGGTCGAGGGCACGGCGGAGGAGCTGTTTCTGGATGATCGGGACTTCCTCGTAGGGCAGCTCCACCCCCAGGTCGCCGCGCGCCAGCATGATCGCGTCGGCGGCCTCGCAGATGGCATCGAAGTCGTCGACGGCAGGCCGCGTCTCGATCTTGGCGACGATCGGCGGCCCGTCCGACCCGAGCAGTGTTCGCAGCTCCGCGATGTCGGCCGCGCGCCGGACGAACGACTGCGCGACGTAATCGGCGCCGATCTCGATCGCACGAGGGGCGTCCCCCCGGTCGCGCTCCGTCAGGCTGGGGCCGCCCAGCCGCTCCGACGGCACGTTGACGCCGGCCCGGGAGCGCACGGTGCCGCCGCGCACGACCTCGGTGTGCAGCACCTCGTCCGAGCCGGTCACGCGCAGCTCGGCAGCGCCATCGGCCAGCAGGATCCGGTCGCCAGGGGAGAGCTCGCCGACCAGCGGGCGGCCGACGTGCGCGCCGTGCGCATCGCCGGCAGGCCACGGTTCGGGATGGAGGTCGAAGGTCGTACCGGGGGCCAGCTCGGCCTCGCCGTCGGTGAAGTCTCCGAGTCGAATCTTCGGCCCCGACAGGTCGGTGAGGATGGCGACGGTGCGCCCGGCCGCGTCCGCCGCCTCGCGCACGCGCTCCGCGGCAAGGGCGTGGCGCTCGGCGTTGCCGTGCGAGAAGTTGATGCGCGCCACGTCCATCCCGGCTCCGACGAGGTCGCCGACGCGATCGAGCGTGGCGGGACCGATGGTGCAGACGAGCTTGGTGCGTCGCATGGCCGCAAGGGTAGACGAGCGAGGCCGTTCGGCAGCGGCGTATGGTGGCCGCATGAGGCTCGACGGACGGATCACCGCGGTCGACGCCCACGCCGGCGGAGAGCCCGGACGGGTGATCACCGGCGGCGTGCACGACGTGCCCGGCGCGACGATGTTCGAGAAGATGCGCCACCTCGCGGGGCACGGCGACCACCTTCGCCAGCTCATGCTTCGCGAGCCGCGCGGCTACCCCGCCCTGTGCTGCAACCTCGTCCTGCCGCCGACCCATCCCGATGCCGATGCCGGCTTCGTGATCATGGAGCAGGCCGAATACCCGCCGATGTCCGGCAGCAACACGATCTGCACCGTGACAGTGTTGCTCGAGACCGGGATGCTGCCGGCGATCGAGCCGGTGACCGAGCTGACCCTGGAGACGCCGGCCGGGCTCATCGGCGTGCGGGCGGAAGTGGCCGGAGGCAAGGTCACCACCGTCACCTTCCGCAACGTGCCGGCCTTCGCCGCCCATCTCGACGTCCCGGTCGAGGTACCGGAGCTCGGCACCGTCACGGTCGACATCGCCTACGGCGGCATGTGGTACGCGATCGCCGAGGCGCGCCCGCTTGGGTTCGCGATCACGCCCGACGAGGGTCGCGACCTGGTGCGGGTGGGGGAGATGATCAAGGCAGCCGCCCGGGAGCAGTGGCCGGTCGCCCACCCCGAGAACCCGGAGATCGCCGGCGTCAGCATCATGCAGTTCACCGGGCCACCCAGCGTCCCGGGTGCCTCGATGAAGAACACCGTCGTCGTCTCGTCCGGCACGCTCGACTGGGAACGACCGGCGACCTGGACCGGGATCCTGGATCGGTCGCCGTGCGGCACCGGCACCTGCGCCCGGATGGCGACACTCCATGCCCGCGGCCGCCTGGCTGTTGGCGACGATTTCGTGCACGAGGGCATCCTCGGCACCACGTGGACGGGCCGGATCGTGGAGGAGACCCGCGTGGGGTCGTACGCGGCGATCGTGCCGACGCTGACCGGGCGTGCCTGGATCACCGGCTACAGCGAGTTCGTGGTGGATCCCGACGACCCGTTCCCGACCGGCTTCACGGTCGGCGATCTGTGGTCCGCGGAACCTCCCTCCGGCGGGGCATGACGCCCCTGGGGCAGCGCGTCAGGCCTCGACGCTCGCCTTGAACGCGGCACCGGCTGCACGACGCCGGTCGTGCTGTCCCAGGATCCGCTTGCGCAGCCGGATCGCGGCCGGCGTCACCTCGACCAGCTCATCGGCGGCGATGAACTCGATCGCCGACTCCAGGGTCATGGTGCGCGGCGGCGTCAGCAGGCGGTAGTCGCCATCGGTGGCCTGGGTGCGCATGGCGGACAGCTTCTTCGCCTTGGTCGGGTTGACGTCCATGTCACCGGGGCGGCTGTTCTCGCCGATGATCATCCCTTCGTACACCTCGACCGATGCGCCGATGAAGAGCTCCGACCGCTCGACGAGGGACGACAGCGCATAGGCGCGCGACTCACCGGCCCGATCGGCGACCAGCACCCCGCTGGTCCGATGCGTCACCTCGCCGGCCCACGGCCCGTAGCCCTCGCCGATCTGGTGGATGAGCGCCGTCCCGCGCGTGTCCGACAGCAGCTGGCCGCGGTAGCCGATGAGGCCGCGGGTGGGGATGATGAACTCGAGCCGGACGCGCCCATCGGCATCAGTGGTCATCTGCTCCAGGCGGCCCTTGCGGCCCGCCATGGCCCCCTGCACGACGCCGATGTAGTCGGGCGGGATGTCGATCGTCACGCGCTCGTACGGCTCCTGCCCGTCGCGCAGGATCACCTCCGGCCGGCTGATCGTCAGCTCGAAGCCCTCGCGTCGCATCTGCTCGATGAGCACCGCCAGCTGGAGCTCGCCGCGGCCGCGCACCTCGAACGTCTCTCCGGTCTCGGTGGGGTGCACCTCGATGGCCACGTTGCCGAGCACCTCGCGATCGAGGCGCGCCTTGATCTGGCGGCTGGTGAGGAAGGTGCCGTCGCGGCCGGCCATCGGCGAGGAATTGACGCCGAACGTCATGCGCAGCGTCGGCGCGTCGACGTCGAGGCGGGGGAGCGGTCGCGGGTCGACGGGATCGGTCAGCGTGTCGCCGATCGTCACTTCGGGCAGCCCCGCGACGCTCACGATGTCGCCGGGTCCCGCCTCGGTGATGTCCACCCGGTCGATGCCATGCGCGGTCTGCAGCGCGGACACGCTGCCGGTGAGGGTCACCGAGCGCCCGGGCTCGACGCTGCCATCGGCGCCCTCGGGCTCCTCGCGCACGATCGCCACCCGCTGGCCCACCCGCAGGGTGCCGTTGCGGATGCGGCCGACCGCCATACGGCCGACGTAGTCGTTGGCCGAGAGGTTGGTCACCAGCAGCTGGAGCGGGTGGCCGTCGGTGTACGCCGGCGGCGGGGTCACGCTCACCAGCAGGTCGAGCAGCGGTCGCAGGTCGGTGCCGGCATCGGCAAGGTCGCGGGTCGCCGTGCCGGCCTTGGCGTTCGTGTAGACGACCGGGAACTCGATCTGGTGCTCATCGGCGCCGAGGTCGATGAACAGCTCGTAGACGTCGTCGAGCACCTGCGCGGGGCGCGCATCGGTCCGGTCGATCTTGTTCAGCGCGACGATGACGGGCAGATGGCGCTCCATCGCCTTCTTCAGGACATAACGCGTCTGCGGCAGCGGCCCCTCGGAGGCGTCCACCAGCAGCAGCACGGCGTCGACCATGAGCAGCGAGCGCTCGACCTCGCCGCCGAAATCCGCGTGGCCGGGCGTGTCGACGATGTTGAGCCGGACACCCCCATAGTCGACCGTCGTCTGTTTGGCGAGGATGGTGATCCCCTTCTCGCGTTCGAGGTCGCCGGTGTCCAGCACACGGTCGATGACGGCCTCGTTGGCGCGGAACGTCCCGGTCTGGCGCAGCATGCCGTCGACCAGGGTCGTCTTGCCGTGGTCGACGTGAGCGATGATCGCGACATTCCGCAGGTCGCTGCGCAGGGTGGGGGGCATCGGGTCCATCGTGGCAGATGCTGCCCGTGCCTGCAGATGGGCGCCCCCGGCGCGCGAACTCGGTCGAATGACGTAGACCGTGGCACGACACCTGCTTGATCCCTTCTTCATCCCCGGCTCGTATCGTCGGGGACGTTCGATCATCAGGAGAGCCCAATGCTCCGCCACGAACCCCGCCAGGACGCGGCCAACGTCTCCGACCGAGAGCTCGGCATCGCCGCCCTGCTGCTCCTCGTGACCGTGGTGTTGACTGCCCTGATCGTTCCCGCGATCGCCTGACATCAACGCAGCGACGACGAGCGGTCCCGGTGCCCGGGCCGCTCGTTTCGCTTGTCCGGGCCCGGCCCTAGCGCGTGAGCCGATAGAAGCGGAAGAAGTCGTTCTCGATCGGCAGGATCTCCACCGTCGTGAAGCCCGACTCGCTGGCGTAGCCGCGCAGCGTGTCCGGCCGCATGACCGTCCCGGTCGCTACCGACCCATCCCGCGATCGCCCGTCGGGGAGGCAGGTGGTGATGCTCCAGCCGTACATGAATCGCTCCAGGTCGTCGCCGGGCGCGCTGAAGCGCTCGCCGACCTTCTCGTCCACGACGATGATCGAGCCGCCCTCGACCAGTGACGCCCCCACGTTCCGTAGCACCGGCACGGGGTTCGCCATGTCGTGCAGCGCCTCGATCACGATCGCGGCATCGAACGGGCCGGCCAGGCCCGCGGCATCGTCGTGGTGGAAGGTCACCCGGTCGTC
>Ga0214468_1000380_pt1 | contig 14115 bp, 13 predicted proteins | sample RVTome_9_FD_187334 | JGI IMG/M metagenome (GOLD analysis project Ga0214468, IMG submission 187334) | Soil microbial communities from uranium-contaminated site in the Upper Colorado River Basin, Wyoming, United States - RVT155D38 HiSeq ...
TACGGCGTTGCCGCTCCTCAACGATGCTACGGCATCGCCTGCGTCGCGGCGCCTGGTATCCGACCCCACGCCGCCGCAACGGAAGGAAAGGGATGGGTGACTCAGACCACTAGGAGGGGGGTCGTCCATGAAGCGGGACGATGTTAGCAGAGGGGTCGAGCGCTCCACCGGTCGAGCTATCGTGTGAGGCCATGTCCTCGCCGCCCGTCCTCACCGTCCGTCTCGCGCGCGCTCGGGACAAGGCCGTACGGGATGGCCATCCGTGGGTGTTCTCCGGCGCCGTGGCTGGGACGGATGGTCCCCAGGACGCACCGGTCGCTCGGGTCGTCGCGGCGGACGGGACGGCGCTCGGGAGCGGTCTCTACAGTCCCCGGTCGCAGATCCGGGTTCGCATGCTCACCGGGCCGGCCGAGGCGGACCGCCCGGTCGACCGCGAGCTCTTCGCCGAGCGGATCGCGGCGGCGGTCCGGCTGCGGCGGGCCGTGGTGCCCGACGAGCGCACCGGCTCCGAGGGGACGACCGGCTACCGGGTGCTCAACGCCGAGGGCGACGGCCTGCCCGGCTGGACCGTCGACCGCTTCGGCGACGTGCTGGTCAGCCAGGTGACCTCGGCCGGCCTCGAAACCCTGCGCGACGAGGCGTACGCCGCGCTCGCCGACGCGTTCCCGGGCTGCGCGATCGTCCAGTCGAACCAGGTGCCGGCGCGCCGCGCCGAGGGGCTGCCCTCGGCGGACGAGACGATCGTCCCGCCGCCGGGCGGCACTCCGCCGCCCGAGGCCGCGCCGTTCCGTGAGAGCGGCCTCGCCTTCGAGGCCGAGGTCGCCGGCGGCCAGAAGACCGGCTTCTACTGCGACCAGCGCGACAACCGCCGGCTCGTCGAGCGGCTGGCGGCGGGGCGGACCGTGCTCGACCTGTTCGCCCACTCCGGCGCCTTCGGCCTCTACGCCCTGCGCGGCGGTGCCGGGCGGGTCGTCCACGTCGAGTCGTCGCCGCACCAGATCGAGCGCGGACGGCGTGCGTACGCGGCGAACCCGGAGCTGCCGGCCGACCGCGTCGAGTGGGTCAAGGCGAACGTCTTCGAGGACCTCCGCGCCCGCGAGGAGCGCTACGGCCTCGTCGTCTGCGACCCGCCGCCCCTCGCCCGCCGCAAGGGCGACGTGTCGAAGGCCGCCCGCGCCTACCAGGACCTCGCCCGCCTCGCCTTCGCCCGCCTCGAGCCGGGCGGCTTCCTGCTGACCTTCTCCTGCTCGGGTGCCGTCGACGCGAAGCTCTTCCGCCAGGTCCTGTTTGCCGCCGCCGTCGAGGCCGGCGCCGAGGTCCGCCTGCTCGCCCCCCTCTCCGCCGCCCCCGACCACCCGGTCGCCATCACCCACCCCCAGGGCGAGTACCTCAAGGGCTGGTGGTGCGAGCGGGCGCGGTGACGGCCAGCCAGGACCCCGCCGGTCCGGGCCGCTGCCCTCTGACAGCGCCCGGCTCCATGAAAAGAGCGATTTCGCACGTATTCCTGGAACCAGAGAAAAAGATCGAGCAGAAGAAATCTGGGAGCCGACCTAGTCGTCATACGGCGAGAGTTTCATCGACGTTTGATATGTCCCGCCGCCGAAAGCGCCCGTAGCGGCCGGCCGCTGCGCTTGCGATGGCGGCTCGAACTGTGCCTACATCACGGGCGAAATGGCGTCGAAGCGCAAGAAAGGCCGGCCGCCCGAGAAGGCGTCGAGACTGTTCCCGAACATCCGGCGGCTGCTCAGGACCCTGCGAGAGAACCGCAACCTCAGCCGCGAGGATCTCGCGCTCGAGACGGGCCTCAGCGCGCAACAGATTGGACGGATCGAGACGGGTCCCCGGCAGATCAGCCTCGAAGAGCTCGACCTCCTCGCCGGACCGCTCGGCATCCAGGATCTCGTCCAGCTCCAGCGGCGACTCTCGTGGTTCAGGCTGGCCACCGAGAGCGGCCTCCAGGTCACGGGTCCGATGGAGCTGCGCGAGGGGCTGGTCGACCTGGAGGTCAAGCCGGGCGGGGCGGGCATGCACGCGTTCCGTGTCCAACTCGGAGACCGGCCGGCCCAGGTCTACATCACGTTCGAGGTTCCCCTGGCCGAGGCCGACCGGGCGCAGACCGAGCTCCTCCTGTGAGGGGCCTCGTCGTTCGCCCGGACTCACAGAACCTCGTCTGGTCCGGAATCTCGTCCTGTCCCTCGACGTTGTGCCCGACCGCGGCCGGGGACCGCGTTGACGCCCTCAGGCCTCTCTGTTAGCGTCCCCGTTCCGCCGGACCTTCGACGGCCGGCGGGCGTGTTCGTTTCAGGCCCGTAGCTCAGTTGGTTAGAGCGCTACGTTGACATCGTAGAGGTCAGCGGTTCGAGTCCGCTCGGGCCTACCAGTTCTCCCGCATCCGTCGCAGGCGCTTAGCTCAGCTGGTTAGAGCGCTACCTTCACACGGTAGAGGTCAGCGGTTCGAGTCCGCTAGCGCCTACCAGGGCCGCCGTCTCGCCGGTTACCGTGTCGCCTCCCGTGTCGCCTCCCGTTCCGCCCTCCCCCGCCGCACCCCGACGATGACGACGACGACCGAGCAGCAGGTGGAGCTGACGCTGCCCGACGGGTCGGTGCGCGCGGTGGCGCCGGGGACGACGCCGCTCGAAGTGGCGCGCTCGATCGGGCCGGGGCTGGCGAAGGCGGCGGTCGGGGCCGAGCTCGATGGCCGGACGGTCGACCTGCGCCAGCCGCTCCGAGAGGGCGGCGCGTTCCGGCTGTTCACCCTGCGCGACCCGGAGGCCGGGGGGTTCGTGCGCCACAGCGCCGAGCACGTGCTGGCCGACGCGGTCAAGCGCCTGTGGCCCGAGGTCGAGATCGACGTCGGGCGCAAGGACCACTCCGAGAAGTTCCAGTACGACTTCCGCTTCTCGCGCGCCTTCACCCCCGAGGACCTCGAGGCGATCGAGGCGAAGATGCGCGAGATCCTCGCCGAGGGGGCCGAGCTCGAGCGGATCGAGGTCTCCCGCGAGGAAGCGGCGAAGCGGTTCGCGGCGATGGGGGAGACGCTCAAGATCGAGCGCCTGAAGGACATCCCGGAGGGGGACGCGATCACCCTCTACCGGCACGGGGAGTTCGTCGACCTGTGCCGCGGGCCGCACGTCCAGCGGATCGGCCAGATCGGCGCGGTGAAGGTGCTCGAGGCCTCCGGCGTGTACTGGAAGGGCGACGAGTCCAACGAGCGGCTGCAGCGGATCTACGGGACGGCGTTCGCGACCGAGAAGGAGCTCGCCGAGCACCTCGAGGCGATCGAGGAGGCGCGCCGGCGCGACCACCGGCGGATCGGCCAGGAGCTCGACCTGTTCAGCTTCAGCCCGCTGGCGCCGGCCTCGCCGTTCTTCCACCCGAAGGGGGCGGCGGTCTACAACCGGCTGGTCGACTACGTGCGCGAGCTCTACCGCGAGTTCGGCTACGGCGAGGTGATCACGCCGCAGATCCTCGACGTCGACCTGTGGCACACCTCGGGGCACTACGAGAACTACCGCGACGCGATGTTCTTCACCGAGGTCGACGAGCGGCAGTTCGCGGTCAAGCCGATGAACTGCCCGACCCACTGCCTGATCTTCAAGACCGCCCTGCGCTCCTACCGCGACCTGCCGATCCGCTACGCCGACTTCGGCCGGCTCCACCGCTACGAGCGGAGCGGGGTGACCGCCGGGCTGATGCGGGTGCGCTCGTTCGCCCAGGACGACGCCCACGTCTTCTGCACCGAGGCGCAGATCGAGTCCGAGGTCCTCGCCGTCGTCGAGATGATCTTCCGGGTCTACGAGACCTTCGGCTTCGAGGGGATCGAGGTCGAGGTGTCGACCCGGCCGGAGAAGTCGCTCGGCACGGCCGAGCTGTGGGAGCGGGCCGAATCGGCGCTCCAGCGCGCGCTCGACCGGCGCGGGATCGCCTACGGCGTCGACGAGGGGGGCGGCGCCTTCTACGGCCCGAAGATCGACTTCAAGGTGGCCGACGCGCTCGGCCGTTCCTGGCAGCTCGGCACCGTGCAGCTCGACTACCAGCTCCCCGATCGCTTCGAGCTCGCCTACGTCGGCGAGGACGGCGCGGAGCACCGGCCGGTGATGATCCACCGCGCCATGCTCGGCTCGCTCGAGCGGTTCCTCGGCGTGCTGATCGAGCACACGGCGGGGGCGCTGCCGGCCTGGCTGGCGCCGGTCCAGGCGGTCGTCCTGCCGGTGTCCGAGAAGTTCGCCTCCTACGGCGAGCACGTCCGCGACCGCCTCGCCGAGGAGGGGATCGCCGTCGAGCTCGACGACCGCAACGAGAAGCTCGGCTACCGCATCCGCGAGGCGCAGCTCCGCAAGGTCCCCTACATGCTCGTCGTCGGCGGCCGCGAGGAGGAGGCGGGCACGGTCAACGTCCGCCTGCGCACCGAGGAGGAGCTCGGCGCCCTGCCGCTCGAGGAGCTCGCCGACCGGGTCGGCGAACGGGTCGCGAGCCGCAGCCGCGAGCTGTGAGGTCGGGCGGCGTCGGGTCGCCGAGGCTCGGCGCGGTCCTCACTCCTGCTCGTCCTCGAACCGTCTCTCGCGGGCGAGGCGCGCCCGGTCGAGGCGGAGCAGGAGCTCCTCCTTGTGGGGGTCGCGCGGGCGCCGCCCCGGCGAGCGGCCCGGCGGTTCCGCCGCCAGGATGCCGACCCAGCGCTCCCGCTTGCGCCGCTCGACCTCGGCGCGGAACTCCTCGTAGGGGATCGGCGTCCCCGAGCGGGTCATCGGGCCTCCCCGAGCAGGTCGGCGAGTGCGGCCGCCTCGGCGGGGCGCGCCGCCGTCTTCGCCCGGAGGTAGTCGCGGTCGAGTCGGTCGGAGTAGAGGCCGACGAGCCGCCGCGCCCAGCGCAGGTCCTCGTCGCTCCGCCGGTGGACGTAGGCGCGGAAGCGATCGAGGATCAGGTCCTCGAGCCCGATGATCTCGACCGGCAAGCCGTCGACTTCGACGACCTGCCGCTGCGCATCCTCGCCGGGGAGGCCCGCCGGCGCCGGCGCCTCGAACAGCAGGTCGAGGTCCTCGCGGAACCAGTACCGGCCCTCCTTGTCGAAGCCGAGGTCGGCGAACGCCGCGTCGACTTCGGGCGCGTTCGGCAGCGCGAGGTCCACGTCCTTGGTCGCGTACCCACCGGCGGTGTAGTGCTCCAAGGCGGCGCCGCCGACCAGGATCGGCACGATGCCCTCCTCGGCGAGCCGATCGGCGAGCAGGGCCAGGGCGCGCATCCGCCGCCGAGCCGGATCGGGCTCGTCCGCGAGCCGCTCGAGACGTTCCAGCCGTTCCGCCGCGTCCACGGCCGACATTCTAAGTGTCCGGCCGGGTATTCGACGCGGGGTACGGTGTCGGGACGGTCTCGCTGCCCCTCTCCCGGCCTACTGCCGTGACCTTGCCGAAGCAACCGGGAGCTGGTACCATTCCTCAGCTCCGCCGCGCCGCGGGGCCCCGCGCCTCCCGCCGGGACACCGCGGACCGAGCAGACTTCCGAAACCGAAGCTCCCGCAGCACCGAGCACCGAGCACCGAGGGTAGAGACATGCCGAAGCAGAAGACGCACAAGGGCGCGGCGAAGCGCTTCAAGGTGACCGCCACCGGCAAGGTCCGGCGCGGGCACTCGATGCACAGCCACATCCTGACCAAGAAGTCGACGAAGCGGAAGCGGAAGCTGCGCAAGTCGACCGAGGTGGCCGGGAAGTTCGCCAAGACGATCAAGGAGATGCTGCACCGGTAGGCGCGAGCCTGCCGGGGCTTTTCATACGTCCCCGGGCTGCCGCAGGAACGGACCTGTCCTGCGGGGCCCTCGCTGCGGCCCTCCCGCCAGCTTTCCCTGGCGAGGAGCCGGCCGCCGGCGCCGACCGCCCCCGAGCGCCCTCCGCGGCGACTCGCGCCGGGCAGAAACGAGGTTCACGAGATGGCACGTGTCCGTCGCGGCAACGTCCGCAAGAACCGCCGCAAGAAGATCCTCAAGCAGGCCAAGGGCTACTACGGCCTGAAGTCCCGCGGCCACCGCATCGCCAAGCAGGCGGTGGACCGCGCGAACGCCTTCGCCTACCGCGACCGGCGGCAGAAGAAGCGCCAGCTCCGCGCCCTGTGGATCGTGCGCATCAACGCCGCGGCGCGCGAGCACGGCCTGTCGTACAGTCGCTTCATCGCCGGCCTCAAGGCGGCCGGCAGCGCGCTCGACCGCAAGGTGCTGGCCGACCTCGCGGTGCACGACGCCGAGGCGTTCGCCGCCCTCGCCGCGACGGCCCGCGAGGCGCTCGGCGAGGCCGCGCCCGAGAAACCGGCGAAGCCGAAGCGAGCCGAGAAGGCCGAGAAGGCAAAGAAGGCGGAGGCCGAGAAGGCCGCGAAGGCGGAGAAGGCGGAGAAGGCGGAGTCCGGCAAGGCCCAGCAGGCCGAAGCGAAGAAGGCGAAGACGAAGAAGGCCGAGAAAGCCGAGACCGTCGAAGCCGGGGCGAAGACGGCCGGCGAGGCGAAGTCCGGCGCAAAGCGCGCGGCGGATGCCGAGACCGGGGACGCCGAGGTCGCCGAGGAGGCAGAGCCGGCGAAGGGCAAAGCGAAGACGGAGGCCGCCGCCGGCGACGCCGAGTCGAAGGCGGCGGCGAAGCCCGAGGCGAAGACGGAGTCTGCCGGGAAGCCGAAGTCCGCCAAGAAGGGCGCTGCCGAGGCGAAGGCCGAGGCCGTCGAGACGAAGGCCGAGGCCGACGAGACGAAGGCCGAGACCGCCGGCGAGGCGGAGGAGAAGGCCGAAGGCTAGGCCGGAAGGGTCCGGGACGATGGGCGAGGCCGAGCGCGCTGCTGCCCCCGCCGCGGGCGGGGCCGACGTGGAGGCGCTCGCCCGCCGGTTCGAAGAGGAGGCCGCCGGGGTCGGCGACCGCGGCGGCTGGGAGGAGCTGCGGCTCGCCTGGGTCGGCCGCAAGTCCGGCCGCCTGCGGGCGCTTCTCGCCGGGATGAAGGACGTGCCGCCGGGCGAGCGGCGCGCCTACGGCCAGGCGGTCAACGAGCTCAAGGCGCGGGTCGAGGCGGGGCTCGAGGCGCTCGACGCGCGGCTCGCCGAGCGCGAGCGGGCCGCCGAGCGGCGGGCGGCGGCGGTCGACGTCACGCTGCCGGGCCGCCGCCCGGCGCTCGGCACGATCCACCCGGTGACCCGGGTGATCCGCGACATGGAGCGGATCTTCGCCGAGCTCGGCTACAGCGTCGCCGAGGGGCCGCAGGCCGAGGACGACGAGCACAACTTCGAGGCGCTGAACTTCCCGCGCGACCACCCGGCGCGCGACACCCAGGACACGTTCTTCCTCGAGGCCGCCGACGGCGAGGGGCAGCCGCTCGTGCTGCGCACCCACACCTCGCCGGTCCAGATCCGCACCATGCGGGCCCGCACGCCGCCGATCCGCGTCATCTGCCCGGGGCAGGTCTTCCGCTTCGACAACGACCTGCGCCACTCGCCGGTCTTCCACCAGGTCGAGGGGCTGGCGGTCGACCGCGGGATCACGGTCGGCGACCTGATCGGCACGCTCGAGGCCTTCGTCCGCCGGCTGTTCACGCCCGACACCGGCGTGCGGCTGCGGCCGAGCCACTTCCCGTTCACCGAGCCCTCGGCCGAGGTCGACATCACCTGCCCGTTCTGCCGCGGCGGCGGCTGCGCGGTGTGCTCGGACACCGGCTGGATGGAGATCCTCGGCTGCGGCATGGTCGACCCGCGGGTGCTGGCCGGCTGCGGCATCGACCCGGCGGTGTACAGCGGGTTCGCCTTCGGCATGGGCGCGGACCGGGTGGCGATGATCCGCTACGGCATCCCGAACATCCGCCTGCTGTTCGACAACGACGAGCGCCTGCTGCGGCAGGTGACGGTGTAGGGAGCCCCGACCACTCATGACTCGCCCTGCTACGAGCGCAGATCGCACGTCATCTCGGGCGGTCCTCGCTCTTCGCTCCCTCGACGTACTTCTAGTACGCCTCAGTCGTTCATCACTCCGGGTCGCCCGACCTGACGCACGCTCCACGCTCTCGCGACGGGCGCTCATGAGTGGTCGGGCCTAGCGCGTGCTCTTCTCCCGCGACTGGCTCGCCGAGTACGTCGAGCTGCCCGGCTCGGACGAGGAGCTGGCGCGTGCGCTGACCGAGGTGGGGATGGCGGTCGAGGGAATCGAGGCGCGCGACGGCGACGTCGTCTTCGACGTCGAGGTGACGACGAACCGCCCGGACGCGATGTGCCACCTCGGCCTGGCCCGTGAGGTGGCGGTGAAGCTGGGCCGGCCGCTACGGCCGCCGGCCGTCTTCGCCGCCGCCGCGGGCCTGCCGTCCGCGCCGGCCCCGGCGTCCGCGGCGCCCGGCGAGGCCGCCGGCGGCGACGGAGCTCCCGCGCAGGGCGAGCGCGCCGAGGACGCCGTCTCGGTCCACGTCGCCGACCCGGCGGGCTGCCGCCGCTACGTCGCGCGGGTCGTGCGCGGCGTCACGGTGGGCCCGAGCCCGGAGTGGCTGCGCCGCCGGTTGACCGCGATCGGGCTGCGGCCGATCGACAACGTCGTCGACGTGACGAACTACGTCCTCTGGGAGACCGGCCAGCCGCTCCACGCCTTCGACCTCGCGAAGGTGCCGGACGGCCGGATCGTCGTCCGCCGCGCCGCGGACGGCGAGCGGCTGACGACCCTCGACGGCGAGGATCGCGAGCTCGGCCCGGAGGTCCTGGTGATCGCCGACCGCGAGCGGCCGATCGCGCTCGCCGGGGTGATGGGCGGGCTCGACAGCGAGGTGACCGCCGAGACCTCCGACGTGCTGCTCGAGAGCGCCCACTTCGCCCGCCGGCGGACCCGGATCGGCGCCCGCGAGCTCGGCCTCCACACCGACGCCTCGCACCGCTTCGAGCGCGGCGCCGACCCCGGTGCCTGCCGCGCCGCCGCCGACCGCGCCGCCGAGCTGATCGCCGAGCTCGCCGGCGGCCGGGTGGTGCCCGGCGCCGTCGACGCCCGCGGCGAGCCGATGGAGACGCCGCACGGCACCCTCGACGCCGCCCGTCTCTCCGCCTTCACCGGCGTCGAGATCGACCCGGCCGACGTCGAGCGCTGGCTCGCCGGCCTCGGCTTCGGGCTGGAGCGGATCGAGGGCCGCCCGGCAGCCGCCGGGGTCGGCGCCGCGCCCGCCCCCCGCTGGCGCGTCGCGGTCCCCTCGTGGCGCTGGTACGACGTGCCGCCGGGGCCGGACGGCGAGGTCTACGAGGCCGATCTCTTCGAGGAGGTCGTCCGCCTGCACGGCTTCGACGCGATCCCCGCCACCCTGCCGGCGATCGCCGGCTCCGACGGCACCCGCACGCCGGAGCAGGAGCGCCGCGACCTGGTGCGCGACCACCTCGCCGCCTGCGGCTACGCCGAGGCGGTCGACTACGCCTTCCACTCGCGCGAGGACGACGCCGCCTTCCCGGTGCTCGCCGCCGGGCCGTCCGAGCCGGCGGCGCTCGCCAACCCGCTGTCGGAGCGCTACGCGGTGCTGCGCCGCTCGCTGCTGCCGAACCTGGTCGGGAGCGCCCGCTTCAACCTGCGCCGCGGCGCCGGCGCGGTGCGCCTGTTCGAGGTCGGCCACGTCTTCTGGCGGCCACAGGGCGCCCGGCTCTCGGCCCCCGCCCCGGCCGGCTCGCCGTTCGCCCCGGAGCTCGTCGAGCAGGAGGTCGTCGGCTGGGTCTGCGGCGGCACCGTGGGGCGCCCCTGGGACCGCCCGGCCGAGCTCGACCTGTTCGACTGGAAGGGCCCGCTCGACGGGCTGGCCGAGCGGCTGGGGGCCGAGCTCGAGGTGCGCCCGGCCGAGCTGACCGGCCTCGTCGCCGGAGCGTCCGCCGAGATCGTCGCCGGCGGCGAGCGGGTGGGCGTCTTCGGCCGCGTCGACGACCCGGACGCCGAGACCGCGCTCTACGCCGGCGAGCTCTTCACCGCGGCGCTGCCCGTCCCCGACCGTATGACGCTGGACGCCTACGCCGTCGTGGTGCCCTCCCGCTTCCCGGCGGTCGAGGCCGACCTCACCTTCACCCATCCCGCCGAGGTGCCCTGGGCCGAGGTGCGCCGGGCGGTCGAGGAGAACCGCCCCCCCGACCTCGCCGGCTACGGGTTGGTGGTCCGTTACGCGGGGGAGGGCGTGCCCGAGGGCGCGGTGAACACCACGATCGGGTTCCGCTACGCCTCGCCGGAGCGCTCGCTCACCCAGGAGGAGGTCAACCGGCACCAGGAGGCGCTGCGCGCCGTCCTCGAGGAGCGGTTCGGCCTCCGGGCCGCCGAGAGGTAGCCGCGATGGCCGGCCGCAAGCGTCGCGACGAGCCGCCGGTGGCGGGTGACGCCGGGCTCGGGGAGCTCGAGGCGAAGGTCCGCGAGGCGGCCGCGCGGCTCGCCGAGCTGCGCGAGGAGAACCGCACCCTCCGCGCGCGGGTCGAGGAGCTCGAGATCGAGGCCGAGGCCGAGAGCGCCGACGCCGGCGAGGACGCGGCCGCCGCCGTCCCCGCCTCCGACGCCGGCGAGGAGTGGTCCCGCGAGCGCCGGGAGATCCGCCGCCGCGTGGAGAGTCTCACCGAGACCCTCGAAGACCTCCTCGGCTGAGCGCGGATCGCACGTCATCTCGGGCAGTCCTCCCTCGTCGCTCGCTGCGACGCACATGAGTGCGTCTCACTCGGCTCCCTCGGTCCGGGTTGCCCGATCTGACGCACGCTCCACCCTCAGCCGCCCGGTGGTTGCTGCTGGCCCCGGCCACGGCCCCCGTGCTATAGTCGCTACCGATTCAAATCCCTGGCAAGACGAGACTTCCCGCCGGGGAGGCGGAGGACGGCCGTGGGCGACGAGGGCGGAGACGAGGCCCGGGAGACCCCCGGGGACGACGCCGAGGTGGAGATCACCGAGGTCGAGATCTTCGGCTCCGTCTATCGCGTGCGCGGCCGGGACGACAGCGAGTACCTCCGGGAGGTGGCGACGCTGGTCGACGGGAAGATGCGCGAGGTGGCGCGGCAGACCGCCTCGGTCGACACGTCGCGGATCGCCATCCTGGCGGCGCTCAACATCGCAGACGAGTACCTACAGAGTCGGAGCACGCGGGAGAAGGATCGGGTCGAGATCAGGCAACGGGTGACGGCGCTGACGCAGGAATTGAGCGGTGCCCTGGGCGGTTGAACGGGGTGCTCGAAGCCGTCATCCGATGACGACGGAAAAGCGCGGGTCGGACGGACCGGCTCGCGATGTGGTGTGCGTTCCCTGCGGGGTGCGTGATCGGGTCTAACAAGCGGTAGAGCCAACACTTATACCCAGGGAGTCTCAATTCCACGGGCCTGTGCAAGCCCTGCTTCGACAGGGAGTCTGATGGCTCGCGGTGCGGACACCCACTTGACGCTCAGGTTCTAACTAGCGTCGGCCCGACACGGCTCCGCGGGGGATGCCTTTTTTCCGGCCCTCCCCCGAACCCCCTCGCTCCGGCCGGGGGGTGACTCTTGGATCCATATGTCTGGCTGGTCGCGGCCGTCGGCCTCGCGGCGCTGCTCGTGCCGCTGGCCTGGTGGCTGTACGTCCGCCGTGCGGGGCGGCGGATCGTCGCCCAGGGGCGGCGGCAGGCGGCGAAGCTGCTCGAGGACGCCGACCGCCAGAGCCAGGCGAAGCTGCGGGAGGCGGAGGTCGTCGCCCGCGAGAAGCTGCTCCAGGCGCGCTCGGAGTTCGAGAAGGTCTCGCGCCAGGAGCGCGCCGAGCTCGAGGCGCTCGAGCGGCGTCTCAACCAGCGCGAGGACGCTCTCGACAAGCGGGCCGACGACCTCGCCCGCCGCGAGAAGGACGCCGCCGGCCTCGAGCGCGACCTGGTCGCCCGCGAGGCGACGCTCGCCCGGCGCGAGGTCGAGCTCGAGAAGCTGGTCGCCGAGGAGCGGGGCAAGCTCGAGCAGATCGCCGGGCTGACCGCCCAGCAGGCCAAGGAGGAGCTCGTCCGCGGCATGGAGAGCGAGGCGCGGATCGAGGCGGCCCACCTGGTCAAGCGGCTCGAGGACGAGGCCCGGGAGAGCGCCCAGAAGAAGGCGCAGATGATCCTCGGCATGGCGGTGCAGCGCGCCGCCTCGGACTACGTCTCGGAGACCACCGTCTCGGTGGTCGTCCTGCCGAACGACGAGATGAAGGGGCGGATCATCGGCCGCGAGGGGCGCAACATCCGGACGCTCGAGGCGGCGACCGGGATCGACCTGATCGTCGACGACACCCCGGAGGCGGTCATCCTCTCCGGCTTCGACCCCTACCGGCGCGAGATCGCCCGCGTCTCCCTCGAGCGGCTGATCGCCGACGGGCGGATCCACCCGGCGCGCATCGAGGAGATCGTCGAGCGCACCCGGGCCGAGTTCGAGGAGCGCATCGTCGCCGACGGCGAGGCCGCTCTCCTCGAGCTCAACATCGCCGAGATGGACCCCGAGCTCGTCAAGCTCCTCGGCCGCCTCCGCTACCGCACCTCGTACGGCCAGAACGTCCTCCAGCACTCCAAGGAGGTCGCTTTCCTCGCCGGCATCATGGCCGCCGAGCTCAAGGCGAACGTCCACGTCGCCCGCCGCGCCGGCCTGGTCCACGACATCGGCAAGGCGGTCGACCGCGAGATGGACGGCACCCATCTCGAGATCGGCATCGACCTGCTGCGCAAGCACGGCGAGACGGAGCAGGTGATCCACGCCATGGCCTGCCACCACGGCGACTACGAGCCGGAGACCGTCGAGGCGGTGCTCGTCACCTCGGCCGACGCGCTGTCCGCCGCCCGCCCCGGCGCCCGCCGCGAGATCCTCGAGACCTACGTCCGCCGGCTCGAGAAGCTCGAGGAGGTCGCCGCCAGCTTCAAGGGGGTGCAGAAGAGCTACGCCATCCAGGCCGGCCGCGAGGTGCGGATCATCGTCGACTCCGAGAAGATCGCCGACGAGCAGGCGATCTGGCTGTCGAAGGACATCGCGCGGAAGATCGAGCAGGAGCTCACCTACCCTGGGCAGATCAAGGTCACCGTGATCCGCGAGACGCGCTCGGTGGACTACGCCAAGTAAGGTCCGGGCCCGATGAACCTCCTCTTCGTCGGCGACGTCGTCGGCAAGCCGGGCCGCCGGGCGCTCGCCGCCCTGCTCCCGCGGCTGGTCGACCGCCACCGCGCCGACTACACGATCGTCAACGTGGAGAACGCCGCGGGCGGCTACGGGATCACCCACAAGGTCTTCGCCGAGCTCGACGAGCTGCCGATCGACTGCTTCACGACCGGCAACCACGTCTGGGACAAGAAGGACGTCCTCGACATCCTCCCCCGCGAGCCGCGCCTGCTGCGGCCGGCGAACTACCCGGCGGAGAACCCGGGCACCGGCCTCCACGTCGGCGAGACGCCGGCCGGCGTCCAGGTGGCGACGATCAACCTCGAGGGCCGCATCTTCATGAACCCGCTGGAGTCGCCCTTCGCCACCGCCGACCGCCTCCTCGGCGAGCTGCCGGACGACGTGCGGGTGGTCTTCGTCGATTTCCACGCGGAGACGACAAGCGAGAAGGCGGCGCTGGCGATTCACCTGGACGGCCGGGTGTCCGCGGTCGTCGGCACGCACACGCACGTCCCGACCGCGGACGAGCGGGTCCTCTCCGGCGGCACGGCGTTCCTCACCGACGCCGGCATGACGGGTCCGTACGATTCGGTGATCGGGATGCGCGCCGACAAGGTCCTCAAGCGCTTCCTCCTCCAGACCCCTTCCTCCTTCCAGGTCGCCAAGGGCGACGTCCGCCTCGCCGCGGTCGTCGTCGACGTCGACGAGACGACCGGCAAGGCGCGCGGCATCGAGCGTCTGCTGCTGCCGTACGAGGGGTAGCGGGCGCGCGGGCCGGGCGGGCCGGGTGGGCCGGGCGGGCCGGGCGGGGGCTGCGGCCCGGGCGGGTCGTGGTGGGGCGTGGGTGGGTGGGGGAGCCGTCGGGGGAAACGGCGGCGGCTGGTGGATATGCGGGGGGAGGGCCGCCGCCTCCGTCGCGGCCGGCGCCGGACCCACCTGGCCCTCCAACGGGCGGTACCCTGCGCCGTCCGCGAGGTTCCCCCGCCGGCTCCCCCACCCACCCACGCTGCGGGCCGGCCGTGGAGGGCCGCAGCCCCCGCCCTCCGGT